>Ga0265327_10003961_pt1 | contig 13528 bp, 27 predicted proteins | sample 41621metaG_FD_202089 | JGI IMG/M metagenome (GOLD analysis project Ga0265327, IMG submission 202089) | Rhizosphere microbial communities from Carex aquatilis grown in University of Washington, Seatle, WA, United States - 4-16-21 metaG | ecosystem: Host-associated > Plants > Roots > Rhizosphere... | reverse complement strand
TCGTGATCAGGGCGTTTGACGAGTCCTTCGGTAAGTTGTCTACCAGTCTTTCTGCATGTCTTTCCTTTTGCTTGAGTTCTTCCCATAGCACGGCCCGCTCCATGGATGGTAGAATACAACGCAGCTTGCGATTCAGGCTCTTGGACTCCTTCGAGGATGACAGATATATCTCCCATAGATCCCCCAACAAAGCCTTTTTGACCTGGAAAGGCCGGAGTTGCTCCCTTGCGAACCACCCAAAGATCTTTACCGAAATGGTTTTCTCTCCAAGCAAAGTTATGGTGATTATGGATTTGTTCAACAACATTTGCTCGTAGTATTCTGGCCACCCTTTCACATACCCAATCTCGCCCTGCATAAGCGTAGCGACCAGCAAGTTCCATACATGCAAGATATTGCTGTCCAAGGTCTGAAGACTCATCAAATATGACCGGCTCGGCATGTACTCCATCTTTTCCTCCTCCTGCTTTTACATAGTGCGTCGCAATAGAATGACCGAGACCTCTACTACCAAAATGCACACCAACCCAAACACGATTAAGCTCGTCCACGAAGATATCCACGTAGTGATTACCACCCCCAACAGTACCCAGCTGATCGCGTGCTTTATCTTTGAGCCCTTTGAGGATGTCCAATTCTACCCAGAGAGGTTCATCAAACAATTCATGATCAACTTTCTCACTGTTCCTTCTCCCCATCCCGAAGCTTATGTGCTTCTGGATCTCATTCATTGTCCTATAAATATTTCCTTTGACTGCACTAGCATCCACATCAAGAAGCACAGCTTTGTTCCCGCAAGCGATATCAAAACCCACACCATTGACGTTGATAGCTCTATCGTAAGCAACCACACCGCCAACAGGCACGCTGTATCCGATGTGGTGGTCAGCCATAAGAGCCACATATTCAGGTTTTTTAACATAATTCATTACCGCCTTCATTTGTTGCACTGCTTCAGGCAACGGTTCGCCCCACACGGGGACGTTATCAATCATCTTCATCTTCTTTCTCCTCGGGGATTGGCCCCTCATGGATTGCCTGTACATATACGCCATGTTCGGAGTAGTCTCCCATATGGCTTTCCCATATCCAGGCTGCTGCCTCTTTATCCGTGATCTCAATCTGTATCGTCAGCACTCTTCCCATGTCTAGCCAGCCATTTTCTACGGTTTCTAGTCTTACAATCGCACCAGTATTTCCCTTCCCAGTGCCCATCTTCCGGATGAGGCTTTTTACGCCTCAAATCCTTCTTGCTCATCTGTCTTCTAGTCTGTCTACTCTTTCTTTCAGACATTTTATTTCCTTATAAATCCGATATGGGTTGTATTGACATACTTCGGGCCCATGTTGGTATAATAAATAAATAAATATTCCTAACAATAAAGCAATAAACATTCTCATTTGACCTCAAAGAAAGGAATTGCTCCGGAAGTGACATGAGGAAGCTTACCGTCCCATTTCTGGACGCTTTGCCATTGAATAAGTTCTAGAGTGACTGATTTTGCGAGTACAAGATTGGCTTTGGCCTCTGATTCGGCTTGAAGAATGGCACATTTTGCCTGACCTTCGGCCTTGGCAATCTGTTTCTTCGCCTCTGCTTCGGCCTCACGCAGCTCGTTTTCGCGCTGTTGAGCCCTTTGCATGGCTTCAATCTTAGCATTGAGAGCTGCAATGACGTTTGTGGGAAAGTGAAACCTTCCAATGAGATAAATACGTGAGAGTACGATACCGATTTGTTCGAAATCAGCTCGCACGTGTTCTTCCACGTCCTTAAAAAAGCATTCTTTTCCGGAATACAGATCTTCAATGCATGTTTTAGATGCACTTTTGTTGATTGCGTCCCGTATGTAGTTTCTTATGAATACATGGGTGATCTCATCCATCCCACGACGATATTTCTGGAATATCTTCGGGATAGCATCAGGTCTAAGGTGGTACGTGATTCCGATATCAGCATGTACAGCCATCCCCTCAGATGTCTGAAAGCTGAATCCTTCACGTTCACCTTCCCATGTATCGTTCTGCTCAAAGATGGGAAACTGATAAACAGTCTTCCACGGAGCAATCCAGTGCATTCCCACATGCAGCTCTTTCGACTCTACGCCCTTAGAGTCTCCGAGCATGTCAATCACCACACCGACATAGCCTGGACTGATCATCTTGAAGAACATACACCATGTTGCAAACACCACTAAGCAACAAAGTAAAGCTACTTTAAACCTAAGTGCCAATTTTAGCAACAACATTCCAACCGATTCTTTCGGTTCACCCTTGTAGTACACCATCTTATGCTCCAAAATTACAGCATGTTTATATTGCGGCCGGTGATGAGTTCGAGTCACCATTTCTTAGCACTTGGAGTCCTAAGCGTCCTACCTTAGACGAACCAGCCATACGGGCTATGATGGAATTGAACCATCGCTTCATCCGTGACAGGGATGCGTGACTACCACTGCACTAATAACCCAAACGAGGGAAGTGGGATTCGAACCCACGGTATTTCTACTACAATGCGATCGGTAACGGGTTGCGTCCACCACTACACTGCTGCTTTCAGCCACTCAGCCATCCCCTCAAAAGAGTGCGCGGGTTGTATCGCATATCTCATCCCTTACGGGCCACTCATTGCTTGCTGTAGGACTCGAACCCACCACCTGTTGAGTACAAAACAACCGCTCTACCAGATGAGCTAAGCAAGCGTATCACGCCATACTTTAACCATCGCCGGTAGATCTTCGCCTAGGACTCCAGACTCTTTAAGCTGTAGCTTATCAGAGTGCAGGTGATTCCAGGTCTCCATGACATTCAGTGCCTGATCAAGCTCGCGGTAGTACTCACCGAAAGCCCAACGAGAGAACTCTTCAAGTTCTGCATCATCAGGAATGTACTCATGGAAGAACTCTTTTACCGTGCTCATTAGTCTACCCTCTGCTCTTCTACTGATACTCCAGGAACTGCCTGAGTCACTGGAACAGGTTTGTTTATAGGACTGACCAGGAGCATATGATTGTCATTTCCCTGCATAGCCATCCCTTCTACCTGAACGAACAATAATGATGGCCATAGCTTTCCTAGGATAGACATGGTCATCTCATCTGCCATGAGCAGATACTGTTTAGGTTTTTGCACTGGAGCTTCTACAGCCGGTGCTTGTTTCAATTCTTCACTCATCGTCTCCCCCATCACTCTCTTCCTGTGGTTCTCTACCAGTTTTTTGCAGTAACGCATCCAACTTCTCACGCACTACCTCGTTTTGTTTGTGCACCGTCAGGAACTTATCCATGTAGTAGAGTAAGCTCGGGAGAGTCTCTTCCACTTCCTTGGCATAGTTCTTAAGTGCTGTTTTATAAACAACCTCTAGATCTTGTAGTTCTTCTTGAAACATTGTTTTCTCCTTTCCAACATTAAAACCTTCGTAATACTTACTTCGTTCTATCATCTGCTCGCGGAAATACTTAGCCCAAATCTTTGAACCATTGATATACTTTCTCTCCAAGTCTCGGCAGTCAATCTTCCATTTGTAGGTGGGCATCTCGTTCTCCGTAGTAAAGATTTTTTTATACTAGCTTTCAGGGATTTTTAGCAAAAGAGAAAAGTTAAAGAGATACACAAATCCCTACATAAAGTCTCGCCAAGACATGCCTAAGCAATCCATACAATAATATCCACAGGGACATCCCTCGTCCTCGTCTGGCTCTTCATCTTCATCATAGTAGTCATCACGATCCCAATCGCAATCATCACAGTCTTCTTCATCCACCTCTAGCCCTCAAAATAAATCTTTACATCCCATTACCCCTTTTATAAAGTAATTATTTTACAGACAAGAAGAAAGTGTCACTCAATACGCCTATACAGGAAAAATCATGTACGAAATTGCAGAATTAGAAAAGACGTTCAAGGAACATCATAAGAGAAGCGTCAAGCTCAATAAGAAGCTAATCAAGGACTTCAAAGCCAATAATCCAGGTGAGCCTATCCCAGATCCATTCAATGATGATTTTAGCCTACCGCTTGCCTTAGCAGCGATATGCAAGTCAATACAAGATCTTAAGAAGGGAGCTTAATATGGAACCAGATGTAGCTTGTTTTGCTGAGCATGTAATAAAGCACTATGCAAAGAGAAAGGTCATCACCGTTTCGTGCTATATACACTGTGATAAGAAGATTACTCTTTCCATGGAATTACCTAGAGAATGCGTGATAAGTGTAGAAGACGAATCTCTGAATCATGCAATGGTAATCCTAGGCCATGGACTTAAGGGAATCTATTCTACCTATTCAAGACATAACGTATTCACAGAACCCGAACTCATCATCAAGCCTGATAACATGACTATAGGTGTTAAAATAGGAATCCTTAGCAAAGAGAAGTGGAAAAAGATTAAGGTTACCTAACTCGTCTCATAGACAAAGGGCTAACTTAAACCCCCGAATTGCCTAACTAAAGTTAGGGTGAGTAAGGTAACCTTAAAAATCTGGGTAAATTTTTTTTGACGTGACTGTGCACTGGGAACGCATTGTTTCCTAGACTTACTATACATTTTTTGAGTAATTATAGGTAGTAATTTTTTTGGTAGGATCTATTAGGAAATAGTAAGGAAAAGGTGTAAATAGTTTACTTAGTTGAGAAAGTGAGGTCTCAATGAAACATACGTGGAGATATAGATATATAAGGTACCGGTACTGATTAAGGTCATACCCCCACCCTCTTTTCTATGCTTTCCTTGGCTGGTTCCATACCTTCGTTCCCACATGTTCATGCAGTTACCTAAGTAAAGCTTGTTTATGTTAGTGATTACCGAGTGAGTAGATGATAGCCTATGCCTTAGGCTGCTTGGAGATGATGAAGTCAAAGGCTGCTGTTGCTATGTCCTTAGCTGCATTCTTAGCTTCATCCTGGTCATAACCTCTGCTCTTACCTTGTGTCTTAAGCAAGAAGAGCTGAAGGGTTGTATCGTTTGATTCCATTGCTCTATCAAAGCATGACTGCTCTAGTTGATCTAGTTGACGTTCTCTAGCATCCTTTAGAGCTTCTTGAAGATCCTTATCTGCATCGCATCTACGTCTTATGCAACCTCTAGTAGTACCCATGATATCGGCTACTCTAGCTAGGTTACCATGTTCTTTAGCGATGAGATCAAGCATTGTATTTTTATCAAGTGGTACCCCTGGCCTAGGCTGTTTAGCTTTCTCGCCTCGTCTGTTACCTTTCTTTATGCTTGGGAAACCTGCCATAGTGGGCTACTCTTTCTTTGTTTAGTTACCTAGCTAACTTAAGATACTAGGCCGCCTAGAGCCGGCGGGTGGCTATGTTCAAGACTGATTATAACCGCATAATGAATCCGACCCTATTTTGGTGTCAAGTCTTTATTTTAATCCTCTATGAGAAATGCTAGAAAAGTGAAAGCAAAGTTCTTTTGTGTTGCGGTTAATCCTTAAAGAGTGATATAGTTCTGTACATACAACGCCAACAAGGAGAAAGTAAATGAAGACACAAGAAACAACCACAACGAACCTAGCGGATTTTGGATCACGTGAGAGATGGATGCTAGTAGAGCTATTGACCGCATGGGATAAGCAAGGACTACCTGATAACTTCTACGATGAAGAAGTTGTACCGATGATGAATCGTAATAGCGGCAATGTGTTCCTAACCAACAGCGAGTTTCAAGTAGCTATGTTGAATGATAACAAGCTTGAGATGTGGCATAGCTGCCCCAATTGTGGGCATGAAGGCTTTAGCGAAGATTGTCAGATCAACGAAGATAACGAATGCAACGAATGTTGCGAGGGGGAATAAATGAGCGTATCAGAACTAATGACAAAGAATAGATCCGAAGAGATGAAGGCTATTTGCCGATTCATAGATACATGCGACTTTGAAGAGTTGGCCAAGATAGTTGAAGAGATCAGATGCTGCCATGATTGCTTATTTGCATTCAATGCAGAAACTGGCCTATTCGCTAAGATTGATAGTATATGCCTAAATGGTGAAGCAATTCAAATGAACGTAGAGAAAGGAGAATAATCATGGATATCACAGTAATTATGACAGGGATAGGAACAGCTACCGCAATCATTGGGGCTAATGTAGCCCTGATTTCTTGGTTGCGCTCCGATATGAAATCTTTTGAGACCGAGGTAAGAGGTTGGAGAGAGGACATAAACAAGGAAATGAAGGACTTTCACGGCAAATTATGCACGCTTGAGGAGAAAAACCGTGTTAAATCCCCAAGTTAAAGAGATCTTGCTTAAAAACTGGGGTGAGAAAGCGGATTCAATGAACTGTTATTGCGAAGTAAAGTTTATTGATCCGCTATCTTCATGGGCATGTTACATATACGCTATGAATCCTAAAGACGAGGATGAAATAGCGTGTATGGTTTATGACCATGGAGAGGTAGAGGTTTGCGATTGGTCAATGAAAGAACTAATGCTTACCTACAACCGTGAGGGAGAATACCCCGAAATAGATCATGAATACAGGCGCAAGAGGGCCTCAGAGCTGTTTAAAAAGTTAAACGAGGAAATATGACACCTGAAGAGATTCAAGAGATTAGACACAAGCTATGCGTTTCGCAAGAGAAGTTTGCACAGCTATTGGGCACAACTGTTGTGACTGTAAACCGATGGGAGAATGGTAAAACTACACCATCAAGATTATACATCAAAGAGCTTAAGGAGCTAAGAAACAATCATGGATCATACGTTTGTAGACGAGAAGAACTTAAAGACGCTTGAAGATTACGCGGTATTCCTAACAAGCGGCATGTTAACTTTGATGACTCTACAAAACTTGCAAGTGCGAGCTTTAGAGATTGGCATCATGAAAGAAGATCATGCAGAGAGAGCAAATACGATCATATGGGATCTGCGAAGGCTTATGAAACAATATCAAACGCAGACAGAACAAGTTTTAGAGATGCTTCCAGATGATTTCAACCATGAAGCCATCATAGAGAAATTGAAACAAGGCGAGCTAAAGAAAGCCCGTTCAATGACTAGAAAGCCTAAGGAGAAATGATATGAGATACGTAATATTTAGCCGAGTTTCTACTAATTTACAGCTTGACGAGAGTCAATTATTCATGTGCCGAGAGTATATCAAAGGCATAAAGAAAGAAGGTGATGAGATCATAGAGTTTAATGAGCCTCCAACCTCCACGCGCTTGAAAATGGATAAAAGACCAGTTCTTCAATCTCTATTTGAATTCCTAAAACCTGGGGATAATCTAGTAGTATTTTGCCTAACGCGATTAGCTAGAACCGGAACAGAGATAGTGAAGATCTACGAGGAGCAAGTGACTAATAAAAAGGTCATTCTTCACTCTCTAGGACAACCCAAAGTTGATAAGAATTTCATTCACATCTACGCTATGATGGGCGAGATGGCTAGAGATACTATAAGCAACAACACAAAAGCTGGGCTCAAAAGCAAGCAAGCTCAGATGCAAAAAGTTGGGACAACTTGGTACGGCTATAAAACCGACGAATCTAAATTGCAACTAGAGAGAGAAAGATGTCATTCCTTCAAAAAACCCTACCTTCTGATTCCAGAAGAAGATGAGCAGAGCCAAGTGAACCTAATGGTGGAAATGCATCATCGTGGCTCAAGTTACGGTGAAATAGCGTCCGAACTTGAAACCAGAGGCTTTCGGAACCGTAAGGGTAATCTTGTGCAGAAAAGCACGGTATGGAGGGTTCTAAAACGTCTAGAAATGCAGAATCCAGCTCCCAGGGATTTAGCTTATGCGTAGTCTCGTGAATCCAGATAATGGTTTTAGGCTCGGGATGGTAAACTTTAAGACAGGGGCCAAGAGATACCTTTTGATCCCCTTGAATTACTATCCCATCCAAACAATCTAAGTAAAGTTTAATTAGATTGTCTACATCCGGTTTCTTATCGTGTTTTAGTCTTCCCGATTCGTATAGTTCTTTGTGTTTCTTGGGAATGCTATTCGGAATAGGCATGTGAAACAAAAAACTGATTCTCGGAAAAGCGATATCATTGCTAGTCCGAAAAGCCTCAAGAACGTGACGAATGAGACTCTTTTCCTTTGCTTTTGGGTCATAAGTGGTTACAAAACCTCTCCTATTTGAGTGTTTCATGCGAGCTTGAGGAACTGGAATACCAGGGATGATGATTTTCATTCACCCTCTGGTACTTTCTCATGTGGCATTCCCGTTACCTCAAAGTAAACGTGTGTACCGTCACCATCTTCTTGCTGGTACACACGAACAACTTCCCTACCATTACGGCCGAGTCTGTTTGCTTTCTTAACTATGTATTCCAGATCCTTAACACAGAGTTTTTCCGTGTAAGTGACTGCGTGTTCATTAAGCATAAATCCCCCTTAAAATGGTATTTCTTCATCCCCTACCACTGATGCTTTGTGCACCGACTTACCCTTTTCCCATGAACGGTCATCCAAGAACTTCTTAATGTCTTTCTCTAAGAAAGAACTATCTTGTAGGAAGCCTTCATAGTAAACCTTGCATCCGTCTTTCGTGACCGAAACGCTAGGTACACCCCAAAACTGGCCGCCATTCTTTGCCGACTTTCTCACGTATGCAACGCGATAGCGATCGTCAACGAGAAGGTAAACCATCTCTTTGGTGTATTGATCTTCTGGGAATTCTTCATGTGATACAAATTTGATATTGGACATAGTTTCTCCTGTTTATATAATTGTTGGTTTCCTTCTAGATTTATCTACAAATCCTATCTTTTGACCTGTACTAATTCGGTCATTCAAAGCTTCTCCGCAATACTTAGAGAAGTGCTCATCACTCAAATTGGTTGTGATGATAGTTCCTCTGTCACTCCATTGAGTGCGCTTGTCAATAAGCTCCATAAAGAAGCTCATGAATCCTGGGGGAATATCTCCCGTGCCAAAATCATCTATCACGAGTAGGTTACATTCTGTAACCGACTGAATGTAGTTGCTTGGCCTCTCGGTTTTGAAAGTATTCAACCAGTCGTATTGCATTTGTTTTTGGGTCGTGAACTTTGCCGACGAATGTTTGCGAGTGAAGTATTCACAAACGCCCAGACTGGCATAAGTCTTTCCATTTCCTTTGGTACCCTGCATAAGGATGATTCCCACTGGTTTAGTAGCAAACTTGAGTAGATAATCAACTTTAGCGGCAGACTGTTCGATTTTCTCAAACCTGACATCATGCTTCAGATCCCCGATATCGTTTAATTCGCAGAATAAGGCCCATTCTAGCGCACGTTTTGGTATTTGGGGGACAATACCCTCTGATGATGGAGATCGTTGCTTGGAGCCCTCGCAAACGCGTAAACAGAGCCATGCCTTTAATCCCTTCTCCAAAGTGTACAACCCAAACTCTTCGCTACCACAAAAAGGGCAGCAAAACTCATTGGCCCGAGCTGGGGGATCAATGGGCTCGTATCCCTTTTGACTGAAGTAAAAGTGCACATAACAATCTTCCTTTTTGATGAACGCTTCTTTGAACTTCCCCAGCTCTTGTTGAAGGGTAGTCATAGGGCCCTCTTGTTCATTTCTTCCATGCATTCAAGAGCGGCTTTGTCATCGGAGCTAGCGGCGAACTTACGTTCTTTCTTGGGTTGCTCGGGTTTAGCGAGCATCTTCATCTCAAGCTGATCAAACTTCTCTCTTAAGTACTTAGCTGGATTTGGCTTGAACATCTTGTCTGCCCAGAAGGAATCGGCAAGAGCCCAGTTGAAAACATCCATGAAAAGCTCAGGATCTCTCTTGTCCAGCCGAAGAGCGAAATCTACTTCCGTGAGCATGGCTGATAAATTCTTAGGAGGAACGTAGTTAGGCTTGGTTCGGCTTAGAGAGTTGATCATCAAGTTTGCGATCTCTCTAGCCTTGGGAGAGAAGTCATTCTTCTCACGTTTAGGCTTTGAAGAATCTTTTAACTCAATCTCAGCAGCTTTAGCTGCGTCTTCTTTTTTAGGAGGTATAGGAGGAGTTTCTAAACTAGTACCTACACTTTGCTCTATATATAAGGAGGGGTTGGCAGTTTCCTGCCTGTCTGCCTGGCACTTTTCCGCCACGCAGGGTGGCACTTTTCCGCCAGTCTGCTTGGCACGCACTTCAGGTTTGAAATCTTCAGGAGGGACAACGGCCTTTATTACTCTATTCCTTCCGTCAAAGGAAACTTCCTGAATCCATCCAAGGTCACGCAATTTGTAGATGATCTCACGTAGCCTACGATCTTTAAGTCCAAAGAATTCACAAAGATATTCATTTGAGGCATAACAACCTCCTCGGTCGCGATCAAACAGAGAATGAATCTCAGCCCAAACGCACTTCTCTATACAGGAAAGTTTTGAAAGCCATATCTCTCTTGGAATCCAGATGCCTTTGAAATCGCGATTCATAGTGCACCTCCATGAGAAAGAATGTTGACGGGTAAAGCTTTATTAGCTAGAATAGGGATATTCATAAGTTAACCTTTTTTACTTGTGTTTTTAAATGCTCGGCGGCGTTGTAACTACCGAGCATTTTTTCTTTTCCGTGAGTACTCTTTGTAGTAGTCAGGGTATTTTTCCTTGAACTTGCGGCGGTATTCCGCAAATTTCTCTTTGTTTTTGGCGTAGTAATCAACCATGTAGGAGCGTTGCTCGTCGTTATCAACAAAACGATGCATCCAAGCTTTAGTTCGCTTTTGGTAGCGTACGTTCTTGCGGATGGTACAAGCCTTGCACTCACTGCGCCATTTTCCTTGGCACATGTAAAAGTCCATGTGTGAGATTTTGGCGCAGTTGCATTTACTACAGATCTTTAAATCATTACTGACCACAGAGACCTCCACAAAAGAATGACCCGAGAACGTCATCCTCTTTTCCATGCACTTTAACAACAATTAGGTGCGCGGTGTCGGTCGTGGTTATGAACCCATAATTCTCCAAGAGTTGGAGATAGGGATTATCAAGGATAGCTAGACCAAAGCAATGACAAGTGTTTTGAATCTCGCATAGATCAAGCCACAGCTTAGCAGCCGTTGTGCTTCTCTTAGCGATCATACAGAAACAATCGTCACAGCATAGTCCTGGCTTACTCATTTTCATCTAGAGCCGCCAGTGTCACCGAGATGCCCCCGTTGAATGGGTGCCATTCAAGCAGGTTCTCAAGGGCTAGTTTCTTGATTTGATTCTTGAACTTTGTCCAGCCTTCCGACATGTCAACTTCTACAAGTGACTTCGTAAAGAAGACAGTCCCCTCTTGATTTGCTCTATTGATGCACTGAAGGTACACCGAAAGAGACTCGGGGCAATGACGAGAAATCCTTTCCAGGACTTCTTGTGAGGTAATAGCGTATAAATCCATGTGTCTCCAAAGAAACTTTGCTATGGACTTATTTCCACTACCCCCGTATGATATCAGACATTCTGACGTGTCCTAGTCTATCATCGTTCGATTCTTGGAAGGAATCTAGGCGGTAGGTGGAAATAAATCCTAAAACTCCGAGGTTTATTCCTCGGAGCTTTTTTCGTTCAAAGTAAGTTTATTTTCCTGTTTTGTCAATTCTTTTTTCTTGTTAATAGCAACTCTATATGCTTTCTTTTCTGCTATAGCTCTCGGTACATCCAACTCTATCATGTCAAATACTTTCTTTAAAATAAATACTTGCATCTCATCTGATAGAGCCTGATCTTTCCACCAAGTCTTTCTAACTTTAGACTGATTACCTAGCCAAAATTCAGGCATTCTGATCCAAAGTTTTTCATTCTTGTAGATGCAAATGTCGCAAGAAACCATTAAGCCATAATGGTCTATAACAACTTCCCCGATGCGCCAAGCATCTGCATCAATACGAGCACTAACAACTATTGTCATAAAAATCACCTAAAAATTCAAAAAATAACTTGTCTTTCCCAAGCAAATAAACTAGTGTTGGGTTAAAATAAACATTTACATGCGGGTGCATATATGAAGGAAGTTTGGAAAGAAATTTGCCAAGGGATAGATATTAGAGTCCTCCTTGTCACTTTACTTTCAATCGCCTTTATAGCTGCTTTGGCCAGTGGACTGATATGTAGCTTTTCAGCTGCTAAACGTCAACAGGAATCAAGCATAGATCACCCTATTTTTAAACCAATTCAAACAAACTTTACACCGTGACTGAGAAAAATACTAGGGAAAATTATACAAGAGTGACAAGTGTTCTCTACCCCTTCTCGGGGCTTGAGAAGCTTGATGCTGAAATAGTGGCGCACGCCGCTGACAGAGGGACTAAAGTTCACAAGATCTGTGAAGGGATAATTCAAGGACTTGGCGAGCTCGGCGTTGATGATGAGACACGTCCATACGTTGAATCTTTCAAACTTTGGTGGGCAAAAGGCCATGAAGTTCTAATGATGGAAAAGCGTTTCTGGTGCGATGAGCTGAAGATCACTGGACAAGTAGACCTCATCCTCAATACCCCTGACGGGCTTGTAATCGTTGACTTAAAGACATCCAGTCAGCCCTCTAAGACATGGCCAGCACAAGGTTGTGCCTATGCCTACCTAGCTAAAAAAGCTGGTCACGATATTAAGAAGATCCAATTTTTACATCTACTCAAGACAGGCAAGGAAGCGAGGATACACGAGTATCCGGTAGACGATAGTTTTTTTTTCTCCATCTTCCGAGTGTGGCAACACTTTTACCAAAAGGATTAAGACATGGGAAAAGATCCGTTCAACGACCTAACACCCGTCATGCAGGCACGTTTAGACAAGTGGAAGCAAAACGTTTTACCTGTCAAAAGCGCAGATATCCTAAGGGGAAAATCGCTTGGAAGCCAAAGACAAGTGCGCGGCGATTATGGGGACGACATCAGGGACTTTGAGAAGAAAGATCAAGATGCTTGGGCTAGAGAGCTACAAAACAACCCAATATATAGGAACTACAGATGAGCCAAAATTTACCAGCGGTGAGGGTTCAGACCTCCCTAAGCATTCCAAATGAACATGAGATGATGGTGTATCACACCATGGCTGAACAAGCCGTCTCAAGCAAAATGTACAGAGGTATCGGAGAGAAAGCAGGTGTGATGATGATTATGCTTTCTGCAAGAGAGCTTGGGATTCCTCCTATGCAAGCTCTCAATGGTGGGATAAACATCATAAACGGTAAAGCGGAAATCTCCGCGAGAATGATGAGTGCCCTCATTAGAAAGGCGGGTCACGAGATTAAGATTAAAGAGATCTCCGATACTTCCTGTACTCTTATTGGAAAGAGAGCGGATTCAGGTGAGTCTGAAGAAGCATCTTTCACTGTTGCTGATGCCCAAAAAGCCAAGCTTGTGAAACCAGGCGGTGGATGGGAGAAGTGTCCTAAAGACATGTGCTTCGCTAGAGCCCTTTCTAGGCTCGCTAGGCAGCTATTTAGTGATGTCATAGGCATTGGGTACGTCGAAGGTGAGATCAAGGCTTCAGAGCACGATATAGTCGTTCCTGATGATATTCCTATGGAGATCAGCCATACCCCTGAAGAAGAAGAATCCCAGCTACAGAAACTACTAGAACTCTTTGATAAAGAAGATC
>Ga0265327_10003959_pt1 | contig 13532 bp, 9 predicted proteins | sample 41621metaG_FD_202089 | JGI IMG/M metagenome (GOLD analysis project Ga0265327, IMG submission 202089) | Rhizosphere microbial communities from Carex aquatilis grown in University of Washington, Seatle, WA, United States - 4-16-21 metaG | ecosystem: Host-associated > Plants > Roots > Rhizosphere >... | reverse complement strand
GCAGACCATCGTCTCGCCGGCCTGGTATTCGCCGTTGGTGCTGACCGTCGGCGGCGTCGGGCCGCAGGGCCAGCCGAGCACCTTCTCGATGTCGGGCCCATGGGTCGGTGCCGCCGCGCCGGCCGAAGGCGCCACCGCGCTGGGCTATGACGGCAATCCGGTCAACGCACTGACCGGGCAGGACGGCCCCATCCCCGTCAACGGCACGTCGTTCGCCGCGGCGTACGTCTCAGGGCTGGCCGCCTTGCTGCGGCAGCGTTTCCCTGACCTGACCGCCGCGCAGATCGTCACTCGGATCACCGCGACGGCCCGGCATCCCGGTGGGGGAGTGGACAACTACGTCGGCGCCGGCGTCGTCGACCCGGTGGCGGCGCTGACCTGGGATGTGCCCGCCGGCCCCAAGCAGGCGCCCTACCAGGTCAAGAGCATCCCGCCGCCGGTGTACATCCCGCCGCCGGACCGCGGACCCATCACCATGGTCGTGGTGGCCGGCGCTGCGCTGGTCATACTGCTCGGCCTGGGTGCGGTGACCCGCCGTGCACTGAGGCGCCGATGAGGCACTTCGGGTTCCGATTCACCACCGGGCACCTGCTATGGGCGGCGACGCTGGTGCCGGCGGTCGTGCTGCTGTGCATGCATTTCAACCTGCTGTGGCTCGGCATCACCCTGGGTGTCCTGATCGCGCTGTTCTCGGTCCTGGCCATCCGCGGACGGCGGCTGACCGGCTGGATCGCCGCGATGTTCGCCTGGCAACGCCGGCGCAAGGTGGCCCTGCCGGCGCCGTCGGAGCCCGCCGTCGGAGCGACGGTCATGCCCGGCGATCACGTAGCGGTGCGCTGGCTGGGTGATCACCTGATCTCCGTGGTCGAACTGGTGCCGCGGTCCTTCACACCGACCGTGATCGTCAACGGCGAAGCGTTCACCGACGACAACCTCGACACCCGCCTGGTGGAGCAATTGCTCACGGCGCACGCACCCGACCTGGAGGCCGACATCGTCTCGGCCGGTTACCGGGTCGGCAAGACGGCCCCGTCGAGCGTCGTCGCGCTGTACGAGCAGGTCGTCGGCCCTTACGCCGCGCCGGCCAACCGGCGGACCTGGATCGTGCTGCGCGCCGACCCCGACGAGACCCGCCGCTCGGCAATGCGCCGCGGCACCGGGGTTTCCGGCCTGGCCAGCTACCTGGTGGCGACCACCACCCGCATCGCCGACCAGTTGGCCAGCCACGGCATCGACGCCCGCCCCGCCCGCAGCTTCGAAGAATACGACCGGGCGACCGCGATCAGCTTCGAGCGCGAGACCTGGTCAACCATCAAGGGCCGCAGCACCTTTACCGCGGCCTACTCGGCACCCGGTGGCCCCAACATGTGGTGGTCGGCCCGCGCCGACCACACCATCACCCGGGTCCGGGTCAAACCGGGTCAAGCCCCCACGGCGACCGTGCTGCTGACGACGCTGGCCACGCCGACAACGCCCCGCGGCTTCTCGTGTCTGTTCGGTGGACAGCGGGCCGCGTTGGAAGGGCTCAGCCCCATCACCGACCGGCACTACGAATTGCCGATCGGCTCGGCCGGCGTGCTGGTGGGCGAGACCGCCGACCGCTACCCCGTGTACATGCCGTTCGACAACGTCGACTCGACGATCAACCTCGGCGACGCGCACCTGTTCACGCAGTTCGTGGTGCGCTCGGCGGCGGCCGGAGCCGTCGTCACCCTGGCGCCGCAGTTCAAGGAATTTGCGGGGTTCATCAACGCTCGGATCGGGAACGTTCCGAAGGTGGCGTGGCCGAATGCCACCACCTACCTGGGACCACACCCGGGTATTTCACGAATTCTTTTGCGTCACAACTTCATCGACACTCCGCGACACCGTCAGCTGCCGATCCAGCTGATCAACCCGCGCGAGGAGAGCCGGTTCCAGATGGCGCTGGAGAAGTGAGGGGGAGCAAGTAGATGGCTGGAAAACTGAAGGTCTCTTCGGAGACGCTGAACGCCAAGGCAGCACAAGTTGACGTTGACCTGCCCACTTTGCCGCAGGCGCCCAAAGCGCCATGTGAGTTGGCGATCGCGCAAGAGGCCGCCGGATTCCTCAACAACAACCTGCAGCAGCTCGACGCCGCACTCAAGGCCGGGCGAGCTCAGAACCGGCGACTGGCCGCCTGCCTACGGGCGGCCGCCGCGGCCTACGACGCCGCCGACGCGGCCGGGAAATCCGGTATCAATGCCACCGAGGTGCGCCCATCACTCCCAACCTCCCCCCGGCTCCGGCCCCCGCAGACCCGGTCGGCAGTTTGCCCTGGATGCTCGAATCACTTGGCGCCGGAGAGTCACACCCCAGCAATCCCGGCATGAACTGGGAGCAGGCCGCTGCGCAGATCAACGGCGGCGACCAGGGGTCCTCGATGATCGAGTTCGGCGCGAAAATGACCGCAGTGGCAGCGAAACTCGCTGAGTTGAACGGCAAGTTCAACATGACCGGCGTCGAGTGGGAGGGCGACGCCGCCGAAGCCGCAGAGCAAGCGCTCAAGGACTACTCGACCTGGCTGACAGCGATGACCCAGGCCGCGAACAACCTGGCCGTCCAGGCCATAGACCTGTCAGCGATCCACGGCGGCAGGCGACCCGAGCACCCCAGCATGCAGGACGTGGCGGACTACGAGAATGCCAGTGTGCTCGCGACCGTGGGGCAGGCGGCGTACGACTTCTTCACCGGCCACGCCACCAAGCAGCAGGAGTCCGACACCGTGCGGGCGAAGTACGCGCAGCAGGCGGCGATCCGTTCCCTCGTCACACCGCCGCCGCCCAATTTCGGGTCGAGCGCGTGGCCCGCAGTCAAGCCCGGCGATGTAGCGCCCAAGAAGGGCGACCCGGGCAAGGCCACACCTCAGGGTCCTGGCGGAGGTGGCCCGTCCGGGGGCGGCGGCGGGACCCCAGGCGGTGGGGCACCGACGATGCCGGAATCACCGAGCGTCAGCCCGGCCAGTGCCGGAGCTCAGAAACCCGAGGGCGGCGGATCACCTTCTGGCGGTTCACCTTCCGGTGGCGGTTCCCCGTCAGGCGGATCCGGGCAGGGTTCACCGAGCGGCGGGATGCCCGGAGGCTTGGGCGGCGACAAGCCGGAGATGCCGAGCCTGCCCGACGGTCCGAGCGTGAGCCCGGCTTCTGCCGGCGGCGGCGCGGGCGGGGGATCCGGCGGCGGTGGCGCCGGACTGGGCGGCCAGCCCATGCAGCCGGCGGCCGTCGCACCGGCGGTGGGCGCTGGCGGTGCGGCAGCGGGCGGCGCCAGCCAGGCCGCAGGCCGTCCACCGGTCGGCGGCGGCGGCGGTATGGGTGGCGGCATGGGCGGTGGCGGCCACGGCGGTGGCCGCGAAGGCGGCAAGGAAAAGAAGCGCAACGCGAGTCTGTCGCCCGACGAGGTCCTGTACAAGGAAGACCGCGCCTTCACCGACGGCGTCATCGGACACCGGCGACGCACCAAGATCGATGACAAGAAGGACACCAAATGATCGAGATGCATCCCGAGGTCGCTGCGGTTCTCCAGCAGGCCCAGCGCCTGCAGTCGGTCATGGACGAGCAGCTCGCCAAGATGAACACCGAGTCATTCACCGCGACCGACGAAGCCAAGACCGTCGAGGTCACCCTCAACGGCCACCACTGGCTGACGGATCTGTTCATCGAGGACGGTCTGCTCCGCCTCGGCGCGGATACCGTCGAAGCCCGGATCAACGAGGCCCTCGGCAACGCGACCGCCAAGGCCACCGAGTCCATCGACGCCGACCGGGCCCGCCTCAACGAGCTGGTCGCCGAGATCACGGCCGGCAATCCGCCCGCTCAGCCGTAGCATCGCCTGACGCACTCAGACGCTCCAGTGCGTACAGTTCGCGGAGAGTCACTGCGCAGCGCCTTACGGCGCTGCGCAGTAGGGGAGACGATGGGGAACGTCATGAAGATGGCCAAGTTGGCCGCAGCAACCGCCGCAGTGTCACTGCTGGCCGGCTGCACAACGGTGACGAACGGCGACGCGACGAAAGATCCGTCATTCAAGCCCGGCGATGCCATTGTCAGCCTGCTGAACCCGGGGAACTACCCGACGGTGCCCAGACCGGGACCTACGCTCAAGCCCGGCGCCGACACTGGAAGGATCCTCGACGCCGAACGCATGGCGGAATACGTCGTCGGACCGTGGGAGGTTGACCCCCAGCTACTGGATGTCGACGCGACCTCGACGGGTCTGTGGCTCGACGCAAAGCCTCTGTCGTCCGTGGCGGACGACATCGCGAAAAAACATCAATTCATCTACGGGTTCGGCTCAGCGCGCGGCGCGGGCGCTCACGCTGACCACCCACGCGGAATCCAGAATGCGGTACTGCGCTTTCCCAACCCAGATGCCGCAGCTGCTGCCGCAGCGGAATTTTATGTGCAGGATCCCATGACCCACGATCCATCAGCGCAACTCAATCTTCCGATACCCGGTCACCCCGAGACACATGCATATCGATTCATGATGCCTGATAGGCAATTCGCCACCGTGGCGTACTCGCCGCACGGCCCATTTGTGCTGACACAGTATGCCGATGCAGAGCAAGGCGCCGATGTGTCGACGCAGTTGGCTGTCAAGATGCTCGACTTGCAGGCCCCCAGGATTGACGGCTTTCGACCTACGGACCCCAGCCAGTTTGCCAACATGCAGTTCGATCCCGACGGACTGCTCAGGCGCACCATGCTCACCAAGGACCCCATTCGGAACCAGGGTTTGTGGGGACCACGCGGCTATCTCCATTTTGAAGACGACCCCATCGCCAGCTCAGCCATCCTCACCGACGCCGGGGTCGACGTCGTTTCAATTCGAGGGACGCATGTCTTCCAGGCGCGCGACGCCGCCGCCGCAACTCGCTTGGCAGTCAAGTTCGCCGAACCGAGTGCCGGCACCGAGCCCGGCCCCGCCGTCCCGGGCCTGCCGTCGGCCAGATGTGTGGCTGACACCAACGAGCGGATACAGGCCCGTGTCAACACCTGCTACTCGGCCGTCGGCCGGTGGGCATTCGAAGCTTTTGCTATCCAGCCGTTTGACGCCACTCAGCAGATGGCGGCCCAGTATCTGCTCCTGGCTGCGAAATAGTCGACCCCGATGACATCGACTTTCAATCCCGGCGACATCGTGGCCGGCTACACCATCGAAGCCGTCCTCGGTGTCGGCGGCATGGGCGTGGTCTACAAAGCCAAGAATCCTCAGCTGCCCCGCAGCGACGCCTTGAAGGTCCTCACCACGTCGATACAGGGTGACGGACAGTTCCGGGAACGGTTCTTGCGTGAAGCCAATGTTGCGGCGACGCTCGACCACCCCAACATCGTCGCGGTGTACTCCCGTGGCGAAACCGAGGCCGGGCAACTCTGGATCGCCATGCAGTACGTCGCCGGTACCGATGCCGACCAGGAAGTCCGCTCCGGCCGGATGTCACCGGCCCGCGCGGCCCGCATCATCACCGAAGTCGCGAAGGCGCTCGACTACGCCCACCGGCGCGGCATCATGCACCGCGACGTCAAACCCGCCAACTTTCTGCTGGCGAGCGCCGAAGATCCCGGCGACGACGAGCGAGTTTTCCTAGCGGACTTCGGGATTGCCCGAGCCTTCGACGATGCCGCACACCTGACCACCGACGGCTCAGTCATGGCGTCCATCGCCTACGCCCCACCCGAAGCACTCAGTGGGCAGCACGTCGACGCGCGCGCCGACGTCTACTCACTGGCCTGCAGCCTCTTCGTGTTGCTCACCGGCAGGACACCATACGGCGGGTTACCTGGCGGCATCGCCGCCATCGCGGCAGCACATGTGACAGGAGAAATCCCGCGTGTCACCGATCGCGTGCCCCATCTGCCGTGGGCACTGAATGAGGTCATCGCCCGCGGCATGGCGAAAGACCCCAACGCCCGTTACCAGACCGCACGGGAATTCGCCGCCGCGGCGACGGCTGCCGTCGCGAATACCGGTCGGGCGCAACAACCACCCGGGCAACTACCACCCCCCGCACAACAATCGTGGCAGCCGCTCCAGCCGACACCACCCGGTGGCGTGCTGACCTATCCGAGCGGGCAGTTCAGCGGTCCCTATCCCCCGGGACCACCGCGCGGCCCGATGCCACCGCAGATGACAGGGACGGGGCCCCTGACCGCTCCACCAAACCGTGCACGCAAGCGCCGGTTCGTCATCGGCGGCGCGGCCGCCGCTGTCGTTACCGTCATCGCGGTAGTCGCCTCGATCATGCTGTTCGGCAAACCCGGCCCGCCCGCATATACCGCACAATCATTCACTCACGCCCACGGCACCACCGAAATCACCAGCGCGCCAACCGCTGTCGCCGCCCTGGGCCCCGGCGATGCCGATGCCGTGCTGTCGCTCGGCCTACAACCCGTGGCCATCGCCGGCGCAGGCACGACCCTGCCGTCCTGGTTGCAATCCAAGATCACCGGTAAACCGTCGGTCAAAGACACTGTCGGTTTCATCGACACCAGCGCCATCGAGGCGGCAAAACCTGACGTCATCATCGCCACCGGGGACATTGACGACACGACCTATCAGCGCCTCGCGGCAATAGCGCCGACCGTCACAGCGCCGAAAGACTCCAGCCGGACCTGGAACTGGCAGACCCAGCTCAAATGGATCGGCAAGGTCGTCGGGCGCGACAAGGACGCCGACAAACTGATCGACCAGGTCGCGTCGCAGCAGACCGACCTCAAGAACCAGAATCCCAAGGCCGCCGGGAAGAGCGTCCAGGTGATCAATGTGTCCGACAGCGGTGTCAGCCAGACGCTCACCCCGTCGAATGCGGCGGACTACCTGAATTCGCTTGGCTTGAACTACGACCCGAGCCTGGGGCGCCAAGCCGGCGACCAGGGTTCTGCCCGGGCAATGCCCGACGTGGTCAAGTTGTACCAAGTTCGCAGTGACGTGCTGGTGGTGGTGAGAACCGATAAGGGTGCCGGTAATGGTGGCGCTGCGGGACTGCCCCACCAGCTCTCGACCTATCGCGGCTCGATGATCATCGTGGACGACCCCAATGTCATTGCGGCACTTGCCGATCCCGGCGGCTACCTGGCTACCGAATACCTCGACAGCAACTTTGTGCCACTGATGGGGAATATCCGCTAACCCACCTTGCCGGCGATTCTCGACAGCAGATCACGACCCTTGTTGCCCACGTCGGAGGCGCAGACCCGCGCGTCCACGATCACGTTCTTGCGAGCACCTATCGAATGCTGGCATGTAACGCTGCCCCCGTCTGCCGCCGTGGCCGACATCGACACACTGGCAACGGAATCCACGGAGTCAACGTTGCCCACCTCGTACGTGGCGGTACTCGTACCGTCCGCAATCGCGGCTTGCTGACTTTGGCATAAGCGCCAGCGGCCAACGGTGATACCGCGAAAGGTCTCCGCGTCCGCATCCGATGGGAACGACGCGAGCACCTGCACGACCCGCGCGTGCCGATCGCCGTGGAGAGCCTGTCCCGCGAAGCCAGTTCGTCCGTAGTACGACGCCGTGTCGAGACCCGGCATCAAGGCTTCGGTGCACCGAAGGGGATCGACCCTCAGCTTCGTATCGGGCTTTCTGAAAATCGACTCCGGCGTCATGGATACGCCGACAACATCGCTGATCTCAGACGGTGACGCCAACAATGCCGGTAGGCCGGCATCGTCAACAGGTCTGCGGGGAACCGACGTCGACGTCGTTGGTCCGACCCCCGTCGACTGCCGTGTCGCCGTCCCCGAGATCTTCGCCGGGGAGCATCCCGCCACCAATGCGGCCGTCGCACCGACTACCAAAGGGGCGCGCCACACTCCGATCCGGTTCATCTGTTCCTTCCGTCAGCCGACTTTGTCAGCGATCTGCTTGGCCAGCTCCGCAGCCTGAGTGCCGCCGGCCGGGCTGCACGCCAGCACGTCGATCACGACATCAGCCTTGGAGGTCAGTACGTGCTGGCAGCTGCGTCCCGGCTCTGTGAACACCGCGGTGACCGTGCCCTTGTCGGGGGTCACCGCACCGACCGCCAGTTGCCGCGGCGGCAGGCCGTCCGCCGTGAATGTGACGGCCGCATTCGCACATCCCGCCCACGTCGCCGCGGCCGGAATCCGCTCTGCCGCTTGAGGGCCCGGGTAGCCTACGGCGTACGCCACCATCCACACGTTCGGATCCGCCGGATTGTGCAGCTCCATTCCCGACATTCCCGTGAATCCTGGCGCGAAGGTCCCGGAGCTGCCCGCGTCGGCGACACCGGCACACGGTGGGGGAGTTGCCGTACCAACCCGTGGAGTTTCCGCGGTGACGATGGTCGCGGTAGTCATCGGCGGCGACTGCATGACAGCGCTCACCGCCTTCCCGTCGGGGAGCAGATTCGCCAGATTGATGCGGTGCCCCTGGGAAGCCGCCTTGGGCGGCGCACCGGGTGCCGTCGGTTGCGTCGGCCGGTTTCCTGAGTCGCGGGTCAGGTAGGTCATACCGGCCACAAACCCCGCAGCCAGCACAACGGCAACCACAATCCCCACGGCTTTCGGCGCTCTCGTCCTCGTGCCATCACCGGGCAGCCGCAGCCGCCGGTAAACCACAAACGCGGCTACTGCTCCCAGCAGTAGCAACACGCCGATATCGAGGGCCCACCACCGCAATTCGTGGTGCCACAGCTGGTCGTCGACCGACATGAGCGGAGCAATCTTCAGCAAGTCGACCACGCTGGCCGACGCCGCGAATCCCCACCGCCCCGGAAGGAACCACGATGCCTGATCCAGGCCAACGCGTCCAGTGACGGGAATCATGCCGCCGGAGAACACGATTGACAACATGATGACGACGACGAGCATCGGCAGGATCTGCTCGCTGGACCGCGCCACCGAGGACAGCAACAGCCCCAGGATCGCCGAAACGATCGCTGCCACAGTCAGACTCACATACAGGTCGAGCGTCGGGCTGCCCAGCAGCAATGCACCCTGGGCGGGCCCGCCCTTCCCGATCACCACGATCGCCACGACGATCGCCGTCTGTATTGCGGTAAATGCGCTGTACACAACGATTTTTGCAGAAAGGTAGGCGGCTGCGGACAAGCCGACCGCCTGCTCCCTGCGGAAGATCGTGCGTTCACCGACCAAGTCGCGGATCGTCAGCGCGGTCCCCATGAACACCGCCGCGATATTGGCGACGATGAGCAACTGGTTCGGTTCATTGGGGGAGTGGCCCACAGTGGCCACTCCAAAACCGGTGTCTCCCGGCACAATCAGCGACATCGCGCCCAGGATGAACGGCAGCAGCAACAGAAAGCTGGTGTAGATCCGATCGGCGAAGATCAGCTGCAGCTGCCGGCGCGCAACGGTGAGCATCTGGCGGCCGGTACTGGTGCGGGCCGGAGCGCCGAGCGGGCCGGCGGGCTCCGGCGGCGCAGGCGGTTGGTTGGCGGCCGGGTTGTTCTGCAGGAACAGCGCATGCGCCGCATCGGGATTGGCCGAGACCCAGGCGAAGATGTCTGCCCAGTCCTGGGTTCCCATCGCCGATCCCACCGCTTGCGGCGGTCCCGCATAGACGGTCTTGCCACCGGGCGCCAGGAGCAGCACCTGGTCGCACATGTTCAGGTAGGTGAGCGAGTGCGTCACCACCAGGACCGTGCGCCCGGCATCGGCCAGTCGGCGCAGCATCTGCATGACCTGCCGGTCCAACGCCGGGTCCAGCCCAGAAGTGGGCTCGTCGAGGATCAGAAGTGATGGGCCGGTGAGCAATTCGAGCGCCACCGAGGCGCGCTTGCGCTGCCCACCCGACAGCTTGTCCACCCGCTTGTCTCGGTGCTGAGTGAGTTCCAGCTCGGCAAGTACACGTTCCACCACCGAGTGGCGATCGTCTTTGGTCGTGTCGGGTGGCAACCGAAGTTCGGCTGCGTAGTTCAGTGCCTGGCTGACCGTCAACTGCCGGTGCACGACGTCGTCCTGGGGCACCATGCCGATCCGCGACCGGAGCGACGCATAGTGCGCGTGCACGTCGTGCCCGTCGAAAGTAACCTGCCCGGACGTGGGTTTGGTAACGCCGCCGAGCAGCCTGATCAACGTCGACTTGCCCGCCCCCGAGGGTCCGATCACCGCCGTGAGAGTGCCGGGTCGGGCGTCGAACGAGACGTTCGTGAGCAGTTGGTGGCCGTCGATGGCGAGCCCGACCTGGCGTACCTCGATGCCACCGGTCGCGACCGCCTGCCGCGACTGGACCGCGGTACCGCCGGCGAACACCAAGTCGGTGTTGCCGACGGTGATGACGTCCCCGGGACGCAGGGTGACGGCCTCGACGCGGTGGCCGTTGACGAAAGTGCCATTGCCCGAACCGTTGTCGTACAACTGGGTTCCGGTCGGGGCGGGCACCAGGTACGCGTGGATCCGGGAGGCCAGCGAGTCTTCGACCTTGATGGCCGCGGTCGAGTGCCGGCCGATGGTGACGGCGCCCGCAGGCGGACCTGATGAGCGTTGCGGCGCGGGGGTCGGTGCCGCCGGACGCTGCGGTGGCGGCGGTGGTTGCGAAATCGACCGTGGCGGTTGAGGAATCGGCTGCGTCGAACGCGGGGGCGCCATCTGCGCCGGTGGCTGCCGGTACTTGGCGACCGGAATGACTTGTGTGGCCGTCCGGAAATGCAACTGCGGCCCGTCCGCGGCTCCGACGGCCAGCACCAGGTCGTCACTGATGACGGCCGACGGCACCCGCGTTCGGTTGGCGAAGATTCCGTTGCGGGACTTGTCGATTGCCACCCACTGCCCGACCGCGGGGTCCACTCGGATGATCAGATGCAACCGAGACACCACGTGCTTGGCGCCAGGACCGGCCTCGGGGATCCTGACGTCCGATGCCTCGCCACGGCCGACAGTGACCTCCTTGCCGGGCGGAAAGGTGAACATGGCGCCACCGAGCGTCACGATGAGCGGCGGGACGGAGCTCACGAATGCACTCTCCTCACTGGTAGCGCTTGTAGCAGCTCTCGTCATCGGTGGCCAGCCCGGCCCGGAACGCCGCGATCCTGGTGAACGCGGCCGGAACGCCCTGCCCGTCGACCGCCGTGGCGACGTAGCCGTTGGTGAGCAGCCCGGCGACGGCCTTGTCCAAGTCGCCTGCGGTCAACTGCAGGCTGGCACCACTGGGCAGGTCATGCGGCTTGGCCATCTGTCGCTGGGCCAGCGCGGTCAGGCAGGCTGTGCGCAGTGCGGCCGTCGGGTTGTCGAGCTTGACCCCGCGCTGGTTCTCGAGCGACATCATGTACCGCGACACCACGATGGAGAACGCCGTGTTGTCACCCTGAATGAGGGTCTTCTCGGCCATGTCGGCCGGCGTGCCGATCTGCTTCAGGGTAGGCAGGTTCACCGAGATCGTGTTCGTCGACGGACAGTACGATGCAGGCGAATCACCCTGGGCGACATCACATTTCGCCGGCTCGTACGTCAACTTCGGTGGCTGTTTCGGGGAGTAGATCACCCCGAGCAACTCGACCAAGGTGCCGATCGTGTCCTTGTCGATCGGCAGGTCTGCGGATCTGTGGTCGTCGTCCATCGGCTCATCTTCGAGCTCCATCGGCAGCCCCTTGCGGCGTTGCTTGATGTCCTCCAGATCGATGGCCGCGCAGGCCTGCGGCCCGACGGTGAAACCCTGCTGGAATGCGCTGACGCGGTCCAGCGCGGTGCCGTGGCCATCAGTGAGCATGTCGCCGTCGTGCGGACCCAGCGTTGGATCCCGGACGGTGATCAACCCGGCGAGCACATGATTGAGGCCGTCTCCGGTGCTCATCATGAACCGCTTGGAATCACCCGCCGCGACGTAGTGCAGATACGCGCCGGCGAAGCAGTCGGCCTGCTGCTCACGCACGATGACCGGGGTACTGCGGGTCACCAATTTCGCCATGTATTGGATCGCGTGACCGTATTCATGCCCGATCAGGCCGGCGACGGAGACGTCGCCGAAGTACTTGCGGCCGGTCGGCACCATGACGCCGCGGTCCCACGCCATGAGCTTCTCGCTGGGACAGTAGAAGGCGTTCACCAGGCCGGCGGTGTCCTCGTCGCACGCCTCCGGACTGTTCCGATCGCGGGCGTCGTACGACAGGAACTTCTCGATCGGCTTGAACGAACCCTTCAAACCTGAAGCGCTGTAGTCGTGCTGCCAGTATTCGGCAATGTCGTTGATGGCCTGTAACGCCAGTCGATCGACGTCGCCATTGTTGGTGTTCTGCACCTTGCCCACCGCCGCAGGCGCGTTGTCCCGCAACCCACTCGGGCCGTCCTTGGCCGGCAGATCGGCGACGTGGAAGGGGTCGTTGACGGGCGACACCGCAGTGCCGGTGACGGTCGGCGCACAGCCCGCCAGGAGCGTCACCGCGCACAGCGCCACCGAACGTCGCAGCGCCGCTCCGCGCATCACCCGCAATCCGAAATCGTCTGTCATCGTGCCCCCCTGACGTTCGGTCCAGACTATGGCCTGCCGGCAGCTTCAGAACAGCGAACGGTGCACCCCCGATTTCAGGGTGCACCGTTCATCGACCGGGCTGTCAGAACTGACCTGTAGCGATCTTCTGAATACCCTTGTGGACCTGAATCCCGATGTAGCCCAGCACAACTGCGATGACGCCGTTGATCACCACTGCCAGTATCAGCATCGCCGTGAGAGTGCCGCTGACGTAGGGGCTGCTGCTCACGCCCGCAAGGCCGATGATGCCGATCAACACACCCAGCAGGCTGGCCGCCGCGCCCACACCGCAAATTCCGTAGGCCACGAACTGCGCTGCCAGTTTCGTGCCCAGCGCCAGGAAGCAGTAGGCCAACCCGAGCCAGACCACACATGCAATGAGCGAACCGATGCCGCCGAACAGGCTCAGGAACAACCCGAGCAGCACCGCCCCGGCGTATCCGATGTAGACGAATTGGTTGGAACCCTGCGGGTTGTTCCGCATGTTCTGGAACCACGGCTGCTGGATCAGCTCGCCGCGGACGCCGCGCGTCATCAACCGGAAGATGAACGAATCACCCTTGGTGAGCAGCGACTTGGCCATGTCGACGGGCGTCTGCTGCGGACCTCCCGGTCCACCGAACTGTGGCCCGCCGAACTGCGGGCCACCCGGACCGGGGTATCCGCCTGGCTGGGCACCACCCGGGCCGAATCCGGGCGGCGGCACCGGCGCACCGAAACCTGGGGCGCCGTATGTCGGAGCGCCGAACCCGGGAGGGGGCGGCGGCACGGGCGCACCCGCCGGATTCCACGGCTGCTCGGGCTGCGGTGGTACCGGGACTCCGGGCTGACCGAACTGCGGCTGCGGAGCCGGCGGCTGATAGCCGGGCTGCGGCGGCTGCCACTGCGGGGCCGCGGGCGGCACCTGCTGGCCGTAGGGATTCGGCGCGGCGGGAGGCTGTGGCGGCTGCCATTGCGGGGCGGTGACCGAGGGCGGCACGACCTGAGTCTGGTCGCCCGTCTCCGGGGTCGTTGCGCTCGGTTGCTGGAATGCCGACCGATCGACTAACTGGGTCTTCTCCTCG
>Ga0265327_10003958_pt1 | contig 13540 bp, 9 predicted proteins | sample 41621metaG_FD_202089 | JGI IMG/M metagenome (GOLD analysis project Ga0265327, IMG submission 202089) | Rhizosphere microbial communities from Carex aquatilis grown in University of Washington, Seatle, WA, United States - 4-16-21 metaG | ecosystem: Host-associated > Plants > Roots > Rhizosphere >... | reverse complement strand
TAACAAGGCTTAGCCGCTGCAAGCTTTGTCTCGTCTCTTTCCTGCAGCGCTCCTCATTTAACGGAATCACTTTTTAAGAAGGCACATATGAAAGCAAACATCGGTTTAATCGGCTTGGCGGTCATGGGGCAAAACCTGGTTCTTAATATGAACGACCATGGCTTTAAAGTGGCGGTCTATAACCGCACACTGAGTAAAGTCGATGAGTTTTTGGACGGTCCCGCCAAAAACACTCAAATTATCGGCGCCTATTCGCTGGAAGAGCTGATCGATAAGCTCGAAGCGCCGCGTATCGTTATGCTGATGGTTAAAGCGGGCGAAGTTATCGATCGGCTTATCGAGCAATTAGTGCTCCTGTTATCGCCCGGCGATATTATTGTTGACGGCGGCAATTCGTTATTCACCGACACCGACCGCCGCACGCTTTCGTTAAAAGAGAAAAATATCCTTTATATCGGCATGGGCGTTTCCGGCGGCGAGGAAGGCGCAAGACACGGGCCGTCCATCATGCCCGGCGGCAACATAGCCGCATGGCCTATCGTTAAACCCATTTTTCAGGCCATCAGCGCCAAGGTCAACGGCCAACCTTGCTGCGAATGGGTTGGCGATAACGGCGCCGGACATTACGTCAAAATGGTGCATAACGGCATCGAATACGGCGACATGCAATTGATCGGCGAGGCTTATCAGTTAATGTCCGAGGGTTTGGGCTTAAGCGCCGATGAAACGGCGGCGGTATTTAGCGAATGGAACCAAGGCCCGTTAAGCTCTTACCTGATTGAAATTACGCCCACTATTTTGACCTACCAGGATGAAGACGGGCAGCCGCTGCTGACCAAAATCCTCGATACCGCCGGACAAAAAGGCACCGGCAAATGGACCGGCATTAGCGCATTGGACCTGGGCATCCCGTTAACCTTGATCGCCGAAGCGGTCTTCGCCCGCTGTTTATCCGCGCAAAAAGAACAACGCGTTAAAGCGGCTTCTATCTTACCTAAGCCGACCCGGAAGTTTAGCGGCGACAAGGAAGCCATGATTAAAGCCGTTGGCGATGCGCTCTATGCCGCCAAAATTATTTCATACGCGCAAGGTTTCAGTTTGATGCGCGAAGCCTCGAAAGAATATAAGCTGGCGCTCCATTACGGCGATATTGCGTTGATGTGGCGCGGCGGCTGCATTATTCGCAGCCGGTTTTTAAACGACATCAAGCAAGCCTACGATACCGATCCGGATTTAGACAACCTGTTGTTAGCCGATTTTTTTGTCGATGCGATCAAGCAAGCCGATGCAGGCTGGCGCAAAGCGGTTATCGCAGGCATTGAACTGGCTATCCCGACTCCCGCCTTCTCTTCCGCCCTGGCCTATTACGACGGCTATCGGTCTGAAAGATTGCCGGCTAACTTATTGCAGGCGCAAAGGGACTATTTCGGAGCGCATACTTATGAACGGATAGACCAGCCCAGAGGCCGGTTTTTTCATACCGATTGGACCGGACGCGGCGGCAAGACTGCATCGACTTCTTATATCGCTTAAATAAATCGCCTCTGCAGGTGCCGGAGCGTCGTCCGCAGTAGCCCGTATATAGTTTGCGCGATACGGGCCGATGAGGTCACGAAGCCCCGGATTGCGCTACGCTTCATCTAGGCTACTTGCTGAAGTGATTAAACGCTTTTAAGTCAAGAAATCCAAGGGTATTTGCCCATTGGTAGGTTTAAGGTGGCATGATAAGAGCCGGATGAAGCGAGAGGTTTTGTGAGAGCCTCAAGGGCCAGTTCCTTGAGGCTACTCGGCCTTGCCGATAGATGATAAGAATGGGCAAATACTGTGCATTTCACCTACACTCTCTAAATGTTACTCTAGACGTTTTAAAAGACCTAACCCGATGCGATTACTACTAATTGAAGATGATCCCGATTTATCCCATTCATTGAAGATCGATCTAGAACGCGCCGGATACGCAGTGGATACGGCGATGGATGGTGAGTTCGGGGAGTTTTTAGGTATGACCGAGAATTACAATATTGTTATTCTCGACTTGGGATTACCGAAAATGTCCGGTTTGGAAGTGCTTAAACTGTGGCGTCAAGCCAATAACGGTGTACCGGTGATTGTACTGACTGCTCGCGATGCCTGGCATGAAAAAGTGGATGGTTTTAAAGCGGGCGCTGATGATTATTTAGGTAAGCCTTTCCATATTCAAGAACTTTTGGCACGTATCCAAGCATTGTTGAAACGCCTGCATGGCCAACATAAACCAAAACTTAGCGCATACGGCGTAGACTTAAACGAAGAGCAACAAACTGTCTCTGTTAGCGAACAGCAATTTGAGCTGACCGCCATCGAATTCCGCTTGTTACGTTACTTGATGCTGAATCCTGGAAAAGTCCTGAGTAAAAGCCAGTTAAGCGAACATGTTTATGACTATGCAAGCGATCCCGATAGCAATGTTATTGAGGTTTATATCAATCGTTTGCGGGGCAAAATAGGTAAGGACCTGATTACTACTCGCCGCAGTCAGGGATATGTGTTTGGTAAAAACACATGATGTCTTTACAAAAACGCCTAAATCGTAGCCTGACGTTAATTCTGTGCGTCATTTTTGTTGCACATTGGCTGGCGGCTGACTGGGTCATTCGTACCGTTGCCGAAAAACAGATGGCCACACGCTTAAGACATGATGGCGACTCACTGTTGGACACACTGACCAACGACGCTCAAGGTCAGCTACATTTTGATAGTTTTCATATTGGCTCGGTATATAACCAGGCTTTTTCAGGACATTATTTTGTAGTACAGATAGACACGGATGTCTATCACTCGGCTTCTTTACAAAACCAACGCTTGGCGCTTATTCCTATAACAACGGGACAAACCCGTCTCTACCATTATACCGATGGTCCAAAACATCAGCCTTTACTTGTGCTTGAACGGAGCTTTGAACTATTCGGACACCAAGTCACCATAAATGTCGCCGAAGATTTAACCGATATTGATCATGACATTACCTCTATTCGCCTGAGTTATCTGGGACTGACCATTATGGTGCTGCTGAGCGCGATTGCATTACAGAGCAAAAATGTTAAGCTTGCCTTGCGCCCCCTGAATGATGCGCGCAAACAACTCACGGACATTGCCAATGGTCGGCAACAACAAATTACCGTCAGTGTTCCATCTGAAATAAAGCCGCTGGTAAACGAACTTAATCGCCTATTAGCATTGGTTATGCGCCGCTTGCAACAGTCCCGCACGGCTATCGGCAATCTTGCCCATGCCTTGAAAACGCCGCTCGCCATGTTGTTTCGGATTGCCGAACATCCCGTTTTTGCAGCCCATCCCGAATTGCAACAACAACTGCAAGCGCAAAATGCCGCCATACATCACTGTATTGAGCGTGAACTCAAACGCGTCCGTATTGCCGGGAATAAACAAACCCATATGGCCTTTAACCCCTATCAGGAATTAACGTCGTTAGTGCAATTGCTGCAAAATATTTACACGGAAAAACAGTTGCAGATCAAAGTCGCCGCACCTGATTTACTCATACACTACGATCGGGAGGATTTATTGGAACTGATCGGTAATTTGCTGGACAACGCTTGTAAATGGGCAAACCGGCATATCAATGTTGATATAACGTTTTCAGAAGGTCTTATTATCACCGTCGAGGATGATGGCCCAGGATTGGCTAATCTTGACACAGAATTACTCACCCAGCGCGGACTGCGTTTAGACGAATCGGTACACGGGCATGGTCTTGGTTTGGCAATTGTTCGCGATATTGCCGAATTCTATAGCGGTTCTTTGCATATTGGTCGCAGCACGCGATTAGGCGGCTTTCTGGCAACGGTACATTTACCGTTAAATTAATACCCACTAACCTTAATTTTTTAAGGTTGAATTTATCTTCACCTGCTATTTTGACACCGCAGACTTCAAAATTTGCCCCACTTTTGGAGCGATTGAAGTTTTGCTGTTAACCATCTTTGGTATCCAACGCTTAACTTTAAGCCATTCTTCAGCGCACTAACATCGCAAACAACCGGACCACTATAAAACAAACATTAGCTCTCTTAGCATTGCAGAGAACCAACCTACTGAATAACTAAGAGTCTGAGCTATAGGGAAATATTAATTTCTACCGAAATAAAAGAGAGACATATGAAAAAATTTATACAAACAACTGCATTCATGTTGGCATCGCTGTCAGCGCATGCCACAACATTTGGCCCCGTCGAAAATTTCGATGTCGTCAATGACGACCCCCAAGGCAGGTCTGCTCACGGCTTTGAGATCGTCCTGCACGGCATTCACACTGCCGATATTAGTTCAATTTTCGGTGATGCCAGTCGTTGGACTGGCATGGAACGTTACGGCATCCCTGAAGTGTCGGAAACAACCGATGCGAATGGCCCCGTCACCGTGGTCACCTATAAAGCCACTTACAACGGTTCAGCTTGGTCGGCAGGTACGCCTGCAGGCACCTTGAAAACCGCGCCTGCCGACAGCTGTTGGCCGCTGGGTGATCCTGCCTACAGCGTTGTAACCTATCCGTGCGACCATTTTGGTGTCTCAACCAACATACCCGCAACAGCAGTTGAATATAACTGGCTGCTTGAAACCGGCACTCCAGGCCAATTAACACAGCAAGTATCCAGCGTGCCTGCTCCGGTTTGGACGGTAACGCCGGTACCCCCTGTTAATAATGTGCCGCAAGCTCCCAAAGTAGTTGTCCAAGTCAAAGCGCCGAAACTTGAAAACAATGTTGAATTTGGCGAACCGCGTTGGGTAAAAGTCACTGCAACCGGTTCTCCTGTAAACGTTGAAGTAGGAGACTTAGTTCAAAACAACCAAATTGTTAAGAACGCAAAGAAACAAGTCCAGGTTGAGTGGCAGTTGATTCAAGCGGATTTTAAAAATCCGGCTTCAGGTGTGGTTGATCTAACGGGGGTTAAACTGGATAACAATGTAAAAGCCGTTGTTTATACTTTTGAGTCATATGAATATACCGGCGCATTTGATACGGAAACCCATGAGGCATTACCGAGAACATCAGATACGCCTAAACAACCGGATCCGCTTGATTTAGGTAACTTTAAAGCTATTCAGATGGCCGCAATCAACCTGGATGGCAATGCACCGGCGCCCGCCCCTGCGCCAATTGCGCCATCTATCGATAACCAAATTGCCAACGGCGTAATCGGCGTACCTTACAGCCAGGTTGTTAATGTCCAGCCCGGCAATCCCGGCGACCTAATTGTTATTTCCATTACCGGTCTGCCCAACAGCCTGACATTTGATCCATTAACAAATACTATTTCAGGTACTCCTGACTTTGTTAATCTCGGTAACGTGATCAATATTAAAGCCGATGACCTGACCAACAACACCACAACTTCAATTACGACGTCGTTCGATATTCTTGGCGTCGGTATTGATTTCCTGCCGCAGCCTCCCGCCGGTACTGTGGGTGAACCGTACACTTATCAATTAACCTCTACCGGCGGTTACGGTCCAATCACATACCTGATGAATCCGTTACCGGCAGGTTTAACCTTAGTTGGCGACACCATTTTAGGAACACCGACTACTGCCGGCACAACCCAAGTCAACTATGATGCCAGCGATGCTTACGGCGATCAAACGACTGGCACGCCGATTGATTTTGTGATCAATCCTGCGGCTGCAATTGCCCAGGCTTGCTCCGGCACCAATGAACACATCACCTTTATAAGCCCTCGCCCCGGCGCCGTCGCAGTCAATGGCTGGCTGTCAACAGCTGAAGGAGTGAATAGAGTCGCTTATCCCGATCAGGCGCATACAACTTTAGCGCCCGGTTTGAACACATTTGCTGTGGGCCATGTTATCCAATATGCCGGTACTCTTGATCCATCCGGCGTATTTTGCTTAGCAGACACAATGTCTGTGTCCTTGCCGTTGAATGTACCAACACCCACCTTTGCAAAAGGACAAGTAGGAATAGCATATCCAACTACGCCTATTAAACCAACTGGCGGGTGGGCTCCATATACGATTGCAGTAAGCGGCCTACCTGCTGGGTTAATTTTTGATGGTGCCAACGTTGTAGGCAATCCTACTGTAAGCGGAACTTTTCCTGTAACTATCTCAGTTGCAGACAATAACGGTAACAGCTTCAACATTACCACTGCTTCAGTTGTTATTGATGCTCAACCTGTTCCAGTTCCTGTAGCTTCATGTGCAGCTCCTGCAGGATCAAAAAGTGCGAGTGGACATTCTGCAATTACAGCAGTGTCAGGTAAAGTGCTGACAATCGGTGCAAAAACCGTAACGCTTCCTCAGTGTTTGAAAGTGACTTATAAAGGTCATGCAAAAGCACCAACAGTCGGTTACGATGCAGAATTTAAGGGTTACACTGTTAGCGGTGTGACTTATGCTACTTCATTGATTATTGATGACGGTAAATAACGAGGGACAAGAAAGGACTTTGAAGCCCTTTCTTTTATTGTAAAGTAGAGGCAGGGCCGTTTTTGTCCCTGCCTTTTTTATTTGGAGAACGCTACCAATGAGCTTCAATATGAATTAAGCGCTAAATCAAATACTCAAAAATCATACCTTTAGCGTCAAGCTAGAGCCAAAATTAAAAATGCTTCGTTGGTAACGCCTTGAAATTAGATACCTGGACATTTTTAGCTCTTAATTCATATTTCATTCTGAATGAGAGCTTGAAGACTGGACACTATAATCGCTTGCGCCGGTTTCCAAAATCCCGGTATCCTCTTCAAATATGGCCGGCAATGGTCTGATCTCTCCTACTAACAGCGAGGCACTACCGATGAAAGCCGAACCCTGCACTTACACCATTTTTGGCGCGACCGGAAATCTGTCCCGGATTAAACTAATGCCCGCGCTGTATCGTCTTGACGCCGCCCATCGCCTGCCGGAAGGCACCTGCATTATGGCGATAGGCCGCAGACCCTGGGATCGGGCAAGATGGCAGGCGGAAGTCAGGCAAATGCTTGAAGCCAAAGCGCCGGGCGATGTCGATGAAACCGTGTTTCAGCGTTTTAGCGAGCGCCTGCATTATCATCAAGGCGATATAACGGAAGCGCAGTGTTATAGCGCATTGGCCGATAAGCTCAACCGGGAAAGCCAATTTTCTAAGAACATCGCGTTTTATCTTTCGATAAGCCCTTCGGACTTCGGCACGGTCATGGAGCTGTTAAGCAATAACCATTTATTCGATGAAGAACACGGCTGGCGGCGGGTCATTATCGAAAAACCGTTCGGTTACGATCTGGACAGCGCTCAGGCTTTGCAAAAACGCATCAGCCGCTATTTAACCGAAGAGCAAATTTACCGCATCGATCATTATCTGGGTAAAGGCATGGTGCAAAACGTGTTGGTGTTCCGTTTCGCCAATGTGATGCTGGAGCCGCTATGGAATCGCAATTATATCGACCACATCCAGATTACCCATTCCGAAGACATCGGCATAGGCAGCCGCGCCGCTTACTATGACAAGGCCGGTGCGATGCGCGACATGCTGCAAAGCCATTTGCTGCAATTACTGACGCTGGTCGCGATGGAACCGCCGGTTTCGATGGAAGCCGAATCCTTGCGTGACGAAAAAGTCAAAGTGTTAAAATCGATCCGTCCGATTCCCCGAGAAGCCGTACACGGCCATGCCTTTCGCGCTCAATACGGCAAAGGCCGCGTCGAAGGCGAACAAATCAACGGCTATTTGCAAGAAGACGGTATTCCGGCCAACAGCATCACCGAAACCTATGCCGCGCTAAAACTGTATATCGACAACTGGCGCTGGCGCGGCGTGCCGTTTTACTTGCGCACCGGCAAGCGCATGGCCAAGGCGCAATCGGTGATTTCGATTTGTTTTCGGCATCCGCCGTTGCAGTTTTTCCACGGTACCCAGGTGCAATGCATGAACCCTAACTGGGTGCTGCTGGGCATACAGCCGGAAGAATGCATCCGCATTGAAATGACGGTGAAAGAACCCGGCCTGGAAATGCGCACTCGCACCAGTAGTTTGGACGCCAGTTTTCTTCAGCAGAATGAAAAGGCCATCGACGCTTACGAAGACTTATTGCTGGACGTGTTAAAAGGCGACCGCTCGTTATTTTTGCGCTTCGATGAAGTAGAATACGCATGGCGCATTGTCGATCCGATCCTGCAAACCTGGGCCATCGAGCGTGATTATATAGTCAGCTATCCCGCCGGTTCCTGGGGACCGGAAGACAGCCGCCGCTTATTCGATAAAGAAAGCCAATCCTGGCGCAGCTCATTAACCCCGGAGTGTAACTAAATGCAAAACAACAGCCGCTGGCATTATCTGGAAAACGCAGAACTGGTTGCAGATGCGGCCAGCCAACATATTCTTAATGCCGCAACATCGGCTATTTCGGAACGCGGCAAATTCAAGCTGGTGCTCGCCGGCGGCGGCACCCCGGAAAAAGTCTATCGACAGCTCTCCGAGTCTGTTGCGGATTGGGCTAACTGGATTATTTATTATGGCGATGAGCGTTGTCTGCCCGTCGATCATCAAGACCGGAACAGTTTCATGGCAACAGAGGTATTGTTGCAAAAAGTGGCTATTCCGGCCGGGCAAATATTTACCATGCCTGCCGAACTCGGCCCGGAAAAAGCAGCCGAAAGCTATAGGCCCATCATCGCCGAGGCCGGACAATTCGATATGGTTTTGCTGGGCATGGGCGAGGACGGCCATACCGCCAGCTTGTTTCCGGGCCATCGTCATCCGCAAGATGAATTGGTGCATGCCGTTTACAATTCACCCAAGCCGCCGCCGGAGCGTGTTTCGATCAGCGCCAAGGCGTTAAGCAACACTCGTGAACTGATCTTTTTGATCACTGGCTCGAATAAGCAGGAAGCGGTCAATCTGTGGCGTTCCGGCGCGGATTTGCCGGTTGCGGCAATTGTTCCAAAAAATCCTATCGATATTTATATCGATAACGATGCGTTTAAGCCGTAGCCGTTAAGGTAACTTGCAAAAATAAACCACAACACAGCGTATTTTCCGGAGGAGGGGGTGAGTTTTTCTTCCCGTAAGGATTTGGCGAAAAATAACGTCCTCTTATTGTTCCCACGCTCTGCGTGGGAACCCAGTGAGGGACGCTCCGGCGTCCCGAACCGCAGAGCGGTTCATACTGCATTCCCACGCGGAGCGTGGGAATGATAGGTTCAAGTTTCGGGAAGTTATTGTGGGCCAAATCCTAAGCACCCTTATCCCCGGCGCTTATTGTTTTCCAAAAACCAAAAACGTTATGACAAACACCCCCATTGAAATACTCAAAACCGTTTTTGGTTACGATCAATTTAGAGGTCAACAACAGGAAGTTATTGAACAACTGATAGCCGGGCACGATGCCTTGGTGCTGATGCCGACCGGCGGCGGCAAATCGCTGTGCTACCAGATTCCGGCCTTAATCAGGCCCGGCGTCGGCATTGTCATTTCGCCGCTGATCGCATTAATGCAGGATCAAGTTAACGCATTGTTGCAATTGGGCGTCAGAGCCGCGTTCCTGAATTCGACCTTGTCGCTTGAACAATCCCGGAGTATCGAACAGCAGTTGCTGAACGGCGAACTGGATTTACTGTATATCGCACCGGAACGATTAACCTCGGCGCGCACCGGCGCGCTGTTCGAACGCATCAAAATTGCGTTGTTCGCGATTGACGAAGCGCATTGCGTTTCCCAATGGGGCCACGATTTTCGGGTCGATTATCTCCAGTTATCGTTGCTGCACGAGCGTTTTCCCGACATTCCCCGGATTGCGCTGACCGCGACCGCCGACGACAAAACCCGCGAAGAAATCAAATTACGCCTGAATCTGGAGCAAGCCCGGCTGTATCTGAGCGGCTTCGACCGGCCCAACATCCGTTACCGGATTGTGCAAAAACAAAACTCCCGCGACCAGTTGATCGACTTTATCCGCGCCGAACATGCCGACGATGCCGGAATCGTGTATTGCTTGTCGCGCAAAAAAGTCGATACGACCGCGGAATGGCTCAGAACCAAAGGCATCAACGCCCTGCCCTATCATGCCGGAATGGATGCCGGTGTGCGCACCAAGCATCAACACCGGTTTTTAATGGAAGAAGGCGTCGTGATTGTCGCGACCATCGCTTTCGGCATGGGCATCGACAAGCCCAACGTCCGCTTTGTCGCGCATCTGGATTTGCCCAAAAGCGTTGAGGCCTATTATCAGGAAACCGGCCGGGCCGGACGCGACGGCTTGCCCGCCAATGCCTGGATGGCTTACGGTTTGCAGGATGTGATCACCTTACGGAAAATGCTCCAGGACTCCAACGCCGATGAAGCGCATAAGCGCATCGAATACCACAAATTGGATGCAATGCTGGCCTTATGCGAGCAGGTTCATTGCCGCCGTCAGTCCTTGCTGGGCTATTTCGGCGACCGCCTTGAGCAGCCCTGCGGCAATTGCGACACTTGTTTGGAGCCGGTTAAAACCTGGGACGGCACGTTGGCCGCGCAAAAGGCGCTGTCTTGCATTCATCGCACCCAGCAACGCTACGGCGTCGGCTATTTGATCGATGTGCTGCGCGGCAAGTCGACCGAGCGGATTTTAAGAGCTACTCATGATCAACTATCGACCTTCGGCATCGGCAACGATATTGACGAGCAGCAATGGCATTCGGTATTTCGGCAACTGGTCGCGCGCGGACTGGTTGCGGTCGATTTCGACCGTTTCGGCGCGTTGCAATTGACCGAAGCCTGTCGGCCGATTTTGCGCGGCGAACAGCAATTGATGCTGCGCAAGGACTTGAAGGCCGAAAAAGTTAAAGCCGGTGCCGAGCGCGCTCGAAAAACCGGCCGGGAATTTGCAAAAGCCGACGACACCCTGCTGTGGAACGCCTTGCGCGCCAAACGCAAGATGCTGGCCGAAGCTCAAGATGTGCCGCCTTATGTTATTTTTCATGACGCCACCTTGATGGCGATGCTGGAAGCCAAACCAAGCAATCGCCGCGAAATGAGTTTATTGTCCGGCGTCGGCGAACGCAAACTGGAGCTTTACGCCGATGAATTCCTGGCGGTCATAAAAGAGTTTGCCGATCTTAACAATGGGCCGATTGGCCTGTCGGATACCATGGCCGAATCGGTGGCTTTATTCCGCTTGGGTTACAGCGTAAAGCAGATTGCCCGGCAAAGAGAGCTGCAAGAAACCACGATTTACGGCCATTTGGCTCAGTCTCTGGAGCAAGGAATGTTGGTGCTGGCCGATGTGGTTGAATTACCTGAGCGGGAAATCAGCCGGATAGAAGAAGCTATTATGAATCTGCCCGAAGACCAAAAGAACGCGCTTAAACCGGTTTACGAGTTGTTTGACGGGCAATACAGTTACGGCATTTTGCGCTGCGTCAGGGCGGCTTTGCAGCATCAAACCGAATGAGCGTTACTTCATGCCCCGGTCGTAATGATATAGAGTCCGGAATTAATATAGCAACGTAAAGTCTGGATGGGCTCGACATCGTTCCCACGCTCCAGCGCTCGTCTTTATACACAAGTCTGTTCAAGACGGGACGTAGGCCGGAATAAGCCCGCCCGGCGCTAGCCAGGGTGGGCGTTTCCGGCACTCCGAAGCCTCGGGATGCCGGAAACGCCGGTCCTGCGCTAAAGCGCGGACCGACTTATTCCGGCCTACATCGAGATGTGTATAACGATGAGCGCTCCAGCGTGGGAATGCCGGAATACCGCTCTAGCGGTACGGGACGCAGGAGCGTCCCTCACTGCATTCCCACGCTGGAGCGTGGGAACGATGTCGTTTTATTCAGCCTGGACTCTATAAAGTTTTTTCAGCACGAAGACACGAAAGGATAACTTCATGTCCTTCGTGCTCTTCATGGTAAATTCTTTTAATTTTGTGACTCATGAAATTTTCGATCATCATCCCAACCTTGAATGAAGAAAAAACCATTATCTCGTGCCTGCTTCCCTTGCAGCCGTTACGGGATAAGTGCGAAATCATCATTGTCGACGCCACCGAACAGCCGATGGTTAATGCCCCTCAGGCCCATTTGGCCGACCAAATCATAAGCTCGGCCAAAGGCCGCGCCCGGCAAATGAACACCGGCGCCGACCATGCATCAGGAGATATTTTGATCTTCCTGCACGCCGATACTTATTTGCCCGAACATGCCTTGCAGCTGATCGAGCAACACTTAGGCAACAAGCACTGGGGCCGTTTCGACATTCAATTAAGCGGCGACCCTTTCATGCTTAAAATAATCGCAGGGATGATGAACCGGCGCTCCCGCTTGACCGGTATTGCCACCGGCGACCAAGCTATTTTCGTCACCAAAGTCGCGTTTGAAAAAGCCGGACGCTATCCCGACATCGCCTTAATGGAAGACATCGCCTTGAGCAAGGCGCTGAAAAAAATCGGCCCGCCGCTTTGCCTTAACGCCAAAGTCACCAGCTCCGGTCGAAGGTGGCAGCGCTACGGCGTGTACAGGACTATACTGCTGATGTGGAGTTTGCGCCTGCGTTACTTGTTCGGCGCGGACCCGCAATTATTGGCCGAACTTTATTCCAGGGGGCAATTTTGGAAACCGTAATCCGTTTATCCGCCGCATTAGGCATTTTCTGCATCATGATTGGCTGGGAGTATGTCAGCCCACGAAGAATCCCACACCTCAGCCGGAAGCAACGCTGGCCGGTTAATTTGGGGTTGGCCGCATTCAACATCGCAATCATGCGTTTAAGTCTGGGCGGCATCGCTTACCTGAGCGCGGTCAATGCCGCAAACCAACATTACGGTTTACTAAACCAAGCGCCGATTCCCGCATGGCTGTCGATTATCGTGACTTTGCTGGTTCTTGACTTTGCCATTTACGGCCAGCACATCGTTTCGCACAAATGGCCGCTGCTGTGGCGTTTACATCAAGTGCATCATACCGATTTGGAATTCGACGCAACCACCGCAGTGCGCTTTCATCCGGTGGAGATCATGATTTCGATGCTGTACAAAGTGCTGTGCGTTGTTTTGATCGGCGCGAATCCGTGGGCGGTCATTGCTTTTGAGATTATCCTGAACGGCGCAGCAACCTTTAATCACAGCAATATCAAGATCTCACCGGCACTCGATAAAAAGCTGCGTTGGCTAATCATTACGCCGGACATGCACCGCATTCATCATTCGACGTTACCGGCCGAAACCGACAGCAATTACGGCTTTTCCATTTCCTGCTGGGACAGGTTGTGCGGAACCTACACGGCCGACCCCAAACAGCCGCAAACGACGATGGCTATCGGGTTAGAGCCGTTCCGCGAGGCGCATGAATTAGGCTTTTTACGATTATTGCTGCTGCCTTTTCAAGCCTTGCGCAGACGATGACTTACCAATACCCCGACGCTGTGCTGATGGTTTTCTGCAAAGCCCCGGTTCCGGGCCAAGTTAAAACCCGCTTGATCCCGGCATTAAGCGCCGAGCAAGCCGCCGAACTGCATATCGAGCTCAGCATAAAAACCCTGCAACGCGCGACACGAAGTAACTTATGCCCGGTGCAA
>Ga0265327_10003957_pt1 | contig 13542 bp, 14 predicted proteins | sample 41621metaG_FD_202089 | JGI IMG/M metagenome (GOLD analysis project Ga0265327, IMG submission 202089) | Rhizosphere microbial communities from Carex aquatilis grown in University of Washington, Seatle, WA, United States - 4-16-21 metaG | ecosystem: Host-associated > Plants > Roots > Rhizosphere... | reverse complement strand
TCGATGGCCTTGCGCACCTCGCGGCCGCGCGCCGCCGCCTCGTTGGGCAGGCTGTTGGCGCGCTTCTCGATCTCGCCGAGGGTGGTCTGCAGGGCGTCCAGCGCCGTGTAGGCCTTGCCGATGGTCTGCTCGAGGCGGAAGGCCGACTGCAGGCCGGCTTCCTCGACCAGGGATGCGGACTTGTCGATCAGGCCCTTGGCCTGGGCCAGGCGCTGCTCGAAGGCCCCGTCGGCCTTGGCGCCGGCCATCAGCGCGGCCTCCGACAGGGTCTCGACCTTGGCGCGGGCGGCGTTGGCGGCCTGTTCGGCTGACTTGTGCACGGTCTCCGAGGCGGCCGCCAGCTCCTCGATCGCCCGGCGCGTCTCGTCCTCCAGGGCGCGGCGCTCGAAGGCGGCCGCTTCCGACAGGGCGCCGAACGACTGCAGGGCAGAGCCGCCCAGAAGGTCGCGCTCCACCTGGGCCTGGTCCGACAGCTCGCGCAGCTGCTCGGCGGTGTTGCCGATCATCTCGCGCAGGGTCTCGCCGGCCAGCTGAGCCACTTCGCTGATCTGCAGCGAGCCTTGTTCGGTATGGCGCAGCATCTCCTCCAGCTGCGCCCGGTGGCTCTCGAAATGCACCGCCAGGTCCTCCTGGTCGGCGCGCATGGTGTGGGCCAACGACACCAGCGAGGCGCGCTGCTGGCTGAGGTTTTCCTCCACCACCTGCACCTGCTCGCCGACGGTGGTCCCGGCCTGCTCCAGGCGCGCGGCCTGGCGCTGCAGGTCGTCGCCGGCCATCTTGGCGGCTTCCACCGCTTCGCCCGCCGCGGCGGCCAGGTCGGCGGCGCGGGCGGCCAGGGCCGCCTCGGCCTCGTGGATCTGAGATTGGGCCAGGTCGGAAGCCTCGGCCACCATCTTGGCGTGGCGGCCAATGGACTCGTTGATCTCGCCGACGCGGGTCTCGAGCTTGCCCTGCAGCACGCCGAATTCCTGCCGCTCGCGGCCGAGGTCCTGCACCAGACCCGAGGCGGTGCGCGCCGAGCCCGAGGCCATCTCGATCAGCTTGTCGCCTTCCAGCACCAGCAGGTCCTTCAGGTGCATCAGGTCGGCCCGCGCCCGGTCGGCGGCGGTGACGGCGCTCTGGATCTCCTTGCGGATCGCCTGCACGGCCGATCCGACCTCGGCCGCCGACAGGGCGGCCGGGATGATCATGTCGTTGGACAGCTGCTCCAGCCGGTTCAGCTCGGCCATCAGCCGCGCCCCCTGGCGCAGGGCGTAGGCGCCGATCCAGATCAGCCCCACGGGCGCCAGGCCCAGGATCGCCAGGATGGCGATGGCGAAGGGCTCGGCCTCGAACGGCCCGACCCGCGCGCGCAGGCCCAGGGTGTAGGCGGTCAGGCCCCCGGCCCACAGCACCGTGGCGGCCAGGGCGAACAGGTAGATGTGCCTCAGCGCCGGCTCGACCTTGCGCCGGGGCGCCTGCACCCGCCGTTGGGGCTGGCTGGCGGTCCGGCTGTGATCCTCCAGGAGCTGCGTCTCCGGCTGCTCCGCCTCGGCCGTCGGAACCGGCGGCATGCCCAGGCTCAAGGACTCCTCGAGCATGGGCGGCGGGGGGCCAGCCTCCGCGAAAGAAGGCGCCTGGTAGTTTAGCGGCCGCTTCTTGCTCATGCCCTGCCTGGTTCGCTGTGCGGAAACCCCTCACATGGCTGCGCCCCGCACTGTGCGCAGGCCGCAAACCTAGCGACGAACGCGGACCGCTGAAAGGGCGAAGGGCGCGACAATGCGACGAGTTCGGCCGGTTGGTTCACAATGGATCGCCGGGCGGCGGCGGGTTAAAGGCTGGAGCAAGAGCCGGCGTCGTCTGGCCGGCCATGGGAAAGCGTCGATGAAGCCTTGGTGGATGGCCGCAGCGGCCCTGACGCTCGGTGCGGTTGCGCTGTCCGCCCCGGCGAACGCGGGCCAGATCGTGGTCAGCAACTACGGCATCGCCGCCAACGGCATGCCCTACGCCGTGGCCATGGCCAAGGGCTTCTTCAAACAGGCCGGCGCCGACGTTTCGGGCATACTGTCGTCGCAAGGCGGCGGCACCACCATCCGCAACCTGCAGGGCGGCGGCCTCGACTACGGCGAGGTCGATCTGGCCGGAACCATCGCCGCCATCCAGCAGGGCGCGGACCTGCACATCATCAGCGACAATGTGCTGACCGTCGCCGAGTTCGTGTGGGCGGTGAAGCCGAACTCGCCGATCCACAGCGTCAGGGACTTCCGCGGCAGGAAGGTCGGCTACACCAGCCCGAGGTCCACCAGCCAGGCCCTGGACGTGCTCCTGCTCAAGCAGGCGGGCATGACGCCAGCCGACGCCCGGCTGACCAAGGCGGGCGGTTTCGGTGAACAGATCGTCGAGCTCAACCTCGGCGCCCTCGACGCGGTGGCTCTGGCCGACCCGGTCTGGTCCAAGAACGCCGCGGTTCTGCGCCCGGTGGTGCGCGCCGCCGACGTCCTGCCGCCCCTGGCCAATGTCGTGGGCGTCGCCACCGGCAAGGCCATCGCCCAGCACGGCGACTTCCTGCGGGCCGTGCTCAAGGGGCGGCGCATGGCGGTGGAGTACATCTACGCCCACCCCGACGAATCCGCCGCCATCGTGGCCAAGGCCTACAATCTCGATCCGGCGGTGGCCAAACAGGCGATCCACAACCTGATTCAGCCGCCCAAGCCGGGCTCGCTGCCCTACTGGGGCGCAGGCCGCTTCGATCTGGCCGGCATGAACCGCATGCTGGAGGCGCAGAAGGCGGTGGGCGCGCTTCAGGGCAGTGTCGACTGGAACAAGATCATCGACCGCCGCTTCCTGCCCGCCGATCAGCAGAAGGACTACTGATTGGCGTCCGGCCCAGCTTCAGCATCCGCCCACGTCCGTCTTGACGGCGTCACCCGCGTCTACTCCGGCAAGGGCGGCGGGGTGCATGCGCTCGGACCGGTCGATTTGGAGCTGAGGGCCGGCGAGTTCTTCGCCGTGGTCGGTCCGTCGGGCTGCGGCAAGTCCACCCTGCTGGAGATGATCGCCGGCCTCGCGCCGCCCACCGAGGGTCAGGTCCAGTTCGAGGGCAAGGCGATCGGCGGGGCCGTGCCGGACGGGGTGGGGGTCGTGTTTCAGGAGAACGCCTGCTTCCCGTGGCTCACCGTCGCCGAGAACATCGTCTTCGGCTTGAAACGCCAGTCCGTGGCGGGGGACGAAGTCCAGCGGCGTCTGCAATACGCCTTGCAACTCATGGGCTTGGAGGATTTTTCTAAAGCGTACCCGGCGCAGCTTTCCGGCGGCATGCGCCAGCGCGTGTGCATCGCCCGCACCCTGGTCACCCAGCCGCGGCTGATCCTGCTCGACGAGCCGTTCGGGGCGCTGGACCAGCAGACGCGCCTGCTCATGGGCGACGAACTGCTGCGCCTGTGGCGGGCGACCGGGGCGACGGTGCTGCTCATCACCCATGCCCTGGACGAAGCGGCGCTGCTGGCCGACCGCGTGGCGGTGATGTCGGCGCGGCCCGGGCGCATCCTCGAGGTCATCGAGACCGGCTGGGACCGCGAGCGCGACAGCCGCATCGTCTCCGACCCCGCCTTCGGCGCGGTGACCGGCAGGCTGTGGTCGCTGCTGCGCGACCAGTCGCTCAGCGCTTTGCACCCGTGAGCCGGATCGCGCTCTACCGCGTCCTGGCCGTGGCGATCCCCGCCGCACTGATCGAGGCGGCCTGCCGCGCGGGCTGGATCGACCGCCAGACCTTGCCGGCGCCGTCTGAAATGATCGCGGGCCTGGCCGCCATCCTCGCCTCCGGACGCATGAACGGCGCGATCCTGGAGACGCTGAAGATCGTGCTCGCCGCCTTCGCCGGTTCGGTGGTGATCGGCGTCGCCGCGGGGGCGGTGATCCATCGCGCTCCGGTCGCGCGCCGGCTGCTGGAGCCGCTTCTGTCGACCTGGTACGCCGTGCCGGTCTACGCCTTCTACCCGCTGTTCATCGTCATGTTCGGCCTCGGTGACCGGCCGGAAATGCTGATCGGCCTGATGCTGGGCGTGGTGGCCGTGATCGCCGCCACCCTCAACGGGCTCGACAGCGTGCCGCCGGTGCTGGTCAAGACCGCGCAGGTGTTCCGGCTGGGCCCGATGCGCACCGCCTTGCGGGTGACTCTGCCCTACGCCGCCCCGCACCTGTTCACCGGAATCAAGCTGGCGGTGGCCTACAGCTTCATCGGCGTGATCGGCGCCGAGTTCATCATGAGCCAGAGCGGGCTCGGCTATGAGATCCGCTACGCGTTCGACAACCTCGACAATGCGGTGATGTACCCCCTGATCCTGCTGATCCTGGCGGTCGCCGTGGCGGTCAACGCCACGCTCGACGCCTGGGACCGCGCCCTTCGCGCCCGCCGCGGTGCGACGTCATGAAGTGGCTCGACATCCCGGGCGTGGCGCCGGCGGCGTTGATCGCAATCCTGCTTCTGCTGTGGCAGGCCGTGTTCATGACCGCCGGCCCCCTGGCCATCGCCTCGCCCGCCTCGACCTTCGCCTATCTCGTCCAGCAGCTCGGCGGCCCGGACTTTTGGGTCCACGTCTGGGCCACGGGCCAGGCCTTCCTCTATGCCCTTGCCATCGCCATCCTCGGCGGCCTCCTGATCGGACTGCTCGCCGGCCTCAGCGCCACGGCCTCCGAGACCGCCGAACCCCTGCTCCTGGCGGCCAACTCGATCCCCAAGATCGCCCTCTATCCCGTGGTGCTGCTGATCTTCGGCATCGGCCTGCCGGCCAAGGTCGCGTTCGGCGCCATCCACGGGATCATCCCGGTGGCGATCTTCACCATCAACGCCTGCCGCGCCCTCCCGCCGGTGCTGCTGAAGACCGGCCGGGTGATGCGTCTGTCGCCGACCGACCGCATCGGCTCCATCCTGCTGCCCTCGGCCCTGCCCGACATCGTCACCGGCGTCCGCCTCGGCTTTTCCCTGACCCTGATCGGCACGGTCCTGGGCGAGATGTTCGGCGCCCAGAGCGGGCTCGGATACCTTCTGATGACCTCGATCGGCCTGCAGAACACCCAGATGATCATGTCGGTCACCGTGCTGCTGGTGGCCTTCGCCGCCTCGGTGTCCACAGCGCTCCTCGCTTGGGAGCGCCGCCTGCGGCAGGTGCGCGGCTAACGCCTAGGGGCGATCGGCGTCCGGGCGATCGTCGTAGCCGTGGTCCTGCGAGAAGAACGCCAGCCTCAGGAAGCCTGCGATCGCCGCACCCACCGTCAGCACGCCCGCCAGCAGGTAGGGCCAGGCGGAACGGAGGCCCGCCCATCCCTCGCCGAGCTTGGAGGCCGCGCCGATGGTCCAGGCCACATAACCGGCCACGCCGCCGAGGACGATCAGGATCAGAACGGCGAGGAGGATCATGCGGGCGGTCATGTCATCCCAACCGCCTGCCAGGGGCCTTGTTCCCGTCAGGTCAGCGAGCGGCAGAAATCGGCCAGGCACTGGGGATAGAGCCTGTGCTCCGCCTTGAGCACCCGCGCCGCCAGGGCGTCTTCGTCGTCGCCCAGCAGCACCGGCACGCGGGCCTGGCCGAGGATCGGGCCGTCGTCCAGTTCGGCGGTGACGATGTGCACCGAGCAGCCGGCCTCTTCCTTGCCCGCCGCGATGGCCCGGGCGTGGGTGTGCAGGCCCTTGAAGTCGGGCAGCAGGCTCGGGTGGATATTGAGCAGGCGCCCGGACCAGGCCTCGACGAACCAGGGCGTCAGAAGGCGCATGAAGCCGGCCAGGCACACCACCTGCACCCCCGCCTGCCGCAGGGCCGCGTCCATCGCCCGCTCGTGCGCCTCGCGGTCCTTGGCGAAGGACTTGGAGTCGATGGCCAGGGTCTGCACGCCCTCAGCCCGCGCCGCGGCCAGCCCGCCCGCGTCCGGCACGTTGGAAATCACAAGGGCGATCTCGGCGGGATAGTCCTGCGCTTTCGCCGCGGCGATCAGGGCCGACATGTTCGACCCGCGGCCCGAGATCAGCACCCCGACCTTGACCCGGCTCATGCCGCCCGCAGCTCACCGCAGATGAAGGCGGTCTCGCCGGCGTTGAGCAGGGCCGCCAGCACCGGCTCGGCGTCCTGCGGCGCCACAATCAACACGAAGCCCAAGCCGCAGTTGAAGGTGCGCCGCATCTCGTGGTCGGCGACCCCGCCGGTCTTCTGCAGCCACTCGAACACCGGGGGCAGGGGCCAGGCGTTCCAGTCGAACGCGGGCTTGAGGCCCTCGGCGATGCAGCGGGGCGGGTTCTCGATCAGTCCGCCGCCCGTGATGTGGGCGCCCCCCTTCACGAGGCCCGCCTTCAGCAGCGGCAGCAGGCTCTTCACATAGATGCGGGTGGGCGCCATCAGCGCCTCGCCCAGGCTCTTTCCGGTCTCGAACGGCGCGGGCGCGTCCCACGCCAGGCCCGAGCGCTCGACGATGCGGCGGATCAGGGAATAGCCGTTGGAGTGCGGGCCCGAGGAGCCGAGGCCGATCAGCACGTCGCCGGCCTTCTGGTCGTCCAGCCGCGGCAGAACCTGCCCGCGCTCCACCGCGCCCACCGAGAACCCGGCCAGGTCGTAATCGCCCTCGCCGTACATGCCCGGCATTTCGGCCGTTTCGCCGCCCACCAGGGCTGAGCCGGCCTGCTTGCAGCCCTCGGCGATGCCGGCGACCACGCGGCGGGCCACCTCCACCTCCAGCTTGCCGGTGGCGTAGTAGTCCAGGAACATCAGGGGCTCGGCGCCCTGGGCCAGGAGATCGTTCACGCACATCGCCACCAAGTCGATGCCGACCGTGTCGTGGCGGCCCGATTCGATGGCGATCTTCAGCTTGGTGCCGACCCCGTCGGTGGTGGTCACCAGCAGCGGATCGACGTAGCCCGCGGCCTTCAGGTCGAACAGTGCGCCGAAACCGCCCAGGGCCGCGTCCGCGCCCGGCCGGCGCGTCGCCTTGGCCAGGGGTTTGATCGCTTCCACAAGGGCTTCGCCGGCGTCGATGTCCACGCCCGCCTGGGCGTAGGTGAGGCCGTTTGGCCGATCCGTCATAGGAACTCCGTCCACTTCAGTCTGCTCGCGCGCGTATAAGGTCTTGCATACCCCGCGCGATGCCGGGCTATAGCTAGCCGATGACCCCAATTACCACCACCGCTGATCTGGCGGCATTCTGCGATCGTTTGACCAGCGCGCCGTTCGTGGCGGTCGACACCGAATTCATGCGCGAGACCACCTATTGGCCCAAGCTGTGCCTGATCCAGGCGGCGTCGCCGGGCGGTATCGAGGCGGTGATCGATCCTCTGGCCGACGGTCTCGACCTCGGGCCGTTCCTGAAGGTCATGGGCGACCCCGACATCGTCAAGGTGTTCCACGCCGCGCGTCAGGATCTGGAGATCTTCTCCAACCTCGGCACCATGCCCTATCCGCTGTTCGACACCCAGATCGCCGCCATGGCCGCGGGGTTCGGCGAGCAGGTGGCCTACGACGCCCTGGTGCGGCAGATGCTGAAGGTCGACCTCGACAAGTCCAGCCGCTTCACCGACTGGGCCCGCCGCCCTCTGAGCGAGAACCAGCTGACCTACGCCCTGGCCGACGTCACCCACCTGGCCACCCTCTATCCCCAGCTGCGCCAGCGCCTGGAATCCGAGAACCGCCTGGCCTGGGTGTCCGGCGAGATGGCGGCGCTCGGCGATCCGGCCAACTACGATGTCGAGCCCGACAACGCCTGGAAGCGACTCAAGCCGCGCCGCCACGCGCCCAAGTACCTGGCGGTGTTCAAGGCCGTGGCCGCCTGGCGCGAACGCACCGCCCAGACCCGCGACCAGCCCCGCGGCCGCATCCTCAAGGACGAGGCCATCGAAGAGATCGCCACCCAGGCGCCGGTCGACGTCGACGGCTTGAACCGCCTGCGTTCCGTGCCCAAGGGCTTCTCCGGCTCGAGATTCGGGCCCGAGCTTCTGGCCGCGATCACCGAGGCCCTGGCCGATCCAGAGCGCCACGCTCCGGTGTTCGACAAGCCCAAGGCCCCGGCCCAGCCGATCAACGGCGCGGTGGTCGAGCTGCTCAAGGTGCTGCTCAAGGCCCGGTCCGAGGACGCTGGCGTCGCCTCCAAGCTGATCGCCACCATGGCCGACCTCGAGAAGATCGCCGCCGACGACGAGGCCGACACCCAGGCCCTGCAGGGCTGGCGGCGCGAAGCCTTCGGCGAGGACGCCCTCAAGCTCAAGCGCGGCGAGATCGCCCTGGTGCTCGATGGCGGCCGCGTGCGCGCGGTCGAGGTGCGCCGCGCGCCCAAGGCGGCGACCTGATGCGGGCCGGGCTGATCGCCGCCGCGGCGCTGGCCCTGGCGACGCCCAGCTTCGCCCAGACCGGCGACGCGCCTAAGCCCGCCAAGGCTGCCTGCCACGACGCCGCGGGCAAGGCCAAGGCCTGCCCCAAGCCGCCCAAGCGCGCGCGCGTCGACAACGGCACGTCGTCCTTCGCCCGCTGCCGCGACGTGGTCAGCCACCGCTTCACCAAGTGCGGCGGCCCCAACGCCGAGCCCGTGCCGGCGAACTAGGCCGCATTTTATCGTCGGCTACCATCCGAGCGCGTCCCAAACGGCTCGATATCCGCGGTCTCCGGATTGAGGCCTTTTCCAGGCAACCATTGTGAAGCTTAGGCGTTTGATGTGAGCGGGAACAACCTTCGGTGGTAGTTTCTAGCGGGAACCAGCCCCATGGTTGTTTATTGTTTTCCATCGCAATTCCTCGCCCTGACCGAGCCTGGCGGGAGCCTCGGTCGACGAAAAACATCGGCTCTCACAAATCTATGGGCTTTTCAGGCGCAGTCCCATGACGCGTCCGAACAGCGTGGGCTCGACAAGTTGAGGCGATCCGGTTCCGCGCCCAGTCCGCGGACGTGACCCGCGCATCATCATGGCCGCAGGCCCGGTCCTCCACAAAATGCCTCGACTGCAAAGTAAGGGATCGAGCTCCCTGCAGGGCGATGAGAGGTGCGCAGGAAATCGCAGCGTTGGACTATGCGCATGATCCCGTCCGGCACATTCCCGTAGGCCGAACCATCTTCGATCAGGGCACGCCCGCCGACTACATCTACATTGTACAAAGCGGGTGGGTCAGTCTCGATCAAACCAGCCCCGACGGCAAAGCTGTCATCCTGGGCTTTGCTTTGCCCGGCGATGTCCTGTCCTTCGGGCGCCACACCAAGGTCTATACTGCCAGCGGAGTCGCTTTGGACAACGTGGCCGTCTGCCCGATCCATATCTCCAGTCAGGAACGTCTGGAGCGAAGTCACCCCGCCTACGATGCGCTTCACAGGCGTGTCTTGGGACGGGCCCTCGACGCCGCCGAAGCGAATCTAGCCGACCTGCTCTGCGGCAGGACGGCTCATGAACGGATCGCCCATCTGCTCTGGAGCCTGGCCTTCAGATCGTTGCACCGGCCGCCGCTCGAGAGTGACAGCGTGCCGGTCCCCATCAGTCAAATCCAGATCGGCCTCGCCACAGGAATGACGCCGGTGCACGTCTCCCGCACCTTGCGCAGCTTGCGGGAGGAGAGGTTGCTGGATTTTGATCATCACATGATCAAGATCCGCAATCGGGCCCAGATCGAGTGGCTCGCAAGGGCCCCTCTGCCAAGGATCGAATCTTTTCCTTAAGCGGCTCCCCAGTGCGGTTTGCCGATATATTTGCTTTTTGAGGCTGAGACTTTCCGCAGGTTAAGTCGCGCCAAATACATTCATCTAGCGTGGCCTCCATGCGGCCTGGCGATTTCGCCGGGTGGACCTCTGGCCTTCCGAAGACCAGAGCAGGGGGTGCGAGATGCAAGCAATCAAGGTTCTTGGCCTTCGACGGGGCTGTCTGGCTGCTGTCGCGCCCTTTGCCTTCATGCTGGGTGCGACCTGCCCCGCCCAGGCCGCGTCGCCACTGGGGTCGGCGGAGGGCTTCGCGGTTCTGGGGGCCTCCACGGTCACCAATACCGGGTCGACCACGATCCAAGGTGATCTGGGGCTTTCACCGGGCCCCTCGATCACGGGATTGGGGTCGGTCACCCTCAACGGCGTTGTGCATCAAACCGACGCGGTGGCCGCTCTTGCCGAGAGTGACGCCAGCAACGGCTTCGCGACCCTGAACGGCATGGCGTTCACCGCAGACCTCACAGGGGTCGACCTCGGAGGGCAGACCCTGGTCCCCGGGGTCTACAAGTTCGACACCTCGGCTCAGTTGACCGGTGCGCTCACGCTGGACTTTGCCAGCAATCCAGGTGGGGTCTTCGTGTTCCAGATCGGCTCGACGCTCACCACCGCCAGCGGCGCGTCCGTCAACATCTTGAACGGCAACGCTAACAACGGCGTCTACTGGGATGTCGGAAGCTCCGCTACGCTGGGCGCGTCCACGACCTTCGCCGGCAATATCCTCGCCCTGGCCAGCATAACGCTGAACGGCAGTGCGACACTTCTATGTGGCCGGGCGATCGCCTTGACCGCAGCCGTCACCATGGACGCCAACACAATCTCGGACAACTGCGCCGGCGGCGGCGACTACGGTTCGGGCCGCAGCGATTTCGGCAGCCATGGATTCAGCGGCTCCGGCGCAACTGCCGTACCCGAACCCTCCGACTGGGCGCTTATGCTCGGCGGCTTGGGCCTCGTCGGCGCAGCCCTGCGCCGCCGCCAAGCTCTGATGGCCTAGGGGCTTAGTTCTGGCAGGCCGCCCGATGGACGCTCAGGAGGCCGCCCGAAGGGTCCGGAACCTGGAAACCCTGCAGATCGGAGTCCAGCAAAAGAATCAGCCGGTCCGAACCGACTCTCAGGTGACCTGAATTGGCCCTGTCGAACACCAAGCCGCGGTCGGGTAGGATGATGAAGCCCCTCTTGGAGTTTTCCACGTGGAAGCGGTCAGTCGCGCCTCCGGCCTCTAGTTCTCCTGAGGAATACAGACGAACGCGAAGTTGTTTGTACGGAGGCGCGCCAGCGTAGCATCCAGCGATTTGAGGGAGCAGTTCCGGGTGGATGTTCGGCTGTGAGGCTCGAATGATCAGGACTAATGCAATGCCGATCACGAGGATGGCCACGAGGCGGTCCAAGAGCGTCGGCCGCACATCCGATGGCGCCTGTTCGGCCACGCCCCTACTCCTCGATCCTGAGCTCGCGCTCCAGCAGCCCGGCCAGGGTCGCGCTGCGGCGGGCGGTCTGTTCGCCGAGCAGCAGGTCGCGCACCTGGGGCTCGGCGCTCAGGATCACCCGGCTCTTGTCGAATCTCAGATGCGAGCGGGCCAGCAGGGCAGGGCTCCGGCCCGAAAGGTCGCAGCCCAGGCGCAGGGCGGCGCCGACCGCGCGGGCGCGCAGCATCCGTTCGGGGCTGAGCAGGCGGCTCATGATCCGCGCCTCGGGAATGTTCTGCGAGGCGGTGTGGCGGGCGAACAGGCTCATGGCCAGGAACGCCCGCTCGGCGTGGTTCATGCCGGCGATGGGCGCCCGCAGCACCTGCTCGAACACCAGGTCGGCGCGGTGGTCCGGGTGCAGGCGCGAGCCGAGGTCGGCCAGACGGCAGGCGGCGGCCAGCAGCACCGGATCGCGCTTGTCGGGGAACAGCGGCGTCAGGGCCGCCATCGCCGGGCTCAGCCACCGCTCCAGGGCCTGGCCCAGGTCCTCGGCGACGGCCTGACGCGCGCCCAGCGCCGCGCAGCCGGCGATCAGCGGGTCGATCTGCTTGAGCACGGGGTCCAGGGCGTCGAACAGCAGGCCTTCGCGCAGGCCGTAGGCCGACAGCGCCACCCGTTCGAACTCCAGCTTCTCGACCAGGGCCTCCAGCAGGATGGCGGCGTAGGGCAGGGCGTCGACGCGCTTCTTGGACAGCCCCTCGATCCGCTCCAGCGAGCCCTTGGACTGGCGGGCGATGAACCGGGCGGCGTCCAGGGCGTCGGCCGCCGTCATTTCGTATTGGTGCAGGATTTCAAGCGGATAGTCGGCCAGCCTCATGTGCACCAGGGCCAGGCTCCGCCAGGCCCCGCCCACGGCGTAGAAGCACTTGGCGCCTTTGAAGCCCGAGGCCGCGTCGAGCTTCTTGCCCACGTCCTTGCGCACCAGGGTCGCGTCGAAGGGCTTGCCGAGGCCCAGCGCGAAGGGGCCGCAGGGCAGGGTCACGCCCTTGCCCGGCGCGCCGTGCTTCAGCCTGACCAGCTCCAGCGACGAGCCGCCGAGGTCGCCGACCACGCCCTCCGCCTCCGGCGCTCCCGCCAGCACGCCCAGCGCCGCGTAGTAGGCCTCCTCGTCGCCGCGCAGCACCCGCAGGTCCAGACCGGCCTCCAGCTTGACCCGTTCGACGAAAGCCTGGCCGTCGGCGGCCTCGCGCACCGCGGCGGTGGCGGCGCTGTAGATGTGGGCGGGCCGCACGGCGTCGAGCACGGCGCGGAACCGGCGCAGGGCCGTCAGGGCCGCGTCCACGCCGTCGGGATCGAGCAGGCCCGTCTGCTGGGCGCCGCGGCCGAGCCCCGCCTGCACCTTCTCGTTGAACAGGCTCCAGATCGCCCGGCCCTCGATCCGATAGATGACGAGGCGGACTGAGTTGGAACCGACGTCGAGAACCGCGGCGTCGTAAGAGTTGGCGTTAGCGCCGTCCCACATGGTCGAAAGCACGTGGCAGGTCTCTGACCTTATGTCCACGGCCCGACAGGCTGGGATTGGTCATGAAGTACTCGTGGGCCGAAAAGGCCTTGGGGTTCTGCCACTGCGGATCGCGGTGATAGGCCCCCTGGCCGTCGAGCGTCCAGCTCTGGGCCTCGTCGTTCAGGTTGGCGACCATGATCTGCTGCAGCACCTGCTGGTGGACTGTCGGGTTCTCGATGGGAACCAGAGACTCCACCCGCCGGTCAAGGTTTCGCGGCATCCAGTCGGCCGAGGAAATGAACACCTTGGCCTTGGACGAGGGCATCGGCTCGCCGTTGGCGAAGGCGACGATCCGCGCGTGCTCGAGGAAGCGGCCGACGATGCTCTTGACCCGGATGTTCTCCGACAGGCCCGCCACGCCCGGGCGCAGGCAGCAGATGCCGCGCACCACCAGGTCGATGGCCACTCCCGCCTGGCTGGCGCGATAGAGGGCGTCGATCACCACCGGATCGACGAGCGAGTTCAGCTTGGCCCAGATTGCGGCGGGCTTGCCGGCCAGGGCGTTCTCGATCTCATGGCTGATCAGGTTGAGCAGGTCGGCCTTCAGCGTGATCGGCGAGAAGCTCAGCCGCTCCAGCCGCTCGGGCTGGGCGTAGCCGGTGATGAAGTTGAACAGCCGCGCGGAGTCGCGGCCCATGGCCGGGTCGCAGGTGAACAGGCTGAGGTCGGTGTAGATCCTCGCCGTGACCGGGTGATAATTGCCGGTGCCGAAGTGGCAGTAGGTGCGCAGGGTGTCGGCCTCGCGGCGCACCACCAGGCTCAGCTTGGCGTGGGTCTTGTATTCGACGAAGCCGAACACGACGTGCACGCCCGCCCGCTCCAGGTCGCGGGCCCATTTCATGTTGTTGGCCTCGTCGAAGCGGGCCTAAAACATGAAATG
>Ga0265327_10003956_pt1 | contig 13544 bp, 7 predicted proteins | sample 41621metaG_FD_202089 | JGI IMG/M metagenome (GOLD analysis project Ga0265327, IMG submission 202089) | Rhizosphere microbial communities from Carex aquatilis grown in University of Washington, Seatle, WA, United States - 4-16-21 metaG | ecosystem: Host-associated > Plants > Roots > Rhizosphere >... | reverse complement strand
TTCCTTTTGTAAATAATCATGATACCTATCGCCCGATAAAAGATTCTGTGGGCAATGTAATAGGGTGGGACAGTGGTAATGAAATAGGTGGACATATAGATGCTTATGATGGGAGGCTTTCTGCAGCCTATGCCATTGCATTTGCTGTGGATGGCTCACCACAAGTGTTTTTTGAAGATTTGTTTGACCTTGAAGGTACCGGTAAGCGTTATACCCATTTACCAACCAGCACTACTGATTTGCCAATAAACAGTGATATTGCAAACATTATTAGTTGTCATCAGCGACTGAAATTTAAAAAAGGCGCATACAAAGTTCGTTGGCAAGCACCGGATTTGTTGGTAATAGAGAGAGGGTATAATGGTGGCCCGGAAAATAGTTATGCGATTATTGGTGTAAATGATAATTGGACAACCTGGCAAAATGCTACTGTTCAAACAGATTTCGGACCGAATGTGCAATTACATGATTACTCCGGAGCTAACTCAAATGATATTTATACCGATGCAAATGGTATGGCCACTATTTATGTTCCGCCTTGTGATGGCAGTAATACGCGAAAGGGGTATTGTATATGGGGGAAAGCAAATGTATCAATTTCTTTAAATTCTCCGGTAAATAGTGTAACCCAGGAATGGGAAATGGCACAAGATCTTGGCGACTCACATACAAACAGTTTACGACAAGGTGGCGAATTACCAGCTAATAGTGTTGCCTATCGTTATGTTGGAGAAATATTCTGTGACGCCAATAAATTGATCACACTTAATGTTTATCAAACAATTTCAAGTAATGATGTTACGCTGGAATTAAGAGATAATATGAATACATTGCTGCAAATGGTTGCTGATACCGGAGCATTGCTGTTGACTTATTTGCCTCAAAATATTGGGTTTTATAAGATCTATATAAAGAATAGTAATGTAACAAATGGAAATCAGCCGGTGTATGTAAAGGCTAATTATACGGCACCATTAACTGCAAATACACTACAATACCCAGCTAGTACAGGCGGAGTGTTTACTTCTGTTTCCAATGCGGTAACAATACAAAACAATGATTTAAAAGTGTATCCAACGGTTATATCCGGTGATGCAACAATAAAATTTACAACATTAAAAGTAGAACCGGTAAACATTAGTTTGTTTACAATAGAAGGACATCAGTTACAAACCCTGTTTAACGACATAGCCGTTGGGGGAACTCAACAAATAACATTCAAAAATTCAGGTTTAGCAAGTGGTATATACCTTGTTAAAATGCAAACGGCCGAAAAAATAGTTACAACAAAAATTGCGATTGTAAAAGAGTAAAAGAAATTTTCTATCGCAGACCTGTTAGGTTTTTAAAACCTGACAGGTCTTGGTTACAACCATATCTACACCAATCAATTTTATAAAGCGCATATAACAAATTGTGTTTTATTTAATTGATTTTTAAATCAACAGATTCGTCCTTATTTATTTCGTAAATTAGCGTTCCCTTATAGGAATACGGCATTGATACACAAAGAAGACATAGATAAAATATTTGAAGCGGCTCGAGTTGAAGAGGTGGTTGGGGATTATGTTACTCTAAAAAAAAGAGGTGTTAACCTGATTGGTTTATGCCCCTTTCATGATGAAAAAACGCCATCGTTCTATGTGTCTCCGGCAAAGGGAATTTATAAATGTTTTGGTTGTGGAAAAGGAGGACATGCTATAAATTTTGTGATGGAGAAAGAGTTGATGTCCTATCCGGATGCGCTGCGCCACTTGGCAAAAAAATACAATATAGAAATTGCCGAAGAAGAACAATCTCCTGAACAGCTACAAACACAGAACGATCGCGAAAGTATATTGGTGGTTTCTTCTTTCGCACAAAAAAAATTCACGGAAAATTTATATTCCACAGATGAAGGGAAGTCGGTTGGCTTAGGCTATTTCAGGGAGCGTGGTTTTAGGGAAGATATCATTCAGAAGTTTCAATTGGGGTACAGCCTTAATAATCGAAGTGCATTTACAGATGCTGCAATCGCAACAGGCTATAAGCCGGAATACCTTGTGAAATCTGGGCTTACCATTGAATATAAAAAGGAAACATCGGTAGGTTCTGAATCGGAAGAACAGGAAACGGAGAATAAAAAACACACAGAACCCTCAACTCATAATTCTCAAGCCTCTACTTATGTCGATCGTTTCTGGGGACGGGTAATGTTTCCCATTCACTCCAAATCGGGCCGTGTAATTGCTTTTGGTGGGCGTACGCTACGTACAGATAAAAAAATTGCCAAATACATTAACTCTCCGGAAACAGAAGTGTACCACAAGAGTGATGTATTGTATGGGATATTTTTTGCCAAGCAGGAAATTATCAGACAAGATAATTGTTTCCTGGTAGAAGGCTATACCGATGTAATATCCATGCACCAGGCGGGTATTGAGAATGTGGTGGCGAGTAGTGGAACATCTTTAACGGTGGGGCAAATCAAACTTATTCGTGGATATACTAAAAACATTACCATTTTATATGATGGTGATAACGCGGGTATTAAAGCCAGTTTCAGGGGAATTGATTTGATTTTGGAAGAGGGAATGAACGTGAAGGTGCTATTGTTTCCTGACGGAGAAGATCCCGATTCCTATTCCAAGCGCGTCAGCAGTGAAGAATTAAAAACATTTATTCAAAATAATTCTAAGGATTTTATTTCGTTCAAAACAAATTTGTTGATGAGCGATACTCAGAACGATCCCATTAAAAAAGCTGGACTCATTAAGGAAATTGTTGAAAGCATTGCCCTTATTCCGGAAGCTATTTATAGGTCGGTATATGTAAAAGAATGTAGCCGGATATTGGATGTGGAAGAACATATTTTATTAAGTGAGTTAAATAAAATACGAAGCAAAAAATTCAATGAAAAAACAAATCAGCAACCCAAAACGACTGAAAATTCAATAAGTTCAGAAGAGATAGCAATTGCTGAAGAAAAAAAACAAATACTTGATGCCAGTGCCGAGCACCAGGAACGCGATATTATTCGTTTGCTTTTAAACTATGGAAATAAAAATGTATTGGTGGATAGTGAAGAGCTGGATGAATTAAATCAGCCCATTCAAATGGAAATTTCATTAGCGGCATTAATTATTCATGAATTGCAACATGATGCAATTGTACTTGAAAACCCAATCTACAATACTGTTTTCAACGAATTTGTTCAACAACTCGATAAAGGTAATGTGCTTGATTATAATTATTTCATCAGTCACGAAAACACCGCTCTCTCTTATTTAACAGTCGATTTGATAAGCAGTCCCTACATTCTTTCTAACTGGGAGCAGCACAGTATTTATACTACGCTGGAAGAAAACATTCTTAAGAAATCGCTATATCATGCAGTGTATGCTCTAAAGAGCAGGAGGCTTGAAATAATGATACACGAAAATCAAAAAAAAATAAAAGAAAATCCTCCTGAAGAAGAGTTGATGACTTTGCTGCAAACGCAGCACCAATTGCTGGAAGCCAAAAAAACATTTAATGCGTTGCTCGGAAGAATAGTGCTGAAATAATTAGTAACCCTTATAATTTGTCCGAATCAAACTCTTGCTATGCCACCTCGCCTAAAAAGTAAATGCTACGCTAACCGTTGGTAATATTGGCAATTGATTAACCCGCGCATATTGAATACGGTCAAAGTAAAAAATATTCTCGCGGTTATATACATTAGTAGCACCTGCCGACACTTCTAATTTTGTATTTTCAAGGAACAAGAATGTGCGTTTAACATTCACATCCATACGGTGATACCAAGGTAACTCCTTTGTTTGGGCATGATCAAAGAAATAATTCAAATCTCCATTGCCGCTGGTATAGCTGGTATTAATCCCGCCAGTAAAGCCTTGTTGTTCATAGAAGCCACCGGTAGGAGTAAACGGAAAGCCGGAACCAATATTCCAGCGAACAGAAAAGTCCCAATTGCGGTTTTTACCAAAAACATAAGAAGCCACAATGTTGGCATTTTGTCTGCGATCAAAATTAGGGCGATAAGAAATAAAATTACCACTCGCATCTTGCAAAACCCCATCGTAAAGGGTTACAGAGGCAAGTGAATAAACAAACCATAAATAAAGACGTTTGTAATCATATTTTAATGTTACATCAACACCTTGTGCCCAGCCGGTTTCGATAATAAAATCCTTTTTCAAAACATCAGGTTGAGCAGCATTGTCGGGAGTATCATCGTATATTTTATTTTCATTTATATTGGCCAACTGTGTATAATCTTTGATATAGGCCTCTACATTCAAATCCAGGTGATGGCCAAGATCATATTCAAAACCTAATATATAATGATATGCCTTTTGTAATTTATCTGTTACCTCGTGGGTTTTGCCATTCGCATCTGTAAATGTTTGCTGTAAATCATCCGGTGCAGAAAGAAAACCTTGAAATAAATTTACAACATCTCTGTCGGAGTTAGCAGCAATAAGGTTTTGGGTGTATCTGCCGGTGGCAAATTTAAGACGAATCTTTTTAGTAATATTCCATTTCACACTAAGACGTGGCTCTGGTGAAGTGGTTCCAAGAGAAGCGTAGTACTGCAAACGAAAACTGGGCTCTATTAATAATTTTTTATGTTTTGATACCCATTTGTATTTCACATATCCACCTAATTCGGTGGTGCTTTCTGCTTGAGAAATTTCGCGGTTAACAGAATTAAATAAGTCTAGATTAGTACGAAAACCAAGTACTTCAACGCCATAGTTTAATTCATTCTGTTGTAAAAAATAAGTAAAACCAACCCCCATGTTGAATCCCTTGATCTGGCTGCTTTTTTCTTTTTCTCCTTCTGGAGTAAGAGCAACATCGTATTGAGAATATGCAAAATTACCATTCACTAAAATTGGGGAGTTTTGAGGTACCAATAAAAAATTTCCACCACCACCATATGAATTCCACTTCATATCCTGTATGGCCTGATAGCTAACATGGTCATTAAAATTAAAACCAAATAAATTTAGTTTGCTTCCATTGTTTGAGTTCAATGATACTTTGCCATAATAATCGTTAAAACTAAAAGGCAACCCATTTTTATCAACGTATGAATACAAGGCTTTTGAAGTAGTTGGTAAATAAGAGTTTTTTGCTGAAAGAATAAAGGACATTGTAGTGTTGCTTCCTTCCTTAACTTTAAGAAGAGGCCCTTCTACTAATACTTTAGAGCCAAATGGACTTGCGGATATTTTTCCGGCAACACGTTTTTTATTTCCATCACGTGTAGTAATATCCATAATAGAAGAAATGCGTCCACCATACTCTGCTCCAAAACCACCGGCATACACATCTGCATTACGTATTATATCTGCATCAAATACAGAGAATAGACCTATGGAGTGAAATGGATTGTAAACGATCATACCATCTAGTAGCACTTTATTTTGAACAGGTGAACCGCCTCGAATGTACAACTGCCCTCCTTGATCACCTGTAAAAACAACTCCGGGAATTACTTGCAGATATTGCGCTAAGTCTGGTTCTCCGCCAACAGCAGGCATTCTTTTAATGTCGATCGGATTAATTTTATTTACTGAAACTTGCGTTTCAGTTTCTTTCGATTCGTGTTCTGCTGACACTTCCACGCCTTTTAATTGAACAGCTGCTGATTTAGAAAGAAATAATTTTTTACTTACAATATCGCCACCTTTAACAGTAACAGCTTCTTTAAGGGTGTCATAACCAATAGAGGTAATCTGAATAGTATAGTTTCCTGGAGGCACTTTGCTGATGGAAAAAAAGCCGTTTACATCTGTAGCAATACCCATTGTAGTTCCTTGAAGCACTACATTAGTGAACAATACGGGCTCTCCCGATTCCTTTAAATAAACAAAGCCCCGAACAACTCCTGTATTTTGTGCAAATACACAAACAGAAATGAAAACAGAAAATACAATAAGGGATGTTTTTAAGTAGGAAAAGGAAATGCGCATGGTGTTTAAAATTTAAGGAAGCCAAATGTAATAATTTAAAATAATAATTAAAACAAATTAATTTGGAAGGAAAAAGAGACCGTCTTGACACATCTTTATGGGACTTGAGAGGGGTTGGATAAAACGATTTTTGTTAGCAAAAGATCGTGGCGTTTTGTAAGCACAAGAAAGAATTGCTAAAGGCAAGAGAACTTATTTTGTAGTTTTGTTTATACTTTTCCGTTTCTTAAAATAAGTAGAATGAGCAGTCTTTATCAAAAAATAATTAAGATTGAAAATGGTAGTTTGAGAGCGGCATTGTGCACTATAATTGCAACCAAAGGCTCTGCCCCGCGCAAAACTGGCGCTAAAATGTTGGTATATGAAAATGGTTTTATTGAAGGAACTATTGGTGGTGGGGCACTCGAAAAAAAAGTGATAGCACAGTCGTTGGAAGTAATAAGAAATAATGAAGCAAAAAAGGTAACGCATAATTTGGTAAGCGAACTGGCAATGTGTTGTGGCGGAACTGTTGAGCTTTTTATAGAACCCATTATGAACAGAAAAAAACTATACATTTTTGGTGCAGGACATTGTGGTAAAGCATTAGCAAAATTTGCAATTGATCTTGATTTTGATGTTACACTGATTGATGAACGATACGATGCTGTGGAAGGAATTGATTTGCCTGAGTGTACTATCATACAGGAACATCACGCTACAGCTATTGAACAGCTTGGTTTTGATGAGCACACCTATATTGTTATTTTGACATTTGATCATTCTTACGATAGAGAAATTCTTGCCCTGACATCTAAAAAAGCCCACCGTTATATAGGAATGATAGGTAGTTCACGCAAAGTAGCAATCGCTAAAAAAAACATGATAGCCTCTAATATACTTACTGAACAAGAAGTTGAGAAGATTGATATGCCAATAGGCTTAGATATAAATGCAATCACTCCGCAAGAAATTGCAATAAGTATTTTGGCGAAGCTGATTGACGAAAGAAATAAAAAGTAAATCGTTTAATTAAAAACCCTAACAGGATTTGGAGTCCTGTTAGGGTTAATGTTACTGTTTTCTAAAAGCCGGAGGCGATTATTAATACTACAATCCAGCCAATAATTTATCTTTAGGAAAAGAGATGCTATAAGTAATTGTTATTTTTTTAGTTTCTTTTGGTTTGATATTAAATTTCCAATTTAATATACCGGTGTTGGTATCAACTTCGGCTCCTGAAGATTCCACAAGGGATACAACCACTTCTTTGTTTTGGGAAACAGGTATCTGATCTTGTAAATTAAAATTAGATGTTGATGATTTGCTATTGCGAACAGTAATTTCATACGTTACTGTTTTTACTTTTTCATCACCAATAATTTTTTCTTTTGTTTTGTCTTTTTGTTTAACGCGTGTAACTACCATATTCTTATCACGCCCCAATGTCAAGTCTAGCGTGTCAGTCAAGTTATTCGGATTGATGTACGACTCTCCAACAAATGTTCCGTCAAAATAAATGTTGGCGTTGCCTGCGACTAAATTCAAGGCATCCCAGTTGGTAATTTTAGCTACTAAAAATGCGTCTTTGTCTACCTTGGGTGCAGCAAAGTGAATAAACTCAGCATTAATATCTTTTGTTTGAATTGCCACAAAATGTGTTTTCCCATCATTCGGAACAGTATATGGTAATTTAATTTCATACTCTACATTGGTAATGTTATCTTCTGCAGCAGTATAATCTGCGATGGTTTGAGATACCGCTTCTTGTTTTTCTTCAGCTTTTGCATCATCGGAGACATAGGATAGTTTCTGTACTGCCGAAGGTGCATTTGCGCTGCCAGCTCCTGCTGACGAAGCTGGGTAGCGGTATTGATAAGGATTATAAAAGCTCAACCACCAAGTATTTAATACAGGCTTTACATTACTCTGATTTGGGTTGGCTGTTGAAAGGGTTAATTTTACGTCATTCCAATCAACTCCTGTGTTTTGAAAGACTTGCGCTTTATATGTTAATTGCATGTTAGAGCCAGTGCCTTTTGCTCTTAAATCGTATGATGGAGTCCAGCCGGCACCTTGTAAAAGATAATTGATATTGACGCTACCGGTTGCCATAGCATCGGAAGATACCGTTACCACTATTTGATAATTGGTTTCATCTTTCACAACAGCACCGATGTTTACATTATAATTTTGTAATAGCGCCAAATCATTTTGCATGCGTTGCTTTTTAATGCCCATTACATATTGTTCTTTCTTTAGTTTCAGCAATTCGGAATTTATGTTGCCTAGTTTTTCGCGCAAAAAAGTCAACGCCTCTTTTAATAAATTGAGGGTGTCTTTTTTTGTTTCGCCTTTAATGATGCGGTTATTCAAAAGAGTATTTTTCTCTGTATTTAAAGCATCTTGTTTAGTGGTAATTTCTTCCATATCAAAACCAAGCATTACTAAAGAGTCCTGCAAAAGTTTAATTTGTTTTATATTTTTAGGGCTTTGACTTAGGTCCGAGTTCTGTTTTAATTCTGGATATTTAATAACATGTTGTACATCCATGATTACAAAACTACCGTTACCACTTGCCTGAATGCTTCGCTCATCTATAGCTGGTTCGAGATTATCAAACACAAGTGTGGTAATGCCCGGATTAACTGTTATTGCTGATGTCCGGTATATTTGAGCACCGCTTGTAAATACAGTTACGCTTTCTATTTTTGATCTAACGTTTTTTTCTGTGGCAGAGAATGCAGTAACAGAAATAGACACAGATAAAACAAAGCCTAAAATTATTTTTTTTATCATTTTTCTTTTTGAAAAATTAATAACGAAGTTGTTTCTTTTCATAAAATTATTTTTTTGGTTAATTGTAGAGTCGTTTATTTGAAAGCCTTTCGACAATAAGATGCAACTGTATTTATTATTCCATAAGTTTTGAAAAAAATATTTTTTAAATAAAACTATTGAAACGAAGAGGATAATTAATTGAATTTGCAACTCAATTAATAATGCATATTTATAGCATACTATCAGAACAAATAAATAGTATTTTTGTAATACACACATGCACTCCACACAGCTACATACTCTTAATGATTTAGAATTGGTTGCTCAATACAAGCAAACTAATAACAGTTCTTTTGTGGGAGTTCTATTTCAACGCTATACCCATTTAATATTTGGAGTATGTGTTAAGTATCTGAAAGATGAAGATGATGCACAGGATGCGAGTATGCAGATATTTGAAAAATTATTAGTCGATTTAAAAAAACACGAGATAGAACAATTCAAAGCCTGGTTACACATGGTTTGCAAAAACTATTGTTTGATGCAATTGCGCTCGGGCGCTTCCAAATTAAAACGTGATAAGGAAATGCACAAAGATTTTGTAGGCCTTATGGAATCGGATCACGAATTGCATCTAACAGTACAGAATACAAAAGAAATTCAATTGACACACATGGAAGAGTGCATGAATGGCTTGAATAGCGAACAGAAATTGTGTATTGAATTGTTTTTTTTACAAGAAAAAAGTTATCAGGAAGTAACGGAAGCAACCAACTTTACAATGAACAATGTAAAGAGCTATATACAAAATGGTAAACGAAATTTGAAAAATTGCATCGAATCGCGTACAGGTGATTTAAAATAAATAATGAGCGACTCATTAAAACATACCATATTTACTGATACAGATTGTATCTCTGAGCAAACAATGTTTGATTACATTGACAAGAAGCTTAGTTCGAAGGAATGTCATTTTGTTGAAAAACATTTGCTTCATTGTGAATTATGTTCAGATGCGCTGGAAGGGTTGGAGCTCACAAAAAACAGAAATAAAATAGCAGAGATAAACCAAAAAATAAATGAACGTATTGTAATACCAACAGATAAAAAAGAGAACAGAACAATTGTTTTTAATTACAAAGTAATCATGTCAATTGCGGCTACAGTTCTATTGTTGGTTGGTGCTGTGTTTTTCTTTAATCAAGTTAACAAACAAAGCGGTACTGATAATATGGCTGAATTGAAGAACATTTTGCCACCACCGCCACCACCATCATCTCCACCGCCATCCGCTCCTGACGATAAAGCAGTTTCTGCTCCGGTTACTGCCAGTTCTCCTGCATTATCAAATAAGAACGGGGGGTTAGAAGAAAAAGTGGAATCCAGGTTATCAGGGAAAGTAGAGACGAAGAAAGAAAGTCCTGGGTTGTCAGTAGCAAAGCCGGCTCAGGAGAATAATCAAACCCAACAGGCTGTTGGAAGTGGTGTAGCAACAAACACAGTGGCTTCCGCAGAGTCCACTGTTCAAGCCGAAGAAATGGATGCTGTTGTCCCTGCCCCTAAAACATCTGCAGATACAAAGGATTTCGAGTGGAGGGCTGAGAATCAAAAGAAGGGTATAGATACTGACGAGAAAGAAAAAAAAGAAGAAAAAGTTACAACGTTAAGTTATGCAACATCCGCACCAGAGGCGTCAAAAGCACCGGTATTAATGGATATTTCAGAAAAAGATGATGAAGGAAAGGCAGAGAGTAGTGAACGCGCAACAAAACTAAAGAAAAGGGATAAAGCGAACGCCCCATCAGAAGTTACGAGAAGGGAATCGGCAGGAGCGGGAAGTGGCAACCTGGCGCAAGGGGCCAATGCTGTTTCAAAAAAAGCTGCTCCACAAAAAGTGGAAGCTGCAACAGAGCAAGAACAAGCACCACAGTTTCCTGGTGGACAAGAGGCATTACAAACATTCATTCATAACAATTACAACTATACACTTATCAATAAACAAGAGCTACAAACCAGCTCAAAAATTATTGTACAGTTCATGATTGATACCCAAGGAAATATTAAAAAGCCTAAAATAATAACTGGATTAAATACAGAAGCAGATAAAGAAGCGTTGCGGGTGGTAGGCATCATGCCGAAATGGAAACCGGCAACTTCTGATGGTAAAGCAACTTCAAAGCAGGTAACCCTTCCTATTCCATTACAATAGTGATTTGTTAATATTTAATTCTCTTTTAACAGAAGCGATTTTTTTATTAATTTTCAAATCGAATTTCACATAACAATAATTTTTTTCTATGCAGCAAACCATCTCTTTTGTGTTGGACAGCAAAATACAAACGCTTGATTTTAATGAGCAACTCAAACCAACAACTACTGTTCTCAATTATTTACGAAGCAACCCCATTCATAAAGGGGTTAAAGAAGGCTGTGCAGAGGGGGATTGCGGTGCATGTACTATAGTAATTGGTGAATTAAGTTCAGACAATACAATACATTACAAGGCATGGGACTCGTGTTTGGTTTTTTTACCGATGATACATGGTAAACAACTTATAACGGTTGAAAATTTATCGCAGAAAAATGGCCCAGAGAAAATTTTGCACCCTGTTCAGGAAACAATGGTGAACTGTAATGGAAGCCAATGTGGTTACTGTACTCCAGGAATTGTAATGTCTTTATTCTCATTGTATAAAAATGAGAAAGAACCAACAAAAGAAACGATTGAAGATGCGTTAACGGGAAATTTGTGCAGGTGCACCGGTTATAAACCAATTATTGAAGCAGCAGCAAAGGCCTGTGAAAATGGAGGATCCGATCATTTTACCACTAATGAAAAAAAAATTGTAGAATTACTTCATCAAATTAAAAATCGAAGTGAGTCGATTGTAATAGCAACGCCACAACAAAAATATTACCAACCAAAAACGAAAGCAGAGGCATTGGAATTAAGAAATAAAATGCAAAATTCAATATTGGTAAATGGTGCGACAGATGTGGCTTTAAGAGTAACTAAACGACATGAACTATTGGAGGAGGTGATAGATTTATCTGGAGTTGACGAATTAAAAAAATGCGTGAAAACAGATTACTTGATCAAGTTTGGTGCAGGAATGAATCTGGAAGAGGTAAAAAAAATTGCTAAAAATGAACTTCCCGCATTACATGAAACCTTGACTGTATTTGGTTCAAAACAAATCAGGTCATTGGCAACGCTTGGTGGGAATGTTGGTTCCGGTTCGCCTATTGGAGATACATTACCCACGCTAATGGCTTACAATGCGGAAGTTAAACTTCAAAGTATTGAAGGGGAACGAAGAATAAATATGAATAATTATATTCTTGGTTATCGTAAAACAGAACGGAAACCCAATGAAATCATTACTACCATTATAATTCCGAAACCCTCACCAAAAACAATTGTTAAATTTTATAAAATATCAAAACGCAAAGATCTTGATATTTCTACTGTTAGTGCAGGCTTTAGTTTAACATTAAATAATAATATTGTGGAATCAATAATTCTTGCTTATGGTGGAATGGCTGCTGTAACAAAGCGGGTAGCTAGGGCAGAACAACATTTAACAGGAAAGTTGTGGGACAGAGTTATTGTGGAGCAAGCAATGCAATTGATTGTGGAGGAATTTACACCAATTTCAGATGCCAGATCTGGTGCGGAGTTCAGAAGTGTTGCAGCAAAAAATTTATTACTGAAATTTTGGAATGAAACGAAAAAAAATAGAGGGTAGTGGGCAAAAGATATAAATACATATTCGTAAAACCTTAAACATTCATTACCTATAACCATGAACAATTCTATTCCTCACGATAGTGCCATAAAACATGTTAGCGGAGAATCCGTTTATATTGATGATATGCAAGTAAACACTCAGCTCCTTATTGGTAGGGTTGTTTACAGCTCACAAGCACACGCAAAAATAAAAGCACTTGATTTATCGGAAGCGAAAAAAGTAGAAGGGGTGCATGCGGTGCTTTGTTACAAAGATATTCCCGGAGCCAACCAAATGGGCCCAGTAGTCCATGATGAAGTTTGTTTGGCAATTGATGAGGTGATATGTGTAGGGCAAGCTATTGCGCTGATTGCTGCCGAATCAACAGAGATTGCAATAGCGGCAGAAAAATTAATTCGTATTGAATACGAGCCACTAGAAGCCATTTTAGATATAAGAACAGCAATAGAAAAAAAGTCATTGCTGGGCCCTGTACGCACTATGAAACGTGGAGATGCAGATGCTGCGCTAAAAATAGCGGCACATGTTTTAACGGGAGAATTAGAAACAGGTGCGCAAGAACATTGGTACTTAGAAACACAGTCTTGTCTTTGTGTTCCTGGCGAACATCAGGAAATAACCGCCTATAGCTCAACACAGCACCCTTCCGAAACACAAGCCATTATTGCTGAAGTATTAGGGATCGCTAAAAACGAAATTGTAGTAGAAATACGTAGAATGGGAGGGGCCTTTGGTGGTAAGGAAACACAAGCTAACTGGACAGCAGCATGGGCAGCATTACTTTGCAATGCCACTAAAAGACCTGTAAAGATTCACCTTTTCAGAGACGATGATCAGATCATTACCGGTAAACGCCACCCATACCTTATCAAATACGAAGTTGGTTTTGATGCAACCGGAAAAATTTCCGCATTAAAATTCGAGCAGAATGCTGATGGTGGCTGTGCTACCGATTTAAGTCTGGCCATATTGGAACGCGCCATGTTGCATGCCGATAGCAGTTATTATATTCCTAATATGCACGTAACAGGTAAGGCATATAAAACGAATCTCCCTTCTAACACGGCTT
>Ga0265327_10003955_pt1 | contig 13545 bp, 10 predicted proteins | sample 41621metaG_FD_202089 | JGI IMG/M metagenome (GOLD analysis project Ga0265327, IMG submission 202089) | Rhizosphere microbial communities from Carex aquatilis grown in University of Washington, Seatle, WA, United States - 4-16-21 metaG | ecosystem: Host-associated > Plants > Roots > Rhizosphere... | reverse complement strand
ATCCAGGAGCCGCATGAGGTTGCCCAGGCCAAGGGCGGGCCGGACAGGCCCGTCCGCTTCTGGGGCCTGGCGCTGCTGGCGGGCGACCTCGATCAGACCGTCGAGTGGATGGCCCCTCACGCACCGCCCCCGCGAGCGGCCGTGCAGGCGGGTCGCCGAATCTCGACAGTGAAACGATCGGCGGGCCTGGCCGTCCCGATCGCCCTGATGAGCCAACGCGAGGAGAAAGCCGGATGAGCTGGGAGCGATGGGATGCAGTGGACCGCTACACCGCCGATCTTCTGGTGGGGGGCGATGAGGAGCTCGAGGCTGCCCTGAAGGCGAGCACCGATGCGGGGCTGCCCGCGATCGCCGTCTCCGCAAACCAGGGCAAGCTGCTTCACCTGCTGGTTCGGATCCATGGGTGCTCGAGGATCCTCGAGCTGGGCACGCTGGGTGGCTACTCGACGATCTGGATGGCCAGGGCGCTGGCGCCCGGCGGTCTCCTTGTGACCCTCGAGCTGAATCCGGATTACGCCGGGGTCGCCCGGGAGAGCATCGAGCGCTCAGGGCTCTCCGACCGTGTCGAGGTTCGGGTTGGCCCGGCGCTGGATTCCCTGCTCGCGCTGCGGGATGAGGGAGTCGAGCCCTTCGACCTGATCTTCATCGATGCCGACAAGCAGAGCACCCCTGAGTACTTCGAGCAGGCTCTCGAGCTGTGCCGTCCGGGGGGCCTGATCCTGGTGGACAACGTCGTCCGGGACGGCGCGCTGATCGACCCCGACAGCGATGACCCGGGCGTGCTTGGCATGCGGCGGTTCCTGGAGATGGCGGGCGAGGAGCCCCGCGTCAGCGCGACGACCATCCAGACTGTCGGAAGCAAGGGCTACGACGGCTTCGTCCTGGCCCTGATGGAATCCTGAGGCGCCTTCGCCCAGCCGCCCTCCCGGAGGCTAGGCGTCGAGGATGTTCGCTGCGGTGCGGTGCGCCAGGGACATGATCGAGATCATCGGGTTGACTCCCGGGGCGGTGGGGAAGGCCGACGCATCGCCGATCCAGACGCCCTTGGTGTCGTGCAGCTGACCCTGCCCGTCAGCGACCGAGTCGGAAGGGTCCGAGCCCATTCGGCAGGAGCCCATCTGGTGAGCGCTGAAAGCGGCGATGTCGTTGGCGGCCAGCGAGCCGCGCTCGATCTCGGCGATGAAGGAGTCGAAGTCCTGTCCCTCCTGCCAGCTCAGTCCGGGACGCTGGTAGAAGGTGAGGATCTCACTCGCCCCGGCCGCTCGGTGCAGCCTCGCCAGCTCGACGATGGCCTGCCTGAACATGCGTGCGTCCAGCTCGTCGGAGAAGGACCAGCGGGTGACGGCCCGGCCATGCTCGTCGATCACCACGCGCCCCTCTCCATGATCGCGTGCCACCGAGACGAAGGGAGCGATGTGGGGGAGACGCCTGAGCGTGCGCTTGTGGCTCTCGCCGTCCTCCCAGGGGAGGGCCATGGCGACGATCGAGGGAGCGACCGTGGTGGCCTCGATCAGGAAGCCCCAGTCCCCCTCGCAGCCGGCGAACTGGTCGGACAGGGCTGACTGGATCTGGCCGATCCAGCCCTCGATGGGGGCCTCGTAGAAACCGCCCACCAGCGCGGCGGGATGCAGGCGCAGGTGACGCCCGGCAGCGGGACCGCCGATCCCCGAGCGCAGCAGCAGGGCCGGTGACTCGATCGCTCCGGCGGCGACGACGACAGTCTCGGCGCTCACCTCGAGGGTCGTCTGTGAGCCGTCGGCGTTCGTCACGGTGGCCTCGACGCCCGTGGCGCGTCCGTCGCTCGTCAGGATCCGCTCGGCGCGGGCTCCCACGACGAATCGGGCCCCAGCGTCGGCGGCGTCCTGCAGATAGGTCTTCATTGTCGACTGCTTGCAGCCGTTCTGGCAGCCGGCGTAGCAGTAGCCGCATGCGCCGGGGTCCTCGCAGGTGACGTCGGCGTTCCGGGTCAGGGCGCGGTGGGAGTAACCCAGCTCCTCGCAGCCGGCGATCATCCTTTTGTGGGTCCTGTTCTGCGAGGTGGCCGCGTCGTTGACACCCAGGCGCTTCCAGACCGCGTCGATGTGCTCCTCGTAGGCCGGCTGGTCGATGTCCTCGACACCCATTGCAGCCCACTCCTTGCGGATGTGCTGCGGCGTGCGGATGCAGTTCATGTAGTTGACGACCGTCCCCCCGCCCAGGGTGGAACCGGCCAGGATGGCGATCGAGCCGTCCTCAGAGGCAGCCAGTCCACCGCCCAGGTAGAGCTCGAACATTCCCGGGAGCTCCAGCTGCTTGAAGTCGGCCTCGTTCCGGTAGCCGCCCATCTCGAGGACCAGGACGGAGCGTCCGCCGCGTGCGAGCTCGGCCGCCATCACACCGCCGCCGGCACCGGAGCCGATGATGCAGACGTCCGCCGTCAGCGTCGCCCGCTCGCCGGAGAGCTGCTCGACGGCGATCGTCTTGGGCGCCTGCTCGGGAGACGGGGGAGGGGTCAGCGGACCTGGATAGCCGATGGCCGGCCAGTTGGGGTTCTGGCCGTTCTCGTCGGGCAGCCCGTAGAAGAACAGGAAGGTCAGCGCCCGCAGCTGGCGGATCCCCAGCTTCGCCTCGGGTGAGGATCCCGCCAGCGCGTGGAGCAGCCCCGTCCTGGCGCTCAGCTCAAGGCCGTCGAAGCCCTGTGCGGTGATCGCGTCGAGCAGCTGGCCGAATGCCTCGATGTCCTCCGGCAGGGCTGTCTGTGCCAGCAGCCCCTCGATCTGTGCGGCGACCCCCAGATCGCCGGCGGTGCGCGCAAAGAAGGCACGCTCCTGATCGTCGCCGCCGGCCTCGATGGACGGCGCGAACGTGTCACAGACAGCCTCAAGCGTCCTGCGACGCGTGTCGCTGAGTACCCCCACGGTTACAGCCATCTCTCCTCCTCGCTCGGGGCTACCACTATAGTCCCGGCCGCATGGCCAAGGATCTCAAACTGGGCTACAACACCGGCTACTGGGCGGGTGGCCCGCCGATCGGTGTGAACGAGGCGATCGCCGAGGCCGAGCGCCTCGGGTTCGACTCGATGTGGACGGCCGAGGCCTATGGCTCGGATTGCCTGACTCCGCTTGCCTGGTGGGGCGCCTCGACCGAGAAGATCAAGCTCGGGACGGCGATCGTGCAGATGTCCGCCCGCCAGCCCGCCGCGACGGCGATGGCGGCCATGACGATGGACATCCTCTCCGGAGGGCGCTTCCAGCTGGGCCTGGGAGTCTCGGGCCCGCAGGTCGTCGAGGGCTGGTACGGCATGCCCTTCGCCAAGCCCCTGGCCCGGACGCGCGAGTACATCGGCATCCTCCGCGACATCTGGGCCCGCAAGGGGCCGGTGACCGCCGACGGGGAGCACTACAAGCTGCCTCTCGAGGGCGGGACGGGCCTGGCTAAGCCGCTGAAGTCCTCGATCCATCCCCTCCGCGAGGACATCCCGATCTTCCTGGGCGCCGAGGGGCCCAAGAACATCGCCCTGTGCGGTGAGCTGTGCGACGGCTGGCTGGCGATGCTGTTCGCACCCGAGCACCAGCAGCCCTATGTCGACGCGCTGGCCGAAGGGTTCGCCCGCGAGGGGGCCCGCCGCACGGCCGCCGACTTCCAGGTGAACGCCACGGTGCCGTTCATCGTCTCGGATGACATCGACGCGGCCGCCGACGCCCTGCGTCCCTTCTACGCGCTGTACTTCGGCGGCATGGGCGCCAAAGGCACGAACTTCCACGCCAACGTCGCCATCCGGATGGGCTATGAGGCAGAGGTGGACCAGATAGCCGAGCTCTATCTCGAAGGCAAGAAGGACGAGGCTGCCGGCAAGGTCCCCCGCAAGCTGATCGAGGACATGTCCCTGATCGGCCCCAAGGAGAAGATCCGGGATGACCTCGAGCGCTGGCGCGAGTCGATCGTCACGTCGTTGTTGATCTCGGGTGACGCAGCCACGCTGCGGGCGGCCGCCGAGATCGTCCTGGGCTGAGCAGCGCCCGCGCGAAAACCCCTGCAGGAGCCGGGTTTTCGGCTCAGAGCTCGCCCATTCGTTGAGATGGACAGCGGGCATCTCCCGTTGTGATATGGGGGACCGATAGCCCCTCACATGAGCGAAGTGACCGCCCCCGCGATGGCGCGGCCGGCAACGGCCCGGCGAAGTGAGCCCGAGGCGGTCCGCGCCGATGAGGCCGTCTCTCCCTCGGCCAACCTGGCCTCGACGGCCGGGTCCACATGGCTGATCGCCGACCAGATGGACAGGGAACGGATGCTGGACATGGACCGGCTGGTTGCCCCGGTGCGCCAGAAGTCCTTTGTGGTGATCGCTCTGGCACTGCTGATCTGCGGACCCTGGCTGGGCTGGTGGACGATCGCCCCACTGGCGGTCGCTGCCATCTTCTTCCGGATCGCCGACGGCTCGGCCGAGCGTCTCAGTCGCCCCGAGTACCTGCTGTTCGGCGCCTGGGCCGCCTCGGAGCTGATGATCTGCATGGCCGTCGCGCTGACAGGCGGCCCGAAGTCGCCCGCGATGGCGTGGTTCGCGATTCCGATTGTGACCCTCAGCGCGCGCTTCCCCGCCCGGGGGGTCCTGCTGGGCGTGGCGGTGACGGTGGCGATGATGCTGGCCGTCGCTCTGGGGGTCGACGCCCAGGCGGTCATCGACAAGCCGCCGCTGCTGATCATGCCGCTGTCTCTGACGATCGCCGTGGCGATCCTCTCGACCGCCCTGATGCAGTCCGATGTGATTCATCGCAGCGAAGCGGTGATCGATCCGCTGACGGGGATGCTCAACCGGAACTCGCTGAAGGACAGGACCTTCGAGCTGGCCCACCAGTCCGAGCGGACGGGGCAGCCGGTCGGTCTGATCGTGGGGGATCTGGACCACTTCAAGGATGTCAACGACTCCTACGGACATGCCACCGGTGATGCGGTCCTTCAGGACATCGCCTACGTGCTGCGCAAGCAGCTGCGGGCGTTCGACCTTGCCTACCGGATCGGGGGAGAGGAGTTCCTGGTCCTGCTTCCGGGCGCCAACCTTGAACAGAGCGCTGCCATGGCCGAGCGGCTGCGGCGGGGTGTCGAAGCAGACACGGTCGGAGGCGGTCTGCGGGTGACGATGAGCTTCGGCGTCTCGGCTTCCCACAGCGACTCGGCCTTCGACTACGAGACCGTCTGTGCCCGGGCCGACTCGGCTCTCTACGAGGCCAAGCGCCGGGGGCGCAACCGCGTCTGCGGCGGCCCGGTTGCGCTCGCGGTTCCCGCACACGTCTGAGCGCTGGGAGACGCGCAGGGGTCCGGCGCAGGTAGGGTCAGGCCATGAGCGACCCGACGCCCGCGGAGCCTGCCCGCCAGCCCTTCGCGAACTTCCAGTACGAGATCTACGGAATCGGGCTCTCGGGCGAGACGCCCAAGCTCCCGGTCTCGGTTGAGGCGCTTCAGGAGCTGGCGCGCGAGCGGCTGACTCCCGAGGCCTACGGCTACGTCGCCGGCGGGGCCGGGGCAGAGCGGACAATGGCTGCCAACCTGCGGGCCTTCGAGCACTGGCAGATCGTTCCCCGGATGCTCAGGGACGTATCGGTCAGGGACCTTTCGACGACCATCCTGGGCACGGCGCTCGAGGCTCCCCTTCTGCTGGCCCCGGTGGGGGTCCAGTCGATCGTCCACCCCGACGCCGAGCTGGCCGTGGCGCGAGCGGCGGCATCGCAGGGGATCGCCTCGATCCTCTCGACTGCCGCCTCGAGCACGATCGAGGACGTCGCGAGGGAGGCGGGCTCATCGCCTCGCTGGTACCAGCTCTACTGGCCACGGGAGCGCGACCTGGCGGCGAGCTTCGTCGCTCGCGCGGGGGCGGCCGGCTATGAAGCGATCGTCCTGACGCTGGACACCTGGATTCTCGGCTGGAGGCCCCGCGACCTGCAGCAGGGCTACCTGCCCTTTCTGAAAGCCCAGGGTGTGGCCAACTACTTCTCCGACCCCGTCTTCCGGGCGGCACTGCCGGGGCCTCCGGAGGAGAACCTGGAGGCCGCCATCGGGCACTGGGCCTACCAGTTCTCCAACCCCAGCATCACCTGGGAGGACCTGGCGTGGCTGCGTGAGCAGACGGACCTGCCGATCGTCCTGAAGGGCATCCTCCACGCCGACGACGCCGACCGGGCGGTTCAGACGGGGGTGGACGGGCTGATCGTCTCCAACCACGGCGGCCGCCAGGTCGACGGCGCGATCGGGGCCCTGGACGCTCTCCCGGGCGTTCGCGAGGCGGTCGGGCCGGACTTCCCGGTGCTGTTCGACAGCGGGATCAGGACCGGCGCGGACGTCCTGAAGGCTCTGGCGCTGGGCGCCGACGCGGCGTGCCTTGGGCGCCCCTACATCTGGGGCCTGGGCCTGGATGGGCAGGCGGGCGTCGAACATGTCCTGCGCTGCCTGCTGGCCGACCTCGAGCTCAACCTGGCTCTGAGCGGCGCGACGAGCATCGGCGAGCTTGACCCCGCCTGTCTGGTGCGTGCACCCGACGCGGGTCCGCCGCTGCGCATCACCACCTGAGCCGCCCTGGGGGTGCGCCAACGCGGCCCCAACGTGGCGCCAACGCAGGTCCCCTAGAAATGGTTGGTGCGTTCGGCGAGGATCGGGCGCGAAAGGCGGACAACACAAGGGGGCGCAGATCATGGCCGGCACGACATTCGACCCGCTGAGGTACAAGGAGACGACCCGCGAGCAATGGCAGGTCGCAGCAGAGCCCTGGGACCGCTGGGGCGCGACGCTCGAGAGCTGGTTGGGAGAGGCCACCGAGGTGATGCTCGACCTGGCACGGGTCGGCCCGGGCTCAAAGGTGCTGGACATCGCCGCCGGAGCGGGCGGTCAGACGATCGCCGCGGCCCGGAGGGCCGGAGCGTCGGGTGCGGTCCTCGCGACCGACATATCACCCGCGATTCTCGAGTACGCCGAGCGCCGGGCCAGGCAGGCGGGCCTGACGAACGTCGCCACCCGCGAGATGGATGGTGAGTCGCCTGCGGTCGACGAGGGCGCCTACGACGCGGTCATTTCCCGGCTGGGGCTGATCTATCTGCCCGATCAACGGGGTGCCCTGGAGGCTCATCGCCGGGCGCTCCGCCCGGGAGGCAGGACAGCCGCGGTGGTCTACTCGACGGCAGATCGCAACGAGTTCTTCTCGATCCCCGTCTCGATCATCCGCCGCCGGGCCGGCCTCGGGGCGCCGCTGCCCGGACAGCCCGGCCCGTTCAGCCTGGGCGGCGAGGGAGCGCTCGAGGCGCTCCTGGAGTCGGCGGGCTTCACCGATATCGAGGTGAGACGTCTCGTGGCGCCGCTTCAACTGGAGTCGGCGGCCGAGTGCATTCGGTTCGAGCAGGAGTCCTTCGGGGCGCTTCACCAGATGCTGGGCGGGCTCGATCAGACGGAGCGAGATGCGGCTTGGAGCGAGATCGAGGAGGCACTGGGCCGCTTTGAGACGTCCAGTGGATTCTCCGGTCCCTGCGAGCTGCTCGTCGTGGGGGCGAGCGCCTGAGGGGAGGGGTCAGGTCGTGGCGAGGAGCCTCGTGTGCAACTCGCGCAGGCCGGCCCCCGGGGCGATGCCCAGTTCGCGGCGCAGCAGCTCGCGGAGGCTCTCGTAGGTCAGCAGGGCTTCGGCGGTGTTGCCCTGGGCCGCGAGGGCCTCGATCATGATCCTGTGGCCGCTCTCCCGAAAGGGGGCGAGCCGGACGAGCTCCCGCCCGCTGCGCTCGGCGGCCGGGAGCTCGGTCTCCCCGATGTTCAGGCAGGCGGAGCCGTAGGCCTCCAGTGCTCGGAGGTGGATGTCCTCGAGCTCGTTGCGGACATCCACGATCCAGGTGGTCTGCTCGTCGGGAAGGAAACCCCTGCGGGCGGTGAACAGAGCGACCTGGGCCGGCCCCCAGGCCTCCGGGGAGGCTCCCCTGGCCAGTGCGGACTCGGCGCGGTGGATGGCCGCCCGGGCGGCCTCGATGTCGACGAGGCTGCGCTCGGGCAGGCAGATCCGGATGCTGCTCCGCCCGTCGAGAACCTCCCCGCCGAGGACGCCCCGGAGCTTGGAGAGCAGAGCCCTCAGCGCATTCTCGGAGGCCGCCGGCGGATCGATCGGCCAGAGCGACTCGATGAGCTCCCAGCGGGCCGAGGGCCGGGTACGGTTGAGGACGAGGAAGGTGAACAGCAGCCGGCCCTGACGGCCTGGCAGCCGGTCGTGGACCGTCTGGCCGCCGATGCGGGCGAGCAGGTCACCGCAGAGCTGGATTCGCGTCTCGTGCGAGGCTGACACCCTCCTCCCAACATAACTCCAACGGTGGTGCCCTACAAACGGGGAAACGACCAAGGCGAACGGGGGCGAGGCGAATATGGCAAGGCTGATCAACTGCGAGTGTGGTTACGTCGCGAGAGCCGACAGCGAGGACGATGTTGTCGAGCTGATCAGGGAGCACATGCGAACCGATCATCCCGCGCTGCTCGAGACGGTCACGCGCGAGGACCTTGTGGGGTGGATCCAGGAGGAGTGAGGGGCGGCGCCGGGCGGCTACGGTTGAAGGGTGGGAGAACGCACTGAGGCCTCGGTAAAGCGACTGACGCTGGTCGCATGCATCATGGGCTCGGGGATCGTCCTGCTCGACGGCACCGTTGTGAACGTGGCCCTTCCGACGATCCAGAGGGCGCTGGGCGGGGGGCTGGCGGCGCAGCAGTGGGTGGTCAACGGCTACCTCCTGTCGCTCGGATCGCTGATCCTGATCGGCGGTTCTCTGGGGGATCTGTTCGGCGAGCGGAAGGTCTTCGCCATGGGGGTCTCGGGCTTTGGGGTTGCGTCGCTGCTCTGTGCGATCTCGCCGAGCATCGGCTTCCTCGTGGGGGCCAGGGCACTGCAGGGGGTCGCGGGAGCGCTGCTGGTGCCGAGCTCGCTGGCGGTGATCGTCAACACGTTTCCCGCCGAGGAGCGGGGCGCGGCGATCGGCAGCTGGACAGCATGGGGTGCCATCGCCGGGGTGCTGGGCCCGCTGGCGGGGGGTGAGCTGTTGGCGGTCGCCTCCTGGCGCTGGATCTTCCTGATGAACATCCCTCTGGTGATCATCTGTGTGGGGCTGATCCTGACGGTGATTCCAGCCAGCGCCCCTCGCGAGCCGGGGGCAAGGAAGGTCGACTTCGTCGGGGCGGCCCTCTGCGCGATGGCCCTGGGCGGTCCCGTCTTCGCGCTGATCGAGCAGCCTCGGCTGGGATGGTCGAGCCCGGCCGTGATCGTTCCTCTGCTCGGAGGTTTCCTGATGATGGGCGTCTTCCTCCTCTACGAGGCGCGGACGGAGGATCCGATGCTGCCGCTGGGACTGTTCCGCCGGCGCAATTTCTCAGCGGGCAACATCGAGACCTTCTCCATGTATGCCGGTCTGGCGATCCTGTTCTTCTTCCTGATCCTCTTCCTTCAGCAGATCGGTGGCTACTCGCCCCTGAAGAGCGGCCTGGCGACCCTTCCGGTGACCTTCGTCATGTTCTTCCTGTCGCGACGCTTCGGGGCGCTGGCCGATCGCCATGGGCCGCGCTTCTTCATGGGTGCCGGCCCGCTGATCGCCGCGGCAGGCCTGCTCTGGTTCCAGGCCACGGGCGTCCAGGTCGACTACCTGACCGAAGTCCTGCCGCCCCTGCTGGTCTTCTCGCTGGGCCTCTCGATGACGGTCGCTCCATTGACGGCCGCTGTCCTGGCAGAAGCCGAGGAAGAGGCTGGCATCGCCTCGGGTGTCAACAATGCGATCGCTCGTGTGGCGGGACTCCTGGGGACGGCCGCAGTGGGGGCTGCGATCGCGACGTCCTTTGCAACCTCGATCGACAGCCGCCTGGCGGGCACCCGCCTTGGCGGTGCCGCGCAGGCGGCCGTCCAGGAAGCCAAGCGCCTGCCGCTGGGGCGACCGGACGTCCAGGGGCTTCCGCCCGGTCAGGCCCACGCCGTGAGCGCGGCGGCAGAAGCGGCCTCGCTCCACAGCTTCCATCTGGGCATGGCGATCGCGGCCGCCCTGGTCGCCCTGGGCGGTCTCGTGGGCGTGGCGGGAATCCGCAACCCACGTGTGGATGTCAGGGCGGCGGACTGTGCCGGCGGCCAGCTCGTCGGGGTCAGCAGCCCTGAAACGGTGGGGGCCACCTGAGGAGAGGCGGGCTGGCACAGGGTTCGACTAGTCCGTACTATTCCCGTAGCCCGCCCTGGAGGGGGGAAACGGTTAGGGAGGATCATTTTCATGAGACGGACCATCCAAGGTCTGATGGTGGCTGGCGTGATGGTGGCCGGCCTGGTGTGCGCAGGCCCGGCGCTGGCTGCGAAAAAGACTGTCTGCGCGAGCGGTTGTGCCTTCAGCTCGATTCAGTCGGCCATCAACGCGGCAGCGCCCGGCGCGACGATCACGATCGCCGCAGGGACCTATGACGAAAACGTGGTGGCGACGAAGCCGGTGACGCTTCAGGGCTCCGGCACCGGGACGGTCATCGTTCCGGCCGTTTCCAACCCGGTCTGCTCGCCCGGCTCACTCTGCGGGGGAGCGGCCAGCAACATCATCCTGGTGCAGGCCGACAACGTGACGGTCGCCAACATGAAGCTGGAGGGAGACAACCCTGGGCTCACCAGCGGCGTGACGGTGGGAGGCAAGGACATCGATGCCCGCAACGGGATCATCACCAACCACTCGCTGGGCACCTTCAACGGTCTGACGGTCTCGAAGGTGACGGTCGCCGACGTCTATCTGCGAGGTCTCTATGCCTCCTCGGGTGGGACGTTCAACTTCACCCATGACACAGTCGAAAACGTCCAGGCCGAAGAAGCGTCGATCGCCATCTTCAGCTTCGAAGGCTCGGGTGTGGTGTCACACAACAAGGTCAACGGTGCCAATGACGCGATCTCGGCCAACTGGTCGAAGGGGATCCAGTTCCTCAACAACAAGGTGAGCAACTCGAGCAGCGGCATCCACACCGACAACAACGGTGGCTCGGGGGGCGTGGCCGACCTGATCCAGGGCAACAAGGTCTCGGCCTGCAAGTCAAACGGGTACGGGATCTGGGTGTTTGCTCCGTACCTCTCGGCGACGGTCAGCTCGAACAAGGTCACCGGCTGTTACATCGGCCTGGCGGCCTTCGGGAGCCAGGTCTCGGGCCAGGGCCCGTCCTTCTCGAGCAACAAAGTCGACGGGACCGGGGCGACGACGACGGACCCCAGCGGCACCTATGGGGCCTACCTGACGACCGATCTGCTGGGGTTCGCCTTCGGCGATCTGACGGCGGCGCTGTCGGGCAACTCGATCCAGCACTTCGGGACCGGGGTCTACGTCACGCAGAGCGATCCGAGCCCCGAACAGCCGGCCGGCGGCCAGGCGACGGTGACCGCTTCGAACAACAGCATCCAGGCGAACACGGCGGGTGCGAAGGGCCAGCCGGGAACGGTCGTCAAAGCGCAGAACAACTGGTGGGGCTGCAAAGCCGGTCCGAATGCGGGCGGCAATTGCGAGTCCACGACTGGCACGGTGGCATACACGCCATGGCTGAGCACCCGGCCGTAGGAGCATGTCCCTGAGGTAGCTCGTCCGTCCAGCGTGGAGGGCCTCGACCGGAGGCCCTCCACCCGGACGTCGGGAGCCTGGCGCCGCGGGTGCTTCGCGGCACGGCGCCACGCGCTTGGGCTGAGCGCCTGAGGAAGCCTCACCGCCGCTGACTCTGCTCTACTGCTCGGCGTGAGGAGGGTCCCGAGGTTTCTCGGCAGCGCGCTCGCGACCGTCGCCGTCGTGCTCGTCTGGACGCCCATCGCGGGAGCGACCACTTACTGCGTCGCCGAAACGTCCTGCCCGGCCGGCGGGGTCAAAGAGAGCGCCGATGCGGCAGGGATTGGAGCGGCCCTCGAACAGGCTCAATCCCACATCAACGTGGGCGGTCCGGACACCGTCTTGATCGGTCCGGGCAGCTACTCCCGCTCGGCGAACTTCTCATACACGGGCGAACCGGTGCTGATCAAGGGTGCCGGGGCGGGTCTGACGACCCTGTCGATCGACGGCAAAACGGCGACGACCGCGTTTGTCCTCAACGGCAACGAAGGCGCCGGCACGATCCTGAGCGGGATCCGCATCGTCGTGCCGCCGGTCAAAGGCATCGACGGCCTGCACCTGCAGGCCGGGACGGCTGACGGAGTGACGATCGAATCGCCGCTCCTGGCGATCAACTCAGTCAACCTGAAAATTGAAGGAAGCGCGGTCTTCAGCCACGGCACCATCAATGACCTGAACGGCTCCGCCGTGGGGATGGAAGGCGGCGAAGTCCTCGATTCGACGATCTACGGCGGGAACTACGGCGTTGAAGCATCGAACCACGGGACGCTGCGGGGCGATCAGATCTCAGGCGGCACCCCGCTCGTCTCGTTCTTCTCCAAACCGCTGATCATCGAAGACACCATTTTCGACTGCGGTGGCACGGCCAACGCGGGCCTTGAACTGAATGCAAATGAAAATGGGACGACGAGCGTGACGATGCGACACATCGCGATCGTCAACGGCCACCACATCGGGATCATCCTTGACGGCACGAGCAAAGCGGCGAATGCCACGCTCGCCGACTCGATCATCCTTGGCGCGGAAGAGTCCCTGAACATCTCGGGGAACGCCGCGACGAAACTGACGACCGAATATTCGAGCTATGACGCTGCGAAAGACAGCATCACGGGACTGGGCACGGTGCAGGCCGAACACATCTTGGTCGCTGCGGCGCCATCGGATTTCGTGAGCTCCCTGACGGGTGATTTTCGACCCGCTCCAGGCTCACCGCTGATCGACGCGGGGGCACCCGGTGAATTGGGCGGCAGCGAGTACGCCACCGACCTCGCCGGCAACCCCCGAATCGTCCACGGCCGGCGGGATGTAGGGCCCTATGAGTACCAGTGGCGCGGGCCGGTGATTGTGAACGCATATACGACCACCAAAGAAGGCCGTACAGGTGTCCCGATCGCGTTCAACGGTTTGGCCAGCGCCCCGGAACCCGGTGACGCCATCGTTGGCTACCAGTGGACATTCGATGATGGGGCCGTCGTACCGCCCGGAGCGTCGGCGAGTCACGCCTTTTCTGGGCCCGGCTTTCACGCCGCGACACTGACCGCCACCAACCGAGTGGGACAGACCGCATCGTTCACGGTCCGGGTAGGAGTGTCGCCCCTCGTTAGCGCGTGTTTGTGCGAAAAGCAGATTCTGCCCGCTCTCTCGGGGATGGGAGTCTCGCCTCGTTCGTTCCATCCCACCCGGCGTGGAGGCAGCCTCGGTCGGGCACATGTTGGCGCCAAGGTCAGCTACACGCTAGAAGGGCGAGCTGCGAAGGTGACGTTCACGGTCGTCCGCAGGCGGGCGGGTGTCATGTCCGGCAAACTCTGTGTTGCCGCTGGCCCGAAGCGCCACGGCAAGGGCTGCACAAGACTGGCGAAGGTTCCAGGCTCCTTTGCGCGACAGAGCAAGGTGGGCGAAAACTCGTTCAGATTCACAGGTCGCATCGGGGCCGGCGCCCTGGGCCGGGGCAGCTACTACCTGATTG
>Ga0265327_10003954_pt1 | contig 13546 bp, 13 predicted proteins | sample 41621metaG_FD_202089 | JGI IMG/M metagenome (GOLD analysis project Ga0265327, IMG submission 202089) | Rhizosphere microbial communities from Carex aquatilis grown in University of Washington, Seatle, WA, United States - 4-16-21 metaG | ecosystem: Host-associated > Plants > Roots > Rhizosphere... | reverse complement strand
AATGCGTTCCGAGGCGCTGTTGAGATTTAGCAGCGAGGCCCGCCAGGAGCGTCCATCTTCGGGCGAGGGCGGCGCGTCGATTTGCACCATCCCATGCGGCAGCGAAACGACTCCCAGGATAACACCGGGGTATTGTTCTTCAATGTAAACCTGACTGGCAATTTCTTGCATCAAGACTCTCTCTCCAAAAATATTACGATTCTTTTGTGATGGGCAGGGTTGTAATGGGGATGGTGAAAAGGAATCTCGATCCCTTTTCGGGCGCGGCTTCCACCCAGATCTTCCCGCCGTGACCTTTAACGGCCAACTTGCAGAAGGCCAGCCCCACGCCCAGGCCGCTGGCCCCCTCGTTTTTGCTATTCTTCAAACGGGTAAACTTGTTAAAAATCCGTTCGCGGTCGGCTTCGGGAATGCCGGGGCCGTCATCCTGCACGCACATCCGCACAAACTCGCCGGCTGTTTCTGCGCTGATGATGATGTGCCCTTGGTAAGAACAATATTTGATGGCATTTTCCACCAGGTTGATCAAGACCCGGCGCATCATGTCCACATCGACAAAGACGGCGGGCAAGCCCTCTGCCAGGATGGTTTCGATACTCTGTTTGCGGCCATCGACGGAAGGTTTGACAGCCACGATCACATCTTTTACCAGCGCCGGGATGGTAATGGCCTTGCGCTGACCCACCGGCTGGTTCTGTTCCAGGCGGGTCAGGTCGAGCAGGGAAGAGACCAGGCGCTGGACGCGATCCAACGAGTTTTTGGCGATGGCCAGGATCGGCGCGGCGGCTTCCTGTTGCGCGTCAGGGATGATCGCGGCGATCATTTCCATACTGGAGAGCACATTGGCCAGCGGCGAACGCAGGTCGTGGTAGATCATGGCAGCCAGGTCTTCACGCAAGGCGTCCAGGTCTTTGCGCTCCTTGATGTCGCGCAAAATCCACTGGAGCGACTCGGATTCGTCAAAGTTTACCTTGCGGGCATAGACCTGGATGGGGTGTGTGCCGCCGAGGCTGTCGTACAACGTCGATTCGTATTCGACAGCCGAGTTGCCAATTTTCTCGAACCCGCGGCCGGTCTTTTCAAAATCGACGTCGTGCATTTGCTCGATGATGAATTGGTGCAATTCCCGGCTGGTATGGCCTGAAAGGATCATGGCCTGCAGGTTCGCTTCAATGACGTGTCCGTCCAGGTCGGTAATCACAATCGGGTCGATGCTGTCTTCGAACAGGTCACGGTAACGCTGTTGGGCGATATCCAGGCTTTCGAACAATTGCGCGTTTTGGATGGTCGACCCGGCCAGGCCGCCCAGTCCCGTCAGCACCAGCAGCGCGTCGGGATCGAATACTTTTTCAAGCGGGTTGAAGACTTCTAGCACACCGATGACCTTGCCCCTGGCATGGATCGGGGCGCATGAAAGCGCGCGCACCTTGCCTGCCAATTGCTCGGCACCTGTCAGAGGCGCATCATCGGTCACGACCGGGACAAGCACGCCGCGCCCCTCACGCACGACCATCCCGGCAATGCCTTCATTGGCCTTGATCCGTTTGCCGATCAGCTTGTCGCGGTTTTCGCCGCTGGCGGCGCGGAAAACAATATCCCCGTTGGATTGTTCCACCATGCCCAGGGCGGCAGTTTCCACCGCCAGGGCCTGTTTGGTCTTGCTCAGGACGCTCTCGATCACTTCGTCCATGCGCAGCGATGTGTTCATGCTGACCGCGCCTTCGGCCAGCGAGGTCATCACGTGCGCCTGACGCTGGCTTTCAGAAAAGAGCCGCGCATTGACAATTGCCATGCCCGCTTGCTCGGCGATGGCCTGCATTAACTCCAGATGTTCATCGCCGTAGGCTTTTGGGACGGGATGGACGAGCGTCAACACACCCACCATCTTCTCGCGCGCCAGCAGCGGCACCGCCATGGCCGATTTCGCCCCTGAGCGGTCTTGCGCGTCATCCTCGCGGCGCAGCCAGCGTGGGTCTTTGCTCGTATCGGGCACCAGCGCAGCCTGACGGTTGCGCATCACCCAGCCGGCCAGACCGCGATCCACCGTATCTTTGAGTTGCAGCGTGGTGGTTTCGCGCAGTTGGTTGCCATAAACAATCGCCGATTCGATCACGCGCCCGTTATCGTCAACGACGACGATTGTGGCGCGTTCCCCGCCGACGTTATTCAGGCTGGCAAACAACACGCGCGTCAACACGGTTCTCAAGTCAAGCGCAGATGCAAATTCACGGCTGACTTTGTAGAGCAATTCAAGGACGGCGCGCTGGTCTTGCAGCATAAGAAACCTCAGTAAATACTTTAAACCAGAATTTGCGTTGCGTAAAACGATTCGCTCATTCTGGCTTAGTATAGCATAAGCAGGCGGAATATTGCTTTTTATGCTCGCTGCGCGTAGCGGAATTCTATTGATATAATGCCGCAGGGTATAAAATGCCCGTAGGGTATAAAATGCCCGCAGGGTATAAAATAAACCTATGGAAAACCCTTACCCCTGGCGCGAAGCGCTGCTCTCCTGCGGTGTGTTGGCCTTGACGGCCGGATTAATGCTCAGTCTGCTTGTGGTGGCTGCTGCGCTTGTGCTCTACTGGAGTTGAGATGCCCCTTGACCTGCCCCGTATTCAAGCGTTGTGTTTTGACGTGGACGGCACCCTGAACGACACCGACGACCAGTTCGTCAACAAAGCGGCGGGCTATCTCTGGCCCCTGCGTTTTTTGCTGCCAGATCACGACGCGATGCGCGCCGCGCGCCGTTTGGTGATGTGGGCCGAAGCGCCCGGCAACCTGCTGATCGGCATCCCCGACCGCTTTGGCCTGGATGATAACCTGGCGGCGCTGGCAGATTGGCTTACCCGCCGTCGTCCACGACCGATGAGACATTTCCTGCTCATGCCGGGCGTCAAAGAAATGCTTGGGAAATTCAAGGGACGCTACCCGATGGCGGTTGTCAGCGCCCGCGACGAAGCGACTACCTTAATGTTCCTCGACGAGTTCGAACTGCGCCCGTACTTTGACGTGGTCGTCACAGCCTTGACCGCGCCGCACACCAAACCCTACCCCGACCCGATCCTTTACGCCGCCAAAGCAATGGGCGTCCGCCCTGAAAGCTGCCTGATGATCGGCGACACCACAGTCGATATCCGCGCCGGGAAGGCCGCGGGCGCGCAAACGTTGGGCGTGCTATGCGGCTTCGGCGAAGAAGTCGAACTGCGCGCCAAAGGGGCCGACCAAATCATCGAAACGACGGCGAAGCTGGCTGAACTGCTCTTAATGAACTAAAAACTGGCGGATATTTTCCGCCAGTTTTGCTGTTTGGCGTGGGGCTGTTGGGCGCGGGTCTCCAGACCCGCGCCCAACAGTTTCCAGACCCGCGCCCAATCGTTTACTTCACGATCTTCATTGCAATCACCCACAGCACCGCCAGCAGAATACCTCCGGCCAGGAAAGGCACCGGCGCGCCGAACCATTGGAAGAGAGAGCCGAAAAAGAGCGGCGTAATGGCGTTGGCTGCGCTGTAGAACCCCGCCGAAACGCCCAAAATACCGCCCGCCTCATCTTTACTCACCGACTTTGTGATCAGGCTGTTGATGGCGGGGTGCAATACGCCGCCGCCCAGCGCCGCCGGGAAACTGGCAATCAAAATCCAGATAATGCCCGGCCAGCCTTTATTGCCTTCGGACGGCAGGTCGACGTTGATCAGTTGCACCGAAGCCGCGCCCTGCATTTCCGACCTGATTTTGGCCTGGTTGTACCACGGCACCGGGATTTGCGGCGTGGTCGCCGTCAGGATCAGCCCGGCAGCCAACGTCGAGAGGCCGAGCATCACCAGCCAGCGGTCGCCGTATTTTTTGCTCCAGGGGCCGATCAAACCGCCCTGCACAACAACGATAAATAGCCCGGCCAGCGCGAACAGCCCCGACGTATCCCGCGCGCCCATGCCCAGCCGGTTTAGCGTGAACAACGAAAACATTTGCTCGTAACCGCCAAAAGCCAGTTGTTGGGCAAACATCAGGATCAACAAAATGCCGACCACAGGCTGGCGAAGCGCATCCGTCATCGCTTGGAACGAGAAGGGCGACCTGTGGGAAAAAGTTTTTCGATCAGGATTGCGGGTTTCCGGCAGCCAGAAAAACGTCAGCAGGATCGAAACCAGGGAGAAAAAGGCCGCCGTAAAAGCGACGGCTTGATAGCTCTCATTTGTTGCAAGCAATACGACGAAAGCAATGATAGGGCCGAGGATGAAACCCATTCCAAATGCCGCGCCGATCAAGCCCAGGCCCTGCGTGCGCGTCTTCTCATTGGTCACGTCGGTCACAACCGCCTGCGCGGTGGAGATGTTTGCGCCGGAGATACCGTCGATGATGCGCGACAGGAATAACAGCCAGAGCGCGTTGGCAAATCCGAGCGTGAGAAAACCCACCAGCGTGCCCAACTGGCTTACCAGCAGGATCGGACGCCGCCCGAAGCGGTCGGAGAGACGCCCCAGGATGGGCGCGCCGATAAACTGCATGGCCGGGTAAGTGGAGCCGAGGATGCCGATCATCAAAGGACTTGCGCCAAAGCGCGCCGCATACAGCGGCATCAATGGGACAATAATGGACAGGCCGATCAGGTCCACCAGGATGATGACCAGGACCGGCAGGATTTTTTTGAAATCAAGTTTTTCAGAGTCGCTCATTTACTTCTCCGGCTTTGAAAGATGAGATCGGCAAAGGGCAGGCGCTGGATTGCGCCGGTATTCCCTGCTATTTGACTTCGATAATTATGATCCCAATCAATACGATCAGCAGCGAAGCCGCGACGGCAATCAACGTGTTGCGGGTGCGGACGCCATCCTCGGCTTTTTTCCACGCGGAGGGCAGGTGGGCCGCGACCACGGCAACCACCATCGTCAAGGCATGCGCCCAACGATAGGCCGGGAAACCGCTTCCGGTCAAACCGTCGATCACGAAGAGCAAAATCCCCAACAGCATTTGCGTATCCATCAAGCCGCTGAAAGCGGTCGTCAGGACGCGGGCTGTTTTGTCAAAAGCCTGCTTTTTAAGCAGTCCAACGGCAAGGCGAGCGATCAGCGCCACTGCCACAAGCACAATGATCCAACGCACGAGAGAGTGAATGGTCAGCAAAATAGTCATGGGGACTCCTGGAAACGACGGCAAAGTTGGCTGAACTGCCTCGCTCTTGAGAAATTGCGAGGGAAGGCCATGGATGAACTGTTTACAGAGTGCCGCATAAATAACTAAACCAGAATTGAAATTCCTACTCGTAATTTCTGCCCATAAGTTTAGTTAATTATGAGACAAGCGGTAGATTAGCAAAAAAGGGATGACTCCAGCCACGATTTGTGGCATCCCAAGTGTATCAGACCAAGCATAAAGGAGCCATCTCATGGAACGAAGTTTACGGCAAATCATACCAACTGTCCATTGGATAGAAGAAGTAACATTGGGTGTTCTCAGTCGAGTTATCTCTCAAGCTATTCAGGCGATGAGCCGGTCTCGTTTTGGGTTCAGGGTTGAGAAAAGAACATTCACAACGGATTCGAAATCGGACAAGCGGATTCAGCGGATGCGGCAGGCGCATCTGTTAAATCCGCTTGTCCGATTAAAAATCCGCTGAAGATCGATGAGCCGGTCTTGTTTTGAATGCCAACGCAAGCTCTTGACCGGGTAAACAACCTGATTTAGAATTTCGATCACTGGAGAGGGAAACAACGCAGGATACTCCAAGCCTCTCCGCAAAAGCAATGTCCCATTGCTTCGGAGGTCATATGAGTGTGAAATACAACGTAGTGCAACGCGGCCAGCCCGGCAAAGCCGAAACCCCCAAGAAGTATTACCCATCCATCCAATCCACAGGCAGGACCACCAAGCGCGAGATGGCCGAGATGATTGCGCAAATCTCGACCATCAGCAGCGTCGACACGATGGCCATGCTCGAAGCCTTCCTGGTCGTGGTGCCGCGTGAGCTGGCCAAGGGCAACATCGTCGAGTTGGGCGACTTCGGCTCGTTCTGGCTGCGCAGCAGCAGCGAAGGCGCCGAAAAGCCCGAAGACGTGCGCGCCTCGCAGATCACCAGCGTGCTGCCGCGCTTCAACCCCGGCAAAGATTTCAAGAAGGCCCTGGACGGCATCAAGTTCAAGAAGCTCTAAAACCGGACGGTGCAGGATAAAGAAAACATCACGATGTTTTTGTTAAAACATCGTGATGTTTTTTGAAAATATAGTGATGTTTTCAGAAAAAGATCGTGATATTTTTTGAAAAACATCGTTAAGCTCTTTAAAAAGATCACGATGTTTTTGTCAAAGGGTCAAGTCGGGATATGGCGAAAAAACCGCCAGGCACCCTTCGACTTCTTGACGTATAATTTCCTTATCACTCTGATGGGGAAATCCTCATGCCCGAACATTTCGACACGTCTACGCCAGTCAGTGCAACGCCCAAACGCCCTCTCAAAGTTTTCCTGTGCCGTGCCCATAGCGACAAAGAGGCTGTCAAAACCATCCATGCTCGCTTGACTAAAGACGATGTGTGGCTCGACAAGGAAGATCTCCTCTGTTGGCAACTTGCAAATCCCCCCAAAAACCACAAACCTGAGTAAAATCCTGGCAGCAGGAGATGAAACATGGCAATGCAAAATAACAACCCCCAACAACCCGAACCTATCGCCCGCAGGGAAATCCCCGATGCCTGGGCCATAGGGCATTGCCCCGCCTGCCAGACAGCTTTTCTCAAAGTCGTTCACCTGCCCAACGCCACCGATTACCTGATCTGCAGCAAATGCGAATTGTCGTTCGAAGTGGAGCTGGACGGCGCAAAAATCCGCGTCAAGAATGTTCCAGACCAACTGGGGTTCATGGAGCAGGAATTGCGTTATCGCTGGGTTGAACCGTCAGCCATGGCTTATTATTTTGGCAACCATCTTGCTTTGAAAGAGCAGCGCGTCAGGAGTACGGCGCGGGTATCGCTCTCGGATGAAGAAGTCGCAAGCCGCGCGATATCGCTCCATCGTATGGGCAATAAGCCCAAGATGGTTGAATTTATACTCATCCAGGCTGGGGCCACACCCGAACAAGCGCGGGCCGCATTCGTCAAGTTGAAGCAACACTCCGAACAGGAGGTGGAGGACCTGAACCGAAAATTCCTGATGGCAGGCGGAGTCATCCTTTTACTGGCTGTGGTGTATGTCATTTGCCGGGCTTTGACGCCCATCGTTATCAGCGCCCAATTGCAACAAGGATTGGCTAGTCCGGCGGATACTACCCGCCAGTCGAATGTGTTCCTGCAACTGCTTGATATCGTCCCCGATGCGATCAAACCCGATTTTTTGAAACCTGCGCCTGCGCGATGGAAATTTACCGGCCCGGCGCGCACACGTTGTCCCTTCACGTTAGCGGATGCGGCCGGAATTTTCGGCGGCGAAGCCGACGATTGGGCGCGCATCGGCCAATCGAACGGATGGCAAATGATGAACGCCGATGTGGCAACCACCATCAGCGTCCCGGAAGGGATGCACGCCGCTTTTATGGACAACAGGACAGGGGCATTTTCCACCATCGACGGTCCCGCTACCGTTCGCAATATAAACTACGTCGCAATCCTTTGTAACTGACCTGGGTATCATCTCAAAATTTGGATGAATTTGTTGTTGCAAGGTGGTTTCGGCACCTGCACTGCATCGAACGCAGTGCGGTGCAGTGTACGGCGGCGGGACAACACCGCCGCCTACTCAACCACCGATGATTGATGTGATACTGACCTGGTTTGGAACTGGCCTGCGCAGGCGGGAATACGGATGTCGTTAACCGAAGATGATCTGTAAGAAAATTCTTACACCTGTTCTATAATTTATGCTATACTTTAAGCGATGGACTCCCCGCGTACTTATTGGCCACAATGGACTGAATCCCTGCGCAACATGGGACTGGATGGCTTTGCCGCCTGGCTTTTGGAAGCCGGCGGCCCGGTGAACATCCTGGGGGCGCAACTGCTCTATATCGGCCAGCCTTTTGCAACCCGCCAGGCCAGCGACGGAATCCGCGCGCTGGCAAATCTACTGGAACAGGAAGATGAAGCGCGCGCTTTTGCCGCGCTGCTGAAAGGACAATCGTCATGATCCCGCCAGACATGATCGGCATCGTCAGCCTGGGCATGGTCGTTTTCACCGCCATCCTGATGGTCATCTTTGCCCTGATCCAGCGCCGTTTCCCCCTCTCCATTCGCAGCATTCCCGCATTTAACCGCATCCGCCGCGCCGTCAGCCTGGTCGTGGAAGACGGCACCCGCCTGCACGTCTCGCTCGGGCACGGCAACCTGCAAACACAGTTCGGCGCAGCGGCCTTTGCCGGGTTGAGCATGTTGCGCCGCCTGGGAGAAATCACCTCATTGAGCGACCGTCCGCCGATTGCCACCAGCGGCAACAGCGTTTTAAACATGGTCGCGCAAGACACGCTACGCACCGCCCACGAAGCGGTGGCCGTCGAACAATCTTTTGACGTCAACAATGGCCGGCTCACCGGGCTGACGCCTTTCTCGTACGCGGCAGGCGTCATGCCCATCATCCGCGACGAATCGATTTCAACCAACGTGCTGATCGGCAATTTCGGCATCGAAGTCGGCCTGCTGGCCGAAGCGGCAGAACGCCAGAACGCCGTGGTGATTGCAGCCAGCGATAATTTACCCGCCCAGGCGGTACTGTACGCCGCCTCGCCCGACCCCATCATCGGAGAAGAATTGTTTGCCGCAGGCGCTTATGTCCAGGCCGGGCGCATGCACAGCGCCAGCCTGCTGACGCAGGATGTTTTACGCTGGCTGATTATCATTGCCATGTTGGGCGGAGCGATTTTGAAAGTGGTGGGAGATTTGTTGAAATGAAGCGAATTTTCCCCGTCATCAACGCCGTCATCGCCATCTCCTTCGGGCTGATCGTCCTGCTCGGTTACTTTATTACCAGCGTCCCTGCGTTGACAGGCTTCCGCGCCTTACTGCTGCAATGGTCCGTTTTGTTGGCCGGGATGGCCGTGTTGGTGGGTGTGGGGAATTTATTTTCCGTCCACATGCAAAAAATCACCCAGAAAAAACCGGGCGCGCTTTACAGCATGGTACTGCTGGTATTCTTCCTGATCACTTTTGTGATTGTCCTGGTTGTGAATTACGCCCCCGCCGTGGCAGGTTTTCCTGGCCTGATCGATTTTCAGAATATCCTGTTGAACGGGATCATGGTGCCAGTGGAAGTCAGCCTGATGGCGCTGCTGACCGTTACGTTGCTATATTCCACAGTGCGCCTGTTGCGCTGGCGCATTGACCTGAAAACCATCCTGTTTCTCGCAACGGCCTTGCTGGTCTTGATCAGCACCGGGCCGCTCACAGCCCAACTCCCGCTGATGAGTAACCTCGGCGGTTTCATTCAAATCCTGTCCACAGGCGGCGCGCGCGGCATTCTCATCGGCGTGGCGCTCGGAACGCTTACCACCGGCCTGCGCATCCTGTTCGGCGCAGACCGTCCGTATGGGGGCAAGTAATGGCTGCCATCGTTTGCCCAACCTGTAACAAACCCAACCCCGATGCGCTGGATGTCTGTCAGTTTTGCGGCACCCCGCTCAAGAATCGCGGCACCGAGCCGCTTCCCACCATCCGCCCCGGAGAAATGCCGGTCAAACAGCAGACTTCCGAACTGGAAAACACCCTGCCCGCCTGGCTGCGCGACATCCGCAAGGGTGACGGCGAAAGCGCTCCGGTAACGCCCCAACCGGCGAAACCTGAAACGCCCAAGAAAAAGGACGACTCGCCCCTGGATTTTCTGGCGGGGCTTTCCCAGATCAAGGATGAAGACGAAACTGTGCCAGACTGGCTTGCCAGCCTGGGGGGCAACGCGCCCTCCGAGCCGCCGCCTGCTGCCGGAGTCCAACCCCAAGAACCCGCAGACTGGCTCGCGGGGTTAAAAGCGGACTCTGCGCCTCAAGCGACCGCCTCCGAACAACCCGCTGTTGACTGGGCTTTTAAAAACGATGCCGACAAGCCGGGGCAGCAGGCTTTTGAAGAAGAAACCCCTGACTGGCTGACAGCGCTCAAGGCGCAAGACACCAGCGTCAACGCCCCGGCGCAGCCCAAACCGGCAGAATCTTCCTCGGCGGATGCGTTCCCCTCTTCGGGGAGCCTGCCCGACTGGCTGAATGACCTCGGAGGCGGGCCTGCTGCGCCGGTTGCTTCTGCGCCGCCCGCTCCGGCAGTTCAAACGCCATCTCCGGTTGACGACCTGCCCTCCGACGCAGACTTGCCAGGCTGGTTGTCAGACCTGGCCCAGGACTCTGCCGCGCCGGTCAAGCCTGCGGCGCAACCGGCTTCCGCCGCACCCACACCGGCGCTCGGCGCGGACTTGCCTGCAGCAGGTGACTTCCCCGATTGGCTGGCCGACCTGGGCAAAGAAAACATGCCATTGGCGCAGCCGTCTCAACCTGCGCCGGTCAAGCCATCGGCGCAACCGGCTCCCGCTGCATTTACACCGGCGGCTGCGAGTGCTCCTTCAACAAGCTCACCTGTGCCTGCGGCGCCGGCGCAGGCAGGACAAGTTCTTCCCGATTGGCTGGCCGACCTGGGCAAAGAAAGTTCGCCATCGGCGCAACCGGCTCCTGCCGTATCCACCCCGACGGCTGCGAGTGCTCCTTCGACAAGCTCACCTGTGCCTGCGGCGCCGGCAGGGCAAGTTCTTCCTGATTGGCTGGCCGACCTGGGCAAAGAAAGTTTGCCATCGGCGCAGCCGTCTCAACCTGCGCCAGTCGCATCGCAAGACCTGTCTTCAGGCGACAATTTGCCTGAGTGGTTGACAGGGCTGACGAGTGAACCTCCCAAAGCTCCGGCAGTCGAAGCATCTTTCGGCAGCCCGGCTAATGATGAAACGCTGCCCGCCTGGCTGGAATCCGCCGTTGAGGCGAAGCCACCCGAAAAACCGGTTGCGCCCCCCCCAAGCACGGCGAAGAAAGCCTTTGGCACGGGAGCGCTCAAGGAATTGGCAGCGCTCGACCAACCCGACCAGGTACCGGATTGGATGGCAGGCCTGGTTTCCACAACTCCGGCAAAGACACCGGAGCCTGCCGCGCCAGCCGCCCCCGGCGCAGATGCGTTCGATTGGCTGAGTGGATTAAACCAGGCCGGGGCCAGCCCTGCCGTAACGGAACCAAAGCCTGCGGGTCAGCCCGAATCTGCCGTGGGAAAACAAGCAGCGCCCGAAACCCCAACCCCGGCTTCCAGTCCAGATTCAGGCAGCGCGCAAAGCATGGATTCGATCTTTTCGATGGAAATGCCCGATTGGCTGTCTGGCTTTACGCCCTCTGAACCGGAGCCTGCCAAAGCGACTGAGGAACAACCAGGGACATCGACCGACAATCTCAGCCCGGCAGACCTGCCTTCATGGGTGCAAGCCATGCGCCCGATTGAGTCGGTCATGTCTGGCGCGCAGAGCGACGACGAGGATCAGACGGTGGAAAAAGAAGGTCCACTGGCGGGTCTGCGCAGTGTGCTGCCCGGTCAGGCAAATGTCCCGGGGCAGCGAAAGCCCAAAGCATATTCGATCAAATTGCAGGTGGACACGACCCAAATGGCGCAAGCCACCCTGCTGGAGAATTTAATTGCTTCGGAGGCCGAATCTCGCCCGGTTTCCACGATCAAGCAGGTTTTTAATATTCGTCCATTACGCTGGATGATTGCGCTGGTATTGTTGGTGGCGGTGCTGATTCCGGCAATGCTTGGTTTGCAGTTTTTCCCGCTGCCAGCCTCGTCTGACGTTGAAATCACAAATTTTTATGATCAGGTGAAACAGTTGCCCGATGCTGCTGCCGTGCTGATGGTTTTTGATTACCAGCCGGGTTCTGCAGGAGAAATGGAACAGGTCGCCGGCCCGGTGATCGATCATTTGATGACCCAAAACGCTCGTCTTGCGTTTGTCTCTACATCACCAACGGGTGTGTTGATGAATGAACGCATAATGGCCGCCCAAAACCAACGCAGGGCGGCGGCAAGTGAAAGCACGTATGGGCAGGATCAGTATGTGGATCTGGGATACCTGCCGGGCGACGCGGCGGGCATTCAGGTATTCGCCGAAAACCCACGCATTTTGGGAACCGATTATCAGGATGGAGATTTGTGGACACCTGAGACAGGCTTCGACCAGATTCACGCTCTTTCGGATTTCAAGGCTGTCATTGTGCTGACCGATAATCCTGATACAGGCCGCATGTGGATCGAGCAAACCAGCCAGGCCCTTAAGGGAAAGCCGCTGCTGATGGTGGTCAGCGCCCAGGCTGCGCCGATGATCCGTCCATATTACGAATCCAGCCCTAAGCAGGTTCAAGGGATGGTCAGCGGGCTGGCGGGCGGCGCAGCTTACGAACAGGCTACCCAGCAGCCCGGCAACGCCGCTGTATACTGGGACTCTTATGGCGCCGGAATGATTGCCGCCGAAATGTTGATTGTGGTCGGCGGAGTATGGGCGTTGGTACAACATATGCGAATGCGCCGGGCCGAACAAAACCAGGAAGAGGACGAGGCGTAAATGGATGCCATTCTTGCTTTCATGACCTCGCCCGATTTCATGATCGGCCTTTTAAGCCTTTTGTTTACAGTGCTGATTTTGAGCTATGCAATCGGCGATAATTCGGCATTCAGACTGGCAATCCACGTCTTCATCGGTATTGCAGCCGGGTACGTGACGGCCATCGTTTTGCTTCAAATCATTGCGAATAAAATTGCCCTGCCAATTGCCGTGGCCCTGGTTGCAGGGACAATGGATGACAAGATTCAGGTGGGCATCCTGGTGGGAATACCGCTGCTCTTGGGGTTGACCTTGCTGACAAAAGCCTCCCCTCGCGCCGAATGGATGGGACGCCCGGTGGTGGCCTTCCTGGTGGGTACCGGAGCCGCCGCGGCGGTGGCCGGGGCCATGCTGGGAACCATTTATCCACAGGTGCTGGGTTCGATCAATGTGCTTGGTCAAAACCTGTTGGAGGGCGTGCTTGTCCTGTTGGGGACGGTTGCCACACTGGCCTATTTTCAATTTACCGTGCTTGGGAAAAAAGCCCCCATCGGCAAGCGCGGTTGGCTGATCAGCGCGATTGCCTTGGTGGGGCAGGCGTTTATCGCCATTACGCTCGGAACTCTATTTGCCGGGGTGTTTTCTGCCGCGCTGACGGCGCTGGTTGACCGCATCCAGTCCATCGTGTTATTCTTCGATCCCATCATCGCTCTCATACTGAAAAACTTGTTGCATTAACTATGCCTACCTCCCTTGTTGAAGGCAATTCCCTGCTGGCAGTCGATATTGGCGCTGTAACAACGCGCGCCGCTTATTTTGACGTGGTTGAAGGCCACTACCGATTCATCGCGATGGGGCAATCGCCCACCACCGCGGGCGCGCCGTCCAAGAATGTGGTCTTGGGCGCGCAAATGGCCATTGAAAACCTGCAATCGTTGCTTGGCAAGCCGTTGATCGATAATGACGGCCGCCTGACGATGCCCTCCCAACCCGACGGTATCGGCGTGGATAGTATGGTCACAAC
>Ga0265327_10003953_pt1 | contig 13546 bp, 13 predicted proteins | sample 41621metaG_FD_202089 | JGI IMG/M metagenome (GOLD analysis project Ga0265327, IMG submission 202089) | Rhizosphere microbial communities from Carex aquatilis grown in University of Washington, Seatle, WA, United States - 4-16-21 metaG | ecosystem: Host-associated > Plants > Roots > Rhizosphere... | reverse complement strand
TAGCCGCAAATTGGTCGAAGATGATACTTTGACTTCTGTCCACATCGTAGACTTCATGATTGAAGTGCGCGAGACCAAATTAGGCCCAGAAATTGTTACTCGCGATATTCCTAATGTTTCTGAAGAGACCCTACGCCACCTTGATGATGACGGTATTGTCCGCATCGGTGCTGAAGTGCACCCTGGCGACATCCTGGTTGGTAAAATTACACCTAAGGGTGAGCAGGAACTGAGCTCAGAAGAGCGTCTGCTGCGCGCTATCTTTGGTGAAAAGGCCAAGGAAGTCCGCGATACTTCACAGCGCATGTCTAACGGCAAGCACGGTAAAGTGGTTGGCGTCAAAGTCTTTAGTCGCGAAAATGGTCATGAGCTTAAAGCTGGTGTGATCATGCAAATCCAAGTCTTCGTGGCTCAGATGCGTAAGATCGCCGTCGGTGACAAGCTTGGTGGTCGTCATGGTAACAAGGGTGTTATTGCTCGAATTCTACCTGTTGAAGACATGCCATTCATGGAAGATGGTACGCCAGTTGAAATCGTTTTGAACCCACTGGGTGTGCCAAGCCGTATGAACGTTGGTCAGCTATTTGAAACCCACTTGGGTATGGCTGCTCGTGCTTTGGGTATGAAGGTCGCTAGTCCATCTTTCAATGGTGTGCCTGTGGCTAAAATCCACGAGCTACTTAAGGATGCTGGTTTGCCAGAAGATGGTAAGCAACAGCTCTTTGATGGCCGCACCGGTGATGCTTTCCAAGAACGCACCACAGTCGGCGTCATGTACATGAACAAGCTTAACCACATGGTTGCCGATAAGATTCACGCTCGCTCAACTGGTCCATACACTATGGTCACTCAGCAGCCACTTGGTGGTAAAGCACAAAACGGTGGTCAGCGATTCGGTGAAATGGAGGTCTGGGCACTAGAAGCTTATGGTGCCGCAACCACTTTGCAGGAAATGCTTACTATCAAATCTGATGACGTATACGGCCGAAGTAAGGCGTATGAGTCGATCATCAAGAAGACTGAAATTGTTGGTCCTAAGGTCCCAGAAAGCTTTAACGTGTTAGTTAAGGAACTACAGGGTCTTGGTTTGAAGGTTGACCTGGTGCACTCAGATGTTGGCGTTGTCGACGCTGAAGCAGTTTTGGCCAGCAACATTCACGAGGAAGCCACACACCCTGCCGAGGTTGAAGTGCCACAAGCTAGCATTTCTGACATTGACGTTAGCGAAGAAACCGTCGGTGATGAATTTGCAGTCGTTACATTAACTGAAGATGGCGAACAGCCGGTAACCGTACCCGATGACGGCGAACTGAGCGATGACAACACAACAGACACTGACGAAGGGGAGGAAGCCTAAAATGTTACCACAACGCTATTCCAACACTGGTACTGATATCGCCGACTTCGATGCCGTCCGCTTGGCTGTTGCCAGTGCTGGCGACATCACTGACTGGAGCTACGGCGAAGTCACTAAGCCAGAAACTATTAACTACCGTACTCAGAAACCTGAGCGCGATGGTCTATTCTGCGAACGAATTTTCGGTCCAGTTAAAGACATTAACCCGCATGACGCTAAATATAAAGGTGTTCGTAGCCGTGAAGCTGCTGTTGATAAGAACGGTGAGCTGGTTACTCGTAGCATTGTCCGCCGTGAGCGCATGGGCCACATTAGCCTGGCTGTGCCAGTTGCACACATTTGGTTCCTGCGTGGCACGCCTTCAACTATGGGCTTGCTGCTTGGCATGACTGTCAAGAACTTGGAACGTGTTGCTTACTTTGCAGCCTACATCATCAAAAGCGTCGATACCGAAAAACGCAGCCAACTCTTGGCTGATAAAGAAGCTGAATTTGCTGCCGCAAAAGAAGCTATCAAACTGCGCTTTGAGAAAGAAGCTGAAGCTGAAGACGCGAACGTCAAGGCTCTAGCTGAAATGCAAACCAAAGAAACTGAAGAGCTGACAACAGAGTTTGAGATTTACCGTGACCAGGTCAGTAACCTTACTAAATTACAGCTCATCAACGAGACTGATTACCGCAACTTGCCTGATGACCTGCGCAGCATCATTACCGTTGGTATGGGTGGCGCAGCTCTGCGAGATATGCTGATCGAGATTGACCTTAAGCAGCTGATAACTCAGTTGTCTGAAGAGGCTGAAGAAGCTAAAGGTCAACGCAAGAAGAAGCTAATGAAGCGCTTGCGTCTGCTAGAAAGCATGGACCGTGCTGGCATCAAGCCAAGCTCAATGTGTCTGAGCGTCCTGCCAGTCATCCCACCGGACCTACGCCCAATGGTTCAGTTAACCGGTGGCCGCTTTGCTACCTCTGACTTGAACGATTTGTATCGTCGCGTCATCAACCGTAACAATCGTCTTAAGAAGTTGATTGACCTGAACGCCCCAGAAGTTATTCGTCGCAATGAGCAGCGTATGCTTCAAGAAGCTGTCGATGCTTTGATCGATAACAACAGTGCACGCTCTGGCCGCGCCGTTGCCGCTACTGGTCAGCGTCGCCGCCTGAAGTCTTTGAGCGACATGCTCAAAGGTAAACAGGGTCGATTCCGTCAGAACTTGCTTGGTAAGCGTGTCGACTACTCCGGTCGTTCGGTTATCGTAGCTGGTCCAGAACTAAAGATTCACCAGTGTGGTCTGCCAAAGATGATGGCTCTAGAATTGTTCAAGCCATTCGTTATTGGTGAGTTGATCGCTCGCGAACAGGCTCATAACATCCGTAGCGCGTCGCGCTTAATCGAGATGGGCGAAACTGTTGTCTGGGATGCCCTTGACGAAGTCATTAAGGGTAAGTACGTACTATTGAACCGTGCGCCATCACTGCACCGCTTAAGTATTCAGGCTTTCCAGCCAGTACTGATCGAAGGCCGCGCTATACAGCTGCACCCATTGGTCTGTAAGGGCTTCAACGCCGACTTTGATGGTGACCAGATGGCTGTCCACTTGCCACTGAGCGATGAAGCTCAGGCTGAAGCACGTGACATCATGGCCGCTAACAAGAACCTATTGAAACCAGCTGATGGTTCATTCATCTTGCACATTGAGCAGGAAATCGTCCTCGGTTGTTACTACTTGACCTATGAACGCCCTGGCGTCGATAAGACCAAGATTAGTAACTTTACGAGCCTAGAAGAGGCATTGATGGCCTTCGATAATGGCAGTCTGAAGTTGCAAGAGTACGTGCGACTTCCATTCCGTGGCGAGACCCGCACTACGACATTGGGCCGCATTCTTTTCAACGAAACCTTCCCAGAAGATTTCCCATTCCAAGATCAGCCAATGACTAAGAAGCACCTGCAAAAGGTGATGAGCAAGGTTTATGCAACCTACGGCCAAGAAGACACCTCTCACATTGCCGACGACTTGAAAGACATAGGTTTTGAGTATGCCACAAAGTCTGGTCTGTCGATGGGTATGGGTGACTTCAATGAAATTGAAGGTATGCAGCAGTTACTTGATGAGGGTGAAGACCGTTCGACTAACATTGCTGAGCAATACGAAGAAGGTTTCATTACCGAAGAAGAACGTTACCGCTTGACTGTCGAAAACTGGACTAAGGTTGATGGCCAGGTTCAGGACATGCTGAGCAAACAAATGGTTGGCCAGGATTCATCCATGGCTATCGCCATCACCTCTGGTGCTCGTGGTAATATTTCACAGATGAAAATGTGTGTTGGTATGCTCGGTATTTTCTCCGATGCTGCTGGTAACGCCATTGAGCTGCCAATTAAGTCTGGCTACATCCAGGGCTTGAACCCGTTGGAATACTTTACCGGTACTCGTGGTACTCGTAAGGCGCTGATCGACATCGCTCTGAAGACTGCCGACGCGGGTTACTTGACTCGTCGTTTGGTGGACGTCTCTCAGGATGTCTTTACTCTGAAAGAGGAAGAATCAAGTGATCCAGGTTTCGCAATGTTACGTCAAGATGCTGATGAAATTGGTGTTAGCTATTCATCACGCTTGGTTGGCCGCTATGCTGCTGAGGCTGTTAAGGGTCACATCAAAAAAGGCCAAGCCTTCACCCCAGCCATTGCTGATGCTATTGAGGCCGATGAAGCTATTGACGGTGTGAAGATCATGAGCGCACTGAGTTGTACGAGCGTTCGCGGCGTGGCTCGCAAGTCATATGGTACCGACCCAGCAACGGGTAACCTGATTGCCGAGAACCACCCAATTGGTGTAATCGCCGCTCAGAGTATTGGTGAGCCTGGTACACAGCTAAGTTTGGACTCTAAGCACCGTTCTGGCGCTGTCCTGGCTGATGATACTGCTCAGGGTCTGAGCCGTATTGAGGAGCTCTTTGAAGTTCGCAGCCCTAAGGGTCCCGCCTACTTAACCGAAATTGCAGGTGTTGCTAATACTTGGGAAGAAGGCGATCACTACATCGTTCAAATTACTGCTGACGATAAGGAAAAAGTTGTACTTAAGCTTGGCGAGCGTAAAGCTCACGTTGCCAATGGCACTGAAGTTGTTGCCGGTGATGTTGTAGCTGCTCTAGAAGATGCTTCAGAGCCGCTCATTGCACCAATGGCTGGTAAAGCCCAGGTGACCAATAAAGAGGTCATCATTGCTCCAACCAGCAAGAGCGTTGTGCGATACGAAATTCCTGGCTACAAGCGCCTATTCATTCAAGACGGTGATAAAGTTGTGGCAGGACAGCGCTTAACCAATGGTTCGATCAACTTGCATGACTTAATGCGTTTGCAAGGTGTTGAATCAACTCAGCGCTACATCATGAACGAAATCCTGCGCATCTTTGCCGGTCAAGGTCAAGATGTTGCCGGTAAGCACCTGGAAATCATCGTGCGCCAGATGTTCAGCCGTGTTCAGATCGAAGAGGCTGGCGACAGCGAATTCGTAACCGGTGACGTAGTAAGTAAGCTGGCAGTCGCCGAAGCTAACGAAGCTTTGGTAGCCGATGGTAAGAAGCCTGCCGTTTACAACCTATTGCTCTTGGGTATCACCAAGGCATCATTGAGCACCGACTCATTCCTGAGCGCCGCGTCCTTCCAGGACACCACTCGCGTATTGATTGCTGCCGCTACCAGCGGTAAGATCGACCGCCTGTTTGGTCTGAAGGAAAACGTCATCTTGGGTCGCAAGATCCCTGTCGGTACCGGTGTTAAAAATGAAGAAGATGAGCTAGCGGCAGAAGCTGAGCACATCATCGGCGAATCAGCTGATGAGGAAATTGTCATTGCCGCCTAGCAGCAGAGTTGAAATTACATCATTCATCTGTTAAACTATAGAAAACATTTAAGTAGTCCGAGCCAGGGAGTTGGCATACTCCCCGCAGCAGCAGATTACAACCATTAAGGAGAACGAATGCCAACAATCAATCAGTTAGTGCGCAAGCCGCGTGTTAAGGTGACTTCTAAAACGAAGTCTCCAGCAATGCAGCGCGTTACTAACAACCTCAAGACCAAGAACTACGAAAAGCCAGCGCCATTTAAGCGCGGGGTTTGCGTTAAAGTTACTACCAAAACTCCAAAGAAGCCAAACTCAGCTTTGCGTAAGGTTGCCCGTGTGCGCCTGAGCAACGGTTACGAAGTCTGGGCTTACATTGGCGGTGAAGGTCACAACTTGCAGGAACACGCTGTTGTTCTAGTACGCGGTGGTCGTGTAAAGGACCTTCCTGGTGTGCGTTACCACATCGTTCGTGGTAGCCTCGACCTTCAGGGCGTCAACGACCGCAAACAAGGTCGTTCTAAGTACGGCACCAAGAAAGCGAGCAAATAATGACTTCACCAGATATAATGCCATCTAGTCCTTCAGATATGCTTCCACCTCGCCGTAGCAGACAAGCTTTGCCAGAATTTATTGCAGGAGTTTTACAGTCTGAATTTGATGAAGCCGCTCTTGAAGTTGGCAGTGAAATTGTTGCTTCACGTATCGACCGAATAGATACATCAGGGGAGGGACAAGTAAATGCCTAGGAAAAAGACTAAATCATTAGTTCGAGATATTCCTGCTGACCGCGTCTACAACAGTGTGCAGGTCCAGCGCCTGATTAACCGTGTTATGTTGAATGGTAAGAAGCAAATTGCTGAAAACCTAGTGTACGGTGGCATGGAAAAAGCTGCTGCTAAATTAAAGGTAGACAATCCATTAGAGGTCTTTGAACAAGCATTCAAGAACGTTCAACCTCATGTCGAGACTCGTTCTCGCCGTGTTGGTGGCGCTAACTACCAGATTCCGTTTGAAGTCCGAGGTCAACGCCAGAGTCACCTTACAATGATGTGGTTCGTAGCTGCTTGTCGTGCCCGTAAGGGTATGAGCATGCAAGATCGCATTGCTGCTGAGCTTATGGACGCATACAACAACCAAGGCGCCGCCGTTAAGAAGCGTGAAGACGTGCACAAGATGGCAGAAGCCAACCGTGCCTTCGCCCACTTCGCCCGGAGCTAACATAATGATGACGCGGGCGGACATCATTGAAATTGTTCCAGAGCTAAGTTTTTCGGATCAAGATGGATACGGACCAGAAAATTTTGATTTTTCTTGCCCAAATACAGGAATGCCGTGCGTTGAAAAGCTTAAACTCATCTCAACCTATACGCGAGATATAAGTGAGACAACAGTAGCCAGCGGAGATGCAACAGACGATATATGGAAGCTGAATGCTAAACTGCATGAATATGGATTTTGGGCCAGAGCAGGTGTTGATTGTACTACTAGTGATGGTTGTGCAATCCGAACTGCAATGAATGAAAATACAGCTCGTCAATCTGTCGTAACAGGCATAAGAGGCATACGACGCTTATTCAATAATTGATAATTACGAAGGATAGATATGGCAACGAAAAAGACGGAAATGAAGAATATTAGAAACCTCGGTATTATTGCGCACATTGATGCCGGTAAAACCACAACTACCGAAGGTATTCTGTACCGTACGGGCTTGAACCACAAGATTGGTGCTGTTCACGAAGGTGAAACCACCACTGACTGGATGGCTCAAGAACGCGAACGTGGCATTACCATCGTTGCCGCCTCTGTTACTTGTTTCTGGAAAGATCACCAGATCAACATCATCGATACACCAGGTCACATTGACTTCACCGTTGAAGTAGAACGCTCACTGCGTGTGCTTGATGGTGCTTGTGTAGTATTTGACGGCAAAATGGGCGTAGAAAGTCAGTCTGAAACCGTTTGGCGCCAGGCAGACAAGTACAACGTGCCTCGCATTTGCTTTATTAACAAGATCAACCAAACTGGTGGCGACTTCTACAAATCCCTGGAGACTATTCACAACCGCCTAAGTAAGCGCGCCTTCCCAGTACACTTGCCAATCGGCTTTGAGCAGAGCATTAACGGTATTGTCGACCTCGTTGATATGAAGGCCTACACCTACACCGAATTCCACGATAAAGCGTTGGTAGAAGGTGAAATCCCTGCTGACATGATGGACCAAGTTAAGAAATATCGCAGCCTTCTGATTGAGAACGCTGTTGCTGAAGACGAAGCCATGCTCGAAAAGTACTTTGAAGTTGGTGAAGACGGCTTAAGCGTAGACGAAATCAAACAAGCTATTCGTACTGCAGTTCTATCTGGTAAATTCTTCGCCGTAACTGGTGGTGACGGTCGTGGCGTTATCGTAGAAAAAGTCCTCGATATGGTTAACGACTATCTGCCAAGCCCACTCGACACTGGTTCTACTTGGGGTACTCACCCTAAGACTGGCGATGAAGTTGAACGCAAGCCAAGCGAAGCTGAGCCATTTGCCAGCTTAGCTTTCAAGATCACCAGCGATCCTTTCGTTGGTAAACTTGCATATTTTCGCGTTTACTCCGGTAAATTGCAAGCTGGATCTTATGTATTGAATACCTCAACTGGTGAAAAAGAGCGTGTTGGACGTATTGTGCGTTTGCAGGCAGATAAGCGTGAAGACGTTACCGAAATCGGCGCTGGTGACATTGCCGCCATCGTTGGTCTGAAGGGCACTACCACTGGTAACACCTTAGCTGACCCAAACAATCCAATTATTCTAGAAAGCATTGAGTTCCCCGAACCACCAGTGTCTATCGCCATTGAGCCAAAGACTAAAGCCGACCAAGAAAAGATGAGCCTCGCTTTGCAGCGCTTGGCAGAAGAAGACCCAACGTTCCGTGTCCGTGTGGATGACGAAACTGGTCAGACTATCATCTCTGGAATGGGTGAGCTTCACCTCGAAATCCTGGTAGACCGCATGAAGCGTGAATTTAGTGTTGAAGCTAACATCGGTCAGCCACAAGTTGCTTACCGCGAATCTATCCGCAAGAGCGACGTTGAAGCCCAAGGTAAATTCGTCAAACAGTCTGGTGGTCGTGGTCAGTACGGTGACGTCTGGCTACGTATTAGCCAAAACGAAGCTGGTAAGGGCTTTGAGTTCATTAACTCTATCAAGGGTGGTGTGGTTCCTAGCGAATACATCAAACCGGTTCAGCAGGGCATCGAAGAAGCCTTGGCAAATGGTATTATAGCCGGCTACCCAGTTGTGGACGTCATTGCCGAACTTTACGATGGTAGTTACCACGAAGTCGACTCCAACGAAATGGCCTTTAAGATCGCCGGTTCAATGGCAATCCAAGAGGGTGTTAAGAAGGCAAGCCCAGTCTTGCTGGAGCCCGTTATGAAGGTAGTCGTTGTAACCCCAGAAGAATTCATGGGTGACGTGATCGGTGACTTGAATGCCAAGCGTGGTCGCATCGAAAGCATGGAAGACCTCAGCGCCGGCGTTAAAGAAATAACCGCCTTCGTACCACTGGGCGAAATGTTTGGCTACACCACAAACCTCCGCAGCAACACCCAGGGTCGTGCCAGCTCAAGCATGGAGCTCGATCACTACGCCGACGTTCCTAACAACGTCGCCGAAGCCATCATTGCCAAAAACGCCAAGTAGGCGTAGAGTAACTCCTATTAAGGTAACAGATACGCTTACATATGATAGAAACTCGTCAAGACTCCCTCGGTGATTACCCGAATGAAATAGGTCGATTGCGCATTGCCGCAGAGATAGCTGCTGGCTTAACTTTCGTGGCCTTTGAAGCATGCGCTGTAACCGTGAGCTATGGTAGTAAAAAGTTTGGTCAAATCGGTAGAGTTCTCTTCGGGGAATGAACGAAACAATTCAGAACACAAAGTAGACAAAAATTGACACCAGTGTTATAAGATGTCCAGTTAATTAGTTAAGGGAGCTATTTGCTGTCTTTATTCGTGATACTTGCTTAGCTGGTGTACAATATTGATAGACAAAAGCACAAAAACTATGAAAGCAGAATTTGAATCAGTTTCAGATGAAGCCGAATCTCGATTAAGCAGATTTAGGACTGCCGCCATGAGGGTCTTACAGGAGTGGGTTCTATACGACGACGGTGAGCAGCTTCCTGACTCTGCTATTGCTGAATCAAGAGAACGAAATCTTCATGGTGGCAGTCGAGCTGGTAAATTCCTAACTGAAGCCGTTGAAGAACAACGCCTCGCTCAGAAAGAAGCATAAGACTTACATGAGCATTCACGAAAAGACACAGCCGATAGAAACCATAAGGGGTGTAACCACGAGAGTGCTTGGGCGCATCAGCTTGCGCGAAGCATCAACTGTCGATGAAGACTTCACCGAAAGACATGACGTAGTTCATGTACCATCAGAATATATTGCTATGCCGAGAGTTGCGGTAACATATGAAGAGAGGATCGCAGAGTCGCGAAAGCGTAACTTAGCGTGGCTTGCTGCCGATAACTTACTCAATAATGGCTACGTCGTCCCAGATTGGGAGCTAGTCGCTCTTCTGTCTACCGTAGACACACTACTGGATGATGCTAGCCAACAGCGAAAAGATGCTGAAAGCGTTCATCAAGCAGCCTAGGTAAGCTTAGTCTTTACAAAGTTAGAATCTTTCCCTATACTATCTTCGGTAACCTGCATGGGTTCTATTATTCTCATGCAAAGAACAATTTATAAGCCAATTATTAAATAAGGAGTTTATACATGGCAGATAATTTCGACCGTAGTAAACCACACGTTAACGTTGGAACCATGGGTCACGTTGACCACGGTAAAACTACTCTAACCGCTGCAATTACCGCAGTATTGGCAAAGAAGTTGCCAAGCTCAGTCAACAAGCCAATCGCTTATGACCAAATCGACAACGCACCAGAAGAGAAGGCTCGTGGTATTACCATCGCTACTTCTCACCAGGAATATGAAAGCGAAAAGCGTCACTACGCTCACGTCGACATGCCTGGTCACGCCGACTACGTCAAGAACATGATTACCGGTGCAGCTCAGATCGACGGCGCCATCCTCGTTGTTGGTGCGAACGACGGTCCATTGCCACAAACTCGCGAGCACGTTCTACTTGCTCGTCAGGTTGGTGTACCTTCAATTCTTGTATTCCTTAACAAGATGGACTTGGCTGACCCAGAATTGGTTGACCTTGTTGAAGAAGAAATCCGTGAATTGCTTGAAAAGAATGGCTTTGATAAAGACGCTCCTATCATCCGTGGTTCTGCTACTAAGGCTTTGGCTGGTGATGCTGAAAGCGAAGATGCAATTATGGAACTCGTTAAGGCTATGGATGATTTCATTCCAGAACCAAAGCGTGAACTCGACAAGCCTTTCCTAATGCCTATCGAAGACGTATTCTCAATCAAGGGTCGTGGTACTGTTGCAACCGGTCGTGTTGAAACTGGTATCGTAAACGTGAACGACGAAGTTGAAATCGTTGGTATCCGTGACACTCGTAAGAGCGTTGTAACTGGTGTTGAAATGTTCAAGAAGAACCTTGATCAGGGTCAAGCTGGTGACAACGTTGGTATCTTGCTTCGAGGTATTGAGCGTGATGATATTGAGCGCGGTCAGGTTTTGGCTAAGCCAGGTACTATCACTCCTCACACCGAGTTTGATTCAGAAGTCTACATCCTTACTAAGGAAGAAGGCGGTCGTCACACTCCATTCTTCAAGGGTTACAAGCCTCAGTTCTACTTCCGTACTACTGACGTAACCGGTGAAGTTGAATTACCAGCAGACAAAGAAATGGTCATGCCTGGTGACACCATTACCTTTAAGGTTAAATTACTTGCCCCAATTGCTATGGAGCAGGGTCTACGCTTCGCTATCCGCGAAGGTGGTCGCACCGTAGGTGCTGGTGTTGTTACTAAGATCATTAAGTAGTCTTAGTTTCCACTAATGATTAAGCCCCGATTCTTCGGGGCTTTTTTATATCTATAACATAATTATTGATCTTGTGTAACTTAACATGTATTATTGATTGACTATGAGTACAACTACAGAAGAGTTACAGTTTGATTTTGCACAAGTAGAGGCCGATCCCAGCCTAATGCGAAGATTTACCTTTGGTGCCTTTGCCGGAGATGTGGTCTTTCGTAATGAAGGCGAACATGGCAATCTTGTGAGCGGTATAGATGTTCGTAGATACGATGATTATGATGATGCCGGTAAACCTATCTCAACTGTGATCGGAAGAATCACCAGGCCAACAGCTGGAGATGTGATTACGCTGATGAAGGACAAGGTCAGCCTCACCCAAGAGCTGCTGGCAGTTACACTAGAGTAGGCGTCTTTAACGCAACAAGACACATACGCTGATTTTACTTTCCTAAGTCATGATGGTATGCTTTTAAAATTATGAGTGAATTTGAATGTACACCTTCGGCAACTGTAGAAGCATATATAGAGGATCAGCGAGCTCAACGCTTCTCTGATATACGCAGTTTCGCCGGTAATAGCGTATTGAGTTATGCTGGCTTTGAATTAGCACATGCCTCAGTAGATTTCATTGTAAATCATGGTACTGAGTATGGTCTTCCGGTGGCAGGAGTAGTTGCCGGTGGCTATCTTGCAATTCGTAGAGGTGGTTTGGCATTAGGCCATCTGTGGGATACGATCCGTCCTAGCGTAAACATTAGTGACGCCAAGCTCGATCTGGAGAGCGGGGACTATACACACAAAACGTATCCAACCAGTGATCGCTGAACAATATCGCTAATATCATAAAACATGACATACGGTAGTATAATTATCTGCAATCTGTTATACTAACGGATACAATCAAATAAATTGCTGACTAAAAGTCATTATTGAAAGACATAATGATGTTACAGCAAGTCTCCCTGATCTGGGAGGGAAGGAATAACACCTATGGCTGAAGCCCCCAAAGCTGATGGCAAACAACGAATCCGTATTCGCTTAAAGGCATACGATCACAAAGTAATTGACCAGGCGGCAAAGCAGATCATTGATACTGCTTTGCGCACCGGTGCAAGTTTGGCTGGGCCAATCCCACTACCAACTCGCCGCAGTACCTTTACGGTCATCAAAAGCCCACACGTATATAAGAAGGGTCGTGAACAGTTCGAAATGCGTGTTCACAAACGACTCATCGATGTGTTTGAGCCAACTCCCAAGACCATCGATTCCTTGATGAACCTGTCACTGCCAGCTGGCTGCGACGTCGAAATCAAGATGTAATATTCTTGAAGTAGAATTTGCAACGCATTGACAGGTGTCGGGATTTTGTGGTAATCTGTTATGGTATCTTTGTAAGACATTTACTTGGTATGCGTTCGCAGGTCTCTCCGTAACAGGGGTAGAAACCACAGGCAGCCAAGCATTTTTATGTCATATTTAGGGCAAAATAAGGAACAAAAGGTTATATGAAAGCATTAATTACCCGAAAAGTTGGAATGACCAGCACCATCGCAGAAGACGGTGTCGTGCAGGCTATTACGTTGCTTTCTGTGACTGATCACACCGTTTTGCAACATAAAACTGTTGAAAAAGATGGCTACACCGCTGTACAGCTCGGTGCTGAGACTGCCAAGAAGCTCTCTAAGAGTGTGGCAGGTCACGTCAAGAATGCTAATGTGATGCCAAAGATTATTCGTGAATTCCGCATTGATGAAATCCCAGAAGAACTAAGCGTCGGCGCAACAATCAGCGCCGACGTTTTTAGTGTGGGCGATGAAGTTAACGCTACCGGCACCACTAAAGGTAAAGGTTGGGCTGGTACGATTCGCCGCCACAACTTCCACCGTCAGCGCAAAACGCATGGTGGTAAAGGTAACACCCGTAAGCCGGGTTCAATTGGTTCGATGTACCCTCAGCACATCTTTAAGGGTAGCCGTATGGCTGGTCAGCTCGGTCACGAGCAGGTCACTATCCGTGGTCTAAAGATTGCTTTAGTTGATATGGAAAACAATGTTATTGGTGTGACCGGCGCTGTGCCTGGCCCACGCAAAAGCATTGTTATTTTAAAGGGGGCTAAGTAATGGCTGTCGCTACTTATACTAAGGCTGGCGCAAAAGCTACTACTACTGCCAAGCTCGATAAAGCCGTTTTTGGCGTTACTGTTGATAATCACGAATTAGTCAAAGCTGCTTACACTATGTACTTGGCTAATGGTCGCGACAACTTGGCTGTCACTAAGACTCGTGGTCTTGTGAGTGGTGGCGGTAAGAAGCCTTGGAAGCAAAAGGGTACTGGTCGTGCTCGTTTTGGTTCTAGCCGTGTGCCTATTTGGCGCGGTGGTGGTATA
>Ga0265327_10003952_pt1 | contig 13547 bp, 12 predicted proteins | sample 41621metaG_FD_202089 | JGI IMG/M metagenome (GOLD analysis project Ga0265327, IMG submission 202089) | Rhizosphere microbial communities from Carex aquatilis grown in University of Washington, Seatle, WA, United States - 4-16-21 metaG | ecosystem: Host-associated > Plants > Roots > Rhizosphere... | reverse complement strand
GTCCGGCGATCCCCTCTGCGCCGCTGAGGAGCGCAGCCTTTCGCGGATCAGGGCTCGCGACTGTTTGAGCCGAAGGCGAGTTTGAGCGAGACCCCGCGAAAGGCGAGCACCGCAAGGAAGCCCGAAGGGCCGGTGCAGTGGGGTCGACGGGCCCGCACCGCATGCCGGGCGCCCTTCCAACGGGAATCGTGCACATCGTCAAGACATCTCAGGCAGGGACCACCACAGCCACCTCGATCTCCGCCACGATGCGGCTCGCCGCCACCTGCTCCCCGTCGACAACATGCAATGCAGCAAGACGACCCGCCACCGGCGCCGTATGGACGTGTTCCATCTTCATCGCCTCCAACGTCACGATCGGCTGCCCTGCCGCGACCATGTCGCCGACCGCAGCCAGCACCGCCACGACGCGGCCGTTCATCGAAGCGCGCAACTTGCCATCGCCGCCGGTCTCGCCCTGCCGCGCCGAGGCGGCCCGGGTCTTGTCCTCGACGCGCAGCGCCAGGCCGCGGTACTGCAGCAGCAGGGTTGCCCCATCGCGGAACCAGGTGGCCTGCTCCTGCAGGCCGTCGCAGACGAAGCGGATCGAATCGGTGCCGATCGCCACCAAGTCGATCGCGAAGCTGCGCTCACCCAGCGCCACCTCGAAATGGTGCTGCCGCGGCAACGTCACGCTGGCCGCCTGCGCCTTGCCCGCCAGGTCGAAGCGCAACGAGATCGGCAGGTTGTGCGACAGCCTCCGGCCGTCCGCCCGATGTTGGCGCTCGCCCGTGGTTTCGTAGAGCAGCACGGCAGCCAGGGCCGCTGCTCGCGAAAGCGCCTCTTCATCAGGCGCCAGCAAGGCCTCCTGGTGCTGCCCGATGAAAGCCGTGGTGGCACCGCCGGCGGCAAAGACAGGGTGCGCAAGACAACTGCGCAGGAAGGTCTGGTTGGTGGTCACGCCGAGCGCGACGGCATCCTCCAGGCCCGCCGCCAGTTTGCGCCGTGCCTCGTCGCGCGTGCGGCCATGGCTGATGATCTTGGCGATCATCGAGTCGTAGTACGGCGGGATCTCCGCACCCGAGCGCAACGCGTCTTCCACGCGAAGCTGGGCCGGCATCTTCCACAACGCCACCGTGCCACTCTGAGGCATGAAGCCCTGGTCTGCATCTTCGGCGCACAGGCGCACCTCGATCGCATGGCCCTCGTAGCGCACCTCTGCCTGCGTCAGCGGCAGCGGCTCGCCGGCGGCCACGCGCAGTTGCAGCTCGACCAGGTCGAGGCCGGTCACGGCCTCGGTCACCGGATGCTCGACCTGCAGGCGCGTGTTCATCTCCATGAAATAGAAGTTGCCCTCGCGGTCGAGCAGGAATTCGAGCGTGCCCGCACCCTCGTAGCGGATCGCCTTCACCGCCGCCACCGCGGTCGCGCCCATGCGCTCTCGCAGGGCTGCATCGACCGCGGGCGACGGCGCTTCCTCGATCAGCTTCTGGTGCCGCCGCTGCACCGAGCAGTCGCGCTCGCCCAGGTGGATCGCGTTGCCATGGCGGTCGGCAAAGACCTGGATCTCGATGTGGCGCGGTTCGACGATGGCGCGTTCGAGGATCACCTCCGGATCGCCGAAGGCACTCTGCGCCTCCGACCGCGCACTGCGCAGCAGTTCGGGAAACTCCTTGGCCGAAGGCACCAGCCGCATGCCGCGCCCGCCGCCGCCGGCAGTGGCCTTGATCATCACGGGGAAGCCGATGCGGGCGGCTTCCTCGGCGAGCCGGCCCTCGCTCTGGTCGTCGCCCTGGTAGCCGGGGATGCAGGGCACGCCGGCCGCCTGCATCAGCGTCTTCGCGCCCGCCTTGTGGCCCATCGACACGATCGCCTCGGCCGACGGGCCGATGAAGACCAGCCCCGCGTCCTTGCAGGCCTGGGCGAAGTCCTCGTTCTCGGCCAGGAAGCCGTAGCCCGGATGCACCGCATCGGCGCCGCTCAGCTTCGCGGCCTCGACGATGGCCGGGATGCGCAGGTAGGACTGGGCCGGCAGCGGCTCGCCGATGCAGACTGCCTGGTCGGCCTCCTGCACATGGCGGGCGCCGGCATCGGCGGTGGAATACACGGCCACCGTGCGGTAGCCCATGGCGCGCGCGCTGCGGATCACGCGCAGCGCGATCTCGCCGCGGTTGGCGACCAGGACCTTGTGGAAAGGCGTGGCAAAGGGAGTAGCGACAGTCTTGGCAGTCATGAGAAATGAATCCGTTGGAGGGCCTGCGTTCAGGCCGGCTGGGGGAAAGTGCCCATGAACTTGCTGAGGATCTGCAGCATCACCTCGTCGGCGCCGCCGCCAATCGAGGTCAGGCGGCCATCGCGGAAGATGCGCGAGATCGGGCTCTCGTCCATGAAGCCCATGCCGCCCCAGAACTGCAGGCAGCTGTCGGCCACCTCGCGGATCACGCGGCCGGCCTTGAGCTTGGCCATGGTGGCGGTGCGGGTCGCGTCCTGGCCGGCCGTGACTTCCTCCACGCCCTGCCAGCAGATCGCGCGCAGGCACGCGACCTCGGTCTGCAGTTCGGCCAGCCGGTAGTGCACCCACTGGTTGTCGAGCACCGAGCGGCCGAAGGCCTGGCGGTCGCGGGTGTAGCCGATGGTGGTGTCGATCGCGCGCTGCGCCATGCCGGCCGTGTTGAATGCACCCCACAGCCGCTCGATCTGGAACTGCTCCATCTGGTAGATGAAGCCCATGCCCTCCTCCCCGATGCGGTGGCGCTGCGGCACCCGCACGTCGTCGAAGTGCAACTGGGCCGTGTCAGATGCGTGCATGCCCATCTTGCGCAGCTTGCGCGCGACCGACACGCCCGGGGTCTTCATCGGCACGATGATCAGCGACTTGTTGCGATGCGCCGCACCATCGGAGGTGTTGGCCAGCACGCAGCAGAAGTCGGCCTGGGTGCCGTTGGTGGTCCACATCTTGCCGCCGTTGATCACGTAGTCGCCGCCGTCCTTGCGGGCGGTGGTCTTGATCGAGGCCACGTCGGAGCCGCTGCCGACTTCGGAAACCCCGAGGCAGGCGACGTACTCGCCCGTGATCGCGGGCGCCAGGAATTCGTCGCGCAGTTCCTTGCTGCCGCGGTGCGCCAGCGCCGGGGTGGCCATGTCGGTCTGCACGCCGATCGCCATCGGGATGCCGCCGCAATTCATGCGCGCGAGGCCCTCGGCCAGCACCGCGCCATAGGAATGGTCGAGGCCCGAGCCGCCGTTCTCGACCGGCTTGGTCAGCCCCAGCAGGCCCAGCGCGCCGAGCTGCCGGAAGACCTGGTGGGCCGGAAAGATCTCTTCGCGCTCCCATTCATCGACATGGGGATTGATCTCCTTGTCGATGAAGCGGTTCAGCGTGTCGCGCAGCGCCTCGTGTTCGGGTGTCAGTTGCATACCTTTTCCTTCAGTGAGATACCGCAGAACCGGCTTTGCCGGGCTGCTGGTATCGCCCCCTTGAGGGGGAGGCGCCGCAGGCGCATCGGGGGTGTTCATTCCTTTCAAGGACGTGCGACCGAGAACTGCATTTTTTGCGGCTGACGCAGCTCGGCCTCGCGGCAGATCGACAGCACCTTGGACAGCACGGCGCGGGTATCGCGCGGGTCGATCACGCCGTCGTCGAGCATCCGCGCGCTGGTCGTGAAGACACTCATCTGGCTGTCGAAGCGGTCGATGATGCGGCGCTCCAGGTCGTCGAGCTTGGCCTGGTCGACCTCGCCCTTTCGCTTCATCGCGGCCTCGGTCACGATGACCATCGTCTTGGCGGCCTGCTCGCCGCCCATCACGGCGGTCTTGGCGTTGGGCCACGAGAAGCAGAAGCGCGGATGGAAGCCGCGGCCGCACATGCCGTAGTTGCCGGCACCGAAGGACGCCCCGCAGTAGATCGTGATCTGCGGCACGGTCGCGTTGGTCACGGCCTGGATCATCTTCGAGCCGTGCTTGATGATGCCCCCCTCCTCGAAGTCCTTGCCGACCATGAAGCCGGTCGTGTTGTTGAGGTAGAGGATCGGCGTCTTCGACTGGCAGCAGGCCTGGATGAAATGCGTTGCCTTGGTGGCGCCGGCCGTGTCGATCGGGCCGTTGTTCGTCACGATGCCGACCGGCAGGCCCTCGATCTTGATGTGGCCGACCACGGTGGCACCGCCGTAGTTCTCGCCGAACTCGAGGAACTCGGAGTCGTCGGCGATGCGCGCAATGACCTGCTTCATGTCGACCGGGCGCTTGTGGTCCATCGGCATGATGCCGAGCAGCTCCTCGGCGTCATGGCGCGGCGGCTTGAAGCGCCGCGGCGGCTCGGCGGGCATGTCGCGGTTCCAGTCGATGCTGGCCATGATCTCGCGCGCGATGCGGATCGCGTCGCGGTCGTCTTCGGCCAGGTAGTCGCCCAGGCCCGAGATCGAGGTGTGCATCACGGCACCGCCGAGTTCTTCCTCGGTCGCGATCTCGCCGGTCGCTGCCTTGAGCAGCGGCGGGCCGGCCAGGAAGGCCCGCGAGCGACCCCGCACCATCACGATGTAGTCCGACAGCCCAGTCTGGTAGGCACCCCCCGCGGTCGACGAACCATGCGTCACCGTGACCACCGGCAGGCCCGCCGCCGAGATGCGCGCGAGATTGCGAAACAGGTTGCCGCCGGTCACGAACTCCTCGACCTTGTAGGTCATGAGGTTGGCGCCCGCGCTCTCGACCAGCTGGATGTAAGGCAGCTTGTTCTCCAACGCCAGCTCCTGCATGCGCAGCTGCTTGGGGATGCCCATCGGCTGCAGCGCGCCGGCATCGATGCCCGAATCGGAGGCGTTGATCATCACGCGCACGCCTGAGACCCAGCCGATGCCGCCGATCACGCCGCCGCCCGGCACGCTCTTCTCGAGGTCGGAGTTGTCCAGGCCGAGGCCGGCCAAGGAGGAGATCTCGAGGAACGGCGTGCCCGGGTCGAGCAGCAGCGACAGGCGCTCGCGTGGCAGCAGCTGGCCGCGTTTCTCGAAGCGCTCGCGGGACTTGGCCGAAGTCGCGACGCTGCGCTTCTCGTAGCCGCGGACGCGCTCGATCAGCGCGAGCATGCCGTCGCGGTTGGCCCGGAAGGCCTCGCTGCCGGGGGAAATGGTCGATTCGATGGTTGCCATGTGCGCTATGCCCGCCGCGCTGGAGCGGGGCTCTGGTGTGTGTGTGTCCGGCTAGCTTAGGCATCGGCGAAAGCGAGGTCTTGCGCAAACTCGCTGCGCTGGCCGTCGTCGCGACAGGCCTTTCAGCGCCTGGACGCAAGCGTTCGACGCTCCCGCCCGCTAGCCTTGAACGGCATCCCCGCGGGTCCCCGTATGTCGAACGCCATGTCCATCCTTCCTCACCCTACCGACCAGAGCCCGGCCCGCACGCCGGTACGCGACCGCGCCGACCTGCTGGCGCGCGAGTCGGTCGGCCTCGACGACCGCTTCGCCGGCATCGACTCGACCCTCGACGTCTTTCGCCTGGCCGCCGCAGCCTGGCCCGATCGCCCCGCACTGACGTTCGTGCCGGACGGCGATGCCGAGGCCACGCCGGTCGACGTCAGCTATGCACGGCTGTACGAGCGCATCGTCCGCACCGCCAACCACCTGGCCGCCCTCGGCCTGCAGCGCGACGACTGCGTCGCCTACCTGCTGCCGAACCTGCCCGAGGCGCACTTGTGCATCTGGGGCGCCCAGGCCGTCTGCCGGGTGGCGGCGGTCAATCATTTCCTGGAGCCGGCGCAGATCGCCGATCTGCTCACGGCGATGGACGCACGGGTCGTGGTCACCGCCTCGCCCGACGAGGCGCCGGAGCTGTGGGCCAAGCTCGGGCCGGTGCTGGCCGCGCTGCCGGGCCTGCGCGAGACGCTGTGGGTCGGCCCCGCCGACCCGGCCGCGCTGCCGGCCGGCGTCCGCCGCTTCGACGACGCCTTGGCCGCGCAACCCACGGAGCCGCTGTTCGGGCCGCTGCGCGACCCGGCCGCCCTGGCCGCCTGCTTCCATACCGGCGGCACCACCGGCACGCCGAAGATCGCGCAGCTCTCGCACCGCGCGCTGGTCGTCAACAGCTGGATGCTGGGCGAGATGTTCGACATCCGGCCCAGCGACGTGATCGTCTGCGGCCTGCCGCTGTTCCACGTCAACGGCGTGGTCGTCACCGGGCTCGCACCCTTCATGCACGGCGCACGCGTGCTGCTCGCGGGCCGCGAGGGCTTTCGCAATCCGAAGCTGGTAGCGGGCTTCTGGCGGCTGGTCGAACGCTTTCGCGTCACCACGTTCTCGGGCGTGCCGACCGTGTATGCGGCGCTGCTCAACGTGCCGATCGCGGACGCCGACGTGTCGTCGCTGCGCTTCGGCATCTGCGGCGCGGCGCCGATGCCGGTCGAGCTGTTCCGGCGATTCGAGCGCGCCACCGGCATCCGGCTGCTCGAAGGCTTCGGCATGACCGAGACCACCGCCTGCGCGTCGGTGAACCCGCGCGACGGCGAGCGCCGGGTCGGCTCCATCGGCCTGTCGGTGCCTTACGGCCGCATGAAGACCGTGATCCTCGACGAGCGCGGCGCCTACGTGCGCGATGCCGCCGACGACGAGATCGGCGTGGTCGCGATCCAGGGGCCGCACCTCACGCCCGGCTACCGCGACCCTCGGCACGACACCGGCCTCTGGCTGCCGGGCGGCTGGCTCAATTCGGGCGACCTGGGCCGGCGCGATGCCGACGGCTACTTCTGGCTGGTGGGGCGCGCCAAGGACCTGATCATCCGCGGCGGCCACAACATCGATCCCTCGATGATCGAGGAAGCGCTGGCGAAGCACCCCGAGGTGGAGCTGGTGGCCGCCGTCGGCCGCCCCGATGCCTATGCGGGCGAGCTGCCGGTCGCGTACGTCAAGCTGCGCCACGGCGCGCGCGCGAACGCGGAAGAACTCAAGGCCTTTGCCCGGGCCCATGTCACCGAGCGCGCCGCAGCGCCGAACTGGGTCGAGTGCATCGACACCATGCCGGTCACCGCCGTCGGCAAGATCTTCAAGCCCACGCTGCGAAAGCACGCCATCGCGCGCACCCTGCGCGAGCTGTTCGCCGCCGGCGGTCTCCCGCACGCCGCCATCAAGGTGCATGACGACCGCACGCACGGACTGGTCGCCGTGGTGGCGGTCGCCGACGAAGCCGCGCGCGCCCGCGTCGCCGAGCTCTGCGCCGGCCTCGCGCTGCAGGTGCGCAGCACGGCCGCCTGACCCCTTCAATCACCAGGAGACGACACGCATGATTTCGAGAAGAAGATTCAGCCAGGCGACCGCTGCCGGCCTGCTGCTGCCCGCGGGCGGCGCCCTGCTCGCCCAGACCGGCGACATCAAGGTCGCCTTGATCGTCGCGAAGACCGGTCCCTTCGAGGCCTATGCCAAGCAGGACGAACTGGGCTTTCGCATGGGGCTCGAATACCTCACCGGCGGCAGCATGGCGATCGACGGCCGCAAGGTGCAGATCATCGTCAAGGACGACCAGTTGCGGCCCGACCTGTCGAAGGCGCTGCTGGCCGAAGCCTACGCGGACGACAAGGTCGACATCGCGGTCGGCGCCGGCGGATCGTCGGGCACGGTCGCGGCGCTGCCGATCGCCGAGGAGTACAAGAAGATCCTGATCGTCGAGCCTTCGGCCGCCGACTCGATCACCGGCGACAAGTGGAACCGCTACGTGTTCCGCGTGGCGCGCACCACCAGCCTCGACGCCACCGCGTCGGTGTCGGCCTTCGGCGGCCCGGTCACCGTGGCCTTCCTGGCGCAAGACAACGTCTTCGGCCGCGACAACGTCACGGCCTACAAGGAAGCCTTCGCACGGCTCAACCCGCAGGCGAAGATGGGCCACGAGGAATTCGTGCCACAGGGCACGACCGACTTCACCGCGCCCTTCCAGCGCATCGCCGACTCCCTCAAGGGCACGACCGGGCGCAAGGTGCTGGTGATCCCTTGGGGCGGCGAGCATCCGATCCGCAAGCTCGCGGGCATGAACCCCGAGCGCTTCGGCATCGAGCTGTCGCCCGGCGGCTCGCTGCTGAGCGTGATGCAGACCTGGCGCGAGTTCGAGGGCCTGGAGGGCGGCACCTACTACCACTACAAGTTCCCGCGCAACAAGGCCAACGACTGGCTCGTGACCGAGCACATGAAGCGCTACAAGATGCCGCCGGACTTCTTCGTCTGCGGCGGCTTCTCGGCTGCCAGCGCGGTCGTGACCGCGATCCGCAAGGCCCGCTCGACCGACACCGAGAAGCTGATCGCAGCCATGGAAGGCATGGACTTCGAAACCCCGAAGGGCACGATGACCTTCCGCCCGGAAGACCACCAGGCAATGATGCCGATGTACCACTTCAAGATGAAGAAGCGGGCCCAGCAGAGCGACGAGTGGGACATCCTCGACCTGGTGCGGGAGATTCCGGCGTCCGAGATCAAGCTGCCGATACGGAACAAGCGCGCTTAGCTAGTCACGCAGCGCAACCCGCAGCTTCGGGATCAATGCCGCGGGCCCGTAAGAGCGCTTGCTGCGCCTGAAGCCTGCGAGCCCCATGTCCTGCTCGAAATTGAGCCAGGCCACCGGTCGCGCGAAGCTCCGGCAGAAGTGCTGGAACATCCAGGGATAGATGCCCACATGGCTGTCCAGCCCCTTCGCGAAGCGCATCGCGAAGACACCGGGCTGCAGCTCCTGCGCCAGCACGAAGCCCACCGGCAGGTCGCCCGCAAAATGGACGAAGCCTTCGAGCCCGAAGGCCGAAGCCTCGGCGATGGCCTCGAGGCAGGCAGATTCGTCGGCCTCGCCGGCCGCCTTTCCCTTTTGCGTCATCCATCCCTGCAGCACCTGGCGGGCGGCGTCGGCCGCTTCCACCCCGAACGGCACGCTGCGCGGCGCGCAGGCCGCGAGCAACTGCCGCACCTGGTTGCGCTTCTTCGCCAGCGCACGGCCCGGATACGACGCAAACTGCCGGGCATCGAACAGGTAGTCGGCATCGTCGGGCGAGCTCCACTGGCGGAACAGCGAAGGTGCCAACCGATCGGCCTGGACCTGCGGGATCGGGTACAGGCAGTCGTGGCCTTCAAGCAGCAGGCGCAACGCATCGACCGGCGCGTCCTGCAACGCGAACAGCGGCATCAGGTGCCGCGTGCCGTCGTAAGCGCGGCCCGAGATGCAGGGCCAGTCGCCAGGCAGGTAACGGTAGTCGTGCGCGTGCCGAAAGAGATAGAGGTTCGAGAAGGTGTGGTCCGACAAGCACTGTTCGGCGCTCCCCTCACGCAGCCGCGACAGCGCTTCTTCGATCGGCCGACGCAGCGCCAGCGTCAGCGGCAACCCGCTCATGCCTGCGCGGGGGCCACCTTGCGCACGCCCGGCGCGGGTGCATCGGCCGGCGGCCCCGCGAAGCACTGGGCGATCGAGAGCCACGCGCGCGCCGAACCATCGCTGTAGCGCAGCCCGGTGTCGGCCAGGTTGCGCCGCTGCGTCACCAGCAGGCAGAAATCGAGCGCACTGCCGCGCACGAATTCGGGCGATGCAGGGTCGCCCCAATGCCAGGTCTCGTCCCCCGGCGCGTCCAGCGAGATGAACGGAACCACCGACGGCACCGCCAGCTTGCGGTTCACGAAACTCCAGCCGAAGGTGGTGACGCCGATGTGCGCGATGTGCTTGAGCCGCGGCGTGCCGGCGCGCTCGCGGCCGACCACGTCCCACACGTCCTGCCCGTGCGCCCAGGTTTCCATGAGCCGCGCCGAGGCGAACGAGCGCGCGCTCATGCTCGGCCCGTACCACGGCAGCCGCGCCTTCGGGTCGAGCGCGGCCAGCAGGTCAGTGAGCCGCATCGCGATCGGCTCCCAGTGCGCGAGCAGCGCGGCGCCGTCGAGGTGGCCGTACTTCTCGCGCGCGATGGCGCTGATCTCGCGCCCGGTCGCAAGCACCGCGGTCAACGCCGCGGTATCGCGCGCAAAGGCGTCGGCGTCGGTGGCCGAGAGCGTCGCGGTCTCGTCGAAGTAGCACAGGTGCGCGATCTCGTCCCAGGGCGTCCAGCCGTAGAAGTCGCTCCTCAGGCGCCATTGCGCGGGCGCGAGTGTGCGGCAGAAGTCGGCGAGCTCGCGGTACTCGGCGCGCAGGTCGTTGGCGGTGTCCTTCATCGTGGGTTCCTGCCGCGTCGGCTCAAAGGCCCAGCTGCCGCGCCGCGAGGTCCTTCATGACCTCTTCCGACCCACCGCCGATCATCATGACCTTGACCTCGCGGTAGATGCGCTCGCTCTGCGTGCCGCGCATGTAGCCCATGCCGCCGAGCAGCTGCACCGCCTGGTCGGCGCAGAACTGCATCGCCTGCGTGGCCTGCACCTTGGCCAGGCACACGCGCGCCACCAGCCGCGCCGGATCGGCCAGCTTGTGCTCGATGCGGTAGGCCAGGTCGTAAACCAGCGTGCGGGCGGCGTCGATGCGCAGCGTCATGTCCATCAGCTTGTGGCGCACCACCTGCCGCTCCGACAGCGGCATGCCGAAGGAGATGCGCTGGCGCGTCCAGTCGACCGCTTCCTGCAGGCAGACCTCGGCAAAGCCGCAGGCCAGCGCCGACATGAACAGCCGCTCGGTGTTGAAGTTGTTCATGAAGGTCTTGAAGCCCTTGTTCTCGACACCCACGAGGTTGGCGACCGGCACCCGGCAGTTGTCGAAGCGCAAGTGCGCGGTGTCGGAACTCCACCAGCCCATCTTCTTGAGCGCGGTGCGCGTGAGGCCCGGCGTGTCGCCGTCGATCAGCAGCACCGAGATGCCGCCCGCGCCCTTGATCGCCGGATCGGTGCGCACGGCCGTGGTAATGAAGTCGGCTCGCATGCCCGAGGTGATGAAGGTCTTTTCGCCGTTGACGACATAGTGTTCGCCGTCGCGCACCGCAGTGGTCTTGAGCGCCGCCACGTCGGAACCGCCCGAAGGCTCGGTGACCGCGAGCGCCGCGATCTTCTCGCCGGCCAGCACCGGCGGGATGACGCGCTGCTTGAGCGCTTCGCTGCCCGCGTGCAGGATCGGCGGCAGCGCGATGCTGTGCGAATTCATCGAAGCCTGGATGCCGCCGCCGCCGCAGCGCGCGAACTCCTCGGCCACGATCAGCTGGAAGAAGACGTCGGCCGGCGTGCCGCCGTAGGCCTCCGGGTAGCCCAGGCCCTGCACGCCGAGTTCGGCCGCGCGCCGGTAGAGCGCACGAGGAAAAGTCTCGGCCTCGTCCCATTCGGCGACGAAGGGCGTGATTTCGCGCGAGATGAATTCGCGCAGGCTCGCACGGAACTGCTCGTGCTCCGGCGTGAAATAGAAGGGCAGCGGGGGCGCCTCGAGAAATTCCATGGTGTCTCCTGTCTGCCGCGAGGCTAGCCGCGCCTGGGCGCCGGGTCTTGCGCCGACTGGCTGCGAGACGTGGCCTTCCAACGGCGAGCCACGCAGGATTCAAGTGAAATGGATACAATGAATACACGTATTCCAAGGAGCTTTGGCCATGGCCACTTCGATCCGACTTGATCCGGCGCTGGAAAGCCGGCTTGATTTTCTGGCTTTGCAAACAGGCCGAACCAAGGCCTTCTACCTGCGTGAGTTGGTGGAAAGAGGATTGTCCGATCTCGAGGACTATTACCTGGCAGCAGCCACGCTCGAACGCGTGCGCAAAGGCGAAGAAAAGGTTCACAGCGCGCAATCGGTGAGGGCAAAGCTTGGCCTGGACCATTGACTACACCGACACCGCGCTCAAGCAGTTGCGCAAGCTCGACAAGCAGACTGCGAAACGCATCGTCGACTTCATGGATGAGCGCATTGGCCATCAGCAGGATCCGCGTGCTTCCGGCAAGGCACTCACCGGACCGTTGCTCGGCGCATTCTGGCGATATCGCGTCGGTGACTTCAGGGTGATTTGCGATATCCAGGACGGACAGCTTCGCATCCTGGTCATCGAAGTTGGCAACCGCAAAGACACCTACCGATAGCGAAGAGCGAACGCGATGGCAAGAATTTCCACCCCCTGGGCGGCCACGCCCGCGTCAACCGCCCCCCAACCGACCTCCGACAGGAGGTCCGCATGACGCTCGACTCCGGCCTTGCGGTCGTGCTGGGCGTGGCGGTCGGCGCTCTGGCCGGCATCGTCGGCGGCGCACTCGCCGCCTGGCGCCAATCGAAGCTCGCGCTCGACAAATGGACGCGCTCGCGCGAAGACCAGCACCGCCGCGACACGCGCGATGCAGTAGCAACCGTGGCCCGGACGCTGGCCTCCAGCGCCCATTCGATGATGTGGGCCACGTTCAAGGTCCTGACGTCGGGCAAGGCCAGCCGTGAAGCGCTGGCGTCCTTCGAAGTCGAGTTCCATGGCGAGGTGGCCACGCTGGTCGGCGCCCAGATGCATCTCGCTTCGCTCGACCAGGCGATGTACGCCAAGATCACGCCGTACGTCGGCCAGGTGATCGCGCTGGGCGGCAGCACCTATGCGGCGTTGCGGGCTTCGATGGAAAAGGATCTCGACGCCGAGGAGCAGCTGCGCAGCTGCAACCAGGAGGCGCTCAACCTCATCAAGGACGTGCCGACGAAGGTCGCGGCCCTCCTGGCCACGCCGGACGCCGCGGCAACCGCCTGAAGAAATCGCGGCCGCGGCCGATATCCCTGCAGGTGTCGTTTCCAGGACGACGCTCGATCGGGTGACTCGAGACTTTCCTCACGCGCCGGACATGTTTCGGCCACCGGGAATGCACTTCGACGCCCTTTTCAGCCACGCTTAAGGATCGACGAAGAGACTGATTCCAAGGCAAGGAATCAGTCCTGCGCCCCACCGACCAAGGATCGAACGCCATGAAGCCCTCCGCCACCGCCCCCAAGCCGCTGACACCGTCGCAGATCAAGCTCGTGCTCGAGCTGCTCGAGCTGCGTCAGCTGGCACCCAAGGAGACTGCCGCGAAGTTCGATCGGCTGACCCAGGTGAAGACCTTCTCCGAAGCCCAGCAGGAAGCGATCGAGATCCCCGACGCCCTCTTCGACTTCGCGGACGACGAAGCCCGCTCCATCGTCCGCGACGGCCTGGCGCACGAGGCGCGACTCACGTTCGTGCGAGCCTGACGGGCTTCAGGACGGCTGGCCGTCCTCGCCTTTCGGGCGGTACCAATTCGGATAGAACAGGGCCACCTGCGGCCCGTCGGTGGCCAGCGCATGGCAGCCATCGAGCTGAAAGGGCTTGTGCGTCTGCGAGACCGCGAGGTCGGCACCGGCCAGGGTCTGCAGCACGGCCGTGCCCATGGTTCGCAGCAGTTCCGACATGTGCGTGCAGCCGCGCACGCCGCCGAACAGGCGCACCGCGGCGCGGTTGAAACCCGGGCCCACGCGCAGCCCCACCAGCGCCGCATAGTCGACCGCGATCGCGCCGCAGACGTCGTCGAAGGGCGCCGCATCGGTGGCGGCGACGGCATCGACGATCAACGCAGTGTCATCGACCGTGAGCCGCAACCACATCGAATGGATCGGCGCCCCGCCGCGCCGCTCGCCGCCCGGAAAGCGGAAGTCGTGGGCGCGTACATCCTCGAGGTGGCCTTCGACGTCCC
>Ga0265327_10003951_pt1 | contig 13564 bp, 8 predicted proteins | sample 41621metaG_FD_202089 | JGI IMG/M metagenome (GOLD analysis project Ga0265327, IMG submission 202089) | Rhizosphere microbial communities from Carex aquatilis grown in University of Washington, Seatle, WA, United States - 4-16-21 metaG | ecosystem: Host-associated > Plants > Roots > Rhizosphere >... | reverse complement strand
CGGACGCCTGTTACGTTGATGTCGTATCCGGCTGCATCGGGCACCGCTGCATAGGTATAAGGCGCGCCTCCGCCCGGTTGGCTGGAGTAGCTCACGTCGGTCGCGTACGTGTAGGCCAAGCCGCAGGCGGGTGCCGCGCTGCATGAAAATAGGATCGGCGGTGTGTTGCATAAGGTCGAGACGCATAGGCTCATGTGGGACGGAATCGAGTCGGTGATGGCAGTCGTTCCAATATCAACCGCACCTAGGCCGCTGTTGGTTACGGTTAGGCTGTAGGCCATCTCCGAACCGGGTATCGCCTTGGGATTGGTGGTCGCGTTCACCGGGTCGGAAAAAACGGTTACCGATTTCACGATGCTGATGATGGGAAACACGGAAACAGGGTTGCTATCCAGTGTCACCGTGCCCGTACGTGCCAGCGTTCTGCCCGACACGGTTGCGCCGTTGTTCAGGGTGATGCTGGTGAGCGCGATGACGGTTCCGTTGAAGGCGGTGGATGCACCCAGCGTCGCGGAACTGCCGACCTGCCAGAACACCGCGCTTTGCTGGGCACCGTTGATCGGCAGCACCGACGAACTGGACGCGGTGGTGAGTGTGCTCCCTATCTGAAAAATGTAGACCCCGGAACCAGTGAGCGTGAGTGCGCCGGTGAGTTGGGCCGCAGTGGAGAAACAGTAAACTCCCGGAACCAGCGTTTGTCCGCCCAGATCCTGCCCGGTCAAATCCTGGGTGCATGCCTGCGTGGCCAGATCGTTGTATGCGCTGGTGGCGGCAGTTTGTGCGTCTGCTGCCGAAATATCGGCCAAGTGAATTGTTCCTCCGTTCACTGTGCCTGGCGGGCTGAATCCGGTAACTGTGGCACCTGGGCTGACGCCTAGCTCTCCGGTGACGACGCTCGCGCCGACATTGGTCACCGACGTGCCGGCCAGTACCGCGAAGTTTTCCGCCGCGCCGAGCACGGGTGCCGTCGCGGCCAGCGCGTTGCCGTTTCCTATGCCGAGCAAAGCCAGCAGGAAGAATAATTTTGCGAGTAGCGTTTTCATCATCAATTAACAATCATGGGGTGGATGGGTTCACTGCGCTTGTTCAAATCGAAGGTGTCCTGATCCACCTTCATGCGCAGTGTGATGAACGGCCCACGGGCGCGGTAGGCGGAGGCGCTGAAGTCGCGGTCGCTCAAGCCGCGCACGTTATAGCCCAGCACCAGCCAGGCGTTTTCCATCAGCTTGTAGCCGAGCGATGCGCCCATGCCGTAATCGCGCACCCCGGAATTCACCGAGCGCATCATTGAGGCAAATGTGCCTATGTCCCAGTCCCGCGTTAAATCGTGACGAATCTCCACGCCGAACAAATCGGTGTAGCCTTTGTAATCCGTGCCATCAATCGCATCCAGCACGTATTTCGCGCCATATTGCAGGGCGATCTGGGTATGGCGGTTCGGCATGGTGTTGGCATTCAGGTTGTTTACCAGCTTCACTCCTTTGAGCGTAGAAGTGGCCGCTTGAGTTGATTGGGTGATGTAATCGGCACGGTCGAACCATACCCACTTGCTGTCATTGGGGCGGTGCGCATAGGACAAGCGCAGATCGCTGTTGCGCGTGCTGCCGGTCACGCTATACGCATTACGCAAGCTGTAAGCCGCCGCCATAGAGCGACCCGCATCGAGCTTGCGCTGCATGCCGAATTGCGCATTTCTTTGCTGGGCGATGCTGGCATTGCGGATTTCAATGCGCCCGTTGCCGCTCCACAAACTGTCGTGATATGCCGCTCCGACCGCCGTCGCAGTGTAGTCGCCTAGCATCGATCCAGATGGCAATGGAGTGTTGAGATTGAGTGGCACGGCGCTGTTGCGCAGGGGCTGGCTGCGGTCGAGGCTGAAGTCGGTTTGCCATTGCTTGTTGATCTGCCAGCGTTGCACTAAGCCGAGGTTGCCATACAGGCGTGCGGCGTCGTTGTACGTGCTGTTGCCGAGTGACGCCGATACTTCGCCGCCTGTCCACGGCTGGGTGCGCAGGCCTGCGCGGGTGGTGTTCGCGGCAATTTTTTCGCCGCGCGCAAACTCCTGTTCGGCGAACAATCTGCTGCGTTCGGTCAATTTGTAATCGGCACCGAAGATCAACCGATCCGGCATGGTGATACTGCCCGCCGTGCCGGAGCCAACCTCGGCAGCGGCATGCAGCGCGAGCTTTTTATCCGGCATGGTGTAGGCGGCTCCGGCGATGAACTGGTTGCTTTTTGCGTTTCCCGCCGCGCTCTGATCTTGCGCGGTGCGCGCGCCGTAATAGGCGTTCAATTCATCATTGAACTTCTGGTTCACACGGCCTTCCAGCACGCGGTTGTTCGCGTTGCTGGACAAGTTCTCCTGCTGGTAAGCCTGACCTTGCAATTGCACGGCGTCAGATAGTTTCAGCCTGCCGTCCACGCCCATCTTGCGCATGCCGATTTCCGAACTGGCCTGCTGACCCACACCAAATCCTGCGGCCTGTTCGCGCGCATAAAATTTTGCGTCCCAGCGCTCTTCATGGTGTTGCACTTCGCCCAGCCACGCACTGCCGTTGGACGCGATGCCAGTGCGGATATTCTGGGTGGCGGCGACTTCGGCGCGCAGTCGCGTGTTGGCATCCGCTTGGTAGGTGGCATCCAAACCTTGCAGGTCTCCGGTCGCGCCCACCGTGCCATCGCGGATCAACGTTGCGCCAATTTCCGTTTCCTTGCCCGGTTTAAAACTGCCGCGTCCGCCGAAGGTGGCGGTCTTGTCGGCGGGGTCGGCCGATTCATATTCCGCCACGATAGTGGTCGGATTGAAGTTACTGTCGTGCGCAACGATCGGTTCGCGAAAGGTCAGCGAGCCCAATGCGTAGTCGATGTCGTAATCCAGATAGCGCGTCATGAGTTGCGTGCTGACGATGAGTTGCGACTGAAAACGGTCGCGCGTTTCGATGCGTATTTTGTCTGAGTTGATCACCAGATTGCTGCGCGATAATTTGTACACGCCGGAGGTGCCGTTGCCCGCAATTTCGTCCTTGATATAGGCCTGTGCGGTGATCGTGGCAAAGGCGTTGTAGCTGGCTGTCTCGCCCTTGTATTCGCTCTTCACGCCGTTCAGGCTGCGGCTGTAGCGCGACAGTTCGGTGACGCTCAAGCCGGTGTCGAAATCGCCGAACATCGCGTAGAACTGCTGGCGCTCCAGCTTCACGTACAAGCGGCTGGCGGAGGCGGCGTCGAACCCGGCCTGAGTCGCATCGGCGTACAGCGTGTAGTACTGCGTCGGATTGACGGCTTGCTTGAGTTGCTTGTTATCGAATTGCTTCGAGGTGTCGTAGGCGAGGGTCAACAAGTAGTCGCCCCGGATGCTGCCCTTGGCGTAGAACGCCAGTTTGTCGCCATCGAATAATTGCCGTTCGGCATCCGCCGCCTGGAGTGATTGCATGTTGCCGGACAAGGTTTTGTGCCCCAGCGTACCTTCGCCAAAACCGACCAGAATCCAGTCGCGCTGCCCGGCTTGCAACCAGGCGCGCAGCTCCTGCGTGTGCTGGTCGTTGAACTGAAAATTCAGGATCGCTTCACCGGATTGCGTGGTCGGTTCCAGCTCGATCAGCGCCACGCCATCGTCCTTGATCGCGAAGCGCGGTTTGCCGCCCAGCGATCCGCTCAGCGGATCCATTTCCAGGCTTGCGCGACGCTCGTAAGAGCGATACGGATCGTTCAACTGAAACTCGCCGCTGACGCCGCGTCGCACCGGTACGCCGCTCTTGTCGAAGAAGCGCAGCGCGATCACGGGGCGGGTCTTGCCATCGGCGATCAGGCGCGATTGTTGCGGCACGAACTCGACGTGATCGGGTGCCGCCGCATAATGAATATTGCGTATGGTGTGGCTGATTTCCTTGCCCTGCGCATCGCGTATTACCAACTCAATTTTGTTGTCGCCTTCCTTGACCGGCACAGCGTTCCACGTACTGAGCGCCACGGTGTGCGCGGCATTTGATTGCGTTCCGTCAAACAGCAAGGGGTCAACGCTTACGCCATTCACACTCAGCATCAGCTTGTATAGCGGATCGTGTTTCACCGCCAGTTTTATCACTGGCAGATTGGGATGGAAACTCTCTTGCGGATGCAGCCATTCATTACCCGGTTGGGCGGCGGATAACCAAGCCGGATCGTAAGGCAACACTTCCATCAGATGCGCCGGGTCGTTATCTGTGCTGTTCTTGGCGGCGGCCTCCAGCGTCGATTCTGGAGTGCTTATGGCACCGCCCGCTTTCTTTTGCACATGGAAATCGGCACGCCATAAAGTGCCGCCGCGCAGATTGACGAATTGCGAATACAGGCGTCCGGCAAAGCGGCTGTTCGGCTCGCAGGCAAGCACTTCATAATCCTTGGGCAATGAATCCATGTCCAGTTGCACGACATGGGTTCCGGCGCGCAGATTGTCGATGTGCCAGCGCCCTTCCTTGTCGGTCAGCGCATAACTGCCGTCCTGCAACACCACGCGCGCATTGGCCAGTCCGGTTAAATCGTTATCTACCCGATCATCGCACGAGCCGACGATCACGCGACCGATCAGGATGGCTTTGTTACGGAACAAATCTTCGCGCACCAGCACGCTGGCGCGCGCCGTATTCGAAGTGTAGCCGCCTGCTGCCGCAGCGATATTTTCCGCCGTGCCGGGTCGCGCGCCGGGAGTCACTTCCAGCACATAGCGCAACGTGGCAAGCGTGGCGGGAGCAAGGTTCAACGTGAAGGTGAGCGTGCGCGCGTCAGCCGCGATCAGCGGATCGGCGATGGTCGCGCCATTCAGTCGCGCCGAATTTTTTTGATAGCGGAAGCCGGGCGGCGGATGGTCGGCAATCAATGCGCCTATCACCGGCACGGTGGCGCTGTTGTTGGTGATGTTCAGGGTATAAGGCACAAACTCGCCGATGCCCACCACGGCTTTGCCTGCGGCTTTCTGGATGGTCAACGTGGTATTGCCGGGATCGAGCGGAAGATCAATGCGCAATGCCGCACCGGCCAGAATGAACACGCCACCATAAGAGCCGCCCGGCGTCGGGCCGGGGTTGCCGAGTATAACGGGCGCGACAGGCGGCGTGCCGACCAGGGCGGGCAGATTGGCGGGGATGACGCTAGACGGAAATACATGGCCGGGCAGGGGGACGACAAATTTTCTATAGCTGCCCGCTGCCACGTAGGGGAAATGGAAACTGCCCGGCGCCATGGTGGCGTCGCATAGCGTGGGAGAGCCGCTGATAACGGGTTGTGGCAACACGGTCACGGCATCGCTGCAATACACCGTGGCGGGCAGATTGGTCAGCGTGTTGATCAGGCTCACCGCAACGCCATTAAGCGGCGCGCCGCTGGCAGAGTCGAACACGATTCCGTATGGGTCGATCAAGCCGCTGCTGGAGCTGGCTATGTTCGCGCCGCTGGTGCAATTGCGGTGGTTGTATACCTCGGTGAGCGTCTCGTTGTGGGACGCTATAGTGATCTTGCCATCGTTGGGAGTCGGTGGGGTGCCGAGCGCGGCAAACACCGATGGCACGACGCCGATAAACACGCCGGTGGACAGCCCGGTTTCGGTCAGTTGCAGCACTTCGCTGTCGCCGCTGCTGGTGGTGATAGTTATTTCTACATGGTCGGCGATATTGGGATCAAGGTTGGAGTCATAGCTCACCACGCGGACAAAAATCGGCTCGTTGCGCGAGTATGAAGCGAGCGGTTTACCTGCCGCGTCGTTCATCGGGGCGAGCAAGAGACTGGCGGGCAAGAGTGTGGCTGCCGGGTCGCCGAGCAAGGTCGGGTTGCCCAGCGGCGTGAACGGTCCGATGATCGCACCGCTTGGCGCATAAGCGGTGGGCTGCACTATCTGGGTTGCGCTACCGGCGGGAGCAAGGGCTGCGCGTGCAGGCGATAAGTATTGCAATAATTCGATTTTGAGAGCGACATCGACACAGGCGGCGGTGTTCACCACCGCCGTGCTGGTTGCGTTGAGAGTATTTGCGCCGACGCTGTAAGTGGCGCTGGCCGTGTTGCTGAGCACGCTGTTCGGTGCCGTTGCCGCAAAAGCGCCTGCCGACAGGCCGCACAGCGCCGCGATTGCGAATGCCTTTTTCAGCCACGGAAAAAAATACCGCGACAGATGAACCGGTGTTACGGCAAGCGTCCTCGTTGCACGGCTCAGTGTACGGATCATGGAGAGTGGCAAGCATCTGGCACCGCTTATCTCAACGCCTATTGCACGAACGCGTTGAAATACACCGTGATGAAATCACCCGCCGGTAGCACGCCGCTCAGCAACGAGGCGGTCGCCGGACTTACCAAAGTTGGGTAATCGATAGTGATGCCCTGACCCACGACGGCGACGCCCGCCGTGACGGCTTGTGCCGCAAGTCCAGGTGCTGCGTAGGTTGTCGCGCCCGTGCCGGATACCGCACCGAAACCGCTGGCGGAAAGTGTGTTTGCGACATTGCCGGAAACACAGTTGGTGGCGGGTAGCGCCCCGCTATTCAATTTGGGGTCGAACAACACGGCGGCGCTCAGCGTATCGGTTGCTTGCCCCAGTGTTGCCGCCGCCGAGCCCGTGTTGGTTATAGTGATGGCATATTGCACCGCAGATGTCGGAATGTTCTTCGGGAAGGCATTGCCGTTTAACGGATCGCAAATCGGCGTGACTGTCTTGGCGACGCTGATGATGGCCGATACCACTTTGTAGGCATCGCGCGCAGAATGTTTACCGTCTTTGGCCGCATCGTCCGAACCTGCCGCGTCGGCAAACACCACGTCCACTCCGACGGTGTCCGCCGCGAGCAAATCAAGCGTCAGCGCACCTAGGCCGACCGCACCCGCATCATGCGTGGTCGCGGTCAGGCTAACCAGCGCTACGTCATTGTTGACTTGAGCCAAGGGGATGTCGGTAACCACAAATACCGTTGCCGTACCGTTGGCGGCGAGCTCGTCAACAAAGGTTGCGGTATCGAGTAATGGCTCATAAATAGCGTTGGCATTGCTGTCGACAAATACCCGCACATTGCTAGTTTGAAAATTGTCGGTCAAGCCAAACAAAGTCTGTGCCGTCGCAACGTTGGCGCCCGCCAAGGCATAATCCTGCGTCGTGTTGCCGTTATTGGTAACGGTAAAGGTAGTCACCGCCGCCAGTTGACCCGGCACGACGGTAGTGAAAGTCGCGTTGCCTTCCGTGACCGTCACATTGACTTTGTTATCCACCACAAATGTGGCGGCAGCGGAGGTGATTCCGGTCTGCCCGACGCCGCCGACCGTATAGCCCAGCACCGCCTGATTGCTGATGGTGGTGCCGGATGCCGTGCCTGCCGCCACGGCGTTTAGTGATGCCAGTCCAGACAGTATCGCAGTCACCAGCAGTGCGGCGAGCTTGAAGGCTGTTTTCGTTTTATTCGATTTCATTATTTATTCTCCCGAATGGATAAGCTCAAAATGTTCGTGGTCAACATGGCTAATTGATCACGGCGCGAAAGCCGACCTCGCCGGATTTTCCGGCGGCCAATTGGCCCTGATAAGACCAGCGAATATGGGTGTATTGTCCCGGCAGTGCGGTGTGTAGCTTGCCGTCCGCGCCGCGAAGTTTGAGGTTTTCCGCAACGTCAAAAGTCTTGCCGCCATCAGCCGAAAATACGATGGCGCAATTCGTGCAGAATGCGCTGCCGCCCTTGTATTTCATATTCTCCGGGATCGGGTTGTTGATGACGATGTCGCCCGCCGCTTTGTCGCTGACGTTCTCGAACGTGTCGGTGAAAATCACCTCGGTACCGGGGACGGCTTTGTCCGGCGTGCCACGCCTGATTATTTTTTTGCCGCTCTCGACGACCTCGACTTCGACCTCGGCAAGGCTGCTCACTTTGATCGGGGCTGTCGCGGCTTGAGTATTGAAGGCGTAGCTGCATAGCGCGGCAAACAAGATAAATACAGGCAATGGATAGCGGGTTTTCATGGGCGGAGTTCCTGTCAGTTGATCGTTGCGCGAAAAGTGATGACCGTATTCGCCGGGGCGGCAACATTCCCCAGCGACACAGAAACGGTTTGGGTGGCGCCGATAAACTGCGCTTGGTCGGCATCCGCTGCATCGGTTTTACTGACGCCGTTCAGCATGATGCTGCCCGGCACGTAAGTGGTATTGATGGGGAGCGGATCGGTGACCATCAGATTGCTCGCGGTGCCCGCGCCGGAAAGCGTCGCCACGATCTGGTAGGTGAGTACCGCGCCCGGCATGACGACTGCCGTGCCTTGCGTATCCAGCACGGCAAGCACGGTTTTGTTCATGACGAATCCCATGCCGCTGGCGACGTAGTTGCCTGTCGCATTAGCTTGTGCGCGCGCGCCGCCCACCACGGCGTAGCCACCGCCTTGTCCCAGTCCAGCCAGCGCGGTGCCGGGTGCTGCGCCCGCCGCACCGACGGTCATTGATGCCGCACCCAGCACCACCACGCCATGCGCATTGCTGGCGACGCCGGGAGTATCGCTGACCACGTAAATAGTCATGCTTGCATCAGGTGCGAGGACGGGTTCGTTTGTGCCCGCCACATAAATCGTGTCGGCGCTCGGACCGCTGGCCTGAAAACCGGCCAGCAAGCCGCTCTCCAGATAGATCGAGCCTATGCTGCCATTCAGCGGCGCGTAGTTGCCGAGGGGGAGCGGGGTCGGCCCGTTGGTGCGCGTCAGTCCGAACGCTTCCGTCCCATTGCCGCTATTGCTCAGCAAAAATGTCAGCACATCATTGCTGCCGGGAGAATTGACGGAAACGGACGCGCCGTCTTGCCAGGTAAGCACGGGCGACAGAATTTCATCCACCCGGAATAATGCGGTGTTGCTGGTTGTGGTACTCGGAGGGGAGATGCCGATCACATAGTTCAAGGTCGCACTGTTCGAAATAATGGTTCCGGCTGGAGTGCCGACTGCCCGGCAAAGTTGTGGCACAAGCAGCAACAACCCGGCGCAGATGACGGGCAAGAGCGTGCGCACATCGAATTTTTGACGAACACGAGCAACGCTCCGACAAGCGGAAATTTGCTGAGGGTTGACCGAGTGTACGGTCGATTTGTCAGAGCAATACATGGTTGTTTTTCATTGTCGGGCTGAGGCGGATCACGCGAGTACCAAGGCGGGAAACGCAGCTGCTTGCGCGTGCATTTACTCCGAAAAATACCCGCATCTGTTTGCCGCTAAATTTGGCGACCGTGTTTCATTATGGCGATCAGGCTTGTCGTTTTCCGTGCGCTGTCGCACATAGTCAGCGAGTTGGCTGTTGTCGTTGCAACCCGGAAAAACGGGCGGTGAGAGTTATGATGAACGGCCCGGCATCATGTGCTATGCCCGGCAGGTAAGTTGTGCGCTATCGTCGGCATACCGGTATCCGCCGCGATGCGAAAATCGTTCTTGCCTGCGCGCTTGGCTTCATGCAAGGCAACGTCCGCGTTCTTCAACAGCGTCTTCGCCTCTTCTCCATGCTCCGGGTAAATGCTGATGCCGACGCTGATGGTGATGCTCACGCTGTGATTCTGGATGCTGTATGGCTGCGACATCGTCGTTATCAATTTGGACGCCAGTTCAGCTATGCCGCCGACATGGTTTAATTCCCACAAAACAATTACGAATTCGTCACCACCCAAGCGTGCCACCGTGTCCTCCCGGCGTACGGCGGCTACCATGCGGGCGGCTACCAGTTTCAACAGTGTGTCTCCCGCATCGTGACCCAAGCTATCGTTGATCTGCTTGAACCCGTCCAGATCCAAGAACATCACTGCCATGGAGTGTTGGTTCCTGTGTGCATGTGTGAGGGCCACCGCAAGTCGATCCATGAGCAAGCGCCTGTTCGGAAGTTTGGTCAGCGAATCATGCAGCGCCAGAGATTCCATGGCGCGGCTGTAGTGATCGAGCTGCTGGTACAGCAAGCGCACTTCCAGCATGTTGTGAATACGCGTCTTGGCTTCCATCAGGTCAAAAGGGCTGCATATAAAATCCTTCGCTCCGGCGGCGAGCGCACGCAGTTTGTGATCTGGATGGGCGGTGATCACCAGCACGGGAAGGTAACCGCCCGTTTCGATTTCCTTCAGTTTTTCCATCACCTGAAATCCATCCATGCCGGGCATCTGCAGGTCGAGCAGAATCAGGTCATAGTGGTTGTCCCGATGCAGTGCGCAGACGCTGTACGGATCCATCGTGGAGGCGATAGAAACATAACCGGCACCGCGCAGCATGCGCTCGAGCAGAACGACATTGGTCTGCTTGTCGTCCACGATCAGAATGCTGGCGTTAAGTATGGTTTGCTCGCTGATCATCGTATTGATCCGGTTTTAATTGTGTCGGTCGATTCTATTTCAGTCGCGATTCTCACTTCACCAGAACCGATGCCAAACCCAGCAGCAAGCCCATGCTTGCCACATTGGTCGCGGTGCTGAGGAAAATGCTCGAGGCGGTAACGGGGTCGGCGCCGCAGCGCTTCAGGATGAGCGGTACGACGGCACCGCAGATGCCGCTGATGATGCAACTCCCGACCATGGCGAGAAATACGACGAGGCTGAGCATGGCGGCGCTGGGCAAATGCTGGGCTCTGGCAACCAGATACATACCGAGTCCCGCCACCAGTCCGACGAGTACACCATTCAGCAATCCGAGCAGCGCCTCTTTGCGGATCAGTTTTCTTTCGCTGCCCGATTGCAGGTCGCCCAAAATAATTCCGCGCAGGGTAATCGCCAACGCTTGGCTGCCGGTGTTACCGGATTGATCGGCCAGTACCGGAAGAAAAATGGTGAGTATCAATATGCGGTCTATGGTTCCCTGAAACATGGCCACCACAGCGGCGGCGACAAAGGCAGTGAACAGGTTGAGCTGCAACCAGGGAAGGCGCAAGCGCAGGCTGCGTAACCAATGCGTGGCGAAGCGCTCTTCTTTTTCGACACCCACCATAGCGCCGGGCTGTGCGCTTATCTCGACCGAGCGTGTTTGTTCCGCAATGAGTTCGTCGTAGAGATGTTTGACCTCGTCTCTTTGGCTGCGGATCAATTCTTGGCTGGCCTCAACTTCTTCTACTTTTAGCTCCAGTTCTTTGCTATGGATTTTCGCTTCCATGTGCAACAGGCGTACTTCCAGCATGTTGTGAACGCGCGCCAGCACCTCGGCCAGGTCGAACGGCTTGCTGACAAAATCTTTTGCGCCGGCCCGCAGCGCGAGTAATTTCTGACCCGGCTGCGCGGTGACGACCAGAACCGGAAGGTAATTATCGCCTTCGATTTGCTTCAGGCCTTCCATCACCTGAAACCCGTTCATGTCCGGCATGCGCAGGTCGAGCAGGATCAAGTCGTAGCGGTTCTTACGGTGCAGATCACAGACCTCGCCCGGCTCCATCGTCGAGGTGATGGCTTCATAGCCTGCGCCACGCAGCATGCGCTCAAGCAGGATGATATTGGCTTCCTGATCGTCAACGATCAGGATTTTGCCGTGAAGAATGTCGGATGAACTTATCATGAGAATTGCAGTTTGTGGAACCCGTTAAAAGTGAGTTGGGCGAACACAACAAATGTGCCACGCCGACCTTGAACAACATTCAACCGTAAAATCTTTTTTCATCCACGAAAAACACGGAAGGCACTAAATAAATCACAAGCTTACTTAGGTGAAGCGACTCACCCGATGGGTATGGCTGAAATTGCGGCATTTGCGTGGATGTTTTCGTGTTTTTTTGTGCCTTTCGTGGACAACTGTTTTTTAGGTTCAATTACGCTGTGGTACTTTCCCTTCGCGCCGTTGCAGGCGCTCTATTTCGGCCAGCACATCTTCCGGTAGTGTTTCCATTTCAAGGTCTGCGTCCGCGAGGTTGCTATGCTCATCATTGCTGATGCCGATCTTGCATTGGATGGCGTGGAGCATTTGCAACACCCGCGTCAGCTCATGTTCGGTAAGCAGGCTGGTATGCAAACCGAGATCGGTGAGTCGCTCGGTTTCTTTGGCCAGAAGGTTCTGGCTGATGAGTACAAAGGTCGCCAGAAAAATCGCTTCCAGCGACACAACCATCGTCAGGAACCCGTAGGGATAAGGGTCGAACGGGGCGATACCGAGATGACCGGTGTTGAGAAGAAACCAGAAACCAAACCACATGATATGCAGGTAAAAGAAACCCATGCTGCCCGAGAAATACGTCATGCCGTTGGCGATGCGATCTTGCAAGCTCTGCTCGCGAACTGCCTTCTGGCGAATGCGGATAATTTTGCGGATGTTGCGCTGGATGATATTCGATAGCGCTGGGTTGTCATCCTTGTGGTCTTCGATTTCCTTTTGCAGCAAACGCGCTTCCAGCATGTTGTGAACGCGCGCCAATACCTCGATCAGCTCGAATGGTTTGCCGAGAAAATCTTTCGCACCAGCTTGCAGCGCACGCTCCTTGTGACCCGGCTCGGCGGTTAACACGAGTACCGGAGGATAGTCGCCCGTCTCGATTTTTCGGATACCTTCCATTACTTGGAATCCATCCAGACCGGGCATACGGATGTCGAGCAGGATCAGGTCATAGCGGTGGTTGCGATAAAGCTCGCCGACCTTGTGCGGGTTCCTCGTGGAGGCGATGGAGGTGTAACCGGCAGCGCGCAGCGTGCGTTCGAGCAGAATGACATTGGCCTCTTCGTCATCGACGATCAGGATGCTGGCTGCAAAAATATCGGATGAATTTATCATGGTGCATGGGGCGGCTTATCGCACCTCCGCCGTTTCCTGCCCCGCGAATTCCAGCGTCGCCTCCAGTGTCTGCACGAACTCATCCACATTGATAGGCTTGGTTATATAGTGCAGGAACCCGGCCTTCAGGCCTCGTTCGATGTCCAGCGGCATTGCATTGGCGCTGACGGCAATGACGGGGATGTGCGCCGTTTTCGGCGTTGAGCGCAGCATTTTCAGCGTTTCAAAACCGTCGATGCCGGGCAAATTGATGTCCATTAGGATCACGTCAGGCTGGGATACATTCGCGATCTCGATGCCGCTGTTCCCGTTTAATGCAGTCAGCAGGCGCATGCCGGGGTGGCGTGCAACGATTTGCTCGACTAGCCGCAGGTTCGCCAGGTTGTCTTCCACATAGAGCAGCGTATGCGGGCGCGCGGCACGCGGTGCGTGTACTAGGCCCAGCGCATTGGCTTCATCGTCATCAAGGTGAGCGGGCGGGCGGGCAACCGAGATGAGCTCAAACCAGAACAGGCTGCCTTCACCGACGCTGCTTTTGACGCCGATCATGCCGCCCATCAATTCGACCAGCCGCTTAGTTACCACCAAGCCGATGCCGGTACCTTGCTCGCCGCCGCCCTCTTGGTCAAGGCGGTTGAACGCCTGGAACAGCTGCTCCAGTTGTTCGGGCGAAAGTCCTGTGCCGGTGTCTCTGACGCCGATGCGTATTCTTTCCGGGGTGCTCCTGACGCAGCTCACTTCGACCGTTCCGTGCTCGCGGTTGTATTTGATCGCGTTGGAAAGCAGGTTGATCAAAACCTGCTTCACACGGGTTCGGTCAGCCAGCACAAAATAGCCGGTATCGAGCAGAGGAAAAATCATCTGGAGG
>Ga0265327_10003950_pt1 | contig 13565 bp, 22 predicted proteins | sample 41621metaG_FD_202089 | JGI IMG/M metagenome (GOLD analysis project Ga0265327, IMG submission 202089) | Rhizosphere microbial communities from Carex aquatilis grown in University of Washington, Seatle, WA, United States - 4-16-21 metaG | ecosystem: Host-associated > Plants > Roots > Rhizosphere... | reverse complement strand
CTCCATCTACTAAGAGATCTTTAATTTCAGCTTTTAGTCTTTTTATTTCCTCGTTGAATCCTTGGGCTGACGCCTTTTTTTGCGTTTCCATTTCCTTTAGTTCCAGACTTAACTGGTACACTCTTGCTTGTCTTTGCTCTTGAGTTAATGCTTCGTTTGGTTGGTTGCTCATTTTTCTTCTCTTCTTCTTTTTTTGTTTCTGGTGTTACGGGAATCTCAGTGTTCCCTAGCTTAAGGGCTTCTGGTGAAGTTGCTGTCGCTACAACAGCTCCATCATCTACAGCCATTTTAAATGCCTTACCTGTCGTGAGTCCCAGGATACCTTCCAGGTTCGTAGGCTCAGGCAGTGAGGTAGGTTCTTCGTTCAAGTCGATCATGATAATAAGATATAGGGGTTTAAACGTCTGTCAACTTGGTAAGGCTGGCTAGGACATCGCTATGTTTAATTTTCAATATCTTCATCTCTCTATCATTATAACCGTAGGAGACTGCCCACTCGTCACCCACCAATAGCGCTCCACATGGGAACGCTGCAGCATTTCCCCATAAAACTACATTATCGTAGGGGTCTCCTGATATTAGCGGAGCAGAGGCAAACCTCGTTATATGAAAAGGAGGCTTAGCTGAGAATGCATAAGCTGCAAAATGATATTGTTTACCACAGCCTGTAAGTTTAGACACTTCAGGTGTGGTTACCGTGTGGCTGTGAAAGAAGCTAAAGAACTCATCACCTATCAATACAGGAGGAGTACCTCCCCTAGGTTGTCCATACTTCCAAGGTAAGGGATAGTTGGTCTCATATACTTTATCAGGTTCAAGAGTTGTTAGATTAGGTCTAACTACTATATGTGGCTCGGTAGAGTATACAAAATGAAGCTCGCCTAGATGGGTGAAGAACTGCCAGTTCTTTTCTATGTTAGGTTCCATGTGTCGAGTCAGCACTGTACCCACTGCAGGCGAGGCCCATTGTTCACATTCTACCGCTGCGCTATTGTCTGTGGCTCCGTAACGGAAGAAGTAGCTCTCCTCTGGCTGCATTGATCTGTCTAAGTAGCAAAAGCCTAGATTACGCCACTCTGAGAACGGAGAAATAGCTACATATGACATACTGAGTCTCCCGTTTATATACTGTACTCTGGCGTCTTCTGCGTTCTCCACATCATTAGTTTTTCTAACCTTAGGAGGTGTGATGTAGAAGCCGGAATTCTTCTCAGGTTGGAATTCCTGGGTCAGCTTACACATACCTATCTTAGGTGTTCCATCTTCCATATTAGCTCTATAAGCCATACGGTAGGACTGGCCTACTCGAAATATAGACGGATTGAAAAAATACTTAGTCTTAGGTAGGTTGTAAGTAGGTATATCGATTATTTGCATCTGTAGGATACAGTACTACAACTACATTATGTGTCTACAGAAAAGCGGCCTAGGAAACCAAAAAACCTAGGCCGCTGGGGAGAGACGCGGGAGAAGGACCGCGTTTATTGGGGAGGAAGAATTATGATGTACCGAGTACTGGAGTGATCGAGATCTGACGACCTTGTGTAGTGTCTGTTCCTGGAGCTCCTGTGCCACGAACATAAGTGACGTTGAATGCGATGTTAGCTACTGCTGCACCTACTGGGAAGCGAAGAGCGCTAGTGAGGTTAGTACCAGGAGCCACGGTCAGTGTAACTGGGGTGGCAGACTGCGAGATAAAACGAGCGCTAACAAGTTGTCGCATAGGAAGAGGGAATACAAGGGTATCGCCAGCTGCGAATGCGGAAGAAGGAACCACACCGAAAGCTTCTTCAATTTTCTCGTAGCGAGAGCTATAAACTGCCGAAATATCATTCGGGTCTGCAGTCGTAACTGCGTTTTTGATAATGTTTCTAATTGTAGGCATAATATTTTCTAATTATGGTATAAATCTTCAACGGAGCTTAATTGCTCCAGTGAGTTAACACCGTTGATCTTTAAATTATGCCAGAGTACTTAAACCGGTCAAGCCTTCGATTGAGCAATTTCTAAGGCAAATACCTTATTGTAGAACTTATCAATCTCTTGACCTGTGTAGGTCTGTTTATTCTTTAGATAAATTTCCTTACCCCACGACTGCTCCATGGTGGAGTCGGATACTCCTAAATCTCTCAGCAAGCCATACAGTTTAATCTCGGTGTTCTGTACCTTGTAAACTAGAAGACTTCGTTCTGGATAGAATATTACATGTCCACCTAAGCCTGTGCCCGGGATGACGTTAACGTGCGCTTCGACCTCACCTGAGTTACGAATACGGGTATACACACCTGATTTAAGTCGCTGCTGGTTAACAAATATATACTCAGAGCCATTTAGTAGTGAGGTATTACGCTCTGTGATGTAGGGTATATTAGCTATGATCGTCCGCTTCTTATCCAAAACCTTTCCTGTGGTCTTGTCTATAAGCTCGAACGTACCTTTGAGGGGTACTACTAAATCATGCTTTTCTAGAAGAGCTTTCTTCTGTTCAGCTAAAGAAAAGATCTTATTGGGATCTTCATAGTCTACGTCCGTCACCTGAAGTTTGTATTGTCCGGACTCCAACGAGTTAAGTTTGGATGCAAAAGCGATTTTTGCATTCTTTAAAACTAAGGCGCGAAGCTTCTCTGGGTCATAGAACGCTCGAGTATTAGCTGGAGGCTCAGGAATTTCAAGGTTTGGCATCTTTAGACTTTAGCAGGTTTGAAAGTTTTCGCCTAGCCACTCGTGTAAGTATGATACTGTAGCGATGGTAGTCTTCCGCTTCTTCTGGTGTAAAGTCTGACCGCTCTATGAATACCTCGAACGGATCCCCTGCATAACAATTTCCGTTATCTAGTGTTCCATTGAACTCCATAAAGGAGCCCTTGATACTAACCCCAGGAATATAAATCTGCTTAAATACTTCTTTTGTTTCACTCATGTAAGGTGTGTCCAGTCAACACACCTTGAATGTACTTGGAAGCTGCTGGATCTGCAAGGAGTTCTTTTACTATGGGATCCTCAGAGCCTAGGGTCAGCTCGGGAGAACTCCCTCTAGTAGACTGTACTGGACTTTGAGGGGTCATGGCTTGGATGGCTTTGTCGGCCATACGTTTTTTAAACATAAAGCCTGCCACATCTCCTATACTGGCTGCGCCTTTTTCAAAGCCTGAGTTAAACATTTCCACGTCTAACTTCATATTAATAAGGCTGCAACTGTACGTTCGTAGGAGAATTAAACTTTTGCTGATCCTCTTCCTTGCGAGGACGCTGGCTATTGTACGTCAGATAACCTGCAATTAAAGCAGGAGAGATAGCTGCACCTGTGGCAATTGTCAGCGGACCTTTAGCTAGGTGTAATGGGCTGTATTTTCCTGTAACTGCTTTATGAAGTATGTCGGATACTAACTGAGAGGTTGCATTGTCGCCAAGTTCATCATCTGCGGCTATCTTGACGCTAGGATCTAGAGCGGATGCGATACCAACACACAGAGCGTCGAATGCTGGCGTAGATGCGTGTTTGCGGATATGCATCAGAGTATCTAAGTACTCTTTTTGTGCAAGATCGAGCTCTTGTTGCATCTTGGCTTTTTGGGCCTGGTAGTAGTGTGCCTTAGCTCCACCAAAGCCTTCAGAAATACCTGTACCTAACGCTAAAGGATAAGTTGTCTTCTTTACAGCCTCTGAGAATAGAGAAGGCAGCAAGGAGGAGCTTTCCTCGTCTGGAAAAGGGTTGGCTGCTGCGCCTACCTTGGTAGATGCCTCGTATAAAAGCTCTTTAGGGATAGGAATATTAAGGGAGTTACTCTCCCCCATGGAGGGTTGTTCGGTGGAACGTTGACGTGCAAGTTCGCGTTGAAGTTGAAGATAACTAAAAATACCTGCACCCACTCGACGGGTAGCTTCGGCATGCTCTTGAGGTGAAAGGGGCCTATCCATCCTAAAACTCTAGCAATTACTCATCATCTTGGCTAGTAGGCTTTTTCTCTTCGTCATCTACCATCTCCGTATAGATAACAAACACTCTATATTCTCCTAGCGCTGTCCAAGTGTCTTTCCAGTAGGTGATGGCATACTTATCGCCATTCATCATCTGATGTAGAAGTTTTTCATCCTTAGGGGTCTCTGGACGAAGTACAATAGACTTCTTAAGAGTTTTAGCTAACTTAGTTCTCTTGATCTTCGGGCCGTGTGTGGCTTCGAAGTTATCAATGACCTTCTTAGGGTCCATGAGATTGAAGAAAGACTTCTGTAGTTCCTCGTCGGTCTTGCCCTTCTTCTTGGACAAGCTCATATCTGACTTCTTATCTACATACAAAATCTCATCAGCTACCTTCTCAGAAGCTGGAACGAAGCTAACATCACTCGTGTTTTCTGGGGTTGTGGATACCATGCTCTACCTCTAGGTTACGTTTTAAGTTCCTAAGATAGTCTATCTTTTTACGCTCTGAGTCGAGAGAAGAATTCAAATCCTCCAAATCATTGTCTGCTCTGGAGAGAATTGTACCTCCCATAATACCTGCACCTACGGTTAGCGGTAGACCGTACTGGGTGTAGAGATTACCGGAAGATTTATTTCCTCCTCTGCCTGCCAATGCATAACCAGCAGCTGCTGCAGGTAAGGGGGATTGAGAAGAAACACCATCTAAAGTGTCTGCTACCTTGAGGACTCCTTCACCGGTATTCAGGTTGTGTAGACTTTTTTCAAAATCCATAACCGACATACCTAGTTCAGCTAGTTTAAGGGTCAAAATGTCTTTAATCTCTTCGGCAATCTTGTTCATAAATGTTTATCTCAGTGGTATCGAGTATAGATTAGGGTTATCGCCTTGTCTAGTTACAGGTTCTCCTATCAAGGTGTTCATAATTACGGTGCCTGCACCAAAGCCACCCATACCTGCTAGAAACTGTGCTTCTCTGGAAAGCTTTTCATGCTTAGCTAGGGAGTGCGCTAATGCTGCTCCAACGGAACCTGCTAAAAGCGATTCGATGGGATGGGACATGATCATGGTCATTACCGAATGCTTACTGTGCTCCGGAAGGCCTGGATCCTTCTGTACCATCTTCAGCAAAGCCTCCCTAGACAAAAAATGTCTCACTGACTGGTAGTCTTCCAGCTCAGGAGAGGGTATACCTAACAAAGGAGGTATATTAGCGGAAAAAATATCCTGTGTGGCTGTGTCAGGCATATTAGTTGTTCTCTATTAGAGAAGCAGCCTTAATTACTTCGTCCGCATCGATAGCTATTTTAGGTTCGATAGCTGTATCTTCCAGCTTGAGGATATCTTGAACCTTCTTTTTTATCTTTTTCTTAGGTACAAGACGCCAGTTGTCTCCACCTTCATGACGAATCGTGAATGTAGGGTTTGCTTTGCCTGTCTGTTGGGTAAAGTAAATCTGTCCTGGGTCTGATCGGTGCACCTGGAGTAGTCCCTTTTCGTGCGTACCCTTTTCGAAATCGTGTAGAGGCTTGTCTGGTAACCGCTTGATGCTGATATCCTCCTCGTGTTCCCCTTCTGGAATTGCGAAGTGATATACGCTCTGGTTGTCGGTTATTCTCAGTCCTTCTGGATCTCGAGCGTAACGCCACTTTGCCTGCGATGTCAGATTTGGCAGCAAGGCACCTTGATTGGCTACGTCGAACACATCGTGCCCTTGTTTGAATAGGTTTACTGTGTTTACAAATCCTGCCATCAAGTCGTTTAGATACACTTCCTGCATCATCAGATGTTACATCTTCGTCTTTTTCAAGGCAATGATGCTTTTTATAGTTAGGGTGGAGAATACCACCTGCCCTACGTTTACGGCGGTCCTTGCCTATGATCAATGTAGATTTTAGGAGATCCGTTAGTGCCTTGTTGAGGGCTACAGCGTTTTCTTCTGTCCACTCGTCATGGTAAACGTCGAAAATGTTCAAGGGTTTACATACATATCCAGCCCAGTTAACTGCATGATCATCACTGTAGATATTAGAGGCGAAAGAAACATCCCATTTATATGTCTGCTTGATCTCGCTAAAATCAGGGAGACCTTCTCCCTTATTAGTTACGATGAGCACATGAGTATGTTGATGTACCTTGCGAGTAAGGAGGGTATCCATTGAGATCTCTTCTCCTAAGGTCCAGCCAGCAATCTTACCTTCCCGTACCCAACCGTTCAATTGCTCAATGACGAGATTGAAGAACTTATAGTACCTAGCTTTATCTTCTGGATGCCAGTCTGTGCTCATCGTGGTTGTATGGCCGTTGTGGAAGATCACATGAGACATGTCATACTTTTTAGGGTTGAGCATGGAACGGATCTTCTTCATGGCTTTCTTGGCTTGCACGGCCTTAGCGGAAGCACATCTGGGACAATACAGTGTAACCCCACACCTACGGAGCTCCTCAAACTTACGATCCCGTTTACAGGCGCAAACAGGGGTATGTGATAGCGTCTTGTGTGTGGAGGCTGCCATGCTGATGAGCAGCATCTGTCCTACAATGTTCAGCTGCCTCTTGTTCTCCCACATGTTCAAGAAGTCTAAATCTGAGTCGATTGATTTGTTGATATTCCTACGTTGAACCAAGTTCATTAAACACTTGTGATCGTGCAGGTCATACAATGAGTCATAACGCAGTTGAAGTGTGGACTTCACTGCGTCGTATCTAGTAGGAACAGCCGCTAGGCGTGCGTAGTCTACTATGTTCTCGATTGCTCTCGCTCTCAGATTTCCAATAACAGCCATTATGTTTCTCTCTTGTTATGTGCGTCCCGCTCAGCCAAAAAGATACGGTTATGTAGCTCGTTGATAGTGCTGGCTGCATTCTCTTCTTCCTTGGTAAGAGTTAAACCTAATTTCTTGGCGGCTGCAACAAGTTTCCGTCCAACCTTCAATACCGTCATGATATTGTCCATGTGCTGAAAGTTTTCTGTCATCTCGTCTGTTTCTCCTTCAAAAGGGTTAGCTTCGTCTCGTGGTGCTCGTTTTCTCATAACCATAATGTATGGGTGTTTGTGATATACGCAAGAGGTGACAAATAGACTCAGTTGGACTGGCGTGAGACACAAACTGTCACGCTCATATAAGTTATAAATTTTGTAAGTCGTTGATACTCAATACCTGACAAGCAGGGCGTTCTGGCACGCAACCTGCAGTACATAGATAACCTCAATAAAAAGGAAAATAAATAATATGTATCTAACGACAACACGTACTAACCCATTCTCTCAACTCTATACCGTGGATTGGATGGACCAGCTGCTTGGTACTACTTCAGACTCTCACGAAGAATGGGGGGCAGAAGACGAAAGCAACTTCTACTACCAGATAGACTTGCCTGGAGTGAGTAAAGGTGATGTGGAGATCTCTACTCACAAAAGGAAGCTTACCTTGAAATGGTCTCGTACCAGGAAAGGAGCCAAAGAGCCTGATAGGTACTCAAGTACCTGCTGGATACCTGCCAACTCAGACATCAGTAAGAGCTCCGCCGAACTGAAAGACGGCGTGCTCTGCCTTACGATCCCCAAACTTACTAGGGACCAAAAAGAACAAAAAATAGTAGTGAAGTAACAGGACACGAAAAACCCCAGCAGGGAAAATGAATAAGAAAACCTGCTGGGGTATATTACTAACAAAGGACGGTTACAGAACCCACTCAGTCCATACTGCTTGAATAGCGAAGCCTGCTGCACCGGCTAAGCCTGAGTGTTGAAATGCGATACCATTGTTTACGCCTACAGGAAGAACAAACCCCTGCATACTGATCACGTCTGCTAAGTCGATAACAATAGGAGCAGCTGAAAGGGTTGCGGAGGAGGCTGGAGTAGGAATAGGAAACACCCACTTACTAGCTGTGACAGTGCCTCCTGGCGTGAATCCTGTAGATCGAACGAGCCCACTATACACAGCGTCACCAAGGTTTCGATTGAGGGTATTGTCAGGGGTTACGAGACCTCCAGTAGCTGCTGTGGTGTATCGGGACAGTGTAAGAGTAGCTGTACCTGCTGCAGAGGCAGTGCCAGGTGTAACAACTAGGCGAATTAGGCGTGAGATCTTGGCTGATCCTGATTCAAGCCCGAACACATAAGCAGCTGCTGTAGGTGTAAGGCCTGTTTGAGAGTAGAAATAGGTAGGTTTTAACGAGTCGTTCATGTAGACAATATACAGTTATAGGTTGAAAGGGTCAATTAGCTAAAAAAGAGAGAGTACGCTTGCGCATACTCCCCCTTCGGAATCCCACCCCTAAGGGGTGAAATTGTTTACGCCGCTGAAGTAGCTTGCGCTGCTTTTTGTTTTTTGACTTCCTTTGCAACACTTTCAGCTATATTGTGTGCGATATCTTTTACGATAAGAGCTGTGAGAACTCCTGCAGCTACGATTCCGATTTGTTTGGCGATGTTAATTGCGAGTGCGTTCATGATTTTGATTTCCTAGAAGTACTTTGGTTATTGGCTTCGATACCTCAACTACGAGATACCTGTAAAAAGCTTAAAAGTCCTTCTTATAGTATTATACCTTAAATAGGCCTTTTTAGCCTCTAGGGGACCCCTCCCCCCTCACTCTAGCTTAATAAACATTGTTTTACTGAGTTGGGTAATCCAATTGAGGATTTCCGGACCGTGTAAATCCAATGCTGAGGTCAAGGTGGTTACACCTGTCTCATTTAGGCTACCTGTCATGTTTGCGTAGTAGGCTTTTGATACCCCTACGGTTTCACATAGCAGGTTTAGATGTCTGGCCTCTTTAGGAAGCCTTCCATCAAATATAAGCTCCCTCATACTGAACTGATCAGGTATTCCTAGTCTGTCCATGTAGGAAGCCATCAACTCTGACCACTGTTGGTGGATAATAGATAGCTGTTCTGTGTGTTTTTCATCTAAGTTCATAAAATTCCTTTGGTTTTAAGTGTTGTGGGAGAAGAGGTATTTCTCACCCCTCCCCCCACAGCTATATGTCTAACCCCATACTTCGTAGAGGTCATTAACTACGTAAACTATAGCCTTCACAGTATAGTGTAGACACCATCCTGCTAGTGTAAGCATATGTAGCTCCTTTGTTATAGTATTATACCACTAAAGGAAGGCTACCAGGGGGTGGGGTGAGGTTAGTTAGCTAAAGAAAAGGTGGATTGCAGAATCCTGCCTTTTCTTTAGATCTATATGATCGGTCTGTCTTTGAACCACCAGATAACCAGCTTAGATAGGATATCAGCGATGGCTATTTTTATCTTATGCATAAGAAGTCCCTTTAAATATTATACCAGTAAATGAGGGTATTATGGGCCTAGGGTGTAGGAAGGTCCGCCTCGTTAGAAAGCTGGGATTGATGCCCCTTCAGTGTTGTAAGGGCTGGGTTATGACTCCCCGTGATAAACGTTTTCCAGTCGTCACTTATAGGTAGGCGTGTTAATGCTGAGGAGATGGGTGTTCGTATAGCCGAAGGCAGTTTTTGAAATGGTGCCACGTTAAAGTCGTTCTTCCAATGAGCAGGGTTATTTAAGTAAGATTGATAGCCTGTGCTGGGAATTTCTTTTATCCATTGCTGGATTATCTCAGGTCTCACCTTGATGTGGCGCATCATACGTACGGCATTTAAGTTAGCCTCTTGTTCCGCTCGTAGAGTCCGTAGAGGATCTATACGGCGAGCCCAGCCTTCGGTTATACCGCCAAGCCAGCTCTGTGCCATGTACTTCTTGTCCATCAAATGCCCCATCTCGTGAGCTAGTACACCTGCAGGAGATTTAAGAAACTGCTTGGCGTGCTCACCGTGATATAGCTTTTCAGCATCACTGGCCCGAGTCATATAAATCCTCTTCCCTATGGCGGCGCCTGGAGTGAAGCGAAGCAATTCCGGCATACGCTTACGCATATGGTTAAGCAGATCATCTATTATCGGATTTCCAAATATCTTAGGATTCTCTTTTATAGCATTTAGCTGGGGAGTAACTCTGAACATCCCAGATAGGACACTGCCTCTATGTAACTTCCCTCCGACCTGGTTCCTAAGATATTGGAGCATCCTTTTCCTTTCCCCGAATGAAAAAGGGATAGAGTTAAACGCGCTCGCTGCCTTAGACAACGGAGTTAAAGCTCCTGAGTTTATTCCCGCGTTCTTTCGAAGTGCAAGACTGTCTCTAAACTCCGATGCCAAAAGATGTGCTATCTTTTCCATGGCTTTACTTGGACGTGTAATCGGAAACTAGATTATCCATTCCTGCTCTAGCTGCAGCGTCTGCTGCGAATCCTCCTATGAGGGGAAAGGCTGAATTACCCACCAAATTCGCAGGTACTCCTGCCATCGCTCTAATATAATCGTTGATCAGGAGATCCTTGGGCGACTTCATCTCTCTGCCTGCCGCATCCTCTACGGGGTTCTTCTGCGCTCCTCGAACACTTCCATACAATGAACCGCCAAAAATACCTAACCCTCCACCGACTCCAGCTCCTATCGTAGAACCGTTTAGCACTGTAGAGTGCCCAGTTAACGCCTTAACAAGAGCTCCTGTTCCTGCTCCTAAAACTCCTCCTATACTAGCTCCGCCCAGACCCCCAGCCACAGTGCCTCCCAAGGTGTTCATACTGCGATAAAACTGCTCCTTCACTCTTTGTCCGTATGGATGGAGGTGTCTTTCATGTTTCTGAGCCTGTTTTTCAAAGCCTCGTAAGAATGCCTGTTCCTTGAGCGTCATAGTTAAATCTTACAACATGAGGTACAAAAAAAAAGAAATTTGTTTAATTGCCTGCTATGTAGCACTGTGAGAAGCTGGTCGTATGCGAACGCACTTTGTAGGAGTTGTTTGGGGTCATGAGTACATCGAAAGGATGCTTACCAGGGCTGTACCCGCGCTGATGATGGACAGCAATCTAGGAAACTCAAGGTTTCGAGACTCAGAACTACACTTGTATGTGTCTGAGACAGAAGACTCTCCAGCCCTACCTGCATTGATCGACGCGTTGGAAAGAGGGTTTGTAGGAAAGACGTATGTACACAAGACGAGTGTGGAAGGAAACAAGTATGTGGCAATGACTGCTGCGCATGAGAAGGGACAGAAGCAGGCTAGTGACGAAGGTGCATATACCGCTTTCCTGAGCCCAGACAGCATCGTAAGCGAAGGATTCTACTCGGTCGTAGACAATCTGGTGGAAGCAGGGGCTGAAGCGGTACAGGGGCACTTCCATCGCATGAGTCTGGAGACCTACCTGCCGTGGTTCGACTCCGTCAGAAACGGAAAGCCTACGTTGAAGAGGTTGTTGAGGAAGGAACACATGCATCCCTGGTCGAAGAGCTGCTTCTTCGACGCCCAGCCGATCAGCTCCTGTCCTTCTCCGATACATTGGGACTTTGGAGACTTCTTTGTAGCAAGATCGTACTATCTGGGACCGTTCGCGTTGAAGCCTTGTTCCGTGGTGCATGAGAGGACGTGCGACTACAACCTAGTGTCGCAGTCGTGCAACTTCGACAAGATTGCGTATATAGCTGATTCAGATGTAGCGCATGGGGTGGAGTTGTCCCACCACGACTATATGTCAGACACGTTCAGGCCTTTAGGAGAGAAGTACAACCTTGCTACACTGAGACAGCACTTCATCGACTGCAATGCAGAGCCCTTACATCTGTACAACTTTGAACAGCTGTTGGTGTTCAGGTGGAACACGAACTAGCTAAAAAAGAGGGATAGAACCTCTTTTTGACCGCTCAAGCACTGCCTTGTTTGAAGGCAGCCAGTTGAGGATTAGTCTTTTCCAACAGAGACGCGCTGTACGACTTCTGGTTCAGCTCGAGAGGAACATAACGCCCAGCCTTCTCGTCGAAGTACAGAAGCTTCAATTTCCTTTTAACTGGAATCGGCTGCGATGAGAAGGCTGCGTTGAGTTTGGTCTGTATATGCTTGCGTGAAGCCACAGGTCCATCAACAATACTCACATACTTATTAGATCTCATAGTTTTGATTCCTTTGGTTAACAGTCCAATACAAGACTAGCTGCAGCCGTACGTGAGTTTTCCTTCTGTTTCACGCCTGCGCATGTAATGACGACTTCGCATGCCAGACCTGCAAGAGGTGGAACCACGAAGTCTTCCGATTTCTTGTCTTTATCGTCCACTGAAAGGTGGAATTTGTCGACTACTTCACGCGTGGCGATGCTGGTTACAACCAAGAAGTACTGTTCGATGGGTGCTTGCAGACAGGTCTTCTTGTCTTGCGCCAGAACCTCCTCGACGAACTTACAGCCCAGCCGCAGCTCGTAGGTATTCGAGTCGATGGTTGTAGTTGCCGTGTAGAGGTCCCAACCCTCACAGGTGAACATTATCCGCTCCAACATCAGGTCTCCCGCCTGCCACTTTGCGTCTTCTTCTCGTATGCGCTTCCATGCGAGCGTATTTCCACGATTTACACCTTCCAGAGACCAGGCCCAGTTGACTGTCTCTTGGTCTAGCTTTTCAATGAACGCATCTCGATTCTTTAACTTTAACATATATAGTATTCCTTTTGATTTAATTAGCTTCAGAGAACCGTAAAGCTCCCTTAAAGGATTATACCGCTAATAGATCTAAACAAGCCTACCGGGGGGGGGTATACGGATCAACGTATACACAAGCGCATCATGGTACAGTTGAGGAAGTAGTCGTCAGATTCAGACTCCTGATAGGAACTGGCAGACTCCCCGTAGAAGTCCTGTATGACAGAGAAGCCCAGTTTAGTGAATACTGGTATAAGGTCGTTTCTATGTGAAGGTATTAGTTCAGTCAGGTAAAGTATTCCAGAATGATTTTTAGCTATCTCACCTTCCATAGCCCTTATACTCCTACGCAAGAGCCCCAGACCACGATAAGCAGGCAGGAAGCCAGTCCAACTCAATCCACAGCTGTGAGGGGTTTTAGAGCTTACGTAGTAGCCTGTATAGCCAGCAATAGAGTCGCCTACAGAGACAGCATACATCTTCCAAGGGAATAATCTTCCCTCGTCTTCGAACTGCCAAGAATTGATCCGAAGGAAGGAGTCGACAACATTAGGAGAAGAGCGTGGGTTGTCCCAAATCTTCGAAGACCTCTCCAAATCTAGCTCAGTTACTACTTCAAGTTCAGTAAAGTTAACAGTCATAGGGTTAATATAGTAGAAGTAGGGTAGACGGGCAAGAGTAGTTAGGTATGAGATTATTGTTAAGTGGTTAAGTAGCAAGCTGGTAAGTAGGGGGCGAAGTACGGTAAGTAGGAGATGTAGATGGATTAGATATACCATTATCTATCAACCTGAGGTTTTTACTGCCTGTAGTGTAGTTGATTGACTCCGCTTTGATACACTGTAAGGTTAAGACAGATGAAGAAAGAACTAGTAGAGCTGAAAGCTGAGTTGGACGACATTGCTGTAGAGCTTCGAAAGATATTAGCTAACGCCCCTACTAGCGATATGGTTGTTACTGAGAGCCTCATTCTTGGTGACCTCACAGATGAGGTAGAGGAGATCGTACAAAGGCTCAAGGTCATCGACAAGAACAAAGAGCTCTTCGAGTACATGATCGACATCACTAATCTTCTTCTTGAAACACACAACAAACTTGCAGTACGTCTAAGTGCGTTAGAAGATCGTATGTTCGATGAACTCAAG
>Ga0265327_10003949_pt1 | contig 13565 bp, 10 predicted proteins | sample 41621metaG_FD_202089 | JGI IMG/M metagenome (GOLD analysis project Ga0265327, IMG submission 202089) | Rhizosphere microbial communities from Carex aquatilis grown in University of Washington, Seatle, WA, United States - 4-16-21 metaG | ecosystem: Host-associated > Plants > Roots > Rhizosphere... | reverse complement strand
CGCCTCTGAAAGAGGCTTGGGCTGCTCGGGCAGTGCCCAGTGTTCCGTGACTCGTCAGGTCAGGCAACCATGTTGACACTCGCAAATGCAACCTAACATCCGAGCGGCGCGCTCGAGCCCTCGCAGGCCGACCAGTCGCTGACCCGCACGCTGCAGGCCGCGCTGGGGCTGATCGACGTGCGCGTGCTCGACCACGTCATCGTGGCGCCCGGCGGCGCGCTGTCGATGGCCGAGCTGGGCCTGCTGTGAATGGGGCGCCTCGGCAGGCCTTCCTTCCGGGGCCTATGCTTGGCGCCATGCCAGCCAAACCCAACAGCCTCAAGAGCCTCTCCGACCTGAAGCAGGTCCAGCGCTCGCTCGCCGAACAGCGCGAACGCGAGGCCGCCAGTGCCGCGGCCGAGGCACTGGCCCGCAAGCAGCGACTGGCCGAGCAGGACCTGTTCGCCCGCGCGATCGGCGCCACGCAGCCCTTGCGCAAGGCCGCAGCCGTGCCGCTGGCGCCCGAGCCGCCGCCGCCGATCCCGGTGCAGCAGCAGCTCGACGACCGGCGCGTGCTGAAGGAATCGCTGTCCGACGAATTCGACGTCGGCACCCTGCTCGATGCCGACGACGAGATGAGCTTCCGCCGGCCCGGCATCGGGGTCGAGGTGACGCGCAAGCTGCGCGCCGGCGAATGGTCGATCCAGCGCCAGCTCGACCTGCACGGCCTGCGCACCGACGAGGCCCGCGAGGCGCTCGGCGCCTTCATCCGCGAAGCCTGGAAGCAGGGTCTGCGCTGCGTGCGCGTGGTGCACGGCAAGGGCCTCGGCTCGCCGGGCCGCCAGCCGGTGCTGAAGGCCAAGGTGCAGCGCTGGCTGATCCAGAAGAACGAGACCCTGGCCTTCGTGCAGGCCAAGCCGGCCGAAGGCGGCGCGGGTGCGTTGCTGGTGCTGCTGGCGCCGGCGCGGCGCTGAGGCCCGGCCGCCCGGCGCAATCCGCGGGGCTAGCGGTTGCGCATCCAGTCCGCCGTCTGGAAGAACGAGCCGCGCAGCCGCTCGCGCAGGTCGTCCGGCACGCCGGTCTCGCCCATCGCCTGGTCCATGCAGGCCAGCCACTGGTCGCGCTCCTTGATGCCGATGCTGTGGCCGCCGATGCTCTGCGGCATGTGACGGGCGCGCAGCATCGGGTGGCCGAAGCGCTCGGTGTAGTGCTGCGGGCCGCCCATCCAGCCGCAGAGAAACCAGAACAGGCGCTGGCGCGCGTTGTCGAGCGAGCTGCCGTGCACCGCGCGCAGGGCGGCATAGGCGGGTTCGAGGTCCATCAGGTCGTAGAAGCGCTCGACCAGCGCGTGGACCCTGTCTTCGCCGCCGATCCATTCGAAGGGCGTGCGCCGGGGCCCTGGTTCCTGTATTTGCATGGCGGTCATTGTCCCGCGACTTGCGGCAACATCGGCGCATGCCCGAAGCCACATCCCTTCCCGCGTCTGCCCCGCCGCTGATCGACGTGTCGCCGCTGCTCGCCGCCGGTGGCGACCGCTCGGCCGTTGCCGGCGCCATCGGCGCGGCCTGCCGGGCGCACGGTTTCTTCTACGTGACCGGCCACGGCGTCGACCCGGCGATGATCGCCCGGCTCGAGGACCTGAGCCACCGCTTCTTCGAACTCGACGAAGCGGCCAAGATGCAATGGCGGATGGCGCTCGGCGGCCGGGCCTGGCGCGGCTACTTCCCGCTCGGCGGCGAGCTGACCTCGGGCCGGCCCGACTGGAAGGAAGGCCTCTACCTGGGCACCGAGCTGCCGGCCGAGCATCCCCGCGTTCGCGCGGGCATGCCGGTGCATGGGCCCAACCTGTTCCCCGACCTGGAAGGCTTTCGCGAAGCCATCCTGGCCTACATCGACGCGGTGACCCTGCTCGGCCATCGCCTGATGGAAGGCATCGCGTTGAGCCTCGGGCTCGATGCCGCTTATTTCAGCGAGCGCTACACCGCCGACCCGCTGATCCTGTTTCGCATCTTCAACTACCCGACCCAGCCGGTGCCCGAAGGCCTGGACGTGCATTGGGGCGTAGGCGAGCACACCGACTACGGCCTGCTGACCATCCTGCACCAGGACGATGTCGGCGGCCTGCAGGTGCGCACCCCGGGCGGCTGGATCGACGCGCCGCCGATCGCCGGCGCCTTCGTCTGCAACATCGGCGACATGCTCGACCGGATGACCGGCGGCCTCTACCGGTCGACGCCGCATCGGGTGATGCGCAACACCTCGGGGCGCGACCGGCTGTCCTTTCCGCTGTTCTTCGATCCGAACTTCGAGGCCCGCGTGCGGCGCATCGAGGGGCTGCAGGGGGCCGAGGCCGCCGACGACAGCGCCGCGCGCTGGGACCGCGCCAACGTGCATGCCTTCAACGGCCGCTACGGCGACTACCTGCTGGCCAAGGTGTCGAAGGTCTTTCCGCAGCTGCGCGACGAGGTGCTCCAGGGCCCGTAGCGGCTATTCCGAAGCCTGCCGCAGGGTCGCCACCACCGGCCGGCGCAGCACCTCGCGCAGGCCCCACCAGCCAGCGGCCAGCGCCAGCAGCGCACCAGCCAGCGCGCCGGCCAGCGGCACCCAGGGCGACGCGGTCCAAGTGAAATCGAAGACGAAGTGGGCCAGCGCCCAGGCGATCACCGAGGCCACGACGCTGGCCAAGAAGCCGGCCAGCATGCCGACGCCGGCCAGTTCGGCGCGCTGCACCTGGCGCAGCAGGCCGGCACGGGCACCGACCGCGCGCATCACCGCGAATTCGCGCGCGCGTTCCTCGCGGGTCGCGGTCACCGCCGCGAACAGCACCACCATCCCGGCCGCGAGCGTGAAGCCGAACAGGAACTCGACCGCGCCGATCACCTGGTCGAGCACCCGCTGCACCTGCTGGATGGTGGCGCTCATGTCGACGGCGGTGACGTTCGGAAAGGCCCGCACCAGCGCGTTGTCGAAGCCCTTCGCGGCCGGCGCCTTGAACGCGCCCATGTAGGTCACCGGCACGTCGTCGGCCAGCGCGGCGACGGTGTACATGACGAAGAAGTTGGCATGCATCGAGCCCCAGTCGACCTTGCGCAGCGAGGTGATGCGCGCCTCGTTCTGGATGCCGCCGATGTCGAAGCGCAGGCTGTCGCCCAGCTTCATGCCGAGCGTCTTCGCCAGGCCCTCCTCGACGCTGAGCTCGCCGGCGGCGTTCGGCGTCCACGCGCCGGCGACGATGGTGTTGTGCGGCGGCGCCTCGGCGCTGTTGCTGAGGTTGAATTCGCGATCGACCAGCCGCTTGGCCCGGTCTTCGGCGTAGTCGTCGGGCGACACCGGCCTGCCATTGATCGCCACCAGTCGGCCCCGGATCATCGGGTACCAGTCGAAGCCCTTCACCCCGCCGTCGCGCAGCTTCTGCTGGAAGGCATCGCTCTGGTCGGGCATGACGTTGATGACGAAGCGGTTCGGCGCGTCCGGCGGGGTGGCCATGCGCCAGCTGTCGACCAGGTCGGTGCGCAGCAGCACCAGCAGGATCAGCGCCAGCAGGCCGACCGCCAGCGCGCTGACCTGCACCACCGTGTAGGCCGGCCGCGCCGAGATCTGCCGTGTCGCGAGCACCAGCCAGCGCGGCGCCGTCGCCTCGTTGACCGCGCGCCGCAACAGGCGCACCGCCAGCCAGCTGAGCAGCGCGAACAGCGCTACCGCGCCGGCGAAGCCGCCGACCGCGATCAGCCCGAGCTGGAGGTCGCTGCTCGCCGCCACCAGCAGGGCGGCGAAGCCGGCCACGCCCACGCCCAGGACCGCGATCGAGGCCGGCTTGAGGTTGCCGACATCGCGCCGGATCACCCGCAGCGGCGGCACCCGGGCCAGCTGCAGCACCGGAGGCAGCCCGAAAGCGAAGAGCAGCGTCAACCCGACCCCCATGCCGAAGGCGACCGGCCACCAGGTCGGCGCCGGCAGCGCAGTCTCGACCAGGCCGGCGAGCAGCAGCACGAAGGCGTAGTGCACGCCCCAACCGATCAGCACGCCGATCGCGCTGGCGCTGAGGCCGATCAGCGCGAACTCGAAGGCATAGGCGCCGGCGATGGTGCGCTGGCTCTGGCCCAGCACGCGCAGCATCGCGCAGTCGTCGAGGTGGCGGGCCGCGAAGCCGCGCGCGGCCAGCGCGACCGCGACGGCGCTGAGCAGCGCCGCCAGCAACGCCACCAGGTTGAGGAATTTCTCGGCGCGGTCGAGGGTCTGGCGCATGTCGGTGCGGCCGCCTTCCAGCGATTCCAGGCGCATGCCGCGCAGGTCGCCCTTCTTGATGGCCGTGTCGACCGACTCGCTGAAGCGCTTGACCGCGCCCTCCTCGCCGGCGACGGCGAATCGGTAGCTGACGCGGCTGGCCGGCTGGACCAGGCCCGTCGCCGGGATGTCGGCCTGGTTGATCATCACGCGCGGCGCGAAGCTCATGAAGCCGCCGCCGCGATCCGGCTCCAGCGTGATGACGCGGGCGATGTGCAGCGCGCTGTCGCCGAGCAGCAGCGTGTCGCCGACCTGCAGCGCCAGCGCCTCGAGCAGCCCGGCATCCACCCAGGCCTGGCCGGGCGCCGGCACGTCGCGGGTCGGCTGTCCGGTGCCGTCGATCGAGGCGGCGGTCTGCAGGTTGCCGCGCAAGGGGTAGCCGGCCGCGACGGCCTTGAGCGCCACCAGCTTGGACGCACCGCCGCGCGCATCCTCGGCGCGCGCCATCGTCGGAAATCCGTAGGTGGTGGCGGCCTGCAGGCCCAGCGTCCGTGCGCTCTCGAGGAAGGCCTGCGGCGTCGGGTTGTCGCTGGCCAGCACCGCGTCGCCGCCCAGCAGCTGGCGCGCATCGCGCTGCAGGCCGCCCTTGAGCCGGTCGGCGAAGAAACCGACCGCGGTCAGCGCGGCCACCGCCAGCAGCACAGCGACGATCAGCAGTCGGAGTTCGCCGGCGCGCAGGTCGCGCCAGAGGGTGCGCCAGCCAAGGCGAAGAATGGCATTCATGGGGCCGACGATAGCCGAGCCAGCGGCATCGGCCGAAGTCAAGGACTTCGCTGCCCTTGCGCACCGCCCGATCTCGCCGCTGAAAACTGATTCACATTTTGTGACAAAGGTCGCCAAGACGCGCTCCGGGCGAATCGCGAAGTCGCGGAAGCAGGCGCGGGGTGCGCTTCAATGGGGGCAACGCAACGAAGGAATTTCCATGAGCTTCTACGACCATGACCGCGCACTGGCAGCCCTGGAGGTCAAGGTATCGGAGCTGCTGATGGCGACGCCCGACATGAGCGATCCCATGCTCGACCCGGCGATCCGCCGCGTGCTGCGCCTCCTGCGCGACCAGCACGGCATGGAGGCCGCCTTCGCCTGCGAGCTCATCGGCGGCCAGCGCGTGTCGCAGCGCGTCCAGCCCTCCGAGCGGGCCCAGTTCATCGACGAGGCGGCCGAGCCGCTCGAGCTGGCCTTCTGCCAGCAAGTGCTGAGCGGCCACCAGGTGCCGTCCGGCTGCTACCTCAGCGCGCCGGTGATGCTGGGCAACGGCAGCTACTACGGCACCTTCTATTCCTTCTGCTTCAACCCGGATCCGGCGATCGAGGCGCGCGACGTCAAGAAGCTCGAACAGGCTTCGGCGCTGGCGGCGCGGCTGATCGGCGAACGCATGGCCGGCACGGCGCAGCCGCTGGCCGCGAGCCGCGAACGTCCGCTCGAGACGGCCCGCGCGGCCTGAGGCAAGGCCCGGCCGCTCGGGCCCGCAGCCCAGCGGCTTCGCTCAGCCCCCAGCCGCCCGCAGCAGCTTGCGCTGGCCGAAGCGGCTTTCGAGGAAATCGAGCAGCGCCCGCAATGCGGCGCTGTTGTGGCGCCGCTGCAGATAGGCGGCCGACAGCCACATGTCGCTGCGCCCGTAGGCCTGCAACACCGGCACCAGCTCGCCATGGTCGATATGCAGCTGGACCAGCATCTCGGGCATGTAGATCACGCCGAAGCCCTGCATCGCGACCTCGATCAGCGGGGCGCTCTCGGTGGCGTCCATGCGGCTCCTGACCGGCACGTCGAAGCTCTTGCCGTCGACCTCGAAGCGCCACTGCGGATGGCTGCCCAGGCGCGACTGGGTCAGCGCGTCATGATCGGCCAGCTCGCGCGGATGGCTGGGCTTGCCGTGCTTCTTCCAGTAGACCGGCGAGGCGCAGACCACCAGGTCGCGGCGGGCCAGCTTGCGCACGATGAGGTTCTCGTCCTCGACCGGGCCGAAGTGCAATGCCAGGTCGATCGCGTCCTCGGCCATGTCGATATGGCGGTTGGTCAGCTCCAGGCTGATGCTGACATCGGGGTAGTGGGACATGAACTGCCCCAGCGCCTTCGGCAGGTCGCCCTGGCCCGCGCCCAGCGGAGCGGTGATGCGCAGGCGGCCGGTCGGGCGGCTGGCATGTTCCTGCACCTCGGCCTGGGTCAACTCGAACATCTCCATCATCGGCTTGCTGCGGTCGAGCAGCAGCGAGCCGGCGTCGGTAAGGCTGACGGCGCGGGTCGATCGATTGAGCAGGCGCACGCCCAGGCGTGCTTCGAGTTCGGCGATGTACTTGCTGACCGTGGCCTTGGAGACTTCCAGCTTGGCCGCGGCGCGCGAGAAGCTGCCGTGGGAGGCGACTTCGCGAAAGGTTCTGATCAGGTCTAGGCTGTCCATGCCCGGCGATTGTCGCGCGAGCCGGCAAGCCGGCCCCGCGCGCCATCGCCGACCGCCCGGCCGCCCGCGGGCCGCAACCCCGGGCGAAGCTCAGTGGAAGAAGGCGGCCGTGCTGACCAGCGTCCGGTAGACGCCCCAGGCCAGCGGAATGCCGACCGCGGCCCAGGCCAGCACCACCGTCAGCGAACTCACGCTGGAATCGTCCGCGACACCCCGGCCGCCCGCTTCCGCGGCCATGGCCTTCTCGTGCGCCAGCTTCTTTTCGTGCGCCAGCTCTTCCTCGCTCATGAAGTACTTGGCCGCCACCGGCCGCACCATCAGGTTGGCGATCAGGCCGACCACCAGCATGCCGACCAGGATGTACATGGTCTGGTTGTAGACCTGCTCGCGCGGGATGCCGAGCCCCAACTGGTATTCGCGCATGTAGTTGACGACCACCGGCCCCAGGATGCCGGCGGTGGCCCAGGCGGTCAGCAGGCGGCCGTGGATGGCACCGACCATCTGGGTGCCGAACAGGTCGGCCAGGTACGCCGGCACCGTCGCGAAGCCGCCGCCGTACATCGACAGGATGATGCAGAAGGCGCCGACGAAGAGCAGCTTGCTGCCCGCCGCGGCCGACGACGGGATGCTGAAGTACAGCAGGCCGCCGAGCACGAAGAAGACGGTGTAGGTCAGCTTGCGGCCGAGCTTGTCCGAGAGGCTGGCCCAGAAGAAGCGCCCGCCGATGTTGAACAGCGACAAGAGCGCGGTGAAGCCGCCGGCCACCGCTGCGATGGACGCCAGCTGCGTCTTGTCGAGTTCGCCGAACTTCTTCGGAATGTCGATCAGCGCGCCGCCGAACACTTCCTGCAGCATCGGCGACGAGATGCCGATCACGCCGATGGCGGCGCTGACGTTCATGCACAGCACCAGCCAGACCAGCCAGAACTGCGGAATGCCCCAGACCTTCTTCACGTGCACGTGGCGCTGGGTGATCATCGCGTTGCCGGTCTGCGCGGCCGGAGCGACCCAGCCCTCGGGCTTCCAGCCGGTGGGCGGCACCCGGTAGCCGAGCGCGCCGCCCATCATGAATACGAAGTAGCCGATCGCCATGACCACGAAGGTCTGGGTGACGCCGACGCTGGTCGGGGTGGCGAAGCTCTTCATGAGCTCGACCGCCAGCGGCGAACCGATCATCGCGCCGCCGCCGAAGCCCATGATCGCCATGCCGGTGGCCATGCCGCGACGGTCGGGGAACCACTTGATCAGCGTGCTGACCGGCGAGATGTAGCCCAGCCCGAGGCCGATGCCGCCGATCACGCCCGAGCCGAGGATCATCAGCCAGAACTGGTGCAGGTGGATGCCGATGGCCGAGACGATCATCCCGCCGCACCAGCACAGTGCCGAGACCACGCCGGCCTTGCGCGGGCCGGCGCGTTCGAGCCAGCCGCCCCAGAGTGCGGCCGAACAGCCCAGGAAAACGAAGAACAGGGTGTACATCCAGCCCAGGGTGGCGATCCGCCAGTCGCAGCCGGTGGCGAAGAGTTCGGCCACGAAGCTCATGTCGGGCGGGCAGGTCTTGGCGCCGCCGCCAGCGGTGGCCAGCGCCTTCGACAGCGGCAGCCAGAACACCGAGAAGCCGTAGGCCATGCCGATGCACAAGTGAATCGCCAGCGCGGCCGGCGGCACCACCCAGCGGTTGAAGCCCGGGCCCGCGATGATGCGTTCCTTGTCGAGGAAGCCGGGCCGGCGCCCTGCCGAGCCTGCGTCGTCCGCTCCCAGGACGCCAGCCGTAGAACCTGCCATGACGTTTGTCTCCTTTGCCGTTCGTTGTAGGGGCGCAATGCCCCGCGGGAGTGTGACCGTACCGGTAACAGAACGTCAATCAGGGTTCACCACGTGCGCGCAACGGTCGCTGGAAGCGGCCGGCGCCGGGTCCGACACGACAGATCAGGTGTTCTTGCTGATCGAGATGGTCGGGAACTTGGCGGAGAAATCCTTCGCCTGTTCGGCGATGCCCACCGCGACCCGGCGCGCGACTTCCTTGTAGAGCGCCGCCACCTCGCCATCCGGATCGGCCACCACGGTCGGCCGGCCGCTGTCGGCCTGCAGCCGGATGTCGATATGCAGCGGCAGCGCGCCCAGGTAGGGCATGCCGTTCTGCTCTGCCATGTGGCGCCCGCCATCCGAACCGAAGATGTGTTCGACATGCCCGCAGTTCGAGCACACGTGCACCGCCATGTTCTCGACGATGCCGAGGATCGGCACGCCCACCTTCTCGAACATGCGGATGCCCTTGCGCGCGTCCAGCAGCGCGATGTCCTGCGGGGTGGTGACGATCACCGCGCCGGTCATCGGCACGCGCTGCGACAAGGTGAGCTGGATGTCGCCGGTGCCCGGCGGCATGTCGACGATGAGGTAGTCGAGCGCCTTCCAGTTGGTCTGGCGCAGCAGCTGTTCCAGTGCCTGCGTCGCCATCGGGCCGCGCCAGATCATCGCCTCGTCCTGGTCGACCAGGAAGCCGATCGACATCACCTGCACGCCGTGGTTCTCCATCGGCTCCATGGTCTTGCCGTCGGCGCTCTGGGGCCGGCCCTGGATGCCCAGCATCATCGGCTGGCTCGGCCCGTAGATGTCGGCGTCGAGCAGGCCCACGCTGGCGCCCTCGGCGGCCAACGCCAGCGCCAGGTTGGCGGCGGTGGTGCTCTTGCCCACCCCGCCCTTGCCGGAGGCCACGCCGATGATGTTCTTCACGTTGGGCATCAGCTGCACCCCCCGCTGGACCGCATGGCTGACCACCTTGGTCGAGATCTCGACCGCGACCTGGCCGACGCCTGGCACCGTCCTCGCCGCGGCGATCAGGGCTTCGCGCAGCGCCGGGATCTGGCTGCGCGCGGGGTAGCCCAGCTCGATCTCGAAAGACACGTCGGCGCCCTTTATCTGCAGGTTCCTGATGGCCTTGCCGCTGACGAAATCGCGGCCGGTGTTGGGATCGACGACGGCCTGCAAGGCCTTTTCGACCGCTTCCTGTGTAACGGACATTGATCACTCCTGAATGGCGGGAGTCTAGTTCGGCCGTCGAGGCGGCCAGGGCCGCGAGCGCGTTTGGCCCTACCTCCGCCCATCCCGGACGCCACCGGCCAGGCTTCAGGACCCGGATCGCCGTCCCGCCGGCACGCCGCCTCCGGCCCGGCTACGCTCGGCCCTCAAGCCATGCCCTCCAGCCGCCCGATCCCCGCCGCGCCGATCCGACCTCCCGCCTCCACCGCGCTGGTCCTGACCGGTGGCGGAGCGCGCGCCGCCTACCAGGTCGGCGTGCTTCAGGTGCTGGCCCGGCTGCATCGGGCGGCGCACGCGGCGGAGCGCGGCAGCAATCCCTTCCCGATCGTGACCGGAACCTCCGCCGGCGCGATCAACGCCGCGGCGCTGGCCTGCGGGGCCGACGACTTCGGTGCCACGGTGCGCCGCATCGCCCGGGTCTGGGCCCGTCTCGACTCCCGGCGCGTCTACCGCGACGACGCGCTGGGCGCGCTGCGTGGCGGAGCACCCTGGGCCCGCCTGCTCTCGGCCGGCTGGCTGGTCGCGCGCTGGCGCCGCTCGGGGCTGCGCTCCCTGTTGGACAACGCGCCGCTCAACGAGCTGCTGAGGCAGCTGGTGCCGCTGGAGCGCCTGCCCGAGCTGATGGCGCAGGGCCACCTGGATGCGCTCGCCATCTCGGCATCGAGCTACAACTCGGGCGAGCACGTGAGCTTCTACCAGGCGGCGGGCCCGCGCGAGCCCTGGGTCCGCTCCAGCCGCATCGCGGTGCCGGCGCGGATCACGCACGAGCACCTGCTGGCCTCGTCGGCGATCCCCTTCGTCTTTCCGGCGACGGCAATCGAGCTCGAAGGCCGCACCGAATACTTCGGCGACGGCTCGATGCGGCAGTCGGCGCCGCTGTCGGCCGCGATCCACCTGGGCGCCGAACGCATCCTCGCGATCGGCGCCGGCCGCATGCAGGAGCCGGCCGGCGCGCTGGCGCCGAATGCGCTCGGCGGCTATCCGAGCCTGGCGCAGATCGCCGGCCATGCGCTGTCGAGCATCTTCCTCGACGCGCTGACTTCCGACGTCGAGCGGCTGCGGCGCATCAACGCCACGCTGGCCCTGATCCCGCCGGCGGCACGGCGCGGAACGCCCTTGCGGCCGGTGCAGCTGCTGCTGATCGCGCCCTCGCAGCGCGTCGATGCGATCGCGGCGCAGCATGCCCACCTGCTGCCGCCCTCGGTGCGGGGGCTGCTCGGCGAGCAGGCGCTGTCCGCCGCGAGCGCCGAGCTGAAGGGTTCGGCGCTGGCCAGCTACCTGCTGTTCGAGTCCGGTTTCACCCGTGCGCTGATGGCGCTGGGCCGCGCCGATGCGCTGGCCCAGCGCGAGGCCATCCGCGATTTCTTCGGCTGGCGCGGCACGCCCGGTTGATCAGGGCGCCGGGCCCAGGCGCTTGACCATCCGCACCGCATCCTCGACGTCCTCGTAGTAGCCCGGCCGCAGCCCCGATTCCTCGAAGCCGTGACGGCGGTAGAAGGCCTTGGCGGGCGCATTGCCGGCGCGTGCCTCCAGCCTGATCGCGCGGATGCCGGCGACGCCGGCGGTGGCTTCGAGCCAGGCCAGCAGCGCCGAGCCGAGTCCGGAACGCCTGGCCGCGGCGTTCACCGCGAAGAGCGAGATGTGGGCGTCCTCGTCGCCGTACTGCATGATCGCGAAGCCCAGCAGGGCGCCGTCGCGGCGCGCCACCACCACGTTGGTGGCTGGATCGACGATTCCCCTGAGCACCCGGGTCTCGGTCCAGCGCCACGAAAGCCCTCGCTCGATCGCGTCACGCGACAGCTGCGCGATGGCCGCCGCATCGGCGGGCTGGGCCAGTTGGATCTCGTAGGCGGTGATCAAGGCGAAACCGATGCGGCAAGGGCAGGCCGGGGAGGGGCGGCAGGAACTATAAGCCTCGCCACCTAAAATGCACCTCCTCCCGTCGGCCCAGGCAGCCGGCCGGAGCTTTTTCCAATCTACTTCCGCCAGCACTCCCTCCCGAAAGCGCCCCTCGCGATGTCCCAGCGCAAACTCTTCGTCACCACCGCCCTGCCGTATGCCAACGGCAAGTTCCACGTCGGCCACATCATGGAATACATCCAGGCCGACATCTGGGTGCGGTTCCAGCGCATGCAGGGCCACATGGTGCATTTCGTGGGCGCTGACGATGCGCACGGCGCGGCGATCATGATCTCGGCCGAGAAGGCCGGCATCACGCCCCAGGAATTCGTCGCGCAGATCTCGGCCGGCCGCAAGGAATACCTCGATGGCTTCCACATCCGCTTCGACAACTGGCATTCGACCGCCTCGCCCGAGAACAAGGAGCTGGTCCAGGGCATCTACAAGCGCCTGAAGGCCGCCGACCTGATCTCCAGCAGCACCGTCGAGCAGTTCTTCGACCCGGTCAAGTCGATGTTCCTGGCCGATCGCTTCATCAAGGGCGAATGCCCGGTGTGCCATGCCAAGGACCAGTACGGCGACGCCTGCGAGGTCTGCAGCAGCGTCTATGCGCCGACCGAGCTGATCAAGCCCTATTCGGCGCTCACCGGCGCGACGCCGGAGCTGCGCAGCTCCGAGCACTTCTTCTTCAATCTGTCCGACCCGAAGCTGGTCGACTTCCTCAAGGCCTGGACCCAGGACGGCAAGCTGCAGCCCGAGATGGCGCGCAAGGCCAGCGAGTGGTTCGAGGCCGGCATGGCCAACTGGGACATCTCGCGCGACGCGCCCTACTTCGGCATCGAGATCCCCGATGCGCCGGGCAAGTATTTCTACGTCTGGCTCGACGCCCCGGTGGGCTATCTCGCCAGCCTGAAGAACCATTTCGACAAGGGCCAGGCCGCCGCCCACTGGGATCCGGCCTCGCGGACCACGCAAAGCTTCGAGGAATTCGTCGCCGATCCGGCGGTCGAGCAGGTGCACTTCATCGGCAAGGACATCGTCTACTTCCACACGCTGTTCTGGCCCGCGATGCTGCAGTTCAGCGGTCGCAAGACACCCAGCCAGGTCAACGTGCACGGCTTCATCACCGTCTCGGGCGAGAAGATGAGCAAGAGCCGCGGCACCGGCATCGACCCGCTCAAGTACCTGGCCATCGGCATGAATCCCGAATGGCTGCGCTACTACATCGCGGCCAAGCTCAATGCCAGGGTCGAGGACGTCGACTTCAACCCCGACGATTTCGTGGCCCGGGTCAACGCCGACCTGATCGGCAAATACATCAACATCGCCAGCCGCGCGGCCGGCTTCATCGCCAAGCGCTTCGGCGGCAAGCTCGGCGCCGCCTCGGCCGATGGGGCGGCGCTGCTGGGCACGCTGCAGGCGGCGTCGGGGCCGCTCGGGGCGCTCTACGACGGCCGCGACTTCGCCCGCGCGCTGCGCGAGATCATGGCGCTGGCCGACAAGGTCAACGAATACGTCGACCAGAACAAGCCCTGGGAGCTGGCCAAGAAGGAGGGCATGGACGCCCGCCTGCAGGATGTCTGCTCGACCTGCATCGAGGCCTTCCGGCTGCTGACCATCTACTTGAAGCCGGTGCTGCCGCTGCTGGCCGGGCAGGTCGAGGCCTTCCTGGGCACCGGGCCGCTGCTGTCTTCGGACGCCGGCCGGCTGCTCGGCGCCGGCCACCCGATCAACGACTACAAGCACCTCATGCAGCGGGTCGACCCCAAGCAGCTCGACCAGCTCTTCGAGCCGCCCGAGGCGCCGCCCGAAGCCGCTGCAGCCGCACCCCTGCTGCCCGGTGGCGAAGGCATCGCGCCGACCATCACCATCGACGATTTCGCGAAGATCGACCTGCGCATCGCCAGGATCGTGGCCTGCCAGAAGGTCGAGGGCTCGACCAAGCTGCTGCACCTGACGCTCGATG
>Ga0265327_10003948_pt1 | contig 13567 bp, 11 predicted proteins | sample 41621metaG_FD_202089 | JGI IMG/M metagenome (GOLD analysis project Ga0265327, IMG submission 202089) | Rhizosphere microbial communities from Carex aquatilis grown in University of Washington, Seatle, WA, United States - 4-16-21 metaG | ecosystem: Host-associated > Plants > Roots > Rhizosphere... | reverse complement strand
GGATGCTCGTTTACGGTCTGATTTGGGAGACAACATAATGATGCGCCAACAATTTCTATTTGGATGCATTTGCGTGTGTTGCTGGGTCGCCGCCCTTTATTTTTTGAAGTTCTGGAAACGCTCGCGGGACCCGTTGTTTATCTTTTTCAGCCTCGCGTTCAGCTTGCTTGGGACTGAAAGAATCGTTGCATTACTCATCAGTTCACCAAACGAGTATGAAGTTTACGTGATTCGGCTGTTGGCGTTCATCTTAATCCTGGTTGCGATCGTTCAGAAGAATCGGTCGAGACGTTTATGAAGTGAGCGCAATTTTCACAGAGTCCTTTTGTGAGAGGAGGTGAAACAGGCGTTTGCGGTGTGTGCCTGTCGTATTGCTGTTTGAGAAAACTATCTTAGGTTTGGTTATGAGGTGGTTTCGTTCCGTTCAGAAGTGGAGCAACGGTAAATTACTTCGATTTTAGAGGCAGGGAAGGTCAAGGAAAGGAGGAATATGCCAGTTGAAATTGTTCCAGCAGGAACCTCAAAAGTGATGGAAGTGCATATAACAGGGAAATTGGTAAAGGAGGATTATATTCAGTTTGTGCCCGCGATCGAAGCGCTGCTCAAACAACATGGAAAATTCCGCATACTCGTCGAAATGCACGATTTTCACGGTTGGACGGGTGCAGCGTTTTGGGAGGATTTGAAATTGGACGTTAAGCATTTTAGCGATATCGAACGAATTGCGATGGTCGGAGAATCAAAGTGGCAACACGGTATGGCGATTTTCTGTAAACCATTTACCACGGCTCAAATTCGGTATTTCGACCATTCCCAGATGGACGCGGCGCGAGGGTGGATCAGCGAAGGTTAGCTGCTTGTAGCCCATATAGGATTTCGTAGCGCGACTCAGGTTCCGCGGTGCTCATAAGCGCTTGTTCATCGCGAATTCATCCAAAGGAAAGCCAATATTTTTCAATACGGCGACCGTCGCGTTCGTCTACTGTTTCATAACCAAATACTGAACCTGTGAAACGCATCGTTATCCTGGCGGCAATGGCTATTCTGGCCTCCAACGCATTTGGAGGGGACAGCGCCGATACCTTCTACCTCCAACTCGTCCGCGGTACCGACACTTCCCAGCCGCCTCAGCGGGACTGCCGTCCCGTCGGCCCCCGCTTGGCGAAGACTTTCGAGCCCGTCTTCAGGTGGAGGTATTATTGGGAAATCAATCTGCGAAAGACCGTTGTGCATTCCGGACAAAAGGTTCGCTCACCTTTGAGCTCCGAGCGCGAAGTCGAGATCGACCTCCGCCAACCGAAAGAACGGCGCATCACTGCCTACCTACAGGGGAAGGTCACCGACCGCACGATCCTGGCGGCGGGCAGCGACATGACGATCATCGGCGGCAACCGTCGTCCGAACGAGGCTTGGTTTATCGTCGTGCGGCACGACAATCCACGTCTTCTAGTCGAGAAATGACGGATTGGCTCGTGCCGATCTTTAGATGATGAACCGAAAAGGGGCTAAACAAGTCTGCGCCGAAGTGGTCCTTGCCCCATTTATGGTCTGACACCTCAGCGCGGCATGTAACTCCTCGTATCAGTTCATAACGCCAAAAAACTAAATTATTATTTTTGTATCAAAGGTCAGCCGACTTCCGATTTCTCATTGCACGCACGCACCCGTGCGTTAAACTCCATTCGGCTAGTCACATGAAAATTTTTATCGACGGCAAATATTTTGCGGAACGCGACGCCAAGGTGTCAGTGTTCGATCATGGATTCCTTTACGGTGATGGAGTGTTCGAAGGAATTCGGGCCTACAACGGACGAGTTTTTAAACTGTCCGAGCACATCGACCGCCTGTTCTATTCTGCCCAGGCGATCATGCTCAAACTGCCGATGACGCATCAGCAGTTCATGGATGCGACCGTCGATGCTTGCCGCAAAAACAAGATCCGCGACGGTTACATTCGTCTGGTGGTTTCGCGCGGCGTGGGTTCCCTTGGGTTGAACCCCTATAAGTGCGCCAAGCCCTCGGTCATCATCATTGCCGATAAGATTCAGCTCTATCCGCCGGTTCTCTATAAGAAGGGGTTGGACATCATTACGGTCCCGACCGTGCGTAATTTGCACAGCGCGCTCAATCCCGCGATCAAATCGCTCAACTACCTCAACAACGTTTTGGCGAAAATCGAAGCCATCAACGGTGGATGCGAGGAAGCGATTATGTTAAATTCAGAAGGATACGTTGCTGAGTGCACCGCCGATAATATTTTTATCGTGAAAGGTAACCAACTGATGACTCCGCCGCTGTCGGCTGGCGCCCTTTACGGCATCACGCGCGGGACGGTCATGGACCTGGCCCGCGACAACGATCTCGAAGTGAGCGAACCGAATTTGACGCGTTACGATCTCTTCAACGCCGACGAATGTTTCATCACCGGAACTGGCGCTGAAATCGTTCCCGTGGTAAAGATTGATGGGCGCATCATCAAATCCGGTAAGCCCGGCCCGGTGACCATGAGACTGATGGAGCAATACAGCGCCTTGACGAACGAGACCGGAGAACCGATATACCGATAAAGCTTATGCTGTGCATGATCTGCAAACAGAACGACGCCAAAGTGCATCTGACCCAGATAGTTGGGGACAAGATGCAGAAGGTCGATCTGTGCGAAGATTGCGCGAAAAGCAAGGGCGTCAACGATCCGGCCGGCTTTTCCCTGGCTGATTTACTTCTCGGATTAGGTGCCTCCTCCGAAATGGAGAAATCCAGCGGTGGCGAAGAAATTCGTTGTCCCGCGTGCAATTTTACCCAGGCTGATTTTAAGAAAGCCGGACGCCTCGGCTGCTCCAGGTGCTACGAAACCTTCGCCGAAGGCCTCGAAGGCTTGCTGAAATCGATGCACAAAGGCACCAAGCACCTCGGCAAAGTCCCGCAAGCCTTGAAGCAAACGCGCGACCTCACCGAGCGCCTGAAATTTTTGCAAAAGAAGCTCGAAAAAGCGGTAGTTTCCGAAGATTTCGAGCAAGCCGCCAACCTGCGCGACGAAATTAAATCGACGAAAGAGCAGTTGGGGCAAATGGCAACCACCTGAAAGGCTGAAGGCTAAAGCATAGAGGCTAAAGCAGGTGCTGCTGAAACGAGTTTTGAGCCTTTAGCATTTAGCCTTGTTGATATGACCATTCACGAGTTTTTAAGTCCGCCCGCCGAAACCGCACGACGCTCCGGCCCTCACGACCGCATTGTTATGTCCTCGCGCGTCCGTTTGGCTCGCAACGTTAATGGGCTGGCGTTCCCCGGCTGGGCGAAAAAAACCGAGCGCGTCAAAGCGTTAGACGTCATTCGTCCCGCCGTCGAAACCTTGCCGCAGCTTTCCGGTGCCTATTCCGAATCGATGGAGAATCTCGGCCCGCTCGATAAACAAATCCTGGTCGAGCGCCATTTGATCAGTCGCGAACACGCCGCCAAAAACGCCGGCAGCGGCTTGGTCCTCAACAAAGAAGAATCTCTCTGCGTAATGATCAATGAAGAAGATCATTTGCGCATGCAGGCCTTGCGTCCCGGATTGCAACTCAAACAAGCCTGGATGGCCATTGACCAGGTCGACAGCGAGTTGGAGAAAAAACTGGATTACGCTTTCAGCAACGAACTCGGCTACCTGACCGCGTGCCCTACGAATATAGGGACCGGCATCCGTGTCAGCGCGATGTTACACCTGCCCGGTCTGGTGCTGGCGGAACAGATCAATCAAATCATCCAAAGCGTCAACAAACTGGGCCTTGCGGTCCGCGGACTTTACGGTGAGGGTACTGAAGCGTTAGGGAATGTTTTCCAGGTTTCGAACCAGATGACTTTGGGCGAGCAGGAAACCGACATCGTCGAGCGATTGAACAAGGTTCTCCTCCAGATTATCGAGCACGAAGAAAACGCACGCGCCACGTTGCTCGAGAAAAAGCCCAAGATGGTTTTCAACCATATCGGACGTGCTTACGGAATTTTGGCCAACGCCCATAGCATCTCATCAAAAGAAACGATGAACCTGCTATCGTTGATGAAACTTGGCGTCGATCTCGATGAATTTCCGAGCGCAAATCGCTCCCTGATTGACGAGCTGTTTATAATTACGCAACCGGCACATTTGCAGAAGCAGTTCACTGAAAAGCTGGCCGCTGAAGAGCGCGATTTGTTGAGAGCCGATATGTTGCGAGAACGGTTACGAGTAGTGAGCAGGCCGAACCCGAAACCGACCGGTCCCAGTAAGAATTAGGTAGTTAAGAAATTGAGAAGTGAGATTTAAGAAGGAGCACATCGGGGGTATTGCCTTTCTTTCTTAATTCTTAACTCTTAATTCTTAGTGAGGGCCTTTACTGGACAAGAGAAATCAGGAGATTAGATTTGTATTATGAGCGAAGAAGCCATGAATAACTTTACGCCACGCGCTCAACAAGTGCTGGCGTTGGCTCGAAAAGAAGCAGACCGCTTCAACCACAATTTTGTTGGCACCGAACACCTTTTGCTCGGCCTGATTAAGCTTGGTCAGGGCGTTGCCGTCAACGTCCTCCAGAAGCTCGGCCTTGATCTGGAAACCGTCCGCATGGAGGTCGAGAAGCAAGTCGGTACCGGCCCTGACCAGAAGATGATCGGCAATATTCCTTATACGCCGCGCGTCAAAAAGGTCCTCGCCCTTGCCGCCAAGGAAGCCAAAAATTTGAACCACACTTACGTGGGCACCGAACACATCTTGCTGGGGTTGCTTCGCGAAGGCGACGGTGTTGCTGCCAGGGTTTTAAAGAACCTCGACGTCGACATTGAACAAACACGCCAGGAGATTTTGAAGGAGCTCGATCCCAACTTTGCCGCCGCTGAAGAGCAACAAGGCGGCACTGCGGAACCCGCCCCCGAGAAAGCTCCTACTGAAAAGAAAGGCGAAGTTAAGACCCCAGCACTTAAAGCGTTTGGTCGTGACCTCACCGAAATCGCCCGCAAAGGCGAAATGGATCCGGTCATCGGCCGTCAGAACGAAATCGAACGCGTCATCCAGATTCTTTGCCGCCGCACGAAAAACAATCCCGTGCTCCTCGGCGAAGCCGGTGTCGGCAAAACCGCCATCGTCGAAGGTCTTGCCCAGGAAATTTCCAAGGGCAATGTCCCCGAGATTCTCCGCGACAAACGCGTTATCACTCTGGACCTCGCCTTGATGGTCGCAGGCACGAAGTATCGCGGCCAATTCGAAGAGCGCATCAAAGCCGTCATGGACGAAATTCGTCGCGCCAAGAACATCATATTGTTCATCGACGAATTGCACACGATCGTCGGCGCCGGTTCCGCGGAAGGAACCATGGACGCTTCGAACATCATCAAACCCGCGCTCAGTCGCGGTGAGATGCAATGCATCGGCGCGACCACGCTTAACGAATATCGCAAATACATCGAAAAAGACGCCGCCCTCGAACGCCGTTTCCAAACGGTCAAAGTCGAAGCGCCGTCCCAGGATGAAGCGATTCAAATTTTGAAAGGTCTTCGTATCAAATACGAAGAACATCACAAGGCTGAGATCACGGACAAAGCTGTTGAAGCCGCCGTCCGCATGTCCGACCGTTACATCACCGATCGTTTTCTGCCGGACAAGGCAATTGACGTCATGGACGAAGCTGGTTCTCGCGCGCGCATTGGCACGATGACTCGCCCGCCAGAAGTTAAGGACCTCGAAGCCGACATCGAGCAGATTAAGACCCAGAAAGAGCGCGCCATCAAAGATCAGGATTTTGAAGGCGCGGCCTCCATGCGAGACAAGGAAAAACAGGCCAAGGAAAAATTGGATTCTGTGCTCGCAGCATGGCGCGCCAGTCGTGAAGAAAAACGCGTCACTGTCGATGAAGATGACATTTTGAATGTCATCTCCAAATGGACCGGCATCCCGCTCAAGCGTATGGAAGAAGGCGAAGCCGCCAAGCTCCTTGCGCTCGAAAAAGAAATGGGCCGCACGATCATCGGTCAAAAAGAAGCCGTCGTCGCGTTGTCCAAGGCATTGCGCCGCGCGCGGGCGGATCTGAAAGATCCCCGTCGCCCCATCGGCACATTCGCGCTGCTCGGGCCGACCGGTGTCGGCAAAACCTTGCTCGCGAAAACGCTCGCGGAAACTTTATTCGGCGATCCCAAGGCGCTCATCCAATTGGACATGAGCGAATACATGGAACGGCATAATGCCTCACGCATGGTCGGTTCGCCTCCGGGATATATCGGTTACGAGGAAGGCGGCCAGCTCACGGAAGCCGTCCGTCGCCGTCCGTATTCCGTCGTGCTTTTCGACGAAATCGAAAAGGCGCATCCGGACGTGATGAACATGCTCTTGCAGATTTTGGAAGAAGGCAAACTGACCGACAACGTCGGCCGCGTCGTCAACTTCCGTAACACCATCATCCTGCTGACCTCAAACGTCGGCGCGGAAACCATTCGCAAATCGACGACGATGGGCTTCTCGCCAATCAGCGACGAAGCGACCTACGACAAGATGAAGGAAAAAATCATGGACGAAGCCAAGAAGGCTTTTCGTCCCGAATTCCTGAACCGCTTGGACGACATCATCGTCTTCCGTTCGCTCACCAAGCCCGACCTCGTCGAGATCCTCGACCTGGAAATCGAGAAGGTTGTCGAACGACTCAAAGGTAAACAAATGGTCATCAAGCTCGACGAGAAAGCAAAAGACTTCCTCGTGGAAAAAGGTCACGACACCAACTACGGAGCACGCCCAATGCGCCGCGCCGTCGAACGTTACCTGGAAGACCCGCTGGCCGAGGAAATCTTGAAAGGCCAAATGATCCCGAACGAGCCCGTGCAAGTGACGGTAGGCGACGAAAAAGACAAGCTAAGCTTCCGCCAACAAACCGCCGCCTCCGCCGAGCCCACTCAGGCGAGTTAACCTGGTTTATTGACACAAGTATACCTTCCGGTTGAGATTCCCTCGACCGGAAGGTTTTTTATTATGAGCACTTCTAACCTCGTTTTCATTGGAACCAAATCCAAAGTCGCCGCACTGGACAAAAGGACTGGTGCGATTCAATGGGAGACTTTCCTCGCATCGGGGATGGGCGGCGGATTTGTAACCCTGCTCGTCGATGGGCCGCTCATTATTGCTCATACTGCCGGCCAGGTGTTTTGCTTAAATGCACTCACAGGCGAAACGATCTGGAACAACAGCCTGCCGGGATTCGGATACGGACTTGCCAGCTTGGCGACGGCCAATGGCTCTTCATCGCCCATTCATGAAGCTATTAGTCAGCAACAAGACCAACAAAGCGCCGCTGCTGCGGGTTGATAATCGGATTTGGCGAGACAAAAGAAAAACGCGCGGATGTCGCCATCCGCGCGTTCTTAATTGAGCCTGCGGGTCAGGGCATGGTGAGCACGGCGCAGCCTTGGCCGACGTCGCCGCCATCCTTGTTCTGGTCGCCATCATGGACCATGAAGTAGAAGCGATAAGTATGGCCGCTGATGAGTCCGAGCTTGGTCAGGTCCCAACGCGCTTCGCATCCGAAGCCTTCGTTTTTCAGCCCAGCTGGAACAGGATCAGCACCGGGGCCAAGATTCCAGTTATTCTTCGCCGGATCAGAAGCGACCGTCAGAGTTATGGTCGGAGATGTAATCACCGGTCCCGGGGGCTTCGGTGGTGCCGGAGGACCTGGAGGCTTCGGAGGCGCTGGGGGTGCTGGCGGGGCTTGCGGGGCTGGCTTGGTGTAGTCAACCGTCTTAGTTGCTGATTTCCATGTTCCAAAGAGTGCATCTGGCGGGATGGGTGTGCCGCCAAACTGCCAATCGCCGGCTAGAGGGTTTAATGGATTTTGCGTCAAATCGGTGACAAACAGGCTAGGGAAAATCGGCCTGCCTGATGGGTCCGTACCTGACTGGTCTCCTGATAGGATTGTTGAACCAACTGACGGATTGAAGGCTGAGCCGGGGTCGGACGGCAACGGAGTGACGTTGTAGCTCGAAACGGTGGTGGTGGTTTTGGTTTTTACCGTGACCTGCGAAATGCCAAGACAGAGGGCGCGCTCGTCATTGTAGAACAGTTGAAGGTTCTGCGGGATGCAATTCGAGGTTGATTGCAGGACGGCTTTGCGAAGAATTTCGCTCTCGTTAAAGTCGATGCTGGTTAGTTGGTTGGAACTGTTGAATGGATACGGAGGGGTGCAAGAGCCAAGTGTGCAGCCCGAGGGCGTGCCGGTGCACACCGTGGCGGTGTCCGTGGCCATGATGAAAAGCATGCCGTTAAAATTTGTGCCCGCGAAGGCGGTGTTGGTGACGCAGGCATTACATGAGACCGGCGTGATTTTGTCGGTGCCGTTCTTGGAGGGCGAGTTATGGACATATCCGATACTGACGCCGCCAAATCCTGCCGAGCCGAAGGCATTTTTACTGACTACGACTGTGTAGCCGTCCACGTAATCCCAAGTCGGAAATGCCGATTCCGGTGAGGGTGAGTTCACAGTGAAACCATAAAATGCCGGCGACTGGTTCAGGTCATCGGTGAGAGTGGTGGTGAAGCTTAGGACGTTGCTCGCTGAACCGACGATCATCTTGCCGTCACCGCCAGTGACTCCCAACGAGCCGTATCCCGAGGGATAGGCGCTGGATTTGCTGAGGTAATCGAGTTGGAAATTCATGACAACTTTTCCTTTGCTGTCAGTGAATACGAAATCGGCTTCATCGCTGCCAACAAGGTCATCAAATTTGTGTTTGTTCCAACCGTCAGCCGGCGCGGGCGTGCCATAAACGTTGTCGTTGAGATTGCGGGATTGTCGGAAGACCACTTTGATATCGCCGCTGGGCAAAACCTCGACAGTTAACGAGCCAGCGGATGTGTCGGAATTGCTGCTAACGCATAGGCTTGTTGGCAGCATGGTGGTGGCGTGTAAAGTTTCAGATTGGCCGGGTAACAGAACGGGAATGGTGCCGACGGTAAAATCATCGCTCAAATCATTAGGTGTCCCAGCATCATCAACGACGATCACATTGGTGAGAGTTACGCCGCCGCAATTGGTGACGACGTAGCTATAAGAGGCGGCCTGGCCAAGAGGAATGACCGGTTCGTCCGCGGTTTTGATTAGTTGCAGACATGGGTTGGTAGACGTAGGGACAGGTATGATAATCGTTTGCACCGCCGTGTCGTCTGTTGCACGCACGATCACAGCCACCAGTTGCCCGTTGCTGGGAACAAATCCATGACCATTGGCCTCCGCATCAGCCACCATTTGCAAAACATTTGGCGTGACTGGAAGAATGGAAATGCCGTTGTCGAGAATCCAAATCGCGGCCTGCACTTCGTCCGCTGTCCCGATGGGATGGTTGAGAACGTAGTTGATTAAATCCCACGCTTCGGACGGTACAATTGCCGGCAGGTTGGGACTGGTGGAATCGAACAGAAGCGCGGTATGAAACAAGCCCGTTGGAGAAGCATCGTAAATACTGGTACAGAATCCGACGTAAACACCGTTGGAAACTGAAAACCCGTTCGGAACATTCGAAAGGTTGACATTAAAAAAACCGGTGACGTGATCGCCGCCGTCTGCGTAATAAGTCACGGGAGTGACTGGTAGAGTGATGGCTTGCGTCCGTGTAGTCGCCGCTGCGAGGATGCAGGCCGAGAGCACGGTAACGAATTTGAATCTTTGCAGTATGCGCATATGAGGTCCTTTTGATTGTGGTTTTCGGGAATTGAGCCCGATGTGTGACGCTGATTGTTATGAGGTCGGCAAGTGTGAGAACATCGGACGCTCTTTGTATTGCAGGTGAGTCACGGGCGTACAGCCCCCGCGGATTTTCCCTGAGCGGTTGCTCGTTTCGCGGATAATATGAAAAAATCGGCAGTGACCGAGCGACACGCGATATGCGCAGTTGATCGGAGCGCCGGAATGACTATCCGTCGCTCTGTCGAGGCCGTGAAAAACTTAAGCTAAAGCACTGACAATCACCTTGGATAAGCTGAGGGCGGCAGCTAGCCTGCGACATCCTATGAGAGATCATACGTTCCCGCAGATTCAAGCGGTGACAGTCAAGTTTCCAGGCGTTTCAATGTGCAGATTGATCATGCTTTTATTCAGCGTTTTCTTCTGTTGCAGCGTAAGCCTTGCACTCGGCAGAAGGGAAATGGTGACAGATGACTGGCATGGGAAATGGATCGGCCTTGATTTGGTTGAACAGACGAATTGGCTTCAAACCGCGTATGCTGGATTTGAAGACCAGACCACGAGCCTTTCGTGGATTTGGAGTCCGCAAGACCAACCGGAAAAAGCAGCTGGCGACGGCACGTATTATTTTCGCCGGGTGATTATTGTGCCAGACAGCAAGCCCGCGGTGAAAGAGGCGCACTTCCAATTCGCCGGTGACAGCGAGTGCCACGCATGGCTCAACGGGGATGATCTTGGTTCAAAGCGCGGTTTTCACGAGGTAAAAGACGTCGATGTGACCTATCACCTTAACCGGGGAACTAACGTGCTTTGCTTAAAGGGAGTAAAAAACGGGATTTCGCCGAAGCCGTCCGGAGTCATCGCCTGCATGGAGGTGGAATTTGTGAGAGGAGATGCTTTCTCGTACTGGACAGATGAAGACTGGAAAGTTTCTGACAGCGCGCCAGAAGGATGGACAGCCATGAATTTCGACGACTCAAGGTGGGTCAAGGCCAAGGCGCTTGGGCCGGTTGGCATGGAGCCGTGGGGCAACCTTCGCACGCGCGAGGGTCGGCAGCAGCCGGCGCGATATCTTCGAAAGGATTTTGTCGTAGAAAAGAATCTAAAGAGGGCGGTTATTTCTTTCTGTGGCCTGGGTTGGTCGGATCTGTATCTCAACGGCAAAAAAGTTGGCGATGACGTTTTGTCCCCCGCGACCGGGGATTACTCGAACCGGGTTTCGTATTTGACCTACGACGTTAAGAAGCAATTGGTGCCGGGAACGAATACGCTTGGAGTGATTTTAGGCAACGGAACGTATTATGCCCCGCGCAGCCAGGTGATAACGGGCAACCCGAGTTTTGGCTGGCCAAAGATGCGATTGCAACTGCGGCTTGAGTATGCGGACGGATCTGTGAAGGAAGTCGTCAGCGATGAATCATGGCTGCTCACCATCCAGGGGCCGATTCGCGCCAACAATGTTTATGATGGCGAGGAGTATGACGCAAACTTCGATTTGGGTAAATGGAATCGTCCTGGCTACGACGCCGTGCGTTTTGATGTTGCAACCAACGTTGATGGAATTCGCATCCCTGCACCATTGAATTCTGATCATCAAACAGTTTTGAAACGCTGGCAGGCTGCGCAAGTCGTAGCGGCGCCCACAGGCAAACTTGTGCCTCAACAATCGAAGCCGTCGCGCGTTGCGAAAACGCGCAAACCAATTTCCTGCACCGAGCCAAAACCGGGTGTGTTTGTTTTTGATGTGGGACGCGACATCTTCGGATGGTGTCAATTAAAGGCGCAAGGGCCGGCGCTAACGAAGATCGTCGTGCGCCATGCCGAAAAGCTGAAAACCGATGGGATGCTTGATCTGGCCGAATCTAATGGAGTGAAGGCGACTGATACGTATGTTTTGCGCGGCGACGGTTTGGAAATATGTGCGCCACGGTTTACGTGTCACAAGTTCCGCTACGTTGAGGTCACCGGCTATCCCGGCAAACCGACGAGCGACGTTATCAGTGCTTGTGTCCTGACAAAGCTCCCGGAAGGGTTGTAAGCAGGGAACGGTCTATTGAGGTATTGGTGAACCGATGCTGGATTCCCAATTACAGGATCCATTGGTGTTGGCAATACCAGACAAAGAGATCGCATACGGAGCTTTTGGATCCAGGTTAATGCTGACGTTGACCAGCATTTTGGCATAAACGCCACCGTGCCGCATTTGAGCAAAATAGTAACCTTGAGCATTGGTCGACCATGGACGCGATTTATTTGCCGACACCAGCAGATTGCGGTTGAGTTCGTAACCGGCAGTCGGCGCCCACCATGTCGTTTGCCAAATGCCCGGAGTGATTTCAGCGAGGCCACCCTCAGTTGTGCTTTCCAGTTGCACGCTCCAATCGGGTTGAGCGGGTGGTGCGATGATTCCGTCTGGACGGTTGATAGTAATTCTGACGTCCCCGGATTCTGAGGAAAACGATTTGTTGACGAAATCGTAATAGACCGGCACGCCAGCGTTCTGGAATTGAGACGTGGCGGAGAAGGTCGTGAGCGGTTCAGCCCCCTGAAGTTTCCACATCTTGATGAGCGCAGGTTGATTCGAAGTGAACTGCCGGTCGGGTGAAGAACCTAGTTGGATTGTGCTGTTGGTATCAGCGAGAGCGTAGCCCTGTTTCTGAGGGGTGAGTTCGACCTTTTCACCGGGTAAGAGTTTGAATCGAAAAAGACCGGCGGCATCTGTCTTTATCAAGAGAGGGGCTGGATTGGTGGCAGAGTTGGGTGCAGAGATTTTTGCTGTGACTTCCGCATCGGCGACCGCTTGCAAACCCTGGTCCTGTAGCTTGCCGTAGAACATATCCCGTTCTTTCTCGGCCGAGCATGCGACAAAGGAGATCGCAACGAGCGCGACAATGGCGATGCCGCTGATAATGGATAGAAGTGTTTTTTTCATCGAAGGTTGTGCAGAACGTAGCATCGAGAATGCCTGTCAATAGTGGGGCAAAAGCAAAGGAACTCCAGCGTAAACTGGAGTTCGTTTTCGAATCTAAGCTTCTAAGGAATAAAAAAACCGGCCGGACATTGTGTCCGGCCGGGTGTGGATATTTTGTCAGGCTTATCGCCTCAGATTACGGCTTTGGAGCCGGGCCAGGGCCAGGGCCGGGACCGGGACCGGGAGCAGGCTCGGTTTTCGGACCGAGCGGAGCCGGTGCGGGGAATGTCGCCTGGCATGAACCGTCTGCTCCAAATTTTGCAACGCCACCCGAGTAATCGCCAGCCTTAGTGCTCACGTTATGCTCGAAGGTGAGCACGAGGTTCTTCGTTTGACCGGCCGCGATCGTCCGACGACCAAGGATGGTGCTCGTCTGGTTGAAGTCCGCAGTCGTAAGCGTGGTCGGTGAATTGGCCAAGCCAGTCCAGACGACGCCGTTCAATGCGATTTGTTTGAGCTTGCCGTTGGTGACTTGCGGCCAAGTCAGATCGACTTCACTTAACACGATGGCGGTGGAGCCATTGTTTTTGATCGGGACGGTGATCTTGGTTGTCCCGAGGGTGATTTTACCTTCGGTGATGTTGCAACTTGATCCGCCGCCGCCACTGGTGCCGAAGCAAACCTGCGCGCTATCGCTCGCAGTCAAGGTCACGTTCGTGCCGTTGACAATCGCGGTGCCCGTGACGCTGGCAATGTTGACGATGCAAGGATTGCAGTTGGTCGGTGTGAAAGGACCGCTGCCGGTCTTCGGCGGCGAGTTGTGGAGCTGCGGGATTGTAACGCCACCGAAACCGGCGGCGCCAAACGCAGAACCACGGACCACAACTGTATAGGTATTCTTGTAATTCCAGCCAGCAGGGCTAGAAACACCAGAATTCGGCGAGGTTTCGGTCGGTGAATTGACCGTGTAACCGCTGACGAATTG
>Ga0265327_10003947_pt1 | contig 13567 bp, 8 predicted proteins | sample 41621metaG_FD_202089 | JGI IMG/M metagenome (GOLD analysis project Ga0265327, IMG submission 202089) | Rhizosphere microbial communities from Carex aquatilis grown in University of Washington, Seatle, WA, United States - 4-16-21 metaG | ecosystem: Host-associated > Plants > Roots > Rhizosphere >... | reverse complement strand
AGATGGGCGAAAGGACGTTGGGTGCCGCGGTTGGAGCGACTGGGATTACCTGCATCGTTTCTGAAAGTTGAGATATCCTCTGATGGCACCTCGGTAGCCACCAATCTCCAGCTTGATCAAACTTTGCAGCGCGTTCCCGCTGCCGTACTCCGAAGGAGTTCCGCCTTATAGCCCAGGGTTGCCGCGCCTCGCGGCTACCCTGGGTGCAAAGCAAATCATTCCTGTACCCTGAATGGGTACCGTCAACAGGAGAGAGCGAGATGCCACAATCTTTGGCCGACGTGCTGGTCCACATGATTTTTTCAACAAAGGATCGGGTGTCGTTTCTGAAGGACGAAATCGTCCGGAACGAATTGCATTCCCAACTCGGAGGGACATCGAAGGCGCTGGATTGTCCTCCAATCATCGTCGGCGGAGTTCACGATCATGTTCATCTCCTGGCACGTCAGTCTCGAACAATCTCTCTATCCGATTGGGTCAAAGAATTGAAACGCGTCACATCGATTTGGATTAAGCAGCAATCGGGCGAGTTCAAATCATTCTCGTGGCAGGCTGGGTATGGTGCGTTTTCCGTCAGCCATTCGCAGTCGGGACGAGTCACGAATTACATCCGCAATCAGGAACTACATCATCAAAACTCAGATTTCAAAACAGAGTTTCGTAAGTTTCTGGAGCGCCATGGAATCGAATATGACGAACGATATGTCTGGGATTGACCTTTTTGACCGGACAGAACCCCCTTGGGGTACGGCGTTCGTTTTTCGGTGACCCAGGGTAGCCGCGAGGCGCGGCAACCCTGGGCTATAAGGCGGAACTCCTTCGGAGTACGGCGGGTTGGAGCGTTTCGCGTCCCCCCAGAAACGGAGCGGTTCGGACCGGGGCTTCGTCCCAAGCGGTTACAGCCGGTTCCAGCTACGGCCACTCCTGACCGGCAATGTCCCTGGGATGATCTTCACCTCACCGCATCACTCACCTCACCACCGTTCAACCGGGCCATTCGGAACCTTGACCAGCGCCGTGGCGACGGGAGTTCGTCGTTCGCCGTGTCGAGTTCGAATCTCGGCGATGATGTCGTCGAATTCACTCAGGCTCGTAAACAACCGCAACCGCTGTTCCAGATCCTCGGGAACACCCAGCCGTGCCCCGTACCACGCCGCGAATTTGCGAAACAGCAGGCAGCTTCTGTCACCATGCTGTTCGGTCATCAGCCGGAAGTGTCGGGAAAGAAAATTGACCTGCTCATCCGCGGAGGGTTCCCGAATGGGCCGCCCGGCAGTCGCATCCTCCAGCTTGCGGAACAGCCAGGGATCGAGCATCGCGCCCCGGCCAATCGCGACCGCATGGCAGCCGGTGACACGTCGCATGTGCAACGCATCTTCAACGGATCGCACATCCCCATTACCGATGACCGGGATCTGTTTCACGGCGGCCACCGTCGCCTGGATCCCCGCCAGGTCCACCTGGCCATGAAAACCCTGCTGCCGCGTTCGGCCATGAATCGTGATGGCGGCAACGCCCACTTCCTCGAAGCGCCGGGCCAGCATCGGAGAGGCAATCGAATCGCGATCCCATCCCAGCCGCATCTTCACCGTCACCGGAATGTCGACGGATGTGACAATCTTTTCCACCAGTCGCGAGGCGTGGTCGGCATCGCACAGCAGTCGGGCCCCGCCCCCCTGACCATTGATCTTGGCCATCGGGCATCCCATGTTGATGTCGATTCCCTGGTATCCATGTTCCTGCAACCAGTGAGCAGCACTGACCAGATGATCGTCACGACCACTGAAGATCTGTACCGTCAGAGGCCGATCCTGCTCGTGCGTCTCGATCAGTTCCAGCGAATGGCGATGGCCACCGATGAGTTGTGTGGCATGGACCAGGTCCGTGGTGGCCAGGCCCAGTCCGCCCAGTTCGCGCAGTGTTCGCCGAAATGCCAGGTGGGTATAGCCCGCCAGCGGCGCCAGGCAGTAGCGGGATGGCAACTGCCTCTGGCCGATGAAAAATGCCGAGGCGGTATCCACTGCTTGAGGCGCTGAATCCGACGTTGCTGTCGGCGCGGACAATCCGTCGAGCCGGGCTTCGGATGAAGGGCGGAAAGTCATGGCGAATCAACCCAGCGCAGAAGTCGTGACGGCGGGGATCTCGGGAACCACGGCCAGGCTGCGAGCGATCGGAAGCAGGACCGTAAAGGTTGTCCCTTCGTTCAGCTTGCTGTCGACGGTAATCGTTCCGTGATGGGCATGCACAATCGCCTGGCAGATGCTGAGACCCAGGCCATTTCCGCGTGTCTCCACGCCACGGTGACGCGATTTGTCCACCTGAAAAAATCGGTCAAACACCCGCGAGAGTGCCTCCTGGGGGATACCGATCCCTGTATCACGAACTTTCAGGCAGATAAACCGGTGATCTTCGCCCCAATCCAGGCTGACATGAACTGATCCTCCTGCCGTCGTGAACTTGATCGCATTGTCGATCAGGTTTGTCAGCAGCTGACGAATCTCCCGCGGATTTCCCGAGACCTGCAGGTTCACCAGCGAGGTTCGCAGCACGACGTGCCGCTCTTCCGCCACCGGCTCAAACATCTCCACCGCCTTGCGGATCAACTCATCCAGCGGAACCAGTTCCTGCCGGCTGTCGGCCGCATTTGCCTCGCTCTGCGTCAGTTGCAGCAACTGGTTGACGACCTGGGTCAGATGCCGACATTCGTCGTTGATCTGGAACAACAGTTCTTCGTATTCCACTCCGTCGCGGGGCTTTTCGAGAGTCACTTCCACCAGACTTTGAATGGCGGCCAGCGGGGACCGAAGTTCATGCGCGGCGTTGGCCACGAATTCGCGATTTTTCTGCAGGTGAGTCGCGATCACGTCGAGGAACGTATTGATTTTCGAAGCGAGTTGATCGAGTTCATCGCCAACCCCGCGGACGATCAATCGTTCATTCAGGTGACTGGGCCGCAATCGCTCGGTCGTATGAATGATTTCCTGCAGTGGTTCGATTGCCCGTTCGGCCAGCAGCAGTCCACCGACCGGAGCCAGCAGGAAGATCGCAATTCCCACCGGCGCCAGGATGCGCGTCAGGCGATTGACATCGTCATCCACGAACTTGATGGGAGTTCCCACTCGAATGTACTGGCGCGGCAGTCCTGATTTGTTCAATTCCACCTCGATCGAACGATGCATCGCCGATCCCCAGACGTTGTGTCCGCTGAGTGAACCCAGGAACCGGGTCTGCGGCTCGTCGGGAATGTTGTCGCTGTGCCACAAGTCATGAGTTCGGGTTTCATCCAGCCAGCGGATGAACCACTCGCTCTTGCGATGGGCCTCGGCCTTGCGTTTCATTTCCGCAATGATCTGCGCCTGGTCAACCTTGTAGAATTCCTCGACCGCCAGCAGAAGTTCGCGGGCTTCGGCCTCAAGAACTTCGTCGGTCTCGAGCAGCAGATAAAATCGCAGCCCCTCGCGCACTGCGAACAAGGCGATCAACACCGTCAGCAGAACAACAACCGTGTTCCAGACCGTCAATCGGACGCGCAGGGTGCGCATCGTGTTGCCGATCCTCGTGAAGGCAGTTTGTGACATGAAGCGGTAATGTTCCTTTTCGGACCGTTGATCGATTCGCCACGGCCCGGGAGGTTTCCGACCTGCAGAGGCTGGCCCCTTCCCGGCCCCAGACCACATGGGATCATACGCTGAGACGCCTGGGATTCAGAAGTGCAATCGGGAATTTCCAGTGGCCATCGCCAATCGTTACGGGAACGACATGCTTCGCAATCCCGCGTGCGGCGAGGTAAGCTCATGTTTGGGCATTTTGGAATTTGATCACGCAGGCAGGGCCACAGGGGACCATTTCAAGATTGCCAATCCGCAGGGAACATCATGGCGTCATCCCACGAGCGCGAAGAGCAGGTGGCGTATCCCCCGCAGCTTCTTCGTGGATTTCGAAACATCGCGAGGGCCACGCAGGCGATCGTGATCGTTGCAGCCGTGCTGGTCCTGATCGGCTGGTGCTTCGACATCGAGACCTTGCGGAGCGTGGTCCCCGGATTGACGGCGATGAACCCCGGCGGAACGGCACTGGCCCTGCTGCTGGCCGCCGGATCTCTGGCATGCCTGACTCAAACCGTCCCCACACAGCGCGCGATCCAGGGAGCGAAGTTCCTGGCCGGGATCGTTGTTGCACTCGCAGTGCTGCGCCTGGCCTTGTACGGTTTTGGCCTGGAATGGGGGCCGGATCAATGGTTGTTCCGGTCCAAGCTGGATCGCTATTCCCCTCCCAATCGCATGGCGCCGAACACGGCGTTCGGCCTGCTGATGGTGGGCCTGGCGCTGCTCACGATCGACGTTGAAACCCGCAGGGGCCACCGGCCGTCCCAGTGGCTGGCGCTGGTGGTGGCACTCCTTTCGCTGTTTACGATTGCCGGCTATGCCTGCAATGCGACCGAGTTGATCGGGATCCGAACCTTCATTCCGATGGCCTTGAACTCAGCGATCTCACTGGGATTCCTTTCCATCGGCCTGCTCCTGGCGAGGCCTGAACATGGCCTGATGGCAGTCGTTTCCCAGCGTCAGACGGGAAGCGTGATGGCTCGCCGGTTGCTTCCCGCATCCATCCTGGCGCCGGGTGTCTTCGCATGGCTGGCCGCGACCGGTCATGCCGCGGGTCTGTTTGATCTGATGTTCGGGATCTCGCTGTTCATCGTCTCCATGACTGTGTTCTTCACCGCGCTGGTCTGGTGGAATGCCTGTTCCCTGAATCGGATCGACAGCGAACGAGTCAGGACCCAGAAGGAACTGAACCGCAATGTGGCCATCCTGAAGTCTGTGCTGAACAGCATGGGCGACGGAGTTGTTGTCGCCGACAGCGCGGGACGATTCCTGTTCTTCAATCCCGTTGCCGAACGCATCCTGGGACTGGGAGCCACTGATGCCAGGCCGGATGAATGGACCAGCCAGTACGGCCTTTACTCGGTGGACACAGGCAACCCGCTGGCCATGGATGAGATTCCCCTGGTCCGCGCCATTCGAGGCGATTCCACTGATCAGAAAGAACTGCTGATCAAGAACCCGCAGCTTCCCGGCGATGTCACCATCTGCGTAACAGGGCGACCACTCCGGGACGCGGAAGGGATCGAGGGGGGTGTGGTCGTTTTTCAGGACACGACGCAGCGTCGGCAGGCGATCGAAGCCATTCGCCGGGCTCGCGACGACGCGGATGCCGCCAACCGCGCCAAAAGTGAATTCCTGGCCAACATGAGTCACGAGATCCGGACTCCCATGAACGCCGTCATCGGGATGACAGAACTGGTCCTGGACAGCGAACTGACCGATGTCCAGCGGATGTATCTGAAGATCGTGAGTGACTCGGCGGAATCCCTGCTCTCGCTGATCAATGATATTCTCGATTTCTCGAAGATCGAAGCGGGCAAGCTGGAACTCGATCACACGCCGTTCGCCCTGCGCGAGGTGCTGGGCGATTCCATGAAGACCCTGTCCGTGCGGGCGCGGGGCAAAGACCTGGAACTCGCCTGCCACGTGACACCCGGGGTCCCGGAATTCCTGATCGGCGATCCCCATCGACTGAGGCAGGTGATCACAAACCTGGTCGGAAACGCGATCAAGTTCACCGATCAGGGTGAAGTCGTGCTGGAAGTGACGCCGGAAGAACTGACCGAAACCCAGGTCAAACTTCACATGACCGTGCGAGATACGGGAATCGGAATCCCCGCAGAGAAACTGCACCTGCTGTACGGCGCGTTCTCGCAAGTCGACGCCTCGACAACCCGCCGCTATGGCGGAACGGGACTCGGCCTGGCGATTACGGCCCGCCTGGTCCCCTTGATGAATGGTCAAACCTGGGTCGAAAGTCAGATCGGCAAGGGAAGCACGTTTCACGTCACGGCACGGTTTGATCGAGACCCCGCCCCGCCTGCGGTTCCCAAGACTCCGGAATCCCTCAGAAACCTGCATGTGCTGGTGGTTGATGACAACGCCACGAACCGACTGATCCTGAAAGAAATGCTCGGCAACTGGGGGGCCCGTCCGACCTGCGTCGCTTCGGCCGAAATCGCCCTGGCGGAATTGCGGCATGCCGTGGAGGCCGACGACCCGTTTCGGTTGGTCCTGAGCGATGTTCACATGCCGGACGTCGACGGATTCGAATTGACGTCGCGAATCCGCCAGAACCAGCAGCTGGGAAGCACGGTGATCATGATGCTCAGTTCTGGCGCCGGCCCCGGGGATGTCTCGCGATGCCATGACCTGGGGGCCGCCGCCCATCTGGTCAAACCCATCAAGTCGTCGGAGTTGTTTACGTCCATCGCTTCGGTCCTGGGGGGATCCAGCAGTGGCCCCGCCCAGCCCAGCCTGGAAGAAAAGCCCAGTCGTTCGCTCAAGATCCTGCTGGCTGAGGACAGCGCAATCAATCAGCAACTGGCCCTGGGGGTGCTGCGAAAATGGGGCCATTCCCTGACAATCGTGAACAACGGACTGGAAGCGATCGACAATTTCGCACCCGGCCGGTATGACGTGATCCTGATGGACGTGCAGATGCCCGAGATGGACGGTTTGCAGGCCACGGTTCGTCTTCGCGAAATCGAACGGGAACGAGGTGGCCATGTCCCCATCGTGGCCATGACCGCCAATGCGATGAAGGGGGATCGCGAAGAATGTCTTGTCGCAGGCATGGACGATTATGTGACCAAGCCGATTCGCTGGCCGGAACTGCGCGAGATCCTGGATCGGATGACCGCCGATGGAACGATCGCGAGCGAGACTGAACAATCTGGCGCGACCCCGATTTCTCAATGATCCCGCAAACCGGTCAGTCGCCTTCGTTCTTATACTGGAACAAGCCAAGCAGGGTGCGTGAAGTCTTCGTAGCGCACCACGCGTGTGGCCCGTGTTACCCCAGGTTGACCGAATCACCGTCATGGTGTGTTGCGAAGACTTCACACACCCTGCTTGCCTGCTCGAGATCTTGGATCGGATGTCCGCTGATGGAACGATCGCGAGCCGACCATCCTCGTGACAGATCCCGTTGCGACATGTAGAGTACCGTCACGGGTGTGCCGCCACTGCATTTCGATTTGCATACGGCCACTCCAACTACGAAGCGGAAACATTCGACATGCAATTGATTGGGCTTCATGAAGCCGGATCGATCGCAATTCGGTTGGAGGCCGTAGCCAATGGAACATCAATGGACCCGCTGTTACCGGATGCGTCCGTTCTTTCGTAATGTGGGGCTCTTCTGCACTATCTTTTCCGCGGCTTTCGGCCTGGTCTCGATACTCGCCGCCTATTTCAACGTTGATGGCTCATTCGCTCGACCTGAACTCGCCGCGCTGTGTAGCTTCCTTTTTTCATCTGTATTTACGTTGCTGGGGATTTTCCTGCTCGTCCGGCATCGCAATTATCGGCTCTTCATCAACGATTCATCGGTTCGTCAGGTTGATGTCATCTGTGACAGACAAATCGATGTCGGACTTGTCGATGAATTGAAGTGGCAATGCTTTCCAAAAGGTGGCAGTGCGCGCATGTCTGGAGTGGGCGAGGAGTTCTTCATCGAGTTCGACCATTTCAACAACGTGGACCGTGCAGAGCTGGTGACGCTTCTCCGGCAAGCAATCTTAGAATCCAGACAAATCGGATGGGAGCAGTTCAATGAGAGATTTGCCGACACACCCGAAAAACAAAGTCGCACACGGCGCGCTCGAGTCCGTTTGACGTTGGTCTTTGGCGTGCAGGCCGTCGCGTTCGGTGTGGCTTGGGCCGTCAGTCATAAATTGCCATTTCTGATTCCGTCCGTTGTGCTCGCCGTGGTGGTGGCGTATCTGATAAAAGAGCACTTGCAGGATCAAATCAAGTAGGGTGTGTGAAGTCTTCGAAACACACCATGACGGTGATTACGGCGATTCGGTCAACCTGAGGCAATACGCTTGGTGCGTTCCGAAGACTTCACGCACCCTACTAGCTCGTTGGCGATAATCCTCGAATTGCTGCGGACGCAATGGAGTTTCGAGTGACGTCAACATCCAGGATCGAATGTGATGATGTGTCGTTCTTCCCGCATCGAAAAAAATGTCGTGACCTGGTGTCCAGAAGCTGCGTCGAATGTAGCTCGCTCTGTTGTGTTCGCAATCGCATCGCTGCTGGCCGGCGCTGCGGCTTTGGCAGCGGACCCTTTGCTGATTACCAGTCTGGACGAGCCGAGATTCACGCCCCCGAAAGAACAAGGGCGGATGACGACGGTCGAGGGGAAGATTGGAAACGCAACGCAGTTCGCGTTTGACGACAACGCGAAAAGTGCCTTCTTCACCAGTAACCTGCGCGGGACCCCGGAATGGGATCAGGCGGACGGCCTTTCCTTCTGGGTGAAGGGGAACGGTACGACTCAATTCGGCGGCCTGCAGCTGATTTACGACGACGATTATGCATTGCGTTACGATGTCTGCTTTCCGATCAAGGGGACCGAATGGACCAGGATCGTCATCGCATGGAACGACTTCATTCCCGTCTTGCCGAGCCCCAGGGCGAAACCTCTGGGAACGCGTGAGATGCCACCGGGCAAGGTGACCGCCGTCTGGTTTGGCCGGTGGTGGTACTGGGGCGATTATCCGGCGACAACGTTCGCGGTCGATGAAATCCGGCTGGAACCAACCATTGGGCGAGGCGAACCGATTCCGCGGCCGCAAGAACCGCTGGGTCGCGTGCTCAAGAAGCTGAAAGCCGGGGAGCCGATCACAATCGTGACGATGGGGGACTCGCTGACGGACACCCGGCATTGGGCCAATCGCCAAGTCGTCTGGCCGACGCTGCTGGCCAGTCAATTGAACGCTGAATTCAAGTCCGAGGTGACGATCATCAACCCCGCCATCGGCGGAACTCAGTTGCGTCAGAACCTGATCCTGATGCCCCGGTGGCTCGACAAGACACCCGAGCCCGATCTGGTCACGTTGTTTTTTGGAGGGAACGACTGGGAATCGGGGATGCGTGGCGAGGAATTCACCGCAGCGTGTGCCGATGCCGTGGCTCGTATCCGTCAGGCAACTCGCGGCAAGAGCGATGTCCTGCTCATCACCACGAATCCGACCGCCGAGAAGTGGCAGGCCATGGGAGAACTGAGCGTCGCCTGTCGTGAGGCAGCCCGTGCCCAGGGTGCCGGCCTGGCCGATACCGAGGCGGCATTTCATCGGGCCGGTCAAGCGGACCGCAATCGACTGTACGTGGATGATCGTGTTCACCTGAGCAAGGCGGGACACGCCGTAGTGGCGCAGGCCGTGCTTGAAGCGTTGACGGCCGAAAATAAATGACGCCTGTTCGGCGCAGCTGGGTGGCCGCATGGTCATCCAGACGACTGATTGATTGTTGTTTACCCATCCCCCCACTAGCTTTCCAGGAACGAATCGTGCCTGCGGACAATGTCGTCATCAGCGAGGGCGGTGCGCAGGTGCGAAGCTTACTCAGCAGTATCAAGATCATATCTCACCGGTGGTGATGTGTTGCGGCGCGGCCTGCAGGCGACAATGCCGATATCGTCCCAGAGATCTCCGGACGGCAGTCGTACCATTTCGACGAGTCTTCGCGCCAGGACTGCGAAATCAATCGAAAGGATTTCCTGGATGAGCTTGTCGCGCCGCACATAGTTACAGAATCCGTCCGTCGCAACGAGGAGCAGGCCCGACGACGGCCCATAAAGGAAGCCGACGGGAATGGCATCACCGGATCCCAGCAGCGGCTTGCGAACCTGGTTCGCGGTAAGATTCACCAATCCGTCACTGATAAGCCAGGCCTGGCTGTCGCCGACGCTGGCCCCGACGATCCCCCGGGGCGATACCGCAACAACGACACCAGTGGACTCGCCACCGCCGACCCGATGATCGATCTGACGCAACAGCCTGCACCACTGGTCCGCATCATGTTCCAACGATGCCGCCGCCACGATCTCTTGGATGACAGTGTCAGCGGCCTGGTCCCCGCCTCCTGTTCCCCCCGCTCCATCCGCCACTGCAATGACAATTCCGTCGGCAAAGTGGACAACCTTCACGCGGTCCTGGCAACGGCGGCCGGAAGCAATTGTGACGGTGCTTGTCTCGAATTTTGACATCCGAGGATTCTACCAACACGCTGCGAGATTCGTTTATCCGGACTCTACTGACATCCAAGTCGGGACAACACGTCGCTGGCTGAAGCAGCCCGGCGCCAGGATTGGGGGTCGCAATGAGACTTGCTCTACAGGGACTGTTGATTCGGCCCTGTCAAGTTGGAATGATTAGCTATTTTCCGACGTTCGCCTGAATCCAGAATGAGAGGCGAAAGCACAGGTACTGTTCGTCATTCGTCCAATCGCAATCGGTTTCGACACGAGGAAGAATGAGATGTCGGGTTCCGATGAAGACAGTCTTGGCCATCAGGTCACGCGCGCGGGTGACGTGTCTGGTATTGATGTCTCCAGGGTCGCCAGTCAACCTGACCACAGCCTGGGAAATCGCCCCACCGCCGGCGATGCAACCTCGTCCATTTCCGATTTGGGGGTCGAGTTTGCCTCTGCCGAGGATGTAATCGAGATCGTCGACCTCGCCAGCCGCTATGAGATCCTGGGGTCCCTGGGCCGGGGCGGTATGGGCGAAGTCTTTCTGGCTCTGGATCAGCGATTGATGCGACAGGTCGCCATCAAACGAATTCGTGGTGACCTGGCCGCGAACCCGCGGGCCTTGGCGCGGTTCCTGACCGAGGCCAGGTCGATTGCCGCATTGAACCATCCCGGCATCGTCCATGTTCATGATTTTGGCCGGGATCGAGAGGGCCCGTTCCTGATCCTGGAATATGTCGAAGGGGGAACTCTGCAGGGGAAACTGGATGCAGGTCCGCTTCCCCTGGCGGACGCGATTCACATTGCCTGCCAGATCTGCGATGGACTGTCGGCCGCACACGCCCTGGGCATCCTGCATCGGGATATCAAGCCGGCCAATATCCTTCTGACCAGCCGTGGCGATGCCAAGCTGTCCGACTTTGGACTGGCTCGGCGCGATCAGGTTGAGACCGGAGTGACCTCCACCGGCGCGATCCTTGGCACGCTGGATTACATGCCGCCAGAACAGCGCCAGGACGCCGCTCTTGCGGATGCGCGCAGCGATCTCTGGAGCCTGGCGGCGACGCTGTACCAGATGGTGACTGGCGATGTGCCGCGCGTCATCGACCTTGAGGGACTGCCGCAGTCACTTCGCCCGGTGATCGCCACGGCGCTGAAGCCCCGGAAAGAGGACCGGTACCAGTCTGCCATCGAATTCCGCGATGCCTTGCTGGCCTGCGATCCGCAACGCAACGTCAGCGCCGCCGAATTGAAGGACGGGGAATGCGCTCATTGCCATACCCTGAATTCCACCGATCGGAAGTATTGCCGGCAATGCGGGTCCGCACTGGTGGCAGCCTGCCTGTCGTGCCAGGCCCCACTGGCGGTCTGGGAGAAATTCTGTGGGGATTGCGGCGCCAATGCCATGGAATCTCTCGCTGCAAAGCGACTCCAGTTGCAGGAGGAATGCCAGCGGGTGCGATCGCTGATTCAAGGTTACCGGTATGACGAGGCAATCGCGCTGCTGGAGCCGATCGCCGCTTCAACGGACCGCCAGTTTCAGGATTTCACGGCGTGGGCAAACGAGCAATTGAAAATGGCCAGGGAGGATTCCAGCCGCAAACGTGAGGAAACGGAACGACTGGTCATTGCCGCGACGGAGGCGGTCGAACAGTTTCAATACTCCGATGCCAGGAGTTTCCTGAGTCAGATTCCGGAACCGTTGTTGGATTCCGGGGCTCGACAGCTACTGGAACTGGCCGCTTCCCGCTCGGATCGGCTGCAGTTCCTGTCGCGAGAAATCCGGAACCGCGTCCAGGCGAAGCAGTATGACGGCTTACTGCCGCTGGTCGAAGAATTCCTGACGCTGAAACCGGTTGACGCCACAGCACAAAAACTCGCCGAGCGATTGAGAAATCGGGAGACCCGCACGACGGCTTCGCGGGATCAGTCACAGTCATTCCCGGATTTCACCAATGAGCCGTCAGTTTCGGCAAGCTCAGGCCGCAAGCCACCGCAACGCACAACGGTGATGGTGGCTGTGGCGGTGAGTGCCGCCGCCATCATGATGGCCTTGTTTTTCATCATGCTCCCCCAGTCCTCGACAACTCAAGACCCCGAGCATGCCGTTCGTTCCGGGAGGGCCACTGGAGCCGAATCCGGAAAGTCGACGAAACCGCGACCGCCCGCTCCTGTTGACGCAAAGCAGGAGCTTGCCGTCGCGATCCCTCCAGAATCGCCGCCTGAAAGGATTGAGGAACCGGCAGAGATCAAATTCGAAAACGCGACCAGCGGTCGATCGACTGCCAGGGCCAGGTCCTACCTGGCGAAGTTGCACGGGGGAACGGACAAGAGTGAAGCAGCGGTCAGGCAGGGACTGCGATGGCTGGTCAATCATCAGCTTCCCGATGGAGGATTCAGTTATGACCTGAACAGCCATCCCGAGTGTCATGCGCAGTGTACTCAATCCGGCGCGTTGATGGGGGGAGGACGCACGAGCGCAACTGGCACAGCGCTGCTCGCCTTCCTGGGACACGGACAAACCCATGAGAGCGGGGACTATCAGAAAGAGGTCAAGCGGGCTCTCGATTTCCTGCTGGAAAATGGAACGTCCACGCCGCAGGGGTTCGACCTTTGCCCAAAAAGTTATTCGAACGAGAAAATGTATGTGCAGGGATTGTGTACGATCGCCCTGGCCGAGATGGATGCGATGACAAACGACAATCGCGTCAGGCAGGCGGCGGCGGACGCTGTCAATTTCATCGTCAACAGCCAGAATGCAAAAACGGGTGGCTGGCGCTACCTCCCCTACCCTCTCAGCACCGAACCCGGCGACACATCCGTGATGGGCTGGCAGATCATGGCCTTGAAGAGCGCCCGAGATGGAGGTGTAAGTGTTCCTGAAAAGACATTCCACATGGCCGGGATGTATCTGGATTCGGTTCAGATCAACGGAGGATCCCGATACGGCTATGACCTGGGAAGTGGCCGAGTTGGCACGCCAACCATGACTGCGGTCGGCTTGCTGTGCCGAATGTATCTCGGCTGGGATCGCCAGAACAAGGAATTGCAGGAGGGAGTCCAGTACCTGGCATCCCTCAAACCCGCGCCGAACAACATGTACTACAACTATTACGCCACGCAGGTCCTGTTTCACTGGGGTGGCGAAGAATGGAGCAACTGGAATCGCTCCATGCGCGATCAATTGATCAGCACGCAGCGCACCGCGAAGGACAATCACATGCAGGGGAGTTGGGATCTGGCCGACCCGCACGGCGCCATCGGCGGACGGTTGTATATGACCTGCCTGTGCCTGAACACACTGGAGGTCTACTACCGATACCTGCCTCTGTACGGACTGAAGAAGCCAGGCGAATGACGCGGAAGGTGATTGATCGTCCATGACCGCGATCCCGTTCAGAGCCCCGACCGGCAGAGAGCGGGATCCGCGTGGAATCGGTCGTCGAATTCGAATCATCTGTAGGGTGTGTGAAGTCTT
>Ga0265327_10003946_pt1 | contig 13571 bp, 10 predicted proteins | sample 41621metaG_FD_202089 | JGI IMG/M metagenome (GOLD analysis project Ga0265327, IMG submission 202089) | Rhizosphere microbial communities from Carex aquatilis grown in University of Washington, Seatle, WA, United States - 4-16-21 metaG | ecosystem: Host-associated > Plants > Roots > Rhizosphere... | reverse complement strand
TACCACGAAGCCCTGGTCCATCCCGCGCTGTCACCTCTGCAATCGCCGCGGCATATCCTGGTCCTGGGTGGAGGCGACGGACTTGCGGTCCGTGAGATCCTGCGGTATCCGTCCATTGAATCGGTCACCCTGGTGGATCTTGACCCGGGAATGACGACCCTGGCAGAGCGTTTTCCGCCGCTGGAAAGACTGAGCGGATCTTCGATGAAAGACCGCCGCGTCAAGATCATCAACCAGGACGCGTTCATCTGGATCAGCCGCGACAGCGACCAGCGATTCGATGCCGTCATTATCGATTTCCCAGACCCGGGTACTTTCGCGATTGGAAAGCTTTACTCCACGCGGTTCTATCGCATGCTTCGTCAGCGACTGAATGAGAAGGCCTTGATCAGCATTCAGTGCACTTCGCCGCTGGTTGCTCCCAAGTCATACTGGTGCATCGTCAGCACGTTGGAAGCCTCTGGATTTCAAGTCCGCCCCTACCATGCTCCGGTCCCCACATTTGGCGAGTGGGGGTTCGTGCTGGCCAGTGTCGAACCAATTCCCGATCGCCTGACACTCGCCCCGCAATTGACGGGGACCATGCGGTTTCTGAATGACGACATTCTGAATGGTTTGTTTCAACTGCCCCCGGATCTGAGACGCGTCCCCACCGAGATTAACCAGCTCAACAACCAGTCACTGGTTCATTACTACGATGAGGAATGGGGAGCCTGGAAGTGACCGGCGAACACGACTCCTCAAGACGCGATTCCACGTTCCGGCTGTCTCGCCGGGAATTGATTGCCGCGATGCTGGGAGTACCAGCCCTGCTGACGGGTTGCACCGGGACGCAGCGGCTACCACCCCACGGTGAACTGCTCGGACAGTCGGCGTCCATCGGCCACAAGCTGCGCGATGGCTTTCGACCCCGGCCTGCGGCGGACCAGTGGCAGGATGTCCAGGTGGTCATTATCGGGGGAGGCGTCGCGGGACTCGCCGCCGCATGGAAACTGAAGCAAGTCGGCTGCCACGACTTTGTCGTCCTGGAACTGGAGGAGGAACCCGGGGGAACATCGCGTTCCGGAAAGTCCGCCGTTTCGGCCTATCCCTGGGGGGCTCACTATGTCCCGGTCCCGCTTCCCGACAATACCGAACTGATTCGACTGCTGACGGAAATGAATGTCGTGGAATCCATTTTGGAGGATGGATCGCCCGTCATTGCGGAACAGTTTCTGTGCCGCGACCCGGAGGAGCGGCTCTACTTCGAGGGACGATGGATTGAAGGTCTCTATCCTTCAATCGGGGCGTCGGAACGGGACCTGGCAGAACTGGCGGAATTTCGAACCGAAATCGACCGCTGGGTCCGTTGGCGCGATTCCTCCGGTCGACGCGCCTTTACCATTCCCTCCAGCAGGGCATCCGATGATCCCATGGCCATGTCGCTGGATCAGATCACCATGGGGGAATGGTTGCGACAGCACGGCTGGACATCATCGCGCCTGCATTGGCTGGTCGATTACAGTTGCCGCGATGATTACGGTCTGACGTCCGAACAAACCAGCGCCTGGGCCGGGCTGCTCTATTTCGCGGGACGACTGAAGGAACCCGGGGCAGACCATCAACCGTTGATCACATGGCCGCAGGGAAATGGACGGCTGATTGAATATCTGGCCAGCGTTGCCGGAGACAGGCTGCGAACGGGAATGGCCGTCACTCAGATTACGCCTGACAGCGAATCGGGGCAGATCCACTGTGTTTGTTTTGACACCCGAGACGAGTCCGTGACAGGCATTAGAGCCCACCAGGTCATCTTCGCGGCCCCGACGATGCTGGCGCCGCGATTGATCGACGGATTCACCGAGCGAACCGGAAGATCAGCGCGTCAGTTTGAATATGGATCCTGGATCGTTGCCAATCTCCATCTCAGCGGCCGCCCGCGGGAGCAGAGTTTCCCATTGAGCTGGGACAATGTGATTTATGACAGCCAGTCACTGGGATATGTCGTCGCCACTCACCAGTCTGAAATCGATTATGGTGAGACCGTGTTGACGTGGTACTACCCGTATTGCGATTTCGATGCGCGCGGATTGCGCGAACGACTTCTGGCCGCGACATGGGCCGACCTGGCGGATGTGGTGCTGACCGATCTGGAACGTCCTCACCCGGACATACGACAACTGGTCAACCGGCTTGACATCTTTCGCTGGGGGCATGCCATGATCCGTCCCCGGCCCGGGTTCATTTCAAGCCCTGAGGGACGCCAGGCGCGCCTGCCGGATGGCGCCATTCATTTCGCCCATACCGACTTGAGCGGGATCGCACTTTTTGAAGAGGCATTCGATCACGGTTGTCGTGCGGCGAACGAAGTGGTCCGGGAACTCAGTCCTTCTTGATGACTGGGGGGAGCGTGGCCCCCGCCGGGTAGAACTTCATCGACAGCGAATTCACGCAGTGACGGGTGTTCTTCCTGGTCAGTCGCTCACCCGTGAACACATGTCCCAGATGGCCGCCGCAATTCGCGCACAGGATCTCGGTCCGGAAACCGTCGATGTCCAATTCCCGACGAACGGCCTTCGGGATCTCATCATCAAAACTGGGCCAGCCACAGTGGCTGTCGAACTTGCTTTCTGACTTGTAGAGCGGCGCGTTGCAGCGCCGACAGACAAACGTTCCGGGATCCTTCAGGTCCGTGTACTCGCCCACGAACGCACGCTCAGTCCCCTTCTCGACAATCACATATTCTTCTTCGGGGGTCAGCTTGTTGTACTCGGTGTTGGAAGCCTGCGATTCGGGAGTGGATTCGGTCATTTCCTGCACATTTCCTTTCGGCGCGTCTTCCTTCGAACTTCCCGCGTTCTCGACCACGGCCGCTGGCGGTGGCTGGGACGACTGAGTTGCCCGATTCGAATTACTGCAACCGACAAGAATCATTGCCGCCAGCGACGCGACGGCCAGTGAGAATTTCATCAAACGCAAATTTCCCGGCATCAGACGTTCTCCGTGACAATCCGCCCTCACCGCTTGATGCGGGCGACAATCGGTTCTGCCCACCGAATGTTGGCATCTTGGTCGCAATGTCGCAATGGAAACTTGGAACCGTCGGGGACGAGCCGTTCGGTTTGCCGACGGCCATGGCCGTTCTCAATGTTGCCGCGAAGATGCTTGCAAAGTCGTAATGATTGTGGCAACCTCATGTTGGGTTGCGTTGAGAGGAACAGGGCCACCAATCAATGTCAAGAACAGCCTCATTCTGCGGAAATATTTCGTTCGCCAACGTCGTCGCCAGTTCCGTGCGACCTTCGTGCTGGTGCGTTTTCGCCGTCAGTCTGCTGGTGATTTCGGGTCAGAAATCCGCTGCCCAGGGACCTTCGACTGTCGATGCGGCCGCCTTCGCGGTCCTGGATGTGAATGAGGACGGTGTCCTTTCCGGGCAGGAAGCGAAATCAGTTCTCACCTTCGACGCCGACGGTGACGGCGAGGTCTCGCTGGCCGAATTCGTTGCTGGCCGCAAGCGTGGGAAGGGGAAACCTGGCAAAGACGACGCTGCGGTCACCCCCCCCGTGGTGGCGATTGATCCGCGCCAGCAGGAATGGAACGACCAGCTGGCCAAACAGCTTCAACAGGGTCAGCGTTGGGCCATCCTGATCGGCGTCAACAAGTACCCGACGAATCCCCTTCGATTCTGCGTCCCTGATGCGCGGCTGCTGGCCGACACGCTGGTCAATCAATGCGGTTATCCCCGCGACCATGTCGTGTTGATGACCGACGATCAGGAGGATGAACGCCTGCATCCCAGGAAGCTGCACATTCAGGCCGTGATCCCCGCGCTGTTGCGCCGGGTCGGCCCGAAAGATACCGTCCTGGTCTTCTACACGGGACACGGACTGGCGCTTGAGGGTCAAAGCTATCTGTGCCCGATCGATTTTGATGGCGCCGCGGCCAAGCTGACAGGTTGGAGAATGGATGAACTTCGTTCCATGCTTCAAGACAGCGCGGCAGGACAAAAACTGCTGGTCCTGGATACCTGCCATTCGGGGGGCGCCGTCACGACATCCGGGTTCGGCGCCACGCCGCAGGAACTGGGCGGCGCCTTCGAATTGGCGCAGGGAACGATCACGTTTGCCAGTTGCCGGACCAACCAGGAATCCGTGGAATCGGCGGCGCTAGGTCATGGAGTCTTCACGCATGCGTTGACGTGCGGACTGGCGGGCCAGGCAGATTTTGATCGCAACGGAATCGTCGATAGCGACGAGTTGTACCGACACCTGATGTTAACTGTTCCCGCGGCGGCACAGGCCGTCGTCAAGAACCACAAGCAGCATCCGGTACGGCTCATCAGTCAGGACGTTGTGGGAGTTTTTGCCCTGTCTCGACCTGACGGGAAGCCGGTTCCGACGAACGATCCCACCGCCGTCCCATCGCAACCGGGCGACTTGCTGATGAATTCCATCGGAATGAAGCTGACGCCGATTCCGATCGGACTTTTTGTGATGGGATCTCCGGCGAGCGAATACCTGCGCGATCGTCGGGAAATGATGGCCCCAGTGCTCAGGACCCGGCCGGTTCTGATGGGTGCCTATGAAGTTACCCAGTCTCAGTATCAGCGGGTCATGCGTTCCAATCCCAGCTGGTTTTCTGTGACGGGTGGCGGCGCAGGCGAAGTCGCGGGGATGAACACCGAAGACTTTCCCGTGGAACAGGTCAGCTGGCAGGAGGCGATGCAATTCTGCCAGGCTCTGTCGGCGCTCCCCGAGGAGGTGGCGCGGGGTCTGAAGTACCGGTTGCCCACCGAGGCGGAATGGGAATTTGCCTGCCGCGCGGGGACGACAACCCCCTTCAACACGGGGGTGATGATCTCTCCAAAACTCGCGAACCTGCGGGGAGACCGCCCCTACTTCAACTCTCCCAAGGGACCAAGCCTTGGCCGAACGACAACGGTCGGTTCGTATCCTGCCAACCTGCTGGGATTGTACGACATGCACGGGAATGTGGGTGAGTGGTGCTCGGATCGCCTGACATGGACTTCTCTCAAAACCAAGTACTGGATCGACAATACAAGAATTCCAAATCCCAAGACGCCCGAGGATGTCATCAAGCTGATGGAAGACCTCATGGCTGTTGAATCGAGCAACAAGGGGGTGGAGATTCCGATTGATCCGGTGGGCATCACGCGTGGCGATCCGCGCGTCTATCGCGGTGGCGCGTTCTCCGGCGATGTCTCGTTCGCTCGATCCGCCGCGCGCCGTGAACAGGATGGCGATTACCGCAACAAGTCAATCGGGTTTCGAGTCGTCGCTGAACCCATCAAGTAGCGTCTTGCCTGGATTCAAAGCGTAGTGGGAGAACTGGATGAAACGGTCTGTCACACTGGGAATCGTCGGCCCGCAGATCCTGTTCGCCATGGCGACCTGCTGCGTCATCGCGCTTGCCGCGGATCCCCCTCTGGACTTCAGCGGCCAGGATCTACCCGGCCGGAATTTTCGTCGGCACCGCCTGGAAAAGGCCAACTTTGAAGAGGCCAATCTGCGAGAGGCCCTGTTTGAAGAGGCAGTCGTCACTGGCGGGAATTTTCGAGGAGCCGATCTGACCGGAGCCAACTTCACCAAGGCGGACCTGACCGGAGCCGATTTTCGCGGAGCCCTCATGGTCAACTCCGTTCTTGATCGAACTGTCTTGAATGGCGCGAATCTCGAAAAGGCCGACCTCACACGCGACGACGAACTGACGCACGTCAAGCTGCGCAAGGCGAATCTGCGAAATCTGAAGGGGATTTCGAAGGTGAGGGATGTCGATTTTTCCGAAGCCGATCTGCGCGGCGCCAACCTGGTGGGGCTGGAAATGGTGGCGGGGCCCTCGCGATTTCGCAAAGCCAAATACAACTCGCAGACCCTGTGGCCAAAGGGCTTTGATCTTGAAGCAGCGGGGGTCGTCCTCGTCGAAGATGCCGAAGAGGAACCAAAAGACAAACCCAAGTCGACACCCGACACGACGAGCCTGGAAAAAGAGTTCGCGGCACTCGATGCCAATCAGGATGGTCGTCTGAGCGGCAAGGAAATGCGGGGTCTGGAAGCCCTGGATGCGAACAAGGATGGTCGAGTCAGTCTGGAAGAGTTCATCGCCGGAAAACGGCCTTGAGGGAATTGTTGAAGACCTTCCGTCGTATGGCTGGATGTTCCGCCAGCGACGGACTCTGCGATGGCAGGAAACGAATACCGAACCGGAATTGGAGATGCCAACATGATGAAGCTTGTCTCAGGATGGTTCTTATGTGCCGTTGTCGCGTGCGGGGCGACGGGATGGTCCGCTGAAGACCATAGTGGTCAGGACCGGACCGGCCAGGATTTCAGCGGGAAGAATATCCCCAAGGCCAACTTCGAAGATTCGATCCTGAAAAACGCCAAGTTTGAACGGACCCTTGTCACGAATGGAAACTTCCAGGGTGCGGATGTTGTGGGCACCTACTTTTTCCGGGCGGATCTGACCGGCTCGGACTTTCGGGGGGCGACTTTCGCTCGTTCCACAATGCTGTCCGAGGCGATTCTGGATCAGGCCAACCTGGAAAAGGTCGACTTCAATGACATTGCCCTGTCGGGGACTCGGCTGCGAAAGGCGAACCTGCGAAAGATCAAGGGGATTGCCACTTTGACCACGGTCGATTTGACCGATGCCGACTTGCGCGGCGCCGACCTGAGCAATACCATGATCGTTGGCACGGGGAACCGGTTCCGCAAGGCGAAGTACGACAGCCTGACCCGCTGGCCAACGGGGTTCGATCCTGAAGCCGCCGGTGCAGTGCTGGTTGAAGAAAAGGAGAAGGAAAAAGAGTCCGAAAAACCGGCCAAGCCCGACACGGAATCACCCAGGAAGCCAGCGGCCAAGCCGGATGCCGCCAGGGAATTTGCGGAACTGGACGCCAACGAAGACGGGCGGCTCTCTGGGAAAGAGGCCCGTGGTCTGGAAAGCTACGACACCAACAAGGACGGACGAGTGACTCTCGAAGAGTTTACGGCCGGGCGAAAGAAGGACTGACACCGTTGATCTCCGCCTTGTTCAATTGGAATCGGGCGGACTGTCGAACCGCTTTGCTCTCTTCTCCGTCATGATATTCACAGGAACTTTCCGATGGTGACTCCATTCAGGTCGCATTCCATGTTCGCTGGCACACTGGCCCTGGTGCTTGCACTTCAGGCCATCAGTGGCCACTCGATCGCACGGGGCGAGACTGGCGACGATGAGTTTTCTAAACTGGATGCGAACGAAGACGGCGTCCTGTCAGGCAAAGAGGCTGCAACGGTTCGTCAGTTCGACGCCGATGGCGATGGCGAGGTCACCAAAGACGAATACGTCGCAGGGATGGCCGCCGAACAAAAGCGGTTGCTGTCCGTCGATGACGACAAGCTGTTCTCCGAGCGGGATACGAATGAGGATGATTGGCTCTCGGGGAGAGAAGTTCGTGGATTTGAGAAATACGACGCGGATGGCGACGGTGAAGTCTCGCGGAAGGAGTTCAAGCTGGGTCGCGCCGAGGATCGCAAGAAACTCGGTGGCCCCAACAAGGAACAAATGGCGCGGCTGGCCGCGGAGCGGTTCCGCCAGCTCGACTTGAATGAGGATGGACGCCTGTCGGGCAAGGAGATGGTCGGTTTCGAAAAACTGGACCAGGATGGCGACCGGCGGATTACCGAGAAGGAGTTTGTCGCGGGCTTTACCGGTGAAGTCCCGGCCGGGGATCCGATGACGGCGTTTCTCGATTCGATTCGGGCAGCGGATGCCACCGTTTTCCTGAAGGCAGCGAACCCGGAATTCGTCAAACAGATCGATCGTCCGGTCCTGCAGTTCATCCTGGAACGGGTCGCCAGTGCTCTGGGTGCGGTCGATCCTGAATCCAAGTCGGCGATGCGTCCCACTCAGCAACCCTCCGCAGATGACCCCCGTACGATTTACCAGGGACAGCTCAAGTTCAAGAAGGGGACCGCAGATGCAAAGTTAATGGTCGCCGATGGTCAGATTGTTGGGTTTTCCCTGGAATCACCGGCACTCAATGATGTGAGTGATCGTCTGCATCGGGCGATGGCCGAAGACAAGGACTTCGCGAAGTCCATGGCCGACTACTATACGCCGCGCTGCGATGGATTTGTGCGGTTGATCCTGGCTGGTGAAGACGACAAGGCATTTGGCCAGTATCACCCGGATGTTCAGCAGCAACTGGGACGAGATAAGGTGCAGGGAGTGTTCGAGTTTTTCCGAGATCACTGCGGAACCTACAAGGGGATTGAACTCGAAAACCTGCGCGTGGAATTTGACGCCAACGGGAAGGGACTGAATTACAAGTTGACCCATCTGGTGCGGGGGTCAAAACGCGATTTCACGGCGACGACCACGTTTCAGTTTATTGGACTGTCCGCTCACATCGTCGGACTCTCGGTCAAGGCGGCCGAGGCCAATGCTTCTCCTCCGGGTGAAATCGGCAAACCCAACGACAAGTGGGCCAAGGTCTCCAACGCGAAAGATGGGGTGGCGTTCGAAGTGCCTGTCACCCCGCAGCGCATTGAGGAAGAAAGCGGCCAGAGAACCATCTACAGCGCGACGAGCCCCGACCGGCAGTACATCTTCACGGTCTTCGTTGAATCGATGACCGAGAACCTGGAACCGAAGGCTGCCGCATTTTTCCAGGCGTTTGGAAAACAGCTTGCCAAAGATCTGAACGGGGAATTGCTCGACACCGATGAAGCCAACGTCGGCAACCACCCGGGGCGGATCTACTTTTTGAAGACAAACGAGACAACGGTCTTCGTTGAACGAACCGTGATTGTCGGCCTGCGGATCTATCGTTTTCAGGCCGTCATCCACGAACAGGACAAGCGCAAGCGCGAGCAGACCGTCAATCGCTATCTGGAATCCGTCAAGATCCTGACGACGGACGATGATGTGCCAGGTCCTCCTGGCGCGCCTGCCCCGAAGCCGCCAGGAAAGATCGAGAAACCAGCGCCGGCCCCACCGGCTTTGCCGAAGCCTCCAACCCCGTGATTCGTCGTGATCCTTTTGTCAGTCGACGGATGCTGGATTGTGTGACGCTGCGCTGTCATAAAGACTGCGGTTCAACTTCTCAGTCTTGATGAGGGTAGTCGATCATGGGTCCTGCGTGCGCTCGCACTGGATGGTTTGCGTTCCTGATTTGCCTGGCGTCTGCCGTCTCTGCGGCGGAACCGGTGCGGTTGATCTTTGATACCGACATCGGCAACGACGTTGACGACGTGCAGGCTCAGGCGATGATCCACGCCATGCAGTCGCGTGGCGCCTGCCAGTTGCTCGCGGTGACCGTGACCAAGGACAGCGAACTGGCCGGGCCGTTTGTCGATGCGATCAACACGTTCTACGGTCGCCCCGACACCCCGATCGGAATGGTTCGCCCGGGCAAGACCCCTGAGCCGGGGAAATTCCTGCCAATGGCAGCGGAAAAGAAGGGGGATGCCTTCCGGTATCCTCACGATCTGCTCAGCAGCAAAGATGCGCCCGAAGCGGTGGGCCTGCTGCGAAAGACATTGGCGGCTCAGCCGGATGGATCGGTCTCCATTGCGCAAGTCGGATTCTCAACGAACCTCGCCCGATTGATTGATTCCAAGCCCGATGAAGCGTCACCTCTTTCCGGATTGGACCTGATTCGCAAGAAGGTCAAAGTCCTTTCCATCATGGCGGGCGCGTTTACGTCGATCGGGAACAATCCCCACTATTGCGAATACAACGTCGTGCAGGATATCGCCAATTGCCGCAAGCTGGCGGACGAATGGCCGACACCGGTGGTCTGGAGCGGATTCGAGATCGGGATTGCCCTGCCCTATCCCGCCGAAAGCATTGTCAGGGACTACAGCTATGTCGCCGATCATCCTGTCGCCGAAGCGTATCGACGGTACGAACCGCAACCGCACGACCGCCCGACCTGGGATCTGACCAGCGTCCTGTATGCCGTTCATCCCGATCGCGGATACTTTGACCTTTCTCCCTCGGGACGGGTGATCGTGGAAAAGGATGGCTTTACCAAGTTCGAACCCGCCGCAGACGGCAGGCACCGGTACCTGAAACTGACCGAGACTCAATGCGCCCGCGTCCTGGAAGCCCTGGTGCAACTCAGCAGCCAGCCCCCCAAGTAAATGATCCCGCGAATGACCGAATCCATGACAGCTCCCCGGATTGTCGTTGTTGGCTCGATCAACATGGATCTTGTTGCGCGAATGCAGCGGCTGCCGCGTCCGGGCGAGACTTTGTCTGGTGACACCTTTCAGACAATTCCCGGCGGAAAGGGAGCCAACCAGGCCGTGGCGGCTGCCCGATTGGGTGCGACCGTGACACTGATCGGACGCGTGGGCGATGACGCGTTCGGACAAGTGTTACTCAACTCGCTCCGGGAATATGGGGTGGGAACGGACCATGTCCTGACGACACCCGACTGCAGCAGTGGCGTCGCCCTGATTGGTGTGGAACCCAGCGGCGCGAATTCGATTGTCGTTGTCGCGGGGGCCAATGGACATCTCACGCCAGCCGACGTGCTGGCGCGCGAGCAGGTTATCGCCGCAGCGGATGTCCTCGTCGTCCAACTGGAAACGCCCCTCGAAACGGTCGCGACCGCAATCCGGCTGGCCCGACAGCATCGGGTTCGGACGATCCTGGATCCGGCGCCCGTTCCGACGGGGTCGCTTCCTGCCGAACTGTATCAGGCCGACGTGATCAGCCCGAACCAGACCGAGGCCGAGGCGATGACGGGAATCATCGTCCACGATGTGGCGACGGCAACACAGGCGGCTCAATCACTTCAGAGGTTGGGAGCGAGTGAAGTCGTCATGAAACTCGGGCATCTTGGCTCGCTCATCTGTCGTCCCCAAGGGCAGACGGAGCATATCCCGGTTGTCCAGGTAGAGATTATCGATACTACTGCCGCTGGAGATGCGTTCACGGCCGGACTGGCGGTTGGTCTGGCAGAAGGACGAAATCTTTCGGAGGCGGCCCGGTTAGGCGGTGCTGCTGGGACACTCGCCTGTACCGTTTTTGGGGCGCAACCGGCAATGCCGAGCCGGAACAGGGTCGATCAGTTCCTGTCAGCAGAGTGAAGTATTCCCGAGATTGCTGATGCGGCGCGTGCGGCAATCGACGGAAGTTCAGGTCCGGGTGCGATACATGTCACCTTCATGATTCTCAGGTTCCGTGATTCCGATTCTTGCAGGGAAGGGGCTGGAAATGTTTCGACGGCTGTTCGGACTGCTATGCGAATATCGCACTCGTGTTTCCGTATTCGTTGCTGGTGGCGCAGTGATTGCTCTGGTGGTCGTTGTGGCAACGTCGATGTACGACAGCAGCCAACGCGCGATGGACAAGCGAATCATTAAAAAAGGCAAAATGTCCGGCCTGGTCACCGTCCCCGGCTTTTCCGTGTCCTGGAAGAATCCGGCAACCGCTGTGGTGTACGAAAACTATCTCTCCATTGAGCCCGAAGTGGGCGGGGTACTCATTATTCCCCGCGACAAAATCTACACGGTTTTGCTCGATTGACCGCCATCGCCTGTCGGGACATGGCCCCGGCAGATCCGATCGAAAATGCTGCCGCTGGCCGCGTCGCTGGTTGGGGGGCAGTCCGCGATCGAGATTCACGAGGGGTCGCCCGGCGTGGGCGCGGGATCGCGTTTGAGTTGAAACCCAATCGGATTCGGGAAGGCATTTCCTGGAAGGCGGGAATTACGGATTCGTGACTCTGGCGCGGGTGGAAGTCGCGGCTGGCTGTAAAGTTCCGGGTTCCCAGATTACGATTTCGGAGAGTTGCGCAGAAAGGCTGCCGACCCCGGATACAATCTCAGCATCGTTTTGCCGCATCCAAGTCAGGGCACCAGGAGAAGACGTATGAGTCGACAAGCGTCACGTCGTGAGTTCATTCAAAATACAACGGCGATCGGCGCCGCGTTGTTTGTCGGCGGTTCCGCCGATCTTCGCGGTCAGGAACGTTCGGCGAACGAGCAGCTGAATGTCGCCTGCTTCGGTGTGGGGGGCAAAGGAGGAAGCGATTCCAGCAATGCCGCCACCTTCGGTAACGTCGTCGCCATCTGCGACGTTGATCGCAACACCCTGGAAAGCAAGGGGAAGTCGAAGGGGTTCGAAAACGCCGAGAAATTTACCGACTACCGCGAACTGATCGCCAAGTATGGCAAGAAGATTGACATTGCCACGGTCAGCACCCCCGACCACATGCACGGCCCGATCACCCTCGCCGCCATGCGACTGGGAATCAGCTGCTACACCCAGAAGCCGCTGACCCGAACGATTTATGAAGCCCGCCTGCTGGCTCAGGTCGCGAAGGAAACGGGCGTCTGCACGCAGATGGGGAACCAGGGAACGGCCTTGGATTCATCCCGCGAAGCGATTGCCCAGATCAAGTCGGGCGTGCTCGGCACCCTGAAGGAAGTCTTTGCCTGGTCGAATCGACCTGTCTGGGCGCAAGGGCCCGGTCGACGCATGACGATCGAGAAGTTTGCCGCTCAGGCCAAGAAGGACGATCCCGAAAACGCCGAGAAGCTGGTCAGCAAGAAGAAGGAAGAAATCGCCAAGGCCCTGGAACGAGTCGACTGGCCGAACTGGCTGGGAGTGGCTCCGCCGCGGGAATTCTGGCCCGGCATTTACCACACGTTCCAGCATCGCGGCTGGTGGGACTTCGGTACCGGCGCTCTGGGCGACATGGCCTGTCATCAATTGACCGTGCCGTTCGCTTCGTGCGGACTGCGTGATCCGATCTCGGTCGTTGCCAAGTCGACCGGGCATGACTTCGACAGCTTCCCGGCCAGCTCGATCATCCGGTTCGAGTTTCCCGAGACGGCAGAACGGCCTGCGATTCCCTTCTGGTGGTATGACCGCAAGGGGAACAAGCCGCCGATGGAAGTCTTCGAAAAGCACGGCATCACGAAAGTCTCGGACAGCGGCGTGATGATCGTCGGCGAAAAGGGCGCCTTCTACAGTTCGGACGACTACTGCGGTGTCTACGAACTGAAGGGTGTCGAGAAGGTTAAGGTCGACTACGAGAAGGCTGAAAACAAGGGGAACAACGACCTGAACAACATGTACGAGTTGTTCCGGGCCAAGCGGGCGAACGATCCGAAGATCTGCAAGTCGAACTTCATCGATCGCGCCGGCCCCCTGACCGAAACCATCCTGCTGGGCAACCTGGCCGTCTGGGCCGCCGCCACCGGTGGCGCCAACGGCGAAATGGGCGAGTGGGGCGAGAAGGTCGAATGGGATGCCAAGAACCTCAAGGTCACCAACCTGGCAGCGTTGAAGACGCCGCATGTGGCTGACCTGATCAAGCCGGTCTATGCCGAAGGTCATCGGCTGGACTAGTGGTTTGTCTGAATGGGCGCACGCGGCTGGTCTGCGTGCGCCCTTTTTTTGTCTCTCGCATAGAGTATTGAACAAGGCCTGAATCATGTTGAATCTGCGTGGGTCGCGATGCGCTGTTGCCTGTGCTTTCCTGAGTTTGTTCTGCCTGACCGGTTGCCCGGCCACTCCTGACAAACCCAAGGGAACCAGCGGCGCCGGATCTCCGACAACCCCGGTCA
>Ga0265327_10003945_pt1 | contig 13572 bp, 8 predicted proteins | sample 41621metaG_FD_202089 | JGI IMG/M metagenome (GOLD analysis project Ga0265327, IMG submission 202089) | Rhizosphere microbial communities from Carex aquatilis grown in University of Washington, Seatle, WA, United States - 4-16-21 metaG | ecosystem: Host-associated > Plants > Roots > Rhizosphere >... | reverse complement strand
GCCGCCGGCATAGAGCGTGTTGATCGTCACCTGCTCCGGCCTCAGCCCGGCGACCGCGGCGGCGTTCGCCTGATCGATGGTCTGGAACTGGTCGCCCGCCCAGATCTCGCAGGAATCGCCGGTCAGCCTGACGACGCAGTCGAGCGGCTCCATCGGCGCATGGGCGAGGTACGGGAACTCGAAGCCGGCGGCGACCCGCTTCGCCGCGCCGGCCAGCGCCTTGTCCGCCGCGCCGGCATCGCGCGCCTTCATGCCCGGCTTGTCGGCGAGCGCCTTGTACTCCGCCATCAGGGCGTCGCTGCCGCGCTTTTCGGCCCGGCTCTCATCCCATTCGATCTTGAGCGCGTCGCGGCCCTGCTTCGCCGCCCAGAAGCTCTTGCCGACGATGGCGACGCCGCGCGGGATCTGCACGATGCCGACGACGCCCGGCACGGCCTTCGCCGCCGACGGGTCGAGCGACTTCACCGTCGCGCCGAACAGCGGCGGACGCTGCACGACGGCCGTCACCATGCCCGGCAGCACCACATCCAGCGCGTAGCGCGCGGTGCCGTTCGTCTTCGGCTTCGAATCGACGCGCGGCAGGTGCGGCGTGCCGATCAGCGTGAAGGATTTCGGGTCCTTCAGCGCGACGTTCGCCGGCGGCGTCAGCGCGGCGGCCTTCGTCGCCAGCTCGCCGAAGGTGGCGGTGCGGTTCGACGCGGCATGGCGGACCACGCCCTTCTGCACCGTGATCTGGTCGGCCGGCACGCCCCATTCCGCCGCCGCGGCCTGCACCAGCATCGCACGTGCCGTCGCACCCGCCTTGCGGAGCTGGTCCCACGAGTTGGCTATCGCGGTGCTGCCGCCGGTGCCCTGGACCCGACCGAAAGCGAGATTGTTGTAGAGCTTGGCATCGGCCGGCGCCGAGTCGACGCGGACCTGCGACCAGTCGGCGTCGAGTTCCTCGGCGACGATCGTCGCGAGCCCGGTATAGCTCCCCTGCCCCATCTCCAGATGCTTCGCCAGCACCGTCACCGTGTTGTCGGGCGCCACCCGGACGAAGGCGTTTGGCGCGAGGACGCCGCCCGCCGCCGCGCCTTGTGCGGCAGCCGCAGCCTTGATGCCGACAGGCCAATGGAAGCCGACGACGAGCCCGGCGGCCGTCGCCGCCGCGCCCTTCAGGAACCCGCGGCGGCTCGCCGCGATACGGTCATGAGCCGTGAAATCGCCGTCCATCGCTCAGCCCTCCAGCGTCCGGGCCGCCTCGTGGATGGCGGCGCGGATGCGGACATAGGTGGCGCAGCGGCAGATGTTGCCGCTCATCGCTGAATCGATGTCGGCGTCGGTCGGCTTCGGCGTCTGCTCCAGCAGCGCCACGGCCGACATGATCTGCCCCGACTGGCAGTAGCCGCATTGCACCACGTCGAGCCGTTCCCAGACGGTCTGGACGGCGCTCGCCGCCTTTCCCGAGACGCCCTCGATCGTCGTGACGGCCTGCCCTTCGACCGCCGAGACCGGCGTGACGCAGGAGCGGGTCGGCTGTCCCTCGATGTGCACCGTGCAGGCGCCGCACTGCGCCATGCCGCAGCCGAACTTGGTCCCGGTCAGCCCCGCGACCTCGCGGATCGCCCAGAGCAGCGGCATGTCCGGGTCGTCCACGTCGAGCGCGACGGGCTTGCCGTTGAGCGTGAAGGAAATCGCCATGACAGTCTCCTCGATCCTGTCGGAGCATCGCGACGGCGGGTCAAGCCCATGGGGATGGCAATCCGCCGGCAGGTTCTCCGGTCAGTTGCAAGGAGGATAAGCATCGTCCGCACGGCGATAACCCGGCATAATCGGGATACGGTTTGAAGTAAGGCTTCACAATCCGATGCAACGGGATCAGCTCGACGGCCTTCTCGCCTTCGTCTACGTCGCCGAGAAGCGCAGCTTCACGGCCGCCGCGGCGCGCCTCGGCGTTTCGCCCTCCGCGGTGAGCCAGACGGTGCGCCAGCTTGAGCAGAAGCTCGGGCTGCGACTGCTGAACCGCACCACGCGCAGCGTCGGGCTTACCGAGGCCGGCACGCGTTTTCTGGAGCGAGTCGGGCCGGCGGTCGGACATCTTCTCGCCGCCGTCGACGATCTGAGCGATCTGCGGGACCGGCCGTCCGGCTTGCTCCGCCTCAACCTGTCGCGCATCGCCTGCGCGATGCTGCTGGAGCCGGTGCTGTCGGACTTCCTCCGTGCCTATCCGGAGATCCGGCTCGACGTCGCGCTCGACGACGGCTTCGTCGACATCGTCAAGGACGGCTTCGACGCCGGCATCCGCCTCGGCGGGACAGTCGAGCGCGACATGGTCGCGATCCGCCTCGGCCCGGAACATATCGGACTGGCGCTCGTCGGCTCACCGGACTACCTCGCCCGGCGCGGCCGGCCGGAACATCCGCGCGACCTTGCGGCGCACGACTGCGTCCGCCACCGGTTCGTGACGAGCGGCGTGATCTGGCGGTGGGAATTCGAGCATTTCGACGGCGAGACGGTGCAGGTCGCGGTCGACGGACCGCTGATCGCCAACGATTCGTCTCTGACCGTCCGGGCGGCGCTCGACGGGATCGGCCTCGCCTACACGCTCGACGCCTATGTCGCGCCGCACGTCGCGAGCGGCCGGCTCGTCCGGCTGCTGCCGGACTGGAGCCCCCGCTTCCCCGGTTTTCAGCTCTACCACCCCGGCCGCATCGGCATGCCACCGAAACTGCGGGCGTTCGTGGACTTCATCCGCGAGCGTGCAGCCGCCTTCGCGTCCGGTTAGGCGTTTAACTAAACTACGGCTAATTGTAAGGGCGCCCCTCGGGGCGCCCGGCTCTCGGCGGAACGAAGTTCCGCCTGCCGCCAGCCGGACCAAGAGTCCGGCGAGAGGCGGGGCGAGCCCCGCCCCTACCGTTATGATTGGCCTAATGGGCTCTACCCCTGGCTCTGCTCGCCGCCGCTCGCCAGTTCCGGCAGGTCGGCGCGCGACGGGCCGTTGACGACAGTGCCGTCGCCGGCGAACTGCGAGCCGTGGCAGGGACAGTCGAAGCAGCCCTCCGTCGAGTTCCAGCGGACGACGCAGCCCATGTGCGGGCAGATCGCCGAGCGTTCGTGCAATGCGCCGGACTCGTCGCGGAACGCCGCGACTTTCCGCAGCCCCTTGCGGATCACGGCGCCCTCGCCCGGCTTCAGCTCGTCCGCGGACGCCACGTCGCCCGGCGTCACGAAGTCGACGAACTGCGCGGCGACGTTGAGGTTCTCCATGGCGAAGTCGGCGATGGCGCCGGGCGTCACGCGCCGCGGATCGAACAGCTTCGCCCACCGGTTGTCCTTGCCGAGGATCAGGTCCCTCAGCAGCATCCCGGCGATCGCGCCGTGCGTCATGCCCATGCCCGAATCGCCGGTCGCGATATAGACGTTGTCGGCGTCGAACTCGTTGCGGCCGATATAGGCGAGGAAGTCGACCGGCTCCATCACCTGCCCGGACCAGCGGTGGACGATGTCCTGCATCCCGGGGAACCGCTTGCGCGCCCACTGCTCCAGCCGCGCGAACCGCTCGCCGCCGTCGTTCGCCTGTCCGGTCTTGTGGTCCTCGCCGCCGACGATGAGGAGGTCGTGCGCGCCGTCCTCCTCCGGTTGCAGGCGGACGTAATGGTACGGATCGGGCGTATCCCAGTAGAGCGCGTCCGGAACGCTTCCCTTCGGCACGCGCGCCGTAATCGCATAGCTCCGGTACGGCGCCTGCTTGGTGTGCGTCACGACGCGGTCGTTGACCGGCGAGTTGGTCGCGACGACGACGGCCTCGCGCGCCCTGACGCGCTGCCCGGAATCGGTCTCGACATAGGCGTCCGCGCCGCCCTGGACCGTCACGACCGGCGAGTCCGCGAACAGGCGCCCGCCGTCGCGCCTGATGCATCGCGCGAGGCCGGAAAGGTACTTCAGCGGATGGAAGCGGCCTTGCCGCGGGAAGCGCAGGGCCGGGCTCGAATCGATGTCGAGCGGCATGCGCTCGATTTTTTCGACGCCGGCCAGCCCGACCTTCTTCGACGCCGTCAGCTCCCGGTCGAGGATCTGCGGCCCGTCGCCGGGAGCGAGGAACAAGTAGCCGTCGAGGCGGACGAAGTCGCAGTCGATCCGCTCGTCGCGCGCGATCGCCTCGATTCGGTCGATCGCCGCGGTGTGGGCGTCGGCGGCAAGACGGGCGTCCTCCTCGCCGCGCAGGTCGATCAGCTCGTACCAGCGGTCGTCGAGCGCGTTGGCGAGGTGCGCCGTGGTGCGGCCGGTCATGCCGCCGCCGAGCGGCCCGGCATCGAGCACCCCCACCCGCTTGCCGGCGCGCGCCAGCTCGTAGGCCGTGCTCATGCCGGCGATGCCGGCGCCGACCACGACGACGTCCACCTCGATGCTTTCGCCGAGCGGCGCCGCGTCGAGATCCTTCATCGCCTCGCCGGCCACCCAGAGCGGCTTCGTCCGCTCCGCCAAGCTGTTCATCCCGCCTCCGTCCGTCCCTGTCGTCTGGGTCGCGACCGATACCCGCACGGGCACCGGCGAATGTTCCCGCCGCTGGTACAACAGAAGCGATAGCCGGACGTTCCGGCCTTGATCGGCACTGCGCTGGGCCGTAACCTTTGCGTACAGGGTTCGCAGAAGGTGCGGAGAAAACCGATGAAGAAAACCAAGGCCGTTGCCGCGAGCTTGCCGGCCGCCGCGCCGGGGCGCCTTGCCACTGAACGCCTTGCGTACACCGTTCCCGGCCTCGTCGCCGTGATGCTGGGCGCATTCCTCGTGTTCGGCACGGGCTTCGCCCCGATCCAGGCGATCCATAACGCCGCCCACGACGCGCGGCACGGCTTCGCCTTCCCCTGCCATTGACGAAGCGTGCGGGGAACGCGCGCACCGAGGGACGGCATTCGATCATGACCAGCGGTCTGTCGGCGATGATGCGCCGCGTGCTCTTCGCGGGGATCATCGCCGGCGTCGCCGCCGGCTGCGTCGTCACGCTGCTGCAGGCGGCGAAGCTGACGCCGCTGATCCTCGCCGCCGAAGTCTTCGAGGAAGCCGCGCCGCACAGCCATGCCGCCGCCGAGCCCGGCGGAGCGCACGAGCACGCCGCCCCTGCGACCGCGGCGGAAGCGGCATGGCAGCCGGCCGCCGGACTCGAGCGGACGGCCTTCACGCTGCTGGCCAACATCGTCGTCGGCGCCGGCTTCGGCCTGCTGCTGTCCGGCGCGTTCGCGTTGCGCGAAGCGGCGGGAGGCCGGGCGCCGGACGCCCGCCAGGGCGTGCTCTGGGGACTGGCCGGCTTCGCCGCCTTCGCGCTCGCCCCCTCGTTCGGCCTGCCGCCGGAACTGCCGGGCAGCCACGCCGCGGATCTGCCGCTACGGCAGGCGTGGTGGCTGGCCACCGCCGTCGGCACGGCCGGCGGGCTCGCGCTGATCGTGTTCGTGCAGCGAATCGGTTGGCGCATTGCCGGCATGGTGCTGATCGCGGCGCCGCATGTCGTCGGCGCCCCGCAGCCCGCCTTGCATGCCGCCGGCACCGCGCCGCCGGAACTGGCCGCCGCCTTCGCCGCCGCGTCGCTCGTGACCGCCGCCCTGTTCTGGACGGTGCTCGGCAGCCTCAACGGCTGGCTCTATCGCAAGCTGGCGTGATCAGCCGACCGTTCATCGGTAAACCCCTTCCCCCGCGTGCGGGGGAAGGTCGGGATGGGGGCATGCCGGCGCACTGACACCTCTCGAATTTGCCCCCACCCCAACCCTCCCCCGCTTCGCAGGGGAGGGAGAAATAGAGCGGGGACGCGCTTACGCCCGGAACACCTTTCCGCCGCACATAGGCCGCGGCGCGCGGGTGGTCGTCGGGAAGCTGGTCGGCAGCCCATCGAGCACGCGCACCGCGAGATAGGCGAAGGCCTGAGCCTCCAGCACGTCGCCGTCCCACCCTGCCGCATCGATCGGCTCGACCGGCACGCTCCCGCCCAGCCGCTCGCGAATCGCGTCCATCAGAACGGCGTTATGCCGGCCGCCGCCGGCAACGAGCCAGCGCCGCGCCGGAAGCGGGAACCATGACGCGGCCTGCGCGACCGCGGCGGCGCTCATCGCCGTGAGCGTCGCGGCGCCGTCGGCCGGCGCCAGCCCGTCCGGCCGGTGCCCGGCGAAGGCGTCGCGGTCGAGCGACTTCGGCGGCGCTGCCGCGAAGAACGGGTGCGCGAGGAATCGGTCGAGCCGGTCGCGGTCGATGCGGCCGGTGCGGGCAAGCGCGCCGCCACGGTCGAACCGCTCGCCCGTGTGCGTCATCACCCAATCGTCGATCGGCGCGTTGCCGGGACCGGTATCGAAGGCGAGCAGCTCGTCCTCGCCCGGACCGATCCAGGTGACGTTGGCGACGCCGCCGATATTGAGGATCGCGACCGGCCGCTCGAAACGGCCGGCGAGCGCCGCATGATAGATCGGCACGAGCGGCGCGCCCTCGCCGCCCGCCGCCACGTCAGCGGAACGGAAGTCGCAGACCACGTCCGCACCGGCGAGCCGCGCGAGCAGCGCCCCGTCGCCGATCTGCCACGTCCGCCGCTCTTCCGGCCGGTGCAGGATGGTGTGGCCGTGGAAGCCGACCACGTCGACGGCGTGGATGCCGTGCCGCTCGCGCAGCAGGCGCACCACCTCGGCGTGCCGCTCGGTCAACTCGCGCTCGACCTCGGCGACCGGCCCGACGCCGCCGAGCACGCCGCGCAGCCGGGCGCGGAACGCGTCGTCGTACGGCACGGTGATCGCCGGTCCCGGCACGACATGGCCGCGCCCGTCCGTCTCGACATAGGCCGCGTCGATGCCGTCGAGCGACGTGCCGCTCATCAGGCCGATCGCGCGGCGTACCCTTCCCATCATGCCGGTCTCGCTTCTGGCTGCCGCCGGGTGCGTATGCTAGAGGACGCGCGAACTGCACGTTCACAACATCCGCAAATCGTCACCAGATGGTTAATCCCCGGTCGCCCTTCATCGACGCCGTCGTCTCGCGCGGCTACATGCACCAGTGCACCGACCTCGACGGTCTCGACGCGCTGATGGCCGAGCGTCCGCCGGTCGCCGCCTATATCGGCTTCGACTGCACGGCGGACAGCCTCCATGTCGGCTCGCTCGTTCAGATCATGCTGCTGCGCCGGCTGCAGAAGGCCGGGCAGAAGCCGATCGTGCTGATGGGCGGCGGCACGACCAAGATCGGCGACCCGTCGGGCAAGGACGAGGCGCGCCGCTTGCTGAGCGACGAGGACATCGGGCGCAACAAGGACGGCATCAAGCGCGTCTTCACGCAGTTCCTGAACTTCGGCGACGGCCCGTCCGACGCCATCATGGTCGACAACGCCGAGTGGCTGGACGGGCTCCGCTACATCCCGTTCCTGCGCGAGGTCGGCCGGCATTTCTCGGTCAACCGGATGCTGACGATGGAGAGCGTCAAGCTGCGCCTGGAGCGTGAGCAGCCACTCTCCTTCCTCGAATTCAACTACATGATCCTCCAGGCGTACGATTTCGTCGAGCTGGGGCGGCGCTACGACTGCCGGTTGCAGCTCGGCGGATCCGACCAGTGGGGCAACATCGTCGGCGGCGTCGATCTCGGCCGCCGCCTCGACGACCGCGCGCTGTTCGGCCTGACGACGCCGCTGATCACCACGGCGTCGGGCGCGAAGATGGGCAAGACGGCGGAAGGGGCCGTGTGGCTGAACGCCGACCGGACGTCGCCGTACGAGTACTTCCAGTACTGGCGCAACACCGAGGACGCCGACGTCGGCCGCTTCCTGCGGCTCTTCACCGAGCTGCCGCTCGACGAGATCGCCCGCCTCGAATCGTTGCCGGGGAGCGGGATCAACGAGGCGAAGAAGGTGCTCGCCTTCGAGGCGACGGCGCTCTGCCACGGCAGGCAGGCCGCCGAAGCCGCCGCCGAGACGGCGCGGCAGGTCTTCGAGCAGGGCGGGATCGGCGGCGAGCTGCCGGTCGAGACGCTGCCGCGCGGCGAGCTGGAAGCCGGCGTTCCGGTCTTCCAGCTCCTCGCCCGGACCGGGCTCGCCGCCAGCAACGCCGAGGCGAAGCGGCTGATCAAGCAGGGCGGGGCGCGCCTCAACGACGCGCCGGTGACGGACGAGATGCAACCGGTGACGCTCGCCGACCTCAACCCGGAAGGCGTCGTCAAGCTGAGCGCCGGCAAGAAGCGGCACGCGCTGGTGAGACCGGCCTGAGCAGGTCGGCCTGCGTCTGCATTCAGAACGCCTGTCGCCGATGCCCCCACCCCGTCCCTCCCCCGCAAGCGGGGAAGGGTGATGAAACCGGACGCTTGAAGGCCCTCCCCCGCCTGCGGGGGAGGGTTGGGTGGGGGCAAAGCGCGGATAGGGAATCTCCGGCGTCAAGCTCCCCTTCAATGCGCGTTAAGGCTGGGCCTTTTCCGCCGGCGGAGAGCTGCCGGACGTGCCGCCGCCGCTTCCCGGCGTGCCGGCGTCGAACAGGAACAGGTTGCGCAGGAAGCCCGGCGCCAGCGCGCTCAGCGGGTTGACGTTGATCTTGGGATCGCTGAACGGCCCGGCGGCGTGGAAGTTCGCGCCGAACAGCCCCTGCCCTTCGCCGCCCATCAGCAGGTTGCCGATGATCGGGATGTTGCCGAGGATCGTGTTGAGGGCATAGGCCGGCACGAGCGTCCCTTCGAGGTCCAGCGTCTCCTTGCCGAGGTCGACGGTGCCGCTCGCCGTGATGCCGATCGCCCCGCCATAGGCGCGGATCTTGCTCAGCGTCACGACATCGTCGCTGTAGACGAAATCGCCGTACAGGCGGCTGAACGGGATTCCTTCCCCGGAGAGCAGCGCGGCGATGCCGGAGAACGAGGCGACGCCGAGAAGCCGCGCGAAGATCGGCGCATGGATCAGCCGGTAATCGCTCCCGTCGACCCGGCCGCGGAAGCGGCGTTTCGGCCCGTCGTCCTCGGCTTGGCCGCTGATCACGAGCTGCCCGCCCTGGATATTGTCGCTGATGTCGAGCAGCCGCACGACCTCGCCGAAATTGTTGGTCGAGAAATTGAACCCGCGGTCGCCGCCGGCCTGCCCGAGCCGGAAGGATAGCTGCCCATCTCCCTTCGCCGCGGCGAGTCCGGCCTCGACGCGCGCCGACTGCCAGTGCAGGCCGTTGCTTTCCAGGCGCGCCGTCACGTTGCGCGCTTCGCGGCCCGGCCCGAGCAGCACGCGTCCGAGATGCGCGTTGACGATCAGCGGCGGCGAGGTCGACGGCTCCTTGCCGCTGCCTCCCTTGAGCAGCCCGGACGCGTCGAGCGACGCGCCGTCGACATCGGCCAGCCACGTTCCGTCGGCGCGGTACGTCGCGGTGCCGGACACCGATGTGGAGCCGGCCACGAGGCGGCGCATCTCGGCGCGCTGCACCGACAGCCCGTCCGGCGCGAAGGCGACCGCGCCCTGGACGTCGAGCCCGCCGCCGTGCAGCAGCACGTCGCGCAGCCGAGTCGGCCGATCGTCGTTCAACTCCAGCTCGATCCGCCCCGCCGCCGGGCTGGCCGCCGGCTTGGACCAGTTGAGCTGAGGCACGCTCAGCGTCGCGTCCTTGAGGTCGATGACGATCAGCGCCTCGTTGCGCTTCGACACCGTGCCGGTGAACGTCGTTTCCATGCCGACCGGCCCGCCGACATACGGGTTGAGCCAGTCGAGATCGAACCGTCGGCGCGCCGCATCGTCGACGCTCATCCGCACCGTCGCGCGGGTCGTCACGCCGTCCTTGCCGGCCTTGAACTGGTGCGTCGCGGTAACCGCGCCGAGCACGCCGCCGAGCTTTGCGCCGCCGGCGAGCCGCAACGACGAACGGTCGATCAGCAGATCGAAGTTGCCGTCCGTCAGGTCCTGCTTGAACAGGTACTTGCCGATCCCGACCGCGGAGAGCTGCGCCCGGACCGACAGGTCGACCTTCTCGAACGTCAGCGTCTTCTCCAGAGGGAAACGGAAGGACAGGCGCGCGTCGGCCGAACCGGCCGCTTTCGCCGGATCGATGCCGATCTCGCGCGCATATTCGAACGGCTTGACGTTGATCGTCTCCAGCACGTCGCGGACCGGGCCGGTGATGCCGAAATCGATCGCGAACTGCTCGTCGTTGGTGTCGAGCTGCGTCATCGAGACGGTCGCGTCGGTGATGCGGATGCCGGCGATGGCGCCGCTCATCGGCACGAGATCGAAGCGCGAGCGGGTGAAGCTGCCGGTTCCCGAGACGCCCCGCACCGGCGGCAGCGGCTTCAGGTAGGTCACCGTCAGGTTGCGATAGCGGATCGTGCCGTTGAAGGCGTCGAGCACGACCGCGAGACCGGTAGCGGGAGCGAGCGCCGGACCGGCGGACGACCGGCGGACGCGCAGTCTCGTCGCCACCTTCGTCTCTTCGGTGACGCCGTCGTGGATGTTCTCCAGCACCCACTCGCGAGCGTTGACGCCGACCTTTGCCGGCCAGAGATGCGGCAGAGAATTGGTCGGCACGTCGCGGAGCACCGCGTCGGCGGCGATGGCGACTTCGTCGGGCAGCACGCCGCGCAACAGCCCGTCGGCCGAGACGCCGTCGACCGTCGCGCTCGCCGCGACGGTCGGCCCGTTGAGATCGAGGTCCAGTCCGACGACGGTGAGGCGTTCGTCCGCCGGCTCGTACCGCGCCCGGAGCTTGCCGCCGGCAACCGCGACGGCGCCGTCGGGCAGTTCGGGATGGACGATCCGTCCGCCGCCGACCGCAAGTTCCAGCTCGCCCTCGGTGACGTGCAGCGACGCCGCTTCCATCGCCAGCCGGACGCGGCCGTCGACCGGCACCTGAAAACCGGCGAGCATCGCAAGATCGCCGCCGAGCGCGGCGAAGCCGTCGACCCGGACGTTGGCGAAAGTGAGTGCGCCCGCCACGGTGTCGGCGGCGCTGTCGTGACGCAGCTCGGCACGTACCGTCGCGGCGGCCCGGCCCGGCCGCTGGATCGCGAGATCGGCGGCGGCGGACAGCCCCGTCGCATCGCGCCGCAGCAGCAGCGCGGCGTCCGGCGCGTCCCAGATCGTGCCGCTGCCGCGGTCGACCAGCGTGAGACCGGCATGGCGGATGACGACGGTGCTCTCCGGCGCGAACAGCCCGTCCTCTTCGCCGCGGATCTGCTGCAACAGCTCGGTCGCGAGATCGTGCTGCGAGGTCGGCGACGCGGTTGCGGCGGTCGTCTGGTCCTCGCCGATGCCGTAGCGGAACGAGCCGTCCGACTCGCGCACGAGCCGCAGTTTCGGCTCGTCGAGCACAAGCCGCTTCAGCACGAGCCGCCGTCCGCGCAGGCTCCGCGGCAGGTCGATGTCGAGCGCGGCGGTCGGCAGCGCGGCAAGGAACCCGCCCTCGCGGTCGGTCGCCCGCACGTCGCGCGCGACGATTTCCAGCGTCATCGCCTCGCGCGACCAGAACAGCGAGGCCGCGCCGATATGGACGGTCCGGCTGCCGTCGGGTGCGGAGAGAAAGCGGTCGATCCGCGGGATCAGGAAATCGATGTCGAGCGGCGCCTCGGACAATCGCCATGCAACCACCCCCAGCACCAGCGCGGGGACGATGAGCGCCGCGGCGAGAAACCGTATCGCGGCGGATGCGCAGAGGCGGAGCGGCCCGCGGCGGCGCGCTGGAGGCGGCGCGCCCGGGCGAGCCGCGGTGATCCCGGCGGACCCTTGACCGGCATTGGCCCGGCGAGCAGTCTCGCCCGCTCCGGAAACGTCGCCCGGGCCTGTGATGTCTTTTTTATCGTCGATTCCCGATTGCACTCAGTTGCCGCTCCCGTTCGATGCGCACCAAGCCGCGATCGGTTTTGAAAGATGGCGCGAGCGTGCCGCGGAACTGGATGCGGAGCAGGGGGCAGCAGCGCGGGCGCTCGCCGAAGACCCGACGGGTGAACGCCTTCTCGGCGCGATCTTCGGCAACAGCCCCTTCCTGACGCAATGCAGCTTGCACGACCCGGCGTGCCTGCTCGGCATCGTGCGGGATGGACCTGAGCGGATTCTTGCCGAATTGCTCGACGGCCTCAATGGTCAACTCGCCGGAGACGACATCACAGCGCCCGCCTCGGAGGACGAGGCGGCGGCGGCCCTGATGCGGCGCCTGCGCCGTGCGAAGCGGCGCGCCGCGCTCGCCGTCGGAATCGCCGACATTGCCGGCACGTGGCCGCTCGACCGGATCACCGGCGCGCTCAGCGCATTCGCCGAGGCGGCGGTCGGCGCCGTCGTCCGGCACCTCCTCGCGGCCGGCGCGCGCGCCGGGCAGATCGAGCCGGCGGACCCGGCGGCGCCGGAGCGGTCTTCCGGCTTCTTCGTGCTCGGCATGGGCAAGCTCGGCGCGCGCGAGTTGAACTATTCGAGCGACATCGACCTGATCGTGTTCTACGACCCGGAGGCGATCCGCTTCACCGGCCGGGGCAGTGTTCAGCAGTTCTTCGCGCGTCTCGCCCGCGACCTCGTGCGGATGCTGGAGGAGCGCACCGCCGACGGCTACGTGTTCCGCACCGACCTCCGGCTGCGGCCGGACCCGGCGTCGACGCCGCCCGCGCTCTCGGTGCAGGCCGCCCTCACCTATTACGAGAGCACCGGGCAGAACTGGGAGCGCGCGGCGATGATCAAGGCGCGGCCGATCGCCGGCGACATTCCGGCCGGCGAGTCGTTCCTGCGCGAGCTGCGCCCGTTTCTCTGGCGCAAGCATCTCGACTTCGCGGCGATCCAGGACATCCACTCGATCAAGCGGCAGATCGCCGCGCATCGCGGCGGCGACCGCATCGCCGTCGCCGGACACAACGTCAAGCTGGGCCGGGGCGGCATCCGCGAGATCGAGTTCTTCGTCCAGACGCAGCAGCTCATCTGGGGCGGCCGGATGCCGGAGCTGCGCAGCTCGGCGACCTGCGACACGATGCGGCGTCTCGCCGAGACCGGACGGATCACCGACGATGTCGCCGGCGAGCTGATCGAAGCATACGGGTTCCTGCGCCGCGTCGAGCACCGGTTGCAGATGATCGACGATGCGCAGACGCATGCGATCCCGGCCGATCCCGCCGGCCTCGCGCACGTCGCGACGTTCCTCGGCTTTCCGTCCGTGGATGCCTTCTCCGGCGCGCTATGCGAATGCCTCGCGACGGTCGAGCGCCGCTACGGCGAGCTGTTCGAGGAAGCGCCCTCGCTCAGCGGCGGGCAAGGAGACGACGGCGGCAACCTCGTCTTCACCGGCATCGAGGACGACCCGGCGACGCTCGACACGCTGGCGACGCTCGGCTTCGCCGAACCGGCCTTCGTCTCCGCGACGGTGCGCGGCTGGCATCACGGGCGCTACCGCGCGATGCGCAGCCAGCGCGCCCGCGAAATCATGACCGAGCTGGTTCCCGGACTGCTCGCGTCGCTCGGCCGCAGCGGCGAACCGGACGGCGCTTTCCGCCACTTCGACCAGTTCCTCGGGCGTTTGCCGGCCGGCGTGCCGATCCTGTCGCTGTTCCAGGCCAATCCCGGGCTGCTCGCCTTCGTCGCCGAGGTGATGGGCAGCGCGCCGCGGCTCGCGCAGCAACTCGCCGAGCGGCCGATCCTGCTCG
>Ga0265327_10003944_pt1 | contig 13577 bp, 10 predicted proteins | sample 41621metaG_FD_202089 | JGI IMG/M metagenome (GOLD analysis project Ga0265327, IMG submission 202089) | Rhizosphere microbial communities from Carex aquatilis grown in University of Washington, Seatle, WA, United States - 4-16-21 metaG | ecosystem: Host-associated > Plants > Roots > Rhizosphere... | reverse complement strand
CGGAAACATTTTTTTCATTACAAACGGACGCATACAATTTTTAAACTCATCTTTCCATTCGTTCCCATGTGCTTCATGGTGGGCGCCATATTTTTTATATGTGGTATGATGAGCTAGTTCGTGTACAAATGTGATGAGAAAATCATAAGGATTTAAGTTGTGATTGATACTGATACGGTTTCCTTTTCCTAGATGTGGGCTGTAATCACCAAGTCTTCCTTTTCGTTCCACTTCAATATGGAGATGTAATTTGTAATTCATGATCAATTCACTGCAATACTCCACTGTAATGGGTGGTAGATAATTTTTTAGCACATTCATCAACTGGAGTTTATGTTGCTGTTGCTGATCATTTATTTCTCCAAGTATCAGTGATTGATAGTTCATCTTAATTTTTCAGGAAAACAAAAATGGGGCTTTCGCCCCGTTTTTGTGTAATCAATTATTGATATAAAAACATAGCAACCAACTAAAGTTGCTTGTGCTTTTCTAATTATAAAGCATGAGTAGAAATATTTAAATGCATTTCTCTTCATACTTTTACTTTGGTGTTTTTAAACCCATTTTAAGGGGCTATTTATCTCATATTTTTATGCTACCAAAGGAATTCAAATATAGGGTGTTTAGGTTTCTTAGGCAAAGTAAAAAAAATATTTATCTACCTGTATATCAGCGATAAATAATATTTATTCCCCCGTTAAAACAGGATTTTGCCCCAAAAGTCATAAAGGTTATGCTTAGCGTAAAAGGGTAAGATTCCCCTTTTGTTGATAGAAATTATTATCCCACCCTGAATAGGTAATTAAATATACATATACATCACTCTGTTCATTTATCCCATTTAATCCTTCTCCTTTCCAATGAACATTTTTATCTGTTGTTTCAAAAATCTTTTGTCCCCAACGGTTAAAAATTTTTAAAGTATAATCTTTAACAAACACATGATGAATATTCAAATCATCATTTAAACCATCATCATTTGCAGTAAATGCATTTGGGACATAAATAATCGGCTGCTGTGTAAGTTCGATTTCATTTGACCGGCTGATGGCATTGTAAGAGTCTATATTATCAGATATATTTTCGTGAGCTTCAACAAAATAATTATACTTACCGCTTTCATAATTTAAATTCTCATCTAGGTATTGAGTTTTTGAAGGATCTAGAATAGTATTATTGGAAAAAGGAAATTGCGTATCCATTCTGAACATGCTATAATTTTGTGTTCCAGCATTCCAATAGGTATAAGGTAGCCAAGAGAGTTGATTTTCAAATGGAGCGGAAGTTCCCTTTAATACAATTGAACAAGAAGGTTTACCAGAAGGGCCAACATTGCCACAGGTGTCTTTCATCACCAATTCATAACAGTATGAAAGGCTGTCAATATTTACATCATAATCAAAGAAAACGGTATCATATTTATTTAAGAAAGTAGAAACTAATTTATAATTTGTATCGTTTCGAGTGGTTTTATAAAGAAAATATTCAGCAAAATCCTTTTCTTTTGTTGGCGGCCATAATATTTTTAAATGATCGTTATTTTCTACAGTAACTGTGATCAAACTTTGTTGCAACGGAATTGCTTTTAGCTGGTCAAAAGTCCCCATCGTGTCAGATGTAGGTCCTTCAAAGCCACAAATATTTACACCTCGCATAAAATAATTATAATCTACTAGTGCATAATTCGGGGTGTTCTTATCGTCAAATTGACGGATACTTTTATTAAGAAAAGTATCAATTATTGAAAAAGCAGAAGTGTCTTTATTTCGATAGAGATTATATTTATAAAAATTAGGATTAGATGTTCCTGTTGAATCACCCCAAAAAACTATTGTTTCTTTATTATTTATTAAAGTCATACAAAGTATGGTTGTTGGGTTAATTAAAGGAAGCGGCAAAAGAGTTACAGTAAATGTAGCCTTCGTAGTTTTTGGAAGTGGGCATCCATTATCAGTTGCAGTAATTGTAAATGCCTGAGGAGCAAGTCCGGTTAATTTGCAATCAGTTTGCCAGCAAAATTGTGTGGTCACAGATAAGTTACCAGTATCTTTTCTTATAACAGTAGGTTTATCAATCCAATTGCTGTCAAGTAAAGCTCCGTCAATAGATAAATAAAGAGAATCTTGAGCACTAGTTGTAACAATATTGAAGCACAATTTTTCAGGAATTTGTATGGTAATATTTGTACTATTCATTTTGACAGATTTTGAATCAGTCAAAGTGATCAAGGGAAAAGGATCACTCATACAATCGATAATGGTGTATTCTAATTCTAATCGTACTTCGCCTAATTTTTTTCCGAAACGATACTCTTCCACTAATACAGCAGATACATAAACACCCTGTTGAACATTAGGTGTGACAGAAATTTGACCAGTCTTAGAATTAATACTTAAAGGTGGAGTCCCGGTAATTTGATTTGCGTTATCAAAACCGGATAGCCAAGTAACTGGCGGATATGGTGCAGATTTAGGGTTACCATTATTTGTTGCATTTGCACCTTGCGAATCAGTATTTCCCTGTAAAGGATTTACAAGTGAATAAACAAGTGAATCTCCATCAGGGTCTATAAAATTAAAGTTATATGTGAAAGGATTATTATTACATAAAAGGGTACGAGGATTATTAGTCCATTTTGGTGATGAGTTATGAATTAATTTTGGAGGAGGAATTTCCATATAAAAAGTCATACCTGATGTTCCAGGGTTTTGAATATTTTGGATAATATTATTTCTACAACATCTTTCCCATGAAAAATAATATCCAGCACTATTGTTGTATAATTTTGGAGATAGAATGATGGTCTTTGTATAATCACCAACATCAACACAGTTTGGAGGCGCAGTAGACGCACATTTAGTTGAAATGAAATTTAAGTTAGTAATTGTTCCTAATGACATATTAATAACTTGTATTCGTTTATTTGTTGCTAAATCAAATGTTCCAATAGAAATCGTTGGGTCATAATCAACACCGGAATTGCAATCACGTAACAAGCGTAAATTTAATTGAAATGTGCTATCATGTAGCCAAACCAAATTAAACCCACCACCTACTATATGTTTAGCATTTGCAAAAAAATTGAAGCAAATAAATATGGATAATATAAGATGTCTGATTCTCAAACCTTAAACAAAGGTAAAAATCCTTGTAGTTAAAAAAAGTTAAAATATTCTTACAATGCAAAAGAGAACATAAATGTTGAGGTTTGTAGGGTTTTTATTCCCTTTTAATTGTATGGGTAATTTTATTGAGAAAAATAATCATTTGTGAAATCAATAATCAATTTGAATGCCTCATTGTATTTACTAAGTGTAAGTACTTCAGGTAAATCATACACATCATGGTAATAATGGTAATCGCCCATCAAATAAAAATAGAATGCTTTCACACCATTTTCGGTAAAATAATACTGGTCGCTATTTTGAGCTTTGCCTCTTGAATTTATAGTAGGGAGGTAATTTTTTGTAAGATTGATAAGTTGAATGTCTTGAAATTCTTTTGGAAATAGAGTTGCATTCACCACTGTCATGCCTTTATCGCCTGTACCCATTAAATCGAGGTTAATAAGCATAGATATATTTTTAAGAGGGAATAATGGATGTTCGGTATAATAGTAAGAACCGAATAATCCAACTTCTTCTGCAGCAAATGCCATAAATGCTACAGAATATTTTGGTTTGTTTGTAGAATAGTATTTCATGATGTCAAGCATCATTGCAACGCCACTTGCATTATCATTAGCACCTGGAAACATTGCCCATTTCCCCATCATTCCTAAATGATCATAATGTGCGCTAAAAACAATAAATGAATCAGGATCCAGAGATCCTTTTATATAACCAATTACATTTTGAGTTCCATGAGGCAGTAATTCTGACTCAGCAACAATATTTATTTTAGAATGTTCTCTTTTAAGGATGCCTTTTGAAATGTAAATAATTGGATATTTTATCCATTCAGTAGCAGTTGACCATGTTAGTTTTTCTTGTTCTGAATAGATTAAGCCTCTTGCTTTATATCCATTATTTAAAATCATATCAGCCACATCTTGCTTTACAAATTTTTTGTTTTTAATTCGATCAACTACTAAAAATGTCGTACGTAAATTCCTTTTTAAAAAGTCGTTGAATTCTACTTGATTATCAACAGTAGTTGAATCGATAAAAAAGATATCATATACCCCATTTACGGGAGGACAACCAGCATCCACAATATAGTCTTCTCCAGGTACTAGTTGCTTATCGTCAAGTCTAACATCAACGGTGTATGGAAATGTGTTTACTTGAAATCCAAATTCTTGAAAATAATCTTTCCCGAATAAAAGCAGTCCAGAATTTTGGTATTCTTTTTTGATATAATCTGCTGCCTTTTTATTTCCATCATTCACATAACCTCTTCCATACATTTGTTCTGAACACAGGTCTTTAATTACATTTCTAGCATATTCAATATTCTGAGCAAAGATGTTTTGATGAAAAACAACGAGCAGAAAAAAAAATGCAACAAATGTTTTGAACATAAAATTCAATAGAGTTATTTTACTTCGCTTACCACAAAATCATATGATTCCATGATGAGATTTGCAAGTAATTTTTTACAAGCAGTATCAACTTTTTCTTTTGCATCCTGATCATTTGATGCTTCCAACTCAATAGTTATGTGTTTCCCAATGCGTACACTGCTAATGGTTGTTAATCCAATATTTGGCATACTGTTTCCAACTGCTTTCCCTTGAGGATCTAAAAGAGCTTTGTGAGGCATCACATTTATTTCTGCGATAAATTTCATACTTTATTTTGTAAATTATTAATGATTGAAATGATGATATATAATAATATGGATATAGCAATTCCTAAATATTGAAATGCAATAATACTAATCAAACTTAATGCGATGAAAACATATTTTACTTTATTATCAGTCCAACTGAAATTTTTAAATTTTAATGCAATCAATGGAAGGTCAGCAACTAAAAGATAGGCTGATAGAATTGGGAAAATTTTTAAGAAATATTGGTTTTGGAAAAAAGTTGCCACTCCAAACGGGTCATGCAAAATAATCAAAGGAATTGTTGCAATAAATATTGCATTTGCTGGAGTGGGGAGTCCAATAAATGAATCAGATTGTCGAGCATCAATATTGAATTTTGCAAGTCTAATAGCAGAAAATACAGGGATTAAAAAAGGCAAATACATATTAATGCAAAATCCTGATGAATGAAAGCATTGGCTTTCGAGCATGTAAAAAATCATTCCAGGTGCAACCCCAAAGCTCACAATGTCTGCTAATGAATCGAGTTGTTTTCCGATTTCGGAATGAGCTTTTAATAATCGAGCAGCAAATCCATCAAAAAAATCCAAAATGGCTGCACATCCAATAAATAATGATGCGTCAGGAAGTCTGTTATTCAGTGCAGCAATAATTGATAGGCATCCGAAAATCAGGTTTAAAGAAGTAAGTGCATTAGGAATATGCTTTTTCAAGTAATGTAAATTTCTCGCAAAATAATGTGTAATCATTCAGCATCAAAAAAAGAGGCTGTTTTTATTTACCAATTTTAATACTTTTGATAGAATGAAAAATGTATTCCTGGTAACTTATTGCTTATTAATCATCTTATTCTGTAATTCCGAATCATCATTTGGGCAGAGCAAAATAATTAAGAAAGCTGATCATGTTAAGATTGTTGACAATACAGGTAAGGGCATAGAATTTATATTTAAATCGAAACCGAAATTTGAGATCATAAATGGCGTAATGAATATTTCTATATTGTCAGAAAAAAACACTTTACTAGAAATTAATGGAATCAATGAAAAGGCATTAAAAGATACTAGTTTAACAGAACAGTCATTTAAAGTAATATATATAGCATCTCAAAATGAGAAAGCATACATAAGCAACTCTTCTTCCTCAATGAGCATCTTGAATATCATGTGTAGCAAGGGTAAAAAAGGGAATCCAATCGTTATTACATTTACAGGGAATCTATATGCTGGAGAAAAAATGTTGAGCTTTGATGCAAAATTATCAGGTCAAATACCTGAAAAAAAATCTGTAACCACACGTAAAATTAATTAACATGAAAAAATATATATCACTATTATTATTCACTGCTCTATTCTTTAGTATGAAAGCACAGGTAGCTAACAAAACTGCTTTAAGAGATATGGAAGTAAGATTCAACAAGAGATTCGTTGCAGATAAAATAAAAGCTGATTCAGTTTCAAAAGCATTACAAATTCCTTTACGTTTTGTAGGAGTTAATGGCGAAGTTGTTGAATTCTCTCGTTTTGCACAAAATGGTGAAATGATTTTCAGAAAGACTAACAATCTTGGGTCAGGTAGAACGATATCAACTAATAAAGTTTGGCCTGGTGGTACTACCGGAACAAGTTTAACAGGAGCTGGATTAACAGGTAGGCTTGGAGAGTGGGATGGAGGAGGAGTGCTTATCAATCATCAGGAATTTAATGGAAGAGTTACTCAGGTTGATGCTGTTTCAGGAACAGTTACACATTCAACACATGTTGCAGGAACAATGATAGCTGCAGGAATAGATCCAAATGCAAAAGGTATGTCATATGAGGCAACATTAAGTGCATACGATTGGAACAGTGATGCTGCTGAAATGACAAATGCAGGAGCAAATGGAATGTTGCTTTCTAATCATTCATATGGCTCAATTTGTGGTTGGTATTATAATACTAGCTATAGCCCTGCACATCTGGAATGGTATGGTGATTTAACGATCAGTTCAGTTACTGATTATAAGTATGGATATTACGATCAGGAAGCAGCTGATTGGGATAATATCGCCTATCAAAACCCCAATTATCTAATTTGTAAAGCTGCCGGAAATGATAGAGGTGCACCAGGTCCATCCGGAATCAATTTATCTGGAGCCACCTGGTATGTAAGAAATAGCAATGGTGTTTTCGTACAAGGGACAGGAACGATTCCTTCTTACGTTTCTCAATATGATTGTATTGAACCTACAGCCACTGCAAAAAATGTATTAACTGTTGGTGCGGTAAATAAAATCGGTAATAGTAATTCAAACAATGGATGGACAAAAACAGCAGATGTTGTGATGAGCCCATTTAGCGGGTGGGGACCTACAGATGATGGCAGAATAAAACCGGATGTTGTAGCAGCAGGAGTAAATATTTATTCAACTTCCGATGCTGGAATTAATCAATATACAACTGAAAGTGGAACCTCAATGGCAACACCTGCAACATGCGGTTCATTACTTTTAGTTCAACAACATTATAATAATTTAAAAGGAAAGTTTATGACGGCTGCAACGCTAAAAGCTCTTGCTATTCACACTGCAGATGAGGCAGGAAATACAGGCCCTGATTATACATTCGGTTGGGGATTGATCAATACAAGCAAAGCAGTAAAGCTTATTTCAGATAATACATTTAGTCAGATTCAAGAAAGATCGTTACCAAATGGGAATATTTATACTCAAAATATTACTTCTGATGGAACAACACCATTACGTATTACCATTTCTTGGACAGATGTTTCTGCAACAGTTAGACCAATAGCATTGAATGATACAACAAGAAGGTTAGTAAATGATTTGGATATTAGGTTGAAACGTGTATCTGATAATACTGTTTTTATGCCATACATTTTAAATCCAGCTAATCCTTCTGCAGTGGCAACAACTGGTGATAATATCAGAGATAATGTTGAGCAAATTTATCTTGCTGCTCCTCTAGCCGGATCATATGTTTTAACAGTTTCACATAAAGGAACGTTAATATTGCCTCCACAGAATTATTCTTTAATTGTAACTGGAGTGGCAGGTCCTCCATCGGCTGTATTTTCAAAAACGGCAAGTACTATTTGCGTTGGTCAAACTGTTACATTTACTGATAATTCTATTGGCTCTCCTACATCTAGAGTTTGGTATTTCCCTGGAGGAACACCATCTACTTCAACTTTAAATAGTGTAACAGTTACCTATAATACAATTGGGAAATATCCTGTTGCATTAAAAGTTTCAAATGCATTCGGTTCGGATACACTTTATAATTCAAATGCAATTAATGTTGGTGGTTTAACATTACCATTCAATGAAACATTTGAGTCAAATTCTCCTACATTAAATTTGTGGAAGCTATCAACTCCACCAAATGATACTGCATGGAAATTAGTAACTGTAGCTGGTACTACACCAGGTAATCAAGCTTATTGCATGCCATTTTACACTTATACTGCTGCAACTGCGGGGCAACGGGATGCATTAATTACTCCAACGTTAAATTTCTCTGGATTAACATCAGTAAATCTTACTTTCCAACATGCGTATACAAGATATTTTAATAACTATTCGGATTCATTGATAGTTTATATTTCAACTGATTGTGGTAATACATGGACAAGCCTTCTGTCTGCAGGTGAGGATGGCTCTGGCAACTTTGCAACAGCTCCCGATAATACCTATCTTTCAACTGTATCATTCATCCCAACTTCATCGGCAAGTTGGTGTGGAGGTGGTCTTGGTGCAGCATGTTTTAATATTGATTTATCAGTCTATGCTGGAATGAACAGTGTTTTGGTAAAATTCGAATCATATAATAATAATGGCAATAATTTGTATTTAGATAATGTAAATATTTCAGGAACATTCTTAAATCCAATCGCAAATTTTTCAGCTTCAAAAACTACTGCCTGTGCAGGTGATCAAATAAATTTCACTGATTCAACACAAAATATTGCAACAACATGGAAATGGACTTTTACTGGAGGATTTCCACCTTCTTCAACTTTGCAAAATCCTTCCGGAATTATTTACAATGCAGCAGGTGTTTATCCTGTTAAATTGAAAGTGACCAATCCTAATGGTACAGATAGTATTACGAAGACCAATTACATGACCATTTATAAAACGTTACCCATTGCTATTTCAGGAAATACAACGTCTCATTTTAATATCACAGAAAATTATTCTGTACCTTTTGATACAGGTTCAACCTATAACTGGATTATCAAAGGAGGAACTCAGCTAACTGGAGGTAATACAAATAGCATTAGCGTAAAATGGAATGTGGTAGCAACAGGAACAGTTCAAGTTCAAGAGATGGCAAAAACAGGGTGTTTAGGAAATGTTGATTCAATTAATGTAACTCTTACTCCAAATACAGGTATCAGTGAAGTTGAATCATTTATTGGATTTAAAGTGTATCCAAATCCTGCAAATGATTTTTTGAATATTGAATTTGAGAGTATAGGAAGACAAAATATTGACGTGAGCCTCATCAATGTAATTGGGCAAAAAATATTTACTGAAACGGTGAATGGATTTACAGGAAATTATGTTCGCCACATCAGTACGAATGACCTCAATAAAGGAATCTATTTTGTTGAGGTGAAATCTCAAAATGGAAGCAGGCAAATGAAAATTGTGATTGAATAGAACAGTAAGTGATTTATTCTGGCTAATAACCAAATGTCTAACAGTTGTCTCCTTAATACATCTTACCTCTCTTTACTAAAAAGGGCATCAAAATTTGCGAAAAATCATTGCCAACCTCAGCTTCAATTAACTCAATTTTATATTGTGCACATTTAAGTTTGAGTTGATGTTTGTATTCCTGTGAGGCTTTTAAATATTTCGCTTTAATTTGTTCAGGGAATAATTTCATTCGTTCCCCTGTTTCACTGTCTACAAATAGATAAGGTCGATTACTAAAATCAAAATCTACTTCTGTTTTCTTGTCTTCTACATGAAATAAAACTACATCATGTTTGTTATATTTAAAATGTTGTAATGCCGCAAATAGATCATCATCGTTTCCAATGTTCTGCATCATATCAGTAAAAACGACCACCAACGAGCGTTTGTGTAGCATTTCAGCCATCTGATGGAGATTCTTTGAGATATTACTTTTTACATTTTTGTTAGGAGCATTTAAAACGTCTTCCAATTTACTGAATAATAATTTTTGATGCACAGAACTGATTTTACATTGTGAATGAAATTCTAATTCATCAGAAAAGATACTTATACCACTTGCATCTCTTTGTTTTTTTAATAAATAGATGAGAGAAGCTGCAGCATAAACCGAGAAACGGATTTTACTTATTCCCACATTTGGATAGTACATTGATGAAGAACGGTCAATAATGATTTGACATCTTAAATTGGTTTCTTCTTCATAACGTTTTACAAATAATTTATCAGTGCGGGCAAACAATTTCCAATCAATATGTCTAGTCGATTCACCGGTATTGTATAAACGATGTTCGGCAAACTCTACTGAGAATCCATGAAAAGGACTTTTGTGTAAGCCGGTCAAAAAACCTTCAACAACTTGTTTTGATAAGAATTCAAGATTTCCTGTTTGTAAAAGTTCTTCGTGTTTAATAACCTCTGGCATCGTTTCAAAAATAAACTTTAAGATGAGTTTTTACAGATTGATTAATTGCCGCCAGAAAATAAACCATTTAGAAGAGAAGGAATTAATTTATTATTTACATCATTCAAGGATTTTTTATAAGCGTCTAATCCTGCATTTTCAGGAGTGGTTTGAAATCCTTTAGCGTTTTGAATACCATCTTTATAAATTTCAATACCTGACTTGGCATCAGTTATAGAAAATGTAATAGTAATTGAAGCTCCGAGCATATCCTTCCACATTACACCTTGAGGCTGTGTATTCGAAGAGATCTTAAAAATATAATCCGCATCACTTTTATTACCAACTAAAATACAACCATTCTCAGTGAGTATCTTTTTAACTATGGGGTCAAAATATTTTTGATCCATTGTTTTAGAAAGGTTGAATTCTTCATCTTGAACAAATACTTTTAGTGGCTCAGCAGCAACTTTTATTGAAATTGGAGGAGGTTGCATATTTAATAATACAGTTTTTAAAATAGTGTTTAAACTATCAATAGTAATGAGTTTTTCAATATCAATTTCTACTCGTAAGAATAAAGTAGAACCTACACCTTGAACATGAGCTTTAGTAAAAGTAGCTATTCCATTATTATCAGTTTCTATTCTATCAAAAGCATGTATAGAGAAACCATCACTACCGGCTTTTAATGGAAGATTTGATATAGTTGATCCGTCATTCATCATTGCAATTGCATCAAATGGAGGAAGTGGTTTTCCCATAGTTCCCATGAGAGATGTAACGCTGGTTTTATATTTTACATCAAATAACTGATCTTGAATTGAATTAAAAATTTCATCTACTAGCTTCACTTCTTTGCCTCTGTAATTTCCAATAACATCTTCGTTCAAATAATTTTGTAAAGCAGAAAGTGCTTGAATTTTTAAATGGATGATATCAATAAAGTTTTTCCTTATATCTAACTGATCAGAGCGTGACATAAAATCTTGAGCTCTGTCGATCTGAACTTGCATTTTTCTTTTTTTAGCGGCTTCATATTCAGCTTTCGGCAAACGGAAATATATCCAGAATTCATTATCGTTTTCCCAACTATCAACTACATCATATTTTTCAATGGTATTTGTTGCAGTAACTTTTGTTGTAGCATTAAATTGCTGTTTGAAGTCAAGATCATTTTGAACGGATTTTAAAACAGAACTGCTTGAAACATTCACTTGAATTTCGGAGATCATGTCATCAAATGCTGTTTTCTTTGCTATTTGCTGATAGTTTAAATGATTGAGGGTTTTAGAAGCAGTACCGATTCCCACATAGAAGTCACTGTTAACTGGACGATTTTGTACCCAATCAGGTTTTGGTTTAGCAGTAGTTTGTTTTGCCGATTTACATGAAATAATCAGCAATAATGAAAATAAGAAAATGGTTATTATGGGAAATGAAAATTTCAATGCATGAAATTTAAAATGAATGAAAAGATCCCTCTATATTATAGAGGGATCTATTGAATTTAATTTCCTGATTTTTCCTTGGCAAGTTTGTCCATTTCCTGATTGAAAATTTCTTCAAACTTTTTCTTGTCATAGTCTTGTTCCAATTTCTTATTGTTTGAAACTGTTTTAGTGATTCCATCATATACAGCTTGCTTATTAGCTTCAATAGCTACCCAATAAGTATAAGTAGAATTCTTTTCCTGAAATATTTTCTCTCCAATAATTCTTACATCTGTAAGTTGTTGATTGGTAACCTCACGAGCGAGTTCTTCAAATTTGTTTGAAAATTCCTGGGCGTTTCCTATAGTACGTTGATTGGTATATTGATCGGTCACTTTTTTTATTGTAGTTTGAATCAAACCTGCCATTTCACTTTTGGCATTCTGTAAAGCAATTTTTTTTGCAGTAGTTAGATCAGGACTATTCCCAGATGATTTTGCACGAAAATTATCTTTATCGCTTGAATATTCTTTAGTGTTAAAAGGAACTGTGATTTCAATAGCTCCAGTTGTTTGTGCAACTGTTTGCTTTGATTTGCAGGAATCCAATGCTAGAGCAAAAGCTCCTAATACTAATGCTGATATAATCAGCTTTGATGTGTTAGTTTTCATATTTAAAGTATTTGTTCAAATTTATCAGAAAGATTATCAGATTTCAAAACCTATGCCATTAATGTTAGATTATATTTTATCTGCATTAAATTTTTTTAGCAATTTCAGTGTATGTGAATATCCGTGTTCAAAAATTTGTTTCGATGAAGACACCTTCAATAAATTATAATTCATCAACCCATCAGGTTCAATATACATATCACACTTAGGGATATTAATCTTCACATTAGCTCTAATAGCAAGATGCAGCACCCTATCAGTAAAATTTCTGAACGACCTAAGATGAGTGACTTCATGAACAGGATTTACATTCACACCTATAATATATTCACATTTGTTTTCCAGAGGTTCAACTGGCAAATTATTCATCAAGCCACCGTCAACATACATTTGCCCATCCAGCATAAATGGTTTTAATAAAATAGGAATTGCTGATGAAGCCAACACTGCATTGATAATTGATCCTTTATGAAAGTATGTAGTTTCTGCCTTAGTGAAATTTGTTGCTGATATAATGAGAGGGATCTTTAGATCTTCAATATTGGAAACAGTTAAGTTTTCTGTCAGTCTTTTCCTTAAACCATCTGCTTTGAGCAAACCAAATTTTGGGCGATAGAAACGAAGAAATTTATAGATATCCATTTCACCCATCATTTTGTAAATATCATCTGGTGAATGTCCATCAGCATATAAGCAACCAACAATTGATCCAGCACTTACTGCTGATATAATATCAGGGAAAATACCATTTTCGTTTAAAGCTTTTAATACACCAATATGAGCAAAACCCCTTGCTCCACCACCTGAAAGTACGATACCTGTTTTATATGTTTTCACTTTTAAAATCTGTTAAAAGTACTGTAATTTCAATGAATTAGAAAATAACGTGCCAACAATGTTTTTAATTACTGGCAATGACTATTTTTGCGCGTAGAAAAAAAGTTGACATGGAAATTAAAAAAGTAAAACGGAGTGATGATTATTCGGCATGGTATAATAATTTAGTGAAGAGTGCTGATTTGGCTGAACATTCGGCAGTAAAAGGGTGCATGGTTATTAAACCATACGGATATGCAATATGGGAAAAAATG
>Ga0265327_10003943_pt1 | contig 13581 bp, 13 predicted proteins | sample 41621metaG_FD_202089 | JGI IMG/M metagenome (GOLD analysis project Ga0265327, IMG submission 202089) | Rhizosphere microbial communities from Carex aquatilis grown in University of Washington, Seatle, WA, United States - 4-16-21 metaG | ecosystem: Host-associated > Plants > Roots > Rhizosphere... | reverse complement strand
CCGTCGTGGAGCTCCGCCAAAGCCGCGTAGAGAGTCGTCGTCTTGCCACTCCCGGTCGGCCCGGCGACGATGATCGCCCCCGCAGGGTGCCGCAGCGAGTGCCGCAGTCTCGACAGCGTCTGCCCGTCGAGACCCAGGTCTTCCAGGGTCTTGAGACCCTGCTTTCCGATGTAGGCGATCCGCAATACGGCCTCTTCACCGATCGACGACGGGAGGATCGCGACCCGGAGATCCATGTCGACTCCCGCGATCGAGATCGAGACGCGACCGTCCTGCGGCAGGCGCCGCTCCGCGATGTCGAGCTGGCCCATCACCTTGATGCGCGCGATCACCGATGCCCTCAACGACCGGGGGACCACCGACACGTCTCGCATCACCCCGTCCACGCGGGCGCGAACGTGAAGGTCGTTCTTCCACGGGACGAAGTGGATGTCCGAAGCGCCGAGCTCGATCGCGGCGCGCAACAGCCGGTTCACCTCTTCGACGGCGGGCGCGCTCTCGGCATCCGCCTCGAAATCGATCGTCGATTGTTGCTGCTCGATCTCTTCCGTCTCGTCTTCGAGCTCATCGAGATGGGAAGGCCGGAGATTGCGCGGATACACCTGGTCGAGACCCGCACGGATCGTTGTTGGGTCGGCGACGACGAGGTCGAACGCGCCGTTCAATGCCATCCGAAGCTCGTCGATGATGACGACGTCGGTTGGGTCGGCGATCGCGAGACGAACACGATCTCCCGACGTGGACAACGGCAACACGCCCAACCGGCGTGCGGATCGCTCGGGCATCAGGGCCGCGAGGTCCGGGCTGAGGCTCTGCACGTCGACCACCACGTACCTGAGACCGAACTGATCGGCGAGAGCAATCGCTATGTCCTCCTCGTGGAGCGCCTTCGCGTTCACGAGATGCGTTCCCAGCCGATCCCCGCTCGCCTTCGCGGCCGCGATCGCCTCATCGAGCTGTTCCCGGCTCAGGCGGCCCTTCCTGACCAGGATCTCCCCCAAACGCTCGCGAACGCCGTCCCGAAAGGTTGTGACGTCCATCGAACAGTGTTTCGGCAAACCACCCGACTAGCTTGAGTTAGCCCGGCGGCGATGAGCTCGCCGCCCGGCGCCCACGGCGCTATTACCCTCCAACCCGTGACAGTAGAGACCGAATCGGTACGCCGGGTCCTCTATCTGACGAGCGCGATCGTGCTCGTCGACACGCTGTTCTTCTCGGCGCTCACCCCGCTCCTGCCGCACTACGCGAACACGCTCGGGCTGGGGAAGGGAGGCGCCGGGCTGCTGTCGGCCCTCTACCCACTGGGGACGCTTGTCGGGGCGATCCCCAGCGGGATGGTTGCTGCGCGATTCGGCGTCAAGCCGACCGTGCTCGTGGGTCTGATCGGGGTCGCCGTCACGACCGCGTTGTTCGGGCTCGCGACGAGCGCCTGGCAGCTCGACCTGGCGCGGTTCATGCAGGGCCTCGCCAGCTCGTTCTCGTGGACGGGGTCGCTCTCGTGGCTCGTCGCGCGGGCACCCGAAGGCCGGAAAGGGCAGCTGATCGGCCAGGCGTTCGCCGCTGCCGTGGCCGGCGCGCTGCTCGGCCCTGTGCTCGGGGGTGCGGCGACTGTGGTCGGAACCGGCTGGGCGTTCGGGGCGGTCGCAGTCGCATCGCTCGGGCTCGCCGCCTGGGCGCTGCTGACGCCTGCGAGCCGCCCGGCGAAGCCGCAGCCGCTTGCGATGCTCGGCGCGGCGCTCCGCGACAGGCGGGTGCTGCTGTCGGTTTGGTTCGTCGTCCTGCCGGCGCTGCTCTTCGGAGTGCTGGGCGTTCTCGGCCCGCTCCGGCTCTCGGATCTCGGGGTGGGGGCGATCGGCATCGGCGCGGTCTGGCTCGTCGCGGGCCTCCTCGAGACGGTGCTGAACCTCGGCGTCGGCCGGTTCTCCGACCGGTTCGGGCCGCTCGCGCCGATCCGAATCGCGCTGATCGCGTCTGTCGTGTGTGCCGCACTCCTGCCGTGGCCTGCAAACCGCTTCGTCCTCGCGGTGCTGATCGTCATCAGCTGCCTCGCGTTCGGCACGTTCTACACGCCCGGCATGGCGATGCTCACGCACGCGGCCGAGGATCGGGGGCTCGACTACGGCTACGCCTTCGCGCTGCTCAACCTCGCGTGGGCGCCGGGGCAGAGCGGCGGCTCCGCGCTCGGCGGGGCCCTCGCCGAAGCGACATCCGACGCCGTGCCGTACCTCGTGCTCGCCGGGCTTGCACTCGCGACACTGCTGATGCTCAAGCCGCTCCGGATCCTCCGAAACGAATCACCCAGTGAGCAATGGACGACCTGACCGGCCTGCTCGCCGCGCTCGTCGCGATCGATTCGATCAATCCATCGCTCGTGCCCGGAGGAGCGGGGGAGTCCGAAGCGGCGCGATTGGTGGCGCAGTGGGCGGAGGGAAACGGCCTCGAGACAAGGACGATCGAGCGCGAGCAGGGCCGCCCGAGCGTCGTCGTCCGGGCCCCGGGCGCCGGCGGAGGCCGCGCTCTCCTGCTCTGCGGGCACCTCGACACGGTCGGCGTCGACGGCATGGCTGAACCGTTCGCACCTCGGGTCGAGGGCGACCGGCTCTACGGACGCGGCTCGTACGACATGAAGGCCGGGGTCGCTGCCGCTCTGATCGCCTGTCGCGACGCGGCCCGACTGGGCCTCGCGGGCGATGTCGTCGTCGCAGCGGTGGCGGACGAGGAGTACGCGAGCCTCGGGATCCAGGACGTGCTCGAGTCGGTGAGCGCGGACGCCGCCGTCGTGACCGAGCCGACCGAGCTCGAGCTCGTCGTCGCGCACAAGGGGTTCGTCTGGCTCGAGCTCGAGGTCACCGGCCGCGCCGCACACGGCTCACGGCCGCATCTCGGAATCGACGCGATCGTCAAGACCGGGCCGCTCCTTGTCGACCTTGCGGAGCTCGACCACGCACTTGGCGCGAACGTGCACCCCTTGCTCGGCCGCGGCTCGATTCACGCCTCGCTCATCGACGGCGGCACGGAATTTTCGAGCTACCCGTCCCGCTGCACCTTGAAGCTCGAGCGGAGAACACTGCCCGGCGAGACGACGCTCGACGTGGAAGCCGAGATCGACGGGGTGCTCGCTGCTTGTCGGAGCGCGGATCCCGCGCTGGCGGTCGAACGCCGCACGCTCCTCTCGCGGGAGCCGTTCGAGGTCGACCAGAATGCCGAGATCGTGTCGATCGTGAGCAACGCGCTCGGCGCCTCGAAGCTCGGGGGTGCGAGCTACTGGGCCGATTCCGGCTTCATCGCCGCAGCCGGCATCCCGACAGTGCTGCTCGGCCCGTCGGGGGAAGGCGCACACGCGGTCGAGGAGTGGGTCAGCCTCGCGGACACGGCAACCGTCGCCCGGACGCTGCTCGCCACCGCTGAGGTCTTCTGCCGGTGACGGCCTTCGTCAACCCGGCGGTAGATCCGCCTCGGGTACCTACGGCCGACGGCGCCGAGGCCACGGCGTTCCACCAGGCGCTGCCCGGATACGCACCGACACCCGTTCGCGGGCTGCCGGAGCTGGCGGCGGAGCTCGGCGTGGGGGCGGTCCTCGTGAAGGACGAGTCCAACCGGTTCGGGCTCCCGGCGTTCAAGGTGCTCGGCGCCTCCTGGGCGATCGAACGGACGCTCCGAACCGAGCCTGGGATCCACACTCTCGTCGCGGCGAGCGCGGGCAACCACGGCCGCGCCGTCGCGCACGTCGCAGCGACGAGAGGTCTCGCTTGCCGGGTGTTCCTGCCGGCTCGATCGGCGCGCGCGAGGCGTGAGGCGATCGCGCGCGAAGGCGCCGAGGTGGTCGTCGTCGACGGCACCTACGAAGACGCAGTCGTGGCCGCGCACACCGCTGCTGCCGAGCCGGGCGTCGTCGAGATCGCAGACGTCGGCGATTCCCCGCAGGCCTCATGGGTGATCGACGGCTACGCCACGCTCTTCGCCGAGGCCGCGGAGCAGGCCGAGTTCGACCTCCTGGTCGTGCCGGTCGGAGTCGGATCGCTCGCAGCGGCAGCCGCCCGATTCGCAGCACCGCGAGGCATTCACCTCGTCGGCGTGGAGCCCGAGACCGCGGCGTGCCTCACGGCCTCGCTCGCAGCGGGAGCTCCCGCCTCCGTGCCCACGCCCGGCACCTCCATGGCCGGGCTCGACTGCTCCGAGATCTCGCCGACCGCGTGGCCGTCTCTCCAAGCCGGGATGACCGGGACGGTCGAGGTCTCCGACGCCGACGTGCACGCCGAGATGCGGAGCCTCGCGGCCGCACAACTGGCGCTCGGCGACTGCGGTGCCGCAACCGTCACCGCACTCCGCCGCCTCGCTGAAGCTGAGGATCTGAGCGCGGCAGTCGGCTTAGGCCCGTCGACTCGAGCGCTTCTCATCGCAACCGAGGGCCCGACGGACCCCGACGCCTACGCCGAGGTCATTCGCGGCAGCCGCTGACTCAGGCTTCGATCCAGAGCACGCTCTTCGCCGCGCCCGCCGTCGAGCACGATCCGCCCGGCTTGCCCTGGCTCGCGAGAACGCAGACGAATCCGTGAAGGAGCCGAGTGGTCACCGTTCTCCGGGCCCCCGAGTGCAAGGCTGCGGTCGCGGTGGCGAAGCTCCGGGTCACGTTCTTCGCGGTGGCACACGGGACGCTCTTCGCGACGATGATCCACGCATGACCCGAGGCGGTCAGGATCCCGCAGCTCGTCGACGCCTTGGCGCCGTTCGCCCCGATTGCAGCCGCCGACACGGCGAGCGCTCCGACAGCGGCCAATCCAGCCAGGTACCTGCTCAATCTCACGGCTCGAGCCTCCTTCACGAGGGCGGGTCACCTGCACGCGAACGGAGCCGGAAGCAGCCAGCACCCAGGCGGCGATCGCCTCGCAACGGTAGCCGCTCGATCGGCCCTCGATCGGGGGAACTTCAGCCGACGGAGAGCAGATCGACCACGAACACGAGCGGCTCGTTCGGCTTGATCACGCCGCCCGCGCCACGCGAGCCGTAGGCCATCGCCGAAGGGATCGTCAGCTTCCGCCGGCCGCCGACACGCATCCCCTGGACGCCCTCGTCCCAGCCGGGGATCACATGGCCCTTGCCGAGCGTGAAGGCGAACGGATCGCCCCGATTCCAGGAGGCGTCGAACTCCTCGCCGGTCGAGAACGCAACCCCGACGTAGTGCACGCTGACCTTGCTGCCGCTGACCGCCTCCTCGCCGTCGCCGACGACGATGTCGTCGATCCCGAGGTCGAATGGGATGTCACCCTCGGGCTTGTCGATCTGGGGTTTCTCGAGGCTCATGCTCAGACCAGACTAGACGCGTACGATCACCCCCGTGGAAGACTGGGTTCAGACGAAGCTGAAGACGGGCGAGCGCGTGATCTCCGAGCGCCTGCCGCACGTGCGCTCGGCGACGATCGGCTACTGGATCGGAGCCGGCTCGCGCGACGAGACCGAGGCCAGAGCCGGGATCTCGCATTTCATCGAGCACCTGTTGTTCAAGGGATCCAGCCGCTACAGCGCGCTCGACATCGCCGAGATCTTCGACGGACTCGGCGGCGAGCTCAATGCCGCGACCTCGCGGGAGCACACGGTCGTCTTCTCGCGTGTCCCCGACAGTCATGTCGAGACGGCCGTCGATGTGATGGGCGACATGGTGTTCTCGCCGAACTTCGACGACCTCGACTCCGAGCGCGAGGTCGTGCTGGAGGAGATCGCGATGTACGAGGACGCGCCGCAGGAGCTCGTTCACGACCTGATCGGGGAGGCGGTCTTCGGCTCTCACGCCCTGGGCCGGCCGGTAATCGGCACCGCCGAGGTGATCTCGAGTGTCAGCCGCCGCTCCCTGCGCGGCTACCACCGCTCCTACTACAGCCCCGGGAACGTGGTCGTCGCAGCGGCCGGAAGGGTCGACCACGACGAGCTCGTCGCGCTCGTCCAGCGCTCGATCGACCGGCGCAGCGAGACGAATGGCGACAGACCGCGTCCGCGCACGGCGCTCACCAAGACCCCGAAGCCCGGCCGCCGCTTCCACCGCAAGGACACCGAGCAGTACCACGTCTGCCTCGCGGCGCCCGGTCTCTCGCGCACCGACAGCCGGCGCTTCGCCGCATCGATCCTCGATGCGATCCTCGGCGGCTCGGCGTCCTCACGTCTCTTCCAGGAGATCCGCGAGAAGCGCGGCCTCGCCTACTCCGTCTACAGCTTCCTCTCGCAGTACGCCGACACGGGCCAGGTCGGGATCTACGTCGGCACCCGCGAGGACAACCTCGGCGAGGCGCTCGCGATCGCGTCCGAGCAGGTCGCCGACATCGCCGCCGGCAACCTGACGGTCAAGGAGCTCAAGCGGGCGCAGGAGAACCTCAAGGGCCGGCTGACGCTCGGGATGGAGTCGACCTCCGCGCGGATGACCCGGCTCGGGAAGGCGCTCGTCACCGACACCGAGATTCTCTCGCTCGACCGGCTGATCGCCGAGATCGACGCGGTCGACGCAGAGGGTGTCTGCAAGCTCGCCGGAGAGCTCTTCGCACCCGAGCGCCTTTCGGCGGCTGCGATCGGCCCGAGCGAGGAGCATTTCCTCGCGGCGCTCGAGCGCGCGACTCCGGCGCTCGCCCAGGCCGCATGAGGGTCCTGCTCAACGGATACTCGCCGCCGTCGCCCGAGACCGGGAAGGTCGGCGCGATCCTCGGCCCCGCGCTCGTCGAGGCAGGGCACGAGCTCGTCGCGACCGAGGCCGAGGCGGAGGCCATGGTCGACTTCACCGCGCCCGCTGCCGTGGTGGCGAACATCCTGCGTGCTGTGAAGGCCGGTGTTCCGTCGGTCGTCGGCACGAGCGGTTGGGACACGGCCGAGGTGGATGCCGCGGCGAAGGAAGCCGGCGTCCCGGTCTTCTACGCACCGAACTTCGCGCTCGGCGCGGTGCTGATGATGCGGTTCGCGGTCGAGGCATCGCGGCATTTCCCGGCGGCGGAGATCGTCGAGCTCCACCACCAGACGAAGCTCGACGCGCCGTCCGGAACCGCGATCGCCACCGCTGCCGCAATGGAGGGCGACGTGCCGATCCACTCGGTTCGGCTACCCGGGCTCGTCGCCCACCAGGAGGTCGTGCTCGGCGGGCGCGGCGAGACGCTCACGATCCGCCACGACACCAGCTCGCGCGAGGCGTTCGTCCCGGGCGTCGAGCTCGCGCTCGCGAAGGTCGGCACGCTCCCGCCCGGCGTCACCGTCGGCCTCGACCAGCTGCTCTGAGCGATCTCGTCGAGGACACGCTCACGATCGGTGAGCTCGAGCTCTCGCTGCTTCGCCCGCGCGAGCCGGAGGCGCTGATCGACGAGGAGGCGTTCGACGACGACGAGTTCATGCCGTACTGGGCCGAGCTCTGGCCCTCGGGGCTCGCGCTCGCCCGCGCGCTGCCGACACGGCTCGACGGGTTGTGCGTCGTCGAGCTCGGCTGCGGGCTCGGAGTCCCTTCGTTGACGGCAGCCGCGCGCGGGGCGGCCGTGACTGCGCTCGACTGGGCCCACGATGCGATCGCGCTGCTCGACCGCAACGCTGCGCGCAACCACGTCGAGCTGTTCGGGGTGGCTGCCGACTGGCGCGCCTTCACGGGCTCGTTCGATCTCGTGGTCGGAGCCGACCTGCTCTACGAGCGGCGCAACGTGCAGGCGCTCGTCGAGCTGCTGCCTTCCCTCGCCTCGCACGTGCTGCTCGGCGAGCCGGGGCGGCCGCATGCCGGCGAGTTCTTCGAGCTTGCCGCGGCCGACTGGCAGATCGAGGAGCTTCCCGAGCGCGTCTACCGACTCACGCGACCGACTCGAGCAGATCCGCAAGCTCGACCGGGTGAGTGAGGAACGGCGAGTGCCCCGCGTCGAGCTCGAACGGCTCGACGCCGAGAACCTCGCGCGCCATCACCTCCTGCCAGTCGGGCCGAATCGCGCGGTCGCGGAGGGTCACGATCGACGCTCGCAGCCCGGCCGGCAGCTCCAGCACCGCGTCCACGGGAGCCTGTGGACGCAGTTGGTCGAACGCCCGACGAGCATCGTCATCGCCGAGATCCGGATAGAGCCTCTCGTGGGCGATCTCGAAGTCGGGCCAGAACGAGCGCCCGAGCTCGTCGCGCTGCGTCCCCGTGAACTCGGGGTCGAGCCCCGAGTACACCCCGGCCGCCGGGACGAGCGCCGCGAGGAAAACCGTGACCCTGGCCGTGATCAGAGGAATCGTCAGGCCGCCCATCGAGTGCCCGACGACGACCGCATCCGGCTGCGGCCCCACAAACGCCGCGTAATCGCGCACCGTGAGACCGATCTCCTCGCACGGAAGGTCGGGCGCCCAGGTCTCGTGACCCCGCTGTTCCAGCTCTCGTGAGAGCCGCTCCCAGCACCAGCCGCCGTGCCATGCACCGTGCACGAAGACGAACCGCGCCACCCCCGCAGTATCTCCGACTACGATGGAGAGATGCTCGGCGGAGTCCTCACGGCCATCGTGACGCCGTTCGACTCGGTGGGCGCCGTCGACTATGACGCGTTCCAGGCACTTTGTCGCCATCTCGTCGACCACGGCTCGGACGGGCTCGTCGTCTCCGGGACGACGGGAGAGAGCCCGACCCTCGAGGACGGCGAGAGGCTCGAGCTCCTGCGGGCGGCGATCGAGGCCGTCGGTGACCGGGCCACGCTCGTTGCGAACACGGGCACCGCTTCGACGGCCCACTCGATCGAGCTCACGGCGCAGGCGCACGAGGCCGGCGCCGACGCGTTTCTCGCCGTCACGCCGTACTACAACAAGCCGCCGCAGCGGGGGATCGTCGCGCACTTCGAAGCAATCGCCGCCGCAACCGACCGGCCGGTCGTCGTCTACAACATCCCGAGCCGTGTCGTCGTGAACATCGAGCCGGCCACGATCTCGCTGCTCGCCGAGGTTCCGAACATCCGGGCCGTCAAGCAGGCCTACCCCGACCTCGACGAGGCCCGGCACATCGTCGCCATGGGCCTCGACCTCTACGCCGGGGACGATGCGCTCGTCCAGCCGTTCCTCGAGCTCGGCGGCGTCGGCGGGATCTGCGTGCACACCCACATCGTCGGGCCGCAGGTGGCCGCACAGGTGCAGGCCGCACGCGACGGCGATGTCGAGCGTGGTCGCGAGATCGACCTCGAGCTTCGCCCGGCCTACGAGTTGCTCACCATCACGTCGAATCCGATCCCGATCAAGGCCGCGCTCGGCCTGCTCGGCCACGAGGTCGGCGGTTTCCGCCTCCCGCTCGTGCCGCCGACCGGCGAGGAGCTCGCGCAGGTGCGCGACTGCCTCGAGCGGCTCGGGCTGCTAGTCCACGCGTAGCGTTAGGCCGAGGCGACCACGGTGAGACCGACCTCGCCGAGGATCGCGGGCTCATCGCGATACAGCCGCTCGAGCGCGCCGACGACCCTCGGGCAGAACTGCGTGTCCATGTTCGCGACGATCTCCTCGAGCGCGGCTTTGGGGCGCCGCGCACGGCGATATGGCCGGTCGGTCGTCAGCGCGTCGAAGGCGTCGGCGACAAGGACGATCCGTGCCGGGAGCGGGATCTCGTCGCCCGCAAGCCCGTCCGGGTAGCCCTGGCCGTCCAACCGCTCGTGCGAGGAGCGCGCTATCTCGAGCACGAGGGGCGAGAGATCGATCTCCGAGAGGATCAGCTCCGAGATCACGGGGTGGCGCTTCATGACGATCCACTCGTCGTTGTCGAGCGGGCCGGGCTTGTGGAGAATCGACTCCGGAATCCCGATCTTGCCGATGTCGTGCATCAGCGCCCCGATCTCGATCGCGTTGAGGTCTGCGCCGGAGTACCCGAGCCTCCTGGCGAGCCCGACGGCGATGTCCGACACGCGCTCGGTGTGGCCACCGGTGTAGTTGTCCTTCGCCTCCATCGACCGGGAGAGCGCCGAGATCGTCTCGAGGTGGGTCTTGCGCACCTCCTCGGCGAGCGTCGTCGACTCGAGCGCGGTCGCGACCTGGGGCTCGATCGCCTCGCGCAGGCGCTCCCACCGTTCGACGTCGCCGCCGTCGATCAGGATCCCGCCGACGATCCGGCCCGCCGACTCGAGCGGAGTCCCGACGACGTTGTCGGCCCCGACGGTGACCTGCACGCGCGCCCCGGTGATCCGGGCGAGTGAAGCCTGAACGTACGACGCGAGCCGCTTGCTGTCGTGCGTCTGTGCCGCGAGCCCACCGGCGAACTCGAACAGCTCCCGCAGGTCGGCGTTCGAGCGGCGGAGCTCGTCGTTCGCGCGCTCCACCTCGCGGGCCGAGGCGCGCGTCTTCGCGATGTACTGCTGGAGGGAGACGATCAGGAGGGCCGGCGGCAACGCAAACGCGAGGAGCCCGACGAGCCCGACCTTCTCGTACGCGATCGTGCACGCGAGCGCGAGCGGCCCGAAGGCGAGGTAGTGCGGCGTGAGCCAGCGGAAGTGCTCGTCCCAGACGGTACGAAACGCGCCTCCCTGGGAGACGCTCATCACGAGCGTCAGCAGGCCGATGTTCACGAGCCAGTACGCGGCGCCGGCGGCGCAGGCGGGCACCAGATCGACCACCGGCGAAGAGGAGCGGGGGAGATTGAGGTAGATCGCCGACCCGACTCCGGCCGCGAGCGCGAACGTCGCCGCATTGAAGAGCGCCTTGTGCGGCTTCGAGCGCCGCCTGACCGCGTGGACGCCGGCAGCGAAGACGCCGGCGAGCACGCCGGCCCCGATCCCGAAGGTGAACCCCGTTGCGAGCAGCGTCACTCCCGCGACCGAGATCGAGCCCTTCCCGTAGATGTCGACCGCGAGAAGCATCAGCGCCGCCGTCATCACGAAGAAGACCGCGAAATCCACGGGGTGGGATTTCGCGGCAGCGAAGGAACCGTGCCACGTGACGATGACGAGCGCCGTCGCGAGCGAGGCGACGACCGAGATCAGGATCGCGGTCGAGCCCGGCTCCGGCGCCGCACGGGCCGGGAGGGCGTTGGACGACGCCATTCGTGCTGGATCGGCGCTCAACCGAGGCGGGGTGGGGCAGCCGAGAGGGACGTGAGAACGACCAGGTTGAGCGAGCTCGTACGCATAGGCACGTTGTCCCCGGTGCGAGCCAGGCGCCCCTCACCCTGAAGGGGTATTTCCCAGGTTCACTGATTTGAGGGACACGGCGGCAATCCCGTATTGGCATGCCGGTTCCGGGTGGGGCCCGCAGCCGTATGCTTCGCGGCGGTGAGTGACGAGACTCTGAGGATCATCCCGCTCGGCGGGCTCGGCGAGGTCGGCAAGAACATGACCGTCTTCGAGACCGGGGGCGAGACGATCGTGATCGACGCGGGGCTCGCGTTCCCGCGGGACGAGCACCTCGGCGTCGACCTGGTTCTCCCCGACTTCGGATACCTGCAGGGCCGCGAGGTGCTGGCCGTCGTGCTGACCCACGCGCACGAGGACCACGTCGGGGCGCTGCCGTACCTGCTGCGCGAGATTCGCGTCAAGACGTTGTTCGCGACGAGGCTCACGCTCGGGCTCGTGAAGTCGAAGCTCGACGAGCACGGCCTGATGAACGCCGCGGAGCTACGCGAGGTCGGGCCTGACTCGGGCCCGATCGACGTCGGGCCGTTCCGACTCGAGTTCGTACGGATGGCTCACTCGATCCCGGACGCGGCCGGCATCTGCATCGAGACGAAGGCCGGCCGCGTGTTCCACACGGGGGACTGGAAGCTCGACCACACTCCGATCGACGGGCTTCGCACGGACGTCGGCAAGCTCGCCGAGATCGGGAACCGTGGAGTCGACCTGCTACTCGGCGACTCGACAAACGCCGAGCAGCCCGGGTTCACGCGCTCCGAGCGGGTCGTCGGCGAGGCCTTCCGCCAGATCATCCCCGCCCGGCACGGGCGCATCCTCGTCTCGTCGTTCGCGTCGAACATCCACCGGATGCAGCAGGCGATCGACGTCGCGCTCGAGGTCGGCCGCTCCGTGAGCGTGATCGGCCGCTCGATGCGCAAGAACCTCAACATCGCGCGGAACCTCGGCTACATCGAGGCGCCCGACGACCTCCTCGTCCGCCCGGCAGATCTCGACGAGCTTCCGCCCGAGCGCCAGCTGATCCTCTGCACCGGCTCCCAGGGCGAGCCCCTCTCGGCCCTCACCCGGATCGCCTACAACGACCACCCCGCGGTGCACGTCGCGCGCGGCGACACGGTGATCATCTCGGCGCGCGCCGTTCCCGGGAACGAGCTGCGTGTCCACGATTCGATCAACCGGCTGACCCGCAGCGGCGCAGAGGTGCTGCACGAGGAGAACGCCGCCGTCCACGTCTCCGGGCATGCGCGCTCCGAGGAGCTTCGGACCCTGCTCAGCCTGGTCCGCCCGAAGGCGGTGATGCCGATCCACGGCGAGTACCGGATGCTCGCTGCGCATGCGCGGCTCGCGCAGGATGCCGGCGTGCCGGCATCCTCGATCATCATCGCCGACAACGGTCATGTGGTCGAGCTTTCGCGGGAGGGCGCGCGGATCGTCGACCAGGTCGAGGCCGGGATCACGTTCGTCGACGGCCTCGGCGTCGGAGACCTCTCGGACGTAGCGCTGCGCGACCGCCGGCACCTGTCGGAGGACGGCGTCCTGATCGTCGTCGCGACGCTTTCCGAAGGGACTGCCTCCGCGCCCGAGCTGATCACCCGCGGCTTCGCGGAGTCGGACGAGCTGATGTCCGAGATGCGCAGCGAGGCCCACGACATCCTCCGCGGGCTGATCGACGACGACATCAGCGAGATCAAGTTGATCCAGGAGCACCTGCACGACGGGATCGGGCAGCTGATCTACGACCGGACACGCCGGCGGCCGATGATCCTTCCGGTCGTGGTAGAGACATGAGCCGTAGGCTTGCCGGAGGCGAACCGGTAGCGGAGGTGCCGGCTCTGCCGGCGCCGGAGCGGGTGCAGATCGGGCGACCGAAGGTTGCCCGATGAGCCATGCCTGGGCCGAGGCGATCTCGGCGCACGCGGTGGAGTCGAAGACGGCGGGCCAGGTGATTGGCGCGCTCGGTGCGCTCGAAGACGCGGCGCTCGCGTTCTGCCGGCTGCTCGAGCGCTGGGCTCGGGGCGAGGCCGACCCGCCGACCACCGGCGCACGCGCATCGGCTCTCCAGGATGCCGCCGAGGGCGTCGAGCGCGCGCTGGCGACGCTGGACGAGCCGCTCGCGCAGTACCTGCTCGAGCTAGAGGGCGGCATCGCCGAGGGACGCTCCTGGTTCGGCGAGCCGAGCGGGGCGGAGCTGATCGACTGGGGGCCGGTGCTCACTCGCGCGGGCATCGTCGCCTCGCCGCACCAGGTCGCCGCCGCGTACCTCGAGCTGGCAGTCCTCGTGCGGGCGCTCGAAGGGCTCTCGGCCGCCGTCAGGTTCGAGGCGAGCCCGGATCGCGGCTCGCTCTGGGCCGGCCTCTTCGACCTGCGTGAGAACCTCTTCGGACGTGCGCAGGACGACCTGCACGCACTCGCCGCATAATCCCGACGCAAATGGCGCCCGAGCTCACCGTCGTCGGTTCGATCAACGTCGATTTCGTCGCGCGGATGGAGCGGCTTCCCCAGCCGGGGGAGA
>Ga0265327_10003942_pt1 | contig 13581 bp, 13 predicted proteins | sample 41621metaG_FD_202089 | JGI IMG/M metagenome (GOLD analysis project Ga0265327, IMG submission 202089) | Rhizosphere microbial communities from Carex aquatilis grown in University of Washington, Seatle, WA, United States - 4-16-21 metaG | ecosystem: Host-associated > Plants > Roots > Rhizosphere... | reverse complement strand
GCATGGACCCCCGCTTTCGCGGGGGTGACGCAAGGGGAGGGCAGAGTTCGCCGCCATGACCGTTTCCTCCGCCTTTCGTCGAAGCCCCGCATTGCCGCGGGGTTTCGCTTGTCGAGACCGGGATTTCGCCTTGTTGCCCGGCGGCATCGTCGGCGGCGAGCAGGCGGCGGCGGCGGTGACCGCCGGCAACGGCTGGCCGCTGGCCGGTGGGTCGCTGGCCTTTACCTTGGGCTCGGTGATCTGGCGTGAGGACGGGATTTCCTGGCTGGCGGCGGCGCCCTTTGATGAATTGGTGGAATGGGCCGAGGGCGAGGGCGTCGATTCCGTCCTCAAGGCGATCCATCGCGTCGGCGCCCGCCGTCCGGCCTGGGCCGGGCTGGAGATCGACCGGCCGCTGGTGATGGGTATTGTCAACGCCACTCCCGACAGCTTTTCCGACGGTGGCGAGCGGTTGGCCCCCGAGGCGGCGGTGGCGGCCGGTCTGGCGATGGTGGCGGCCGGCGCCGACATCGTCGATGTCGGCGGCGAATCGACCCGTCCCGGCGCCGCGCCGGTGGCCGAGGACGAGGAACTGGCCCGGGTGCTGCCGGTGGTGCGCGCCCTGGCGACCGAGGGTGTCGCCGTCTCGGTCGATACCCGCCGCGCCGCCGTGATGAGCGCGGCGGCGGCGGCCGGCGCCCGCATCGTCAACGATATCGCCGCGCTGCGGGAACCGGGGGCGCTGGAAGCGGCGGCGGCGGGCGGCGCGGCGGTCTGCCTGATGCACATGCTGGGCGAGCCCGGCACCATGCAGGACGATCCGCGCTACGATTGCGCGCCCCTCGACGTCTACGCCTTCCTGGCCGAGCGGCTGGCGGCGGCCGAGGCGGCCGGCATTCCCCGCGCCCGTATCGCCGTCGATCCTGGCATCGGCTTCGGCAAGACCACCGAACACAACGCCCAGATCCTGGGCGCCCTGGCGCTCTATCACGGGCTTGGCTGCCCGCTGCTGCTGGGGGTGTCGCGCAAGCGCTTCGTCGCCGCCCTGTCGGCCGGCGAGCCGCCGAAATCGCGCCTGCCCGGCAGCCTCGCCGCCGCCCTGGCCGGTCTGGATGCCGGGGCGCAAATCTTGCGCGTCCACGACGTGCCCGAGACGGTGCAGGCGGTCAAGGTGTGGCGGGCGATGCGGGCGGGGGGCTGATCGGTCGGCCGTGGGATAAAACGGCCGATGTCGCCGCGGATATAGGCAGGGTCGACCGCCGCCGCCGGGGAGATAATGGTACCGCCCGTCCGATGATTCGATCCGTCATCCCGACGATTATCGGGAGGAGGGATCTCCTCCTGATCTGGCATTTCAGAATGGGGCAGGCCGTACCAAGCCGAGATCCCTCGCATGCGCTCGGGATGACACGAAAAGTCAGATCAAAGGGCGCTGAAAATCACGTCTGCGGCGGTGGCGGCAACTCGTCTGGATTCAAGCCAGCGCACCATGTCCGCCAGCGGAATGCCTTGGCCCGCGTCAAGCTGAACTTCCCCGGCGAGCAACGCGCGTTCCTCGGCGTCGGGGGCGATCGGGTCAGAGGCGGTTGCCGGTTCAGCCATTTCGGCCTTCAGCCTTTGCGCGCCCGCGCCCGTTCAACCGCTTCCCGCACCAGGGGGCCGGGAGCGGTCAATAGCGAATAGCCCTCGAGGGCGAGAAAGGCGCTGACGGCGGCGACGAGCGATTTGGGGACGATCATGACGGCCTCCCGATGCCGAGCCGCCCAGACCTGGGTGGCGGTGTCGGCTGTCGATGGTCGTATGGTGAGCCCGGATCGTGGTCGAATTGCGTCGGAATGGGGGAATTGTGGTGGCGGCGTTAGCCGCAACGGACCGTCAGCGCCAGGGTGACGTCGCGCTCGATCGCCAAGGCTTCGCGCTTGCGGATGTCGGCCTTGATCGGCAGCACGAAGGTGCCGGATTCCTTGTCGGGGAAGATCGAGGTTTGCCAGGTGGAACCGCCGATGGCGACGGTGACCCGCACCGCCCCCCAGCCGGGCCCCTTGCGCGGGGCGAAGAAGCGGATTTCCTCGGCGATCGGCGCGGGCAGCGAAATGAAATGCCACGCCGCCCGGCCCTGGTAGAGCCACATCCTGGCGGTGAAACGGTAGTCCTTGGTCATCGCCCGGCCGCTAGTCGATCCAGCCGATTTCGGTGAGCTTGACCTTGTCGGCGAGCCTTGGCGCGTTGACCAGATGCCAGGCGGTGTACTGCTCGGCATAGGTGGTTTCCGCCGCCATGGCGTCGACCGGCACGATCACGTCGAAGCCGCGAAAGGCGGCGCCGGTGGCCGTATGCAGGACGGCGCCATGGGCGGCGGCGCCGATGGCGATCACCGTCTTGATGCCCTTGTCGCGCAGGATCTTTTCCAACTCGGTGTTGACGAACTTGTCCGGGCCCGACTTGACCATCGGCTCGCCGCCCAGCACCGCCACCTCGGGCAGGATGTCGGCCGGCGTACTGGCGGCGCCCAGGGTGTAGACGACGAACAGCCCCTTGGCGCGGGCGGCGGCGAGCAGCGTCTTGACCCTGGGCAGCATGGCGATGCAACGCGGACGCTGCGTGGCGTTGCAGGTCTGCGTGGCGATGTCGAGCACCAGCAGCGCTGTCGTCTGGGGATCGACCTTGACCCGGCCGAGGGGCGGCGGCGGCGGCGCCTTCACCGACGCCCATTCGTCGATCACGCCTTGCGCCGAGACGGTGCCGGAAAAAGTCAGCGTCGCGATCAGGGCGGCGACGGCGAGCGGTGCGAGCGGATTTTTCATCGTCATCTCCGGAAGGCGGGGACACCTTTTCGAGATTGCCCGAACGGGGGCGTTTGGCAAGGGGGGAGACGGCGGTTTTCTCAATCCCCTTCCCCTTGGGGGTCCTCTCGCGCTAATCAATCGTTTCCGTGACAGTGAGCCCCAAGGGGAAGCATGAGCCGCAAATTGTTCGGGACCGATGGCATTCGCGGGACCGCCAACGCCGACCCGATGACCGCCGAGATCGCCCTGAAGCTGGGCATGGCCGCCGGGCGCCACTTCATCCGGGGCGCCCACCGCCATATCGTGGTGATCGGCAAGGACACCCGCCTGTCGGGCTATCTGATCGAGCCGGCGCTGACGGCGGGCTTCATCTCGGTCGGCATGGACGTGGTGCTGCTGGGGCCGCTGCCGACGCCGGCGGTGGCGATGCTGACCCGATCCTTGCGCGCCGATCTCGGCGTGATGATCTCGGCCTCGCACAACCCCTTCCAGGACAACGGCATCAAGCTGTTCGGTCCCGACGGCTTCAAGCTGTCGGACGAGGACGAATTGTCGATCGAGGACAAGATGTCCAACGGCCTGGAGGCCTACCGGGTGACCTCGGATCGCTTGGGCCGCGCCAAGCGCCTGGACGACGCGGTGGGGCGCTACATCGAATACGCCAAGAACAGCTTTCCCAGGGGGCTGCGGCTCGACGGCCTCAAGATCGTCGTCGATTGCGCCAACGGCGCCGCCTACAAGGTGGCGCCCACCGTGCTGTGGGAATTGGGGGCCGAGGTGGTGCCGGTCGGCGTCACCCCCGATGGCGTCAACATCAACAAGAATTGCGGCTCGCTCTATACCCAGACCATGCGCGAACAGGTGGTCGCCCATGGCGCCCATCTGGGGGTGGCGCTGGACGGCGACGCCGACCGGCTGGTGCTGTGCGACGAGCACGGCACCATGATCGACGGCGACCAGCTGATGGCGCTGATCGGCGCCTCGTTCGCCCGCGCCGGCAAGCTCAAGGGCGACGGCGTGGTGGCGACGGTGATGTCCAACATGGGCCTGGAGAAGTACCTGGCCGGGCAGGGGCTCAAGCTGTACCGCACCGGTGTCGGCGACCGCTATGTGCTGGAGAAGATGCGCAAGGACGGCTTCAACCTCGGCGGCGAGCAGTCGGGCCACATCATCCTCGCCGACCATTCGACCACCGGCGACGGTCTGGTGGCGGCGTTGCAGGTGCTGGCGGCCCTGGTCGAATCGGGCAAGCCGGCGAGCGAGGTGCTGAACCTGTTCACTCCGATGCCGCAATTGCTGAAGAACGTCCGCGCCCAGGCCTCGGTGCTTGAGGTCGCCGCCGTCAAGACGGCGATCAAGGCCGGCGAGGACCGTCTGGCCGGGGTCGGGCGGGTGCTGATCCGCAAATCCGGCACCGAGCCGCTGATCCGGGTGATGGCCGAAGGCGAGGACGATTCCCTGGTCGCCGCCGTGGTCGATTCGATCGTCGCCGCCGTCGAGGCGGCGGCCTCTGGGGCGGCGGCGTGAAAGGTCGTGTTCTTACCGTCGCCGGATCGGATTCGGGCGGCGGCGCCGGCATCCAGGCCGACATCAAGACGGTGACGGCCTTGGGCGGCTACGCCGCCTCGGCCATCGCCGCGCTGACCGCCCAGAACACGCTCGGCGTCTTCGGAATCCACCCGGTACCGCCCGAATTCGTGTTGCGACAGATGGAACTGGTGCTGACCGATATCGGCGCCGATTGCGTCAAGACCGGCATGCTGGCCGATGCCGCCATCATCGAGGCGGTGGCCGAGGGGCTGGAGCGGTTCGCCCCGGCCGTGCCGCTGGTGGTCGATCCGGTGATGGTGGCCAAGGGGGGCGCCGCCCTGCTGGCCGCCGAGGCCACCCGCCGCATGATCGAGCGGTTGATCGTTCGCGCCACCCTCGTCACCCCCAACATCCCCGAGGCCGAGGCGCTGCTGGGCCGCGCCATTCCCGACCGCGCCGCCATGGACGCCGCCGCCCGCGACCTGCTGGCGCTGGGGTCGAAGGCGGTGCTGCTGAAGGGCGGCCACATGGCGGGCGAGACGGTGGTCGATCTGCTGGCCACCGCCGACGGCGTCGTCGCCTTTTCCGCCAGCCGCCTGGCCGGAACCTCGACCCACGGCACCGGCTGCACCCTGGCCTCGGCCATCGCCACCGGCATCGCCCAGGGCATGGACCTGGCGGCGGCGGTCGAGCGGGCGCGGACCTACGTGCGCCGCGCCATCGAGACCGCGCCGGGGCTGGGGCGGGGGCATGGGCCGCTCAATCACGGGGTCACCCTCACCCTTCCTCTGCCGTAAGTGCGCCAACGCGGGAATGGAGCCGCCCCGGCCCAGAAATTGTCATCCCGAGCGAAGTCGAGGGATCTTTCACGCACCAAAGGATACCGCTATCGCGTGAAAGCAACCTCGTCGCTCCGCTCCGTCGGGATGACAGAGAAACCTGGGGTCGCCGTCCTGAGCGCTCCAGACTCCCCCTTGCCATAGGTTTTCCCCGCCAATACACTCCCGCCCGGGCCACGGCCTCCCAACGGGCCGCGCCCTCACCCGAGGGAGGTTTAACGATGTCTGACGTTCAGCGCCCGGCCGCTCGGCCGGCGAATCCCAATTTCTCTTCTGGTCCCTGCGCCAAGCGTCCCGGTTGGACGGTGGACGCGCTTGCCGGCGCGCCGGTGGGCCGCTCGCACCGCGCCAAGATCGGCAAGGCGCGCCTGGAAGAGGTGATCAATCTCAGCCGGTCGGTGCTCGGCATTCCCGCCGACTACCATATCGGCATCGTTCCCGCCTCCGACACCGGCGCCGTCGAGATGGCGATGTGGTCGTTGCTCGGCGAGCGCGGCGTCGACGCCGTGGCCTGGGAAAGCTTCGGCGAGGGCTGGATCACCGACATCACCAAGCAGTTGAAGCTGCCCGATGTCAGGACCTTCACCGCCGCCTACGGCGAGATTCCCGATCTGTCGAAGGTCGATACCGACCGCGACGTCGTCTTCACCTTCAACGGCACCACTTCGGGCGTCCGCGTTCCCAACGGCGACTGGATCAAGGCCGACCGCAAGGGACTGACCATCTGCGACGCCACCTCGGCGGTGTTCGCCATGGAGATGCCCTGGGACAAGCTCGACGTCGTCACCTGGTCCTGGCAGAAGGTGCTGGGCGGCGAGGGCGCCCACGGCATGCTGGTGCTGTCGCCGCGCGCCGTCGCCCGTCTGGAAAGCTACAAGCCGGCCTGGCCGCTGCCCAAGATCTTCCGCATGACCAAGGGCGGCAAGCTGATCGACGGCATCTTCAAGGGCGAGACCATCAACACGCCGTCGATGATCGCCGTCGAGGACCAGATCGACGCGCTGAAGTGGGCGCAAGGCATCGGCGGCCTCAAGGCCCTGATCGCCCGCACCCAGGCCAACCTGGCGGCGATCAGCAAGTGGGTGGAAAAGTCGGATTGGGCCGCCTTCCTGGCCAAGGACGCCAAAGTGCGTTCCTCGACCTCGATCTGCCTGGTGGTCAAGGCGCCGTTCTTCGCCAAGCTGACCGCCGAGGATCAGGCGGCGGCGGCCAAGAAGATCGCCTCGGCTCTGGAAAAGGAAGGCGTCGCCTACGACATCGGCGCCTATCGCGACGCCCCCTCGGGGCTGCGCATCTGGGGCGGCTCGACGGTCGAGACCGCCGATGTCGAGGCGCTGCTGCCCTGGCTCGATTGGGCCTTCGCCCAGGTCAAGGCCGAGTTCGCGGCCAAGGCGCAATAATGAAAAACGGGGCGCCGCGAAACCTTCGCGGCGCCCTTTCTCTATGCAAGGGAAACATCCAATGCCCAAGGTTCTGATCAGCGACAAGCTGAGCCCCGCCGCCGTCCAGATTTTCAAGGATCGCGGCATCGAGACCGACGTCAAGGTCGGCCTGGCCCCCGAGGAACTGATCGCCATCATCGGCCAGTACGATGGCCTGGCGGTGCGCTCCAACACCAAGGTCACCGCCGATGTGCTGAAGGTCGCCACCAACCTCAAGGTCGTCGGTCGCGCCGGTATCGGCGTCGATAACGTCGACGTGCCCGCCGCCACGGCGCGCGGCGTGGTGGTGATGAACACTCCCTTCGGCAACTCGATCACCACCGCCGAGCACGCCATCGCGCTGCTGTTCGCGGTCGCCCGCGACATTCCGCAGGCCAATGCTTCGACCCATGCCGGCAAGTGGGAGAAGTCGAAGTTCATGGGCGTCGAGCTGACCGGCAAGTCGCTGGGCGTCATCGGCTGCGGCAACATCGGCGCCATCGTCGCCGATCGCGCGCTGGGCCTGCGGATGAAGGTGCTGGCCTACGATCCCTTCCTGTCGGCCGACCGCGCCCGCGAACTGGGCATCGAGAAGGTCGAGCTGGACGGGCTGCTGGCGCGGGCCGACTTCATCACCCTGCACACGCCGCTGACCGAGGCCACCCGCAACATCATCGACGCCAAGGCCATCGCCAAGATGAAGAAGGGCGTGCGCATCGTGAACTGCGCCCGCGGCGGCCTGATCGTCGAAGAGGATTTGAAGGCGGCGCTCGATTCCGGCCAGATCGCCGGCGTCGCGCTCGACGTTTTCAAGGTCGAACCGGCCAAGGAGAACGCCCTGTTCGGCCACGAAAAGGTGGTGTGCACGCCCCATCTCGGCGCCTCGACCTCGGAAGCCCAGGAGAACGTCGCGCTCCAGGTCGCCGAGCAGATGGCCGACTACCTGCTGACCGGCGCGGTGGTCAACGCCATCAACTCGCCGTCGGTGTCGGCCGAGGACGCCCCCAAGCTCCGGCCCTACATGAAGCTGGCCGGCCAGCTCGGCAGCTTCGCCGGGCAGCTGACCGAGCACGCCCTGTCCGAAGTGGTGATCGAATATTCGGGCGCCGTCGCCGCGCTCAACACCAAGCCGCTGACCGCCGTGCTGCTCGAAGGGCTGCTGAAGCCGATGAACGAGGCGGTCAACATGGTCAACGCCCCGGTGATCGCCAAGGACCGCAACATCAAGGTCACCGAGGTGAAGAGCGAAAGCGCCGGCGACTATCAGACGCTGATCCGCCTGACGGTGACCACCGACGCCAAGACCCGCGGCGTCGCCGGTACCCTGTTCGGCGGTGGCCAGCCCCGTCTGGTCGAGATCAAGGGCATTCCGATCGAGGCCGAGTTGGGCCAGCACATGCTCTATGTCACCAATCAGGACAAGCCGGGCTTCATCGGCGCGCTCGGCACCACGCTGGGCCAGAGCGGCGTCAACATCGCCACCTTCCACCTGGGCCGCACCGAGGCGGGCGGCGACGCCATCCTGCTGGCCCAGGTCGACCAGAAGCTGACCGACGATGTCGTCGCCAAGGTCCGCGCCCTGCCGCAGGTGGTGCAGGTCAAGGTCCTGACCTTCTGAGCCGGTCTTGAGGCGAACCCCGCCGCCGACGAGGCGGCGGGGCCGCCGAATTCCGTTTGCCCCCGTCGGGCAAAAGCGTTACACGACGGGGGTGCGCCGGCCGGTCCGGCGCCGGACAGCCAGAAGCGATTTGCCGATATGACCGATTCCGCCGTTCGGGCGTTGCTGCCCGCCGGTCTGCGCGACATCCTGCCACCCGACGCCGAGCACGAAGCCGACGTCGTCGGGCGGGTGATGGCGCATTTCGCCCAGCACGGCTACCAGCGGGTCAAGCCGCCGCTGATCGAATTCGAGGACACCCTGCTGGACGGGGCCGGTGCCGCCACCGCCGGCCAGTGCTTCCGGGTGATGGACCCGCTGTCGCAAAAGATGATGGGCCTGCGCGCCGACATGACGCCCCAGGTCGCCCGCATCGCCGTGGCCCGTATGGCCGCCGAGCCCAGGCCGCTGCGCCTGTCCTATTCCGGCGAGGTGCTGAGGGTGAAGGGCAGCCAGTTGGCGCCCGAGCGCCAGCTGGTGCAGGCCGGGCTGGAATTGCTGGGCGCCGACACCGCCGCCGCCGACGCCGAGGTGATCGTGCTGGCCGCCGAGACGCTGGCCGGGCTGGGCGTGCCCGGCGTTTCGGTCGACCTGTCGCTGCCGACCCTGGTGCCGGCATTGGCCGCCGGGACCGGCGAGGCGCTGCGCGAGGCGCTTGATCACAAGGATGCCGCCGGGGTCAAGGCCGAGGGTGGCGGCGCCGCCGCCCAACTGGGCGCGCTGCTGGGTGCCGTCGGGCCGGTCGACCGCGCCCTGGCGGTGCTGGCCGGCCTGGCCGTGCCGCCGGCCGCCGCCGCCTTGCGCGATCGTCTGGTCCAGGTGGTGGCGCTGGTCCGCGCCGCCGCCCCCGGGGTGGCGCTGACCGTCGATCCGGTCGAGAATCGCGGCTTCGAATATCACACCGGCATCGCCTTCACCCTGTTCAGCCGCGCTTCCAGCGGCGAACTGGGGCGCGGCGGCCGCTATGTCGCCGCCGGCGAGGTCGCCACCGGCGCCACCTTGTTCCTGGACGCGGTGCTGGCGGTGGTGCCGCCCCGGCCCGGGGCGAAGCGGATCTATCTGCCCGCCGGTACCGGCGCGGCGTCGGCGCGGCGTCTGCGCGCCGACGGCTGGGTGACGGTGGCGGGGCTCGACACGGTGGCCGATCCGGCCGCCGAGGCCAAGAGGTTGGGGTGCGGGCATGTGCTCGCGGGCGACGGCGTCTCCGCCGTCGAGGCTTAGGAGAGTGACATGGGCAACGTAGCGGTTGTCGGCGCCCAGTGGGGCGACGAAGGCAAGGGCAAGGTGGTCGACTGGCTGTCGGAGCGCGCCGATGTCGTCGTGCGCTTCCAGGGCGGCCACAACGCCGGCCACACCCTGGTGGTGGGCGGCGAGACCTACAAGCTGTCGCTGCTGCCGTCCGGCGTGGTGCGCGGCAAGTTGTCGATCGTCGGCAACGGCGTGGTGATCGATCCCTGGGCCCTGCTGGCCGAGATCGAGCGCATCGGCACCCAGGGGGTGACCATCACCCCCGATCTGCTGAAGATCGCCGAGAACGCCACCCTGATTCTGCCGGTGCACGGCCAGCTCGACCGCGCCCGCGAAGAGGCCAGCGGCTCGGCCAAGATCGGCACCACCGGTCGCGGCATCGGCCCCGCCTACGAGGACAAGGCCGGCCGCCGCGCCATCCGGGTCTGCGATCTGGCCGACCCGGCGACCCTGGAGCGCAAGATCGGCGAGCTGTTGACCCATCACAACGCCTTGCTGCGCGGCCTCGGCGCCCCCGAGGCCGATGGTCGGCAATTGCTGGCCTCGCTGCTGGAAATCGCCCCCAAGGTGCTGCCCTACGCCACCGTGGTCTGGCAGCTGCTCGACGAAATCCGTCATACCCGCAAGCGCGTGCTGTTCGAGGGCGCGCAGGGCGCCATGCTCGACGTCGATCACGGCACCTATCCCTTCGTCACCTCGTCCAACACCGTGTCGGGCAACGCCGGCACCGGTTCGGGCGTCGGCCCCGGCCAGGTCGGCTATGTGCTCGGCATCTGCAAGGCCTACACCACCCGTGTCGGTTCGGGGCCGTTCCCGACCGAGCTGAAGGACGCCATCGGCGAGCGCATCGGCGACCGCGGCAAGGAATTCGGCACCGTCACCGGCCGCCGTCGCCGCTGCGGCTGGTTCGACGCCGTGCTGGTCCGCCAGGCCTGCAAGGTCGGCGGCATCAACGGCATCGCGCTGACCAAGCTGGATGTGCTCGACGGTTTCGAGGAGCTGAAGATCTGCACCGGCTACAAGGTCGGCGGCGAGGTCATCCACCACCTGCCGGCGGCCCAGGGCCTGCAAGCCGAGGTGGTGCCGATCTACGAATCGATGCCGGGCTGGGGCGAAAGCACCCGCGGCGCCCGCTCGTGGATGGACCTGCCGGCCACCGCCATCAAGTACATCCGCCGCATCGAGGAATTGATCGAGGTGCCGGTGGCGCTGTTGTCGACCAGCCCCGAGCGCGAGGACACCATTCTGGTTCAGGACCCCTTCGCCATCTGAGCGGAGGGGGCCGCTTCGGGCGAAGTCTCTTGTGTCCACGGCGTTCCCCCCGTACAAGATATGGATGAGGGGGCTGCCGCGGGGAGGCGGGCCGGGGAAGCATGGCCGAGACGGAAGCCGTAGCCGAGGAACAGAAGGCGCAGGAGCCCAGCCAGCCGGCCGGGCCGCCCGGTGTGCTGCGTGACCGCTACTTCGTCCGCTCCAATCAGCCGCTGCCGGAACTGTCGATGCCGAACGCCGAGGCGTTCGTCACCGAGGACAAGCGCGACGCCAATCGCCGCCTCTACGCCCTGATCTGCCGCCACGATCTGCCGCCCCGCGTCAACGTCATGCGGGCGCTTCGGGGCGTTTCGGCCATGGGCCTGCAACAGCTGGTCGAATGGGGGCCGATGACCTGGCCGCCGGCCGGCCGCCAGTGCCTGACCGTCATTTATGAACGGCCGGCCGGCGCCAAGGTGATGGCCAACCTGAAGTCCGAGATCCGGCGGGTCGACGAGTACGACATCGGCCGCAAGGTCATCGATCCGCTGGTCAACGCCATCAAGGAGATGATCGGTCGCGGCCTGACCCACCGCGCCATTCGCCCCACCAATCTTTATTACATGGACAGCGCCGGCGAGCGCCTGGCCTTCGGCGACTGCGTCACTTCGCCGGCGGCGGTCGACCAGCCGCTGGTGTTCGAAACCATCGAATCGGGGATGTGCGTCTCGATCGGACGCGGCAGCGGCACCTACGCCGACGATCTCTATTCGCTGGGCGTCACCCTGGCCTTCCTGATCCTGGGCCGCAACCCGGTGGCCAACCTCGACGACGACACCATCCTGGCGCTGAAGATCCGGAACGGCAGCTACAGCACCCTGGTCGGCGACGAGCGGTTGCCGCTGCCGCAGGTCGAGTTGCTGCGCGGCCTGTTGTGTGATGACCCCCTCCAGCGCTGGGACCTGGATTCGCTGTTGATGTGGCAGCAGGGTCGCCGCCTGTCGCCGTTGCAGCCGCGGGTCGAGAAGCGCGCCGCCCGCGGCTTCCCGTTCCTGGGCAAGGAATATTTCAACTGCCGCGAATTGTCGGCGGCCTGGTCGAAGAACTGGGAGCAGGCGATCCCGCCGGTATTGGAAGGCAAGCTGGAGCTGTGGCTGCGCCGCGCCATCGAGGACAAGGAGCGGGCCCAGGCGGTGGCCGACGTGGTGCGGCTGGCCTTGAACGCCACCGGCGACAAGAAGGTCGCCGCCGACATCATGCTGGCCAAGATCCTGATGATGATGGATCCGACCGCACCGATTCGCTACAAGGGCTTCAACCTGATGCCCGACGGCTTCGGCTCGGCCCTGGCGGCGCTTCTGGCCCGGCGCGGCGACACCCGCCTGCTGGTCGAAATGGTGATGCGGGAAGTGCCGACCCTGTGGTTCGAATCGTCCGGCGATTCCCGGCGTCCCGACAGTTCCCATACCGAAGGCAATTTCCGCGAATTGCGGAATTTCCTGACCACCATGGGTCTGGGCTTCGGCATGGAGCGCTGCATTTACGAGCTCAACGACGCCATTCCCTGCCAGAGCCCGTTGCTGGGCGAGGAATACGTCGTCGAGTTGAAGGATCTGCTGCCGGCGCTGAACGCCACCGGCACCAAGCGTCCCGACGCCAAGCAGCTGCCGGTCGACCGCCACATCGCCGCCTTCATGGCGGCCAGGGCGCGAAGCGACATCAACCGCAATCTGGTGGCCATCAACGACCCCGACCAGGGGGCGGCGCTGATGGCGCTGATCAACCTATACGCCGTCTTCCAGTACCGCCTGGGGCCGGAATCGCTGCCGGGCCTGGCCGGATGGATCGGCGCCCTGTGCCAGCCGGTGATCGCCGCCTACCACAATCGCGACAAGCGCAAGGAGCTGGAGAAGGAAATCCCGCGTCTGGTGCGGCGTGGCTCGATCGTCGAGATCTACAACCTGGTCGAGGATGTCGGCGCCCGCGAGCAGGACAAGCACGGCTTTTCCTGGGCCCAGGCGCAATACCAGGCGGCCGAGGACGAGATCAAACGCATCCAGAACGAGGACGACGATCGCGGCAAGGAGGCCGACCGGATCGGCAAGCAGACGGCGGCGGTGACCGGCATCCTGATCGGCATGATCACCGTCACCATCACAGTCATCCTGACGGTGTGGTGAGCGATGGCGAAGAAACCCGCGCCGAAGGCGGCGGTCCAGCAGAAGAAGCAGGGAGGCGGCATCAACAAGGCGGTGGTGCTGATGATCGTCGCCGCCCTGGTGCCGTTCTCGCTACCCACCGTCATCATCGTCGGCCCCACCATGCTGCCGACGCTGACCGCCTATTTCAGCGAGAAGGGCAACAACCGCTATGCCTGGCTGTGCGTCGGCGGCCTCAACTTCTCGGGGGTGGTGCCCACCCTGTTCAGCCTGTATTTCGGCGTCCACACCATGGACGAGGCGCTGCGGCTGCTGTCCGAGGGCGGCGTGCTGATGTGGGCCTACGCCACCGCCGGCATCGGCTGGGGCATCTACAAGGCGATGCCGCCGATGGTGGCCAACTGGCTGTCCTTCTCGACCGAACGCCGCGTCGCCGGGCTGAAGGCGGCCCAGCGCAAGCTGATCGAGGATTGGGGCGACGACGTCGCCAAGAAGGCGCCGAAGTAGGCGGTCGTTACCGCGAATTTTCCATGGTCGGGCGCGTCGACCCCGGCCGTTGTCATTCCGAACCACGTTGAGGCATCGTTCACGCGAAAGCGTCGGCCGCTCGATGCCCGCGCGCCGAATTTTCGACACGGAGGTCACGGAGAAGGGGGCCTCCGTTATCTCCGTGCTGATCAGCAATGATCCGGAATGGGCCTTTGGTTTAAC
>Ga0265327_10003940_pt1 | contig 13585 bp, 10 predicted proteins | sample 41621metaG_FD_202089 | JGI IMG/M metagenome (GOLD analysis project Ga0265327, IMG submission 202089) | Rhizosphere microbial communities from Carex aquatilis grown in University of Washington, Seatle, WA, United States - 4-16-21 metaG | ecosystem: Host-associated > Plants > Roots > Rhizosphere... | reverse complement strand
GTTCAAGGTGGATTGAATTTTATAGTGCTCCAGATAAATCGGCAGCAACTTCAAAAAAATCATAATAATAAAACCAAAGGCCGCAAACATCAGCATGAAGCTGATGAGGGTGACGCCTTTTTGGCGAGACAATCTACTATCCATCATCCAATCCTCAGGTTTAGTCAAGTCTATTTCAAATTACTTCCAATGCGCGAAAAAGCGACGCCACCGTTATCCCAATCGAAGCTCATCCAGATGAAAAAAGCCTTGCCGACCAGATTGCCTTCCGGCACAAACCCCCAGTAGCGGCTGTCGTTGCTGTTGTCGCGGTTGTCGCCCATCACAAAATAATGGCCGGGCGGGACGGTGTACTCGCCTTGCCGGGAAGGCTGGCCCTCGCGGATCAGGATATCATGGGTGACGCCGCCCAGCTCTTCCGACTTAAGCACAGCCCCGGTCATGCTTTCACCCTTGCCGACGCCTTGGTACGCCATCAGCGCGGTTTGTTTCACCGGTTCGCCGTTGACGGTGATTTGCTTGTTGAAATAGCCGATGCGGTCGCCGGGCAGGCCCACAATGCGCTTGATGTAATCCACCGACGGATCGTTGGGGAAGCGGAACACGACGATGTCGGCGCGTTTGGGGCTTCCCACTTCGACGATTTTAGTGTGCGACACCGGCAAGCGCACGCCATAGGTGAATTTGTTCACCAGGATGAAATCGCCGATCAGCAGCGTCGGCATCATCGACCCCGACGGAATGCGGAAAGGTTCCACCAGGAAGGAACGCAGCAACATGACGATGAAGATGACCGGGAAAAACGAGCGGGCATATTCGACCGGCCAAGGCTCGGCCACCTCGCTCTCGGCAACCGGGCGGGATTTCAGCCACCAGGCCCAGGCACCCCAAACCAAGCCAGTCACCAAGCTCGCGGCGACCAAAAAAAACTCAAAATCATAATCCATAGTCTAGTCCTTGTTGACGCGGAGGACGGCCAGGAAGGCTTCTTGAGGAATATCGACTTTCCCCACCTGTTTCATGCGCTTCTTGCCGGCCTTTTGTTTTTCCAGCAGCTTTTTCTTGCGCGTGGTGTCGCCGCCGTAGCATTTCGCCAAGACGTTTTTACTCATGGCTTTGACCGTCGAGCGGGCGATGATCTTGGCGCCGACGGCGGCCTGGATGGCCACCTCGAACATTTGCCTCGGGATAAGATCCTTCATTTTCTCCACCAGATCGCGGCCCCTGGTTTGGCTGATGTCGCGGTGGACAATCAAAGACAGCGCGTCCACCCGCTCGCCATTGATCAATATATCCACTTTAACCAAGGGCGCGGCTTGAAATCTGAGGAATTCGTAATCGAAGGAGGCGAAGCCCCGGCTCACCGATTTCAGGCGGTCGAAGAAATCCAGCACCACCTCGCTCAACGGCAGCTCGAAGCTCAAGGCCACTTGGCTGCCCATGAAGTGCAGTTTTTTCTGCACCCCGCGCTTTTCGATGCATAGCGTAATCACCGCGCCCAGATAATCCTGCGGCACGAGTATGTTGGCCTGGATGATGGGTTCGAGGATCTCCTCGATTTCGTTGGGTGCCGGCAGTTTGGAGGGGTTGTCGATTTTGATGGTGTCGCCTTTCGAGGTGACGACCTCGTAAATCACCGTCGGCGCGGAGGTGATTAAATCCAGGTCGTACTCGCGCTCTAAGCGTTCCTGGATGATCTCCATGTGCAACATGCCGAGGAAGCCGATGCGGAAACCGAACCCTAGAGCCTGCGAAGACTCCGGCTCATAGTGCAAAGCGGCGTCGTTCAAACTCAGCTTGCTCAAAGCCTCGCGCAGATTTTCGTAATCCTCGGCCTCGATGGGGAAGATGCCCGCAAACACCCTAGGCTGCACTTTCTGGAAGCCGGGCAGCGTTTCAGTGGCGGGATTGTCGGTCGACGTGATGGTGTCGCCGACGGGGGCGCCGTAGATGTCCTTGATGGAGGCCACCATGAAGCCCACTTCGCCCGGCCCCAAGATGCTTTTTTCCAGGCGCTTTGGCGTGAACACACCGACTTGCTCCACCAGGTGGCTCCTGCCAGTCGACATGATGGTGATTTTCTGTTTCTTGGACATGCTGCCGTTCTTGACGCGCACCAGCGAAACCACGCCCAGATAATTGTCGAACCACGAGTCGATAATCAAGGCTTGCAAAGGCGCGTTGGCGTCGCCCACCGGCGGCGGAATCCGCTCGACCAGTTGCTCCAACACATCGACAACGCCAAAGCCGGTCTTGGCGCTGATCCTGACCGCGTCCTCGGCATGGATGCCGATGATTTCCTCGATTTCCGTGATGACTTTTTCCGGATCGGCGGACGGCAGGTCGATCTTATTCAGCACCGGCAATACTTCCAAGCCCTGCTCGATGGCGGTGTAACAGTTGGCCACCGACTGGGCTTCGACGCCTTGCGCGGCGTCCACAACCAGCAACGCGCCCTCGCAGGCGGCCAGCGAGCGTGAAACCTCGTAGGAAAAATCCACATGGCCGGGCGTGTCGATGAAGTTCAACTGGTAGATCCGGCCATCCTTGGCCTTGTAATCCAGCGTCACGCTTTGCGCCTTGATGGTAATGCCGCGCTCCCGTTCGATGTCCATGGAGTCGAGCACCTGATTCTCCATCTCGCGGGCGGTCAGCCCCCCGCACAGTTGGATGAAGCGGTCGGCCAGGGTCGATTTGCCATGGTCGATATGGGCGATGATGGAAAAATTGCGTATGTGGTTAAGGTCGGTCACGGGTTCAGTCTTTGAGTTTTAAGGCCAGGAACTGCGAGCCGCCATGGCGAGACACCAGCAATGCGATGGATTTGCCCTTGGGCAGATCTTTGACCACCTCGTTGAATTGCTTCACGTCTTTGATCGCCTGGTCTTGGATGCGCAGAATCACGTCGCCACGGCGGATGCCCGCATCGAAAGCCGGCCCCGGTTTGACATCGTGGACGAGCACGCCATTTTGCTTGATTTCCAATTGCTCCCTCTGCTCGGCGCTCAGACCCGACACGCTCAGCCCTAGCCGGTTGACTTCCTTGCCTGCAGGTTCGGGAGCTGCGGCCACCGCCTCGTCCTCGTCCGGCAAGGTGCCGATCTTCACTTGGACTTCTTTGCTCTGGCCTTGGCGGATCAACTTCAAGGCGGCAGAGTCGCCGATCTTGGTGGCGCCCACCAGCGGTGGCAGGGACGAAGAGGAGACGATTTCTTGCTTGTTGTAGTCGGTGATAATGTCGCCGACTTGTAGCCCCGCCGCTTCCGCCGGGCTTTTCGGCAGCACCTTGGAAACCAGGGCGCCTTGGGGCTTCTTCATGCCAAAGGATTCCGCCAACTCGCGGGTGACATCCTGGATCTGCACGCCCAGCCAGCCGCGTGAGACGTGGCCCGAGGTCTTCAACTGCTCCACCACCTTCATGGCGACTTCAATGGGGATTGCAAAGGAAATGCCCATGGAACCGCCCGTACGGCTGTAGATTTGCGAATTCACCCCCACCACTTGCCCTTCCATATTGAACAATGGCCCCCCGGAATTGCCGGGGTTGATCGCCACGTCGGTCTGGATGAAGGGCACGTAATTGTCACTGGGCAAGCTACGGCCCTTGGCACTGACAATGCCCGCCGTCACCGAATGGTCGAAGCCAAAAGGCGAGCCAATCGCCAGCACCCAGGCGCCGACCTTCAAATTTTCCGAAGATCCAATGTTCAGCACCGGTAGGCCGGTGGCGTCGATTTTTAGCAAAGCGATGTCGCTGCGCTTGTCCGAACCCACCACCTTGGCGACCAGTTCGCGGCGGTCTTGCAGGCGGACGACGATTTCATCGGCGTCTTTCACCACATGCTGGTTGGTCAGAACATAACCGTCCGCGGAGATGACAAAGCCGGAGCCCAAGGATTTCACCTCGCTGGGCTGGCCTCCGTCACCTTGGCCGCCGCCGCCACCGCCGCCCGGCGCACCGGGGCCGCCTTCGCCAAAATAGCGCTTCATGAAGTCGTCCAAGGGCGTTCCTTCGGGAACATCCAAGCCTTCAGGCAGTTGCGGGTGTTCTCCGGCAGGAATTTTCTGGCTGGTGCTGATGTTGACCACCGCAGTATTGTTCTTTTCCACCAGCGTGGTGAAATCCGGCAACTCGACCGCATTCGCCGGCAAGGGAAAAGCGACCAGGCTGACGAGCAATAGCGCGAATGCCTGCATTGTTTTGAACATGACGGACTCCAAAGTCATCGTATGACGTGACGTAAGAAAACTGGATTGAGAAATTAAGAATTAATCGATTTTGCGGAGGACTACAGGCTGGCACGCTTCCTGGTCAAACAGCCGGAAAGCCTTCAAGCCCGCAAGACAGAGACCCAGCCCAAGCAGCCCGCCCAAGGCGCTGGCCAAATCGGAACCGGCGATGGATTTGCCTAATAACGCCCCGGCGAACAGGCCGAGCAAGGGTAGCAGATAGATGCGCAGCGAACCGCCCAGCAAGGCTTCCTCCGCCACGCCGACCAACACTTTATCGCCGGGGCGCAAGGCCAAGTCGGAGGCGACTTGCAAGCGTAGGCGCTTGTCTCCGAACAAGCCGCCCGCCATGGCGCTCGGACAGGCTTCAGCGCATCCCGCGCAGGCCGAGCCACGGCTTTTTTCTATCCACACCTGGCCGTCGGCGATTTCGGCCACATACGCTTCTTCTTCGATCATTTAGCCTTGGAATCCTGTAGATGGATGCCGTTGCCGATGGCTTGCACGGTCTTCTCCGGGGCTTCGCCCATGACGGTCACCAGATATTTGTCCAGTTTGCGCGTGTAGGAATTGATCGCGCCGATTTTTCTCGGCTGCGCCGTGAAAATCTCGTTCATCAGTTCGTCGATGTAGATTGAAACAGAAGAAACGCCGTCGCTCAATAGAATATGGTCAATGGCGCGATTATTGGTGCCGCGCTTGAGCCGGGTGTAGGACATCATATGGTAGCCGTCTGGCACGCCGTCCAGCGTCCATATCAATGATTCCGCCGGCAAGGTTTCGTGCCGTTTGGTCTTCCACGAGCCATCGACCTGGGTGGAGGGTGACAGATCGCTCGGCGGGATGGATGTTTCCACCGACAGCGTGCTGAATACCATTTGCTCCAGCACCTGGCCGTTCCCGTCCAGCCATTCAAATTTCAGCGGGAGCTTGCTTTCCACATCGATCCAAAGCCTGCGGCCATAGCGCAGGTCGTCTTTGGGCTCGATGGCCACCACGCGGGCAGGCCGCCGCGCCACATGCTCCAACGCGCCCAGCGAGAACGAGTAATGCTTGGACAGCTCGGCCAAGTTGCCGGGCAAATCAAGCAGGATAGATTGCCGGGAAGGCTTGCTGTCCACGGAGATGGATTTGGACTCCGGATAATAGCAGGTCACTTTATCCGCCGTGCGGATGACCTCCCGCATCGGCGTATTCACCGACAACAAGCGCTCCTGCTCCAAACCGTTGCTGACGCCGTGGAAAACATGCAGGCTCTCCATGCTATTGTCTTTCATGTAACTGACAATGCCCCGGTAATTCAACTGGCCCGTGGCCTGGCGGGCGGCGGCCAGCCAGGCTTTAGCCTCGCTCTCCGCCTCCCCGCCGACCTCGGCCTGCACATTGGAGCACTGCAAAACCGCAAAAAAAACGAGGGTAAACAAGCGCGGAAAAAATTTACGCATGCACTGGGTTTCCCTTAGGGCTAACGTTCCGGCCGGGAACCGACCACGCGGACATAAGGAAGCATTCCTGCCGATCCGGCCATGTAAGCGGTTTCGTTGTGCATCACCAAATAGTCGTTGAATTGGCTGTCTGCCTGGCTTTCCGCAGGCTCCGGCGCTTTCGACGCAAGCTGGGCCGAGCCCGCCCCGCCCAGGGAGGCCGACTGGAAAACATCCACATGCTCGTTCATGGACTTGCCGACCAGGATCGCCACCACCGCCAACGAAGCCGCCAGCCCGAGGCTCACGATGCTAGGCCGCACGGTCAGTTGCCTGTTCAACACCTTCGGCGCCAGTACCGTAGGCTCTCCGGCCACCCTCTTGCTCACTTTCGCGGCGAAGTCGCTATCGGGCAAAGGCCCGCGCGCCGAGCGCATAACATCCCCGATCAGGTGGTAACGCGCCCAGGTCGCTTGCAGCTCCGCGTCATTCTCCAGCCTGTCGAGTAGGCGGGGATTGTCCCGCCCGTCCAAATCGGAATCCATCAACATGGATACCCGCAGTCTCAACTCCTTCTCTTGATCCGTCATAAAGATCACCCTCACCCGTTTAAAGATCTGATTTTTTTGTCAATGGCCTCGCGAGCGCGAAATATGCGCGAGCGAACCGTCCCCACGGGGCAGCCCATAACCTCGGCAATCTCGTCGTAGCTAAGACCATCCATTTCCCGCAAGGTTATCGCCGTGCGCAACTCTCCGGGCAACTCGTCGAGAGCCACTTGAATCGCATGCCCCAACTCTTCACTCAAGAGGATGCCTTCCGGCGTCTCCTGGTCTCTGAGACTGTTCTCGCCCTCGAATTGTTCCGCGACTTCCACCTCGATCTCGTCGTCGGTGGGACGGCGGGAGCGGGCCGCGAGGTGGTTTTTCGCGGTGTTGATCGCTATCCGGTAAATCCATGTGTAAAACGCGCTGTCGCCACGGAAGCTCGCCATCGCCCGGTAGGCTTTGATGAAAGTCTCCTGGGCGATGTCCTGCGCCTCGTGCGGATCGCGGACATAGCGGTTGATCAATTGGACAATCCGGCTCTGGTATTTGAGGACGAGCAGGTCGAAAGCCTTCTTGTCGCCTTTTTGAACCCGCCTGACCAGCTCTTCATCCACCACTTCGCCCATGGCGGCCCTATCGATCCTGAGGCCGAAGCAGTGAAAAAAGCGGCCGCGCCGCCAAGATCAGGGGCGCGTGATGGGCATGGACTCGTGAAACTGGCATGGGCAGTCGAGGAAATAATGTGTTTAAAGCGAAGAAAATCGGCGTGTTTTGTTAAGCCATTATCTTCTTTTCAGGCCTGCCGTTCAATGTAAGGTGCTTTTCTTGTAGGATGCCTATAAAAACACATGACAAAGCCATGACAATAGAATCCCCGATCCACGACGTTTTAATCATCGGCAGCGGCGCGGCCGGCCTTAGCCTGGCCTTGCGCCTGGCCGACCACCTCCGCGTCGCCGTGCTCTCCAAAGTGGCACTCAACGAAGGCAGCACCTTATATGCGCAAGGCGGCATCTCCGCCGTGCTGCATGAAAAAGACTCCATCGAGTCCCACATCCAGGACACGCTGGTCTCAGGTGCCGGGCTTTGCGACCCGGAAGCCGTCCGGCTGGTCGTCTCGCAAGGCAAGGACTGCATCGACTGGCTGCTGGAGCGCGGCGTGCCGTTCACCGAGGAAACCTCCGAGGACGGCTCCTCCCACCTGCACCTGACCCGCGAAGGCGGCCATTCGCACCGCCGCGTGGTGCATGCCGCCGACGCCACCGGCAAGGCCATCGAAACCTCGCTCGAAGCCCACGCGCGTGCGCATCCTAACATTGAGCTGCTTGAATTCCATAATGTGGTCGATTTGATCGTCGATAAAAAGCAGCCCAAAGCCAGCCGCCGCGTACTCGGCGCGTATGTGCTGGACACCCGCGCCCATCAAGTGGAAACGCTGTGCGCCCGCATCGTCGTGTTAGCCACCGGCGGGGCCAGCAAGGTCTATCTTTACACCAGCAACCCGGACGTCTCCACCGGCGACGGCATGGCCCTGGCGTGGCGGGCCGGGGCGCGGGTGGCCAATATGGAATTCATCCAGTTCCACCCGACCTGCCTATACCACCCCCACGCCCGCTCCTTCCTCATCAGCGAGGCAGTGCGCGGCGAAGGCGGCAGGCTGCTTTTGCCCGACGGCAGCCGCTTCATGGAAAAATTCCACCCGCGCAAAGAGCTGGCCCCCCGTGACATCGTCGCCCGCGCCATCGACCATGAAATGAAGCGCCTGGGCATCGACTGCGTCTACCTGGACATCAGCCACCAGCCGGCCGACTTCATCACCGGCCATTTTCCGACCATCCACGCCCGCTGCTTGGAATTGGGCATCGACATGACCCGCCAGCCCATCCCGGTGGTGCCGGCGGCGCATTACACCTGCGGCGGCGTGCTGACCGACAGCCGCGCCCGCACCGACCTGGCAGGGCTCTACGCCATCGGCGAAGTCGCCTGCACCGGCCTGCACGGGGCCAACCGCATGGCCAGCAACTCCCTGCTCGAATGCCTGGTCTACGCCAAACAAGCCAGCGAGGACATTCTGCGCGTATTGCCGGCCACCCCGCCGCCGCCGACATTGCCGGAATGGGACGAGTCCCAAGTCAGCGACTCCGACGAGGAAGTCGTGGTCTCGCACAACTGGGACGAAATCCGCCGCTTCATGTGGGACTACGTCGGCATCGTCCGCAGCGACAAGCGACTGGAACGGGCGTTGCGCCGCGTGGAGCTGCTGCGCCAGGAAATCGCCGACTACTACGGCCATTTCCGCGTCACCAGCGACTTGCTGGAATTGCGCAACCTGGTGGACGTGGCCGAACTCATCATCCGCTCCGCCCAACTGCGCAAGGAAAGCCGCGGCCTGCACTTCACCTTGGACTACCCGCAAACCGACGACAGCCAGCCGCCGCGCAATACGGTTTTGGAGCCTTAGCGCATGTTTTAAAAGCTCCTCGCTTGATGACGCAAACATAAAACTCCGCTTGCGGCAAAGGCTGGCCAAAACGACCGCCGAGAAAATACAATACCGCGTTGGTATCCAGGACAATGTTCACGCCCACTCGTCCCGCATCGCCTCTTGGAATGCCAAAGGGTCTTGGGTCAAGGTGATTTTGCCCGCATACTGGTTGATGTTATTGCCGGTGGTCACAGAATGGTTCGCCGTGTCGTCCGCAATCAGCACAATCACCTTGACCGCTTGGCCTTCCTGCCAATGTTGATAAGGCAGCGGCAATTGGATCATGCCGTCTTTATAGCTGGGTCTCGAATTCTATGGCTTGCATGGAATATTTGCCTTCATCAAGGCATGGGGTTTTCAGACGGTGGAAGACGTTCCAAAAGCAGGATGATTTCGGCGGCTTGGTCGTAGCTCAGGGCGGGGTTGTCAACTAGGGCAAGGTCGCGCTGGCCGGCGACGATAGCATCTAAGGCATTAAGCAAGGGCGTCGCCTGCGCTGGCAACTCCGGATGGTTGCGTAGTTCACGCAATACTCTCGCCGATTCACCGGTTTGGCTCGCTGCCAGCATTTCGGCCACGGCGGTACACAGCCGGGCGGTATCGTGGTGATTCTCGCCTCCGTCGCGACGGTAAGCGAGGAACAATTCCAGGGCCTTTTGCCGGGCGGCTGCTGCGGTTTGCGTTTGACCGTCGGCGGTTTCGATGTTGCAGAGAACATCCCAGGTTTTCCAGGGTTGGGTGGCATGACCATAAAGCTTTTCATCTTCAAGAACGATGGCTCGGTGGCATTCAACACGGGCTTCAGAAATGCGGCCTAGTTTGCGCAGCGTAGTGGCCAAATTGCTTCGGCATATACTTTCCTTAGCCGAATCAATAATTTCCTTATTCATGTCCGCCGCCTGCCGATAAAGCAGCGCTGCGTCTTCCAGCCGATCCATGCGTCCATAGAGATTCCCTAACTGGATCAATATATGGGCGGTAGTCCGTTTAGCGGCGTGGCCCAGCCTCACCGAAATAGTGAGGGCTTCCCGGAAGGCACGTTCCGCAGATTCAAATTGGTCAGTTTCTTCATATGCCCGCCCGATTTCGCACCAGACGGATGCTACGCTACCAGGGTCGCCCAATGTGGCAAAGTTATCACGGGCTTCCTCGTAAGCTGACAGAGCCTCTGGGTAATGCTTTTGGGATAGGTGCAACTTGCCAAGACTGAGCTTCTCAATAGCCACACCACGCTGGTCTTGGCGTTTCTCGGCCCGGCGGAGTGCTTCCTTTGAAACCGCTGTCGCCTTGTCGTATTTGCCCAACTGTTGCAGGCAATCGCCCTGTACGGACAGCGCCATCGAAGCCATGATTTCCGCCGTCTGGCTATCTCTAGCATGGGCGATGGCTTCAAAGCGGTTTTGCGCCTCAACCAGCAAAGGCAACGCCGCATCGACAAAGCTGTAATCGTTTAAAACTCGCCCAAGAAGGAAGCAGGCCATCGCTATGTCGTAATCGGCTCCTGTATAAGCTGTTGCGCCGGCGGCTATTGCCTGCTTATGCAGGGTTTTCGCACCCTCTAAGGCTTCCGGCAATCGCCTGGAATCTAGCGCGTATCCGATGCGGATGCGTTGCGCCTCAAAGCGGGCATGGCTGCAACCCTCGCCCAAGGTACTGGCGGCGGCGTCTCGCACCCTGTCGATACGTTCCAGCAACCGGGATTTACCGAGAGTCCGCAACAAGCGAACCAGATGGGTGCAAAGAACCACCGTAGCCTCGGCATCGTCCGTTTGGGCTTGCCGTTCTAGTAGGGCCATCAAATTGGGCAATTCCCAGCCCGTCAGCGTGGCGGCCATCTCGGCGTTTTGCCTTGCTTGTTTAACCAAAAATTCTACGAAAGCCCTCATCGCAGCATCCCAACGGCTTTGCAGTGCTGCCCGTTCCTGCGGTTCCAGTCGGGCGAGTAGATAAGGGCATAGGGCCGGGTCTAGGCGCAGATGGCCGTAGTCCATCGGAATCGCCAAACCAGTAGTGGCGAGTGCGGTACCGAAAGTAAGGGTTTCTGCCTGCGACCATCCCATCATGTTGTACAGCATCTCCAAATCCAACCCGCCATGAAACACCCCCAACACCCGCGCCCGTTCTCGATTTTCCGGCGACAGCCGCCGCAAGGAGAGTTCCACGCTGGCGTACAGCGAGTTCTCGCGGTCGCCGGGAAAGCACCGTTCCATGTCGGCCATTAGTTCCGCCAACGACTCCCGCGTCCGCTCCACGCCTAGCTCAAGGATGGACGGGGCAAGTAGGGCCAGGGTGCGGGCATGGCACTGCACTGCGTCCACGAGCCGCTCCACCGCTTCCCTGTCCGCGTCGGTCATGACGCCCTCTGCCCACAATACCCGTTTCACCAAGTGGGTGGCGTCTTCGCGGGCGAGGCGGAAGAGCGGGCGAATGTTGGCCGCATAGGGCTGCGGCAGGGCTTCGCGGCTGGTGAAGACGATGCGGGTTTGGCCCACGGGGTTGAGCCGTTCGCAGAGTTTGAGGATGGCGGCGAGTTCGGCTTGGGTTTCTTCGGCGAGAATGCCGCCAGGGATAACATCGCTGGAAGCGATGTTATCCCTGCTCTCGGCCAGCCACGGCAACGGCAGCAGGCTTTCCATATTGTCCAACACCAGCAGCGTGGGCCGTTCTTCCAGCGCCCGTTGCACCTCCAACAGCGCCGGTTCCATGTTGTCCGCCGTCGCCACAGTAACCTGCGCGGACACGGCCAATTGCCCAAGCAAGGCGTTCAACACCGAGGCGGCGTTGCCGTCGCGCTCGACCGAGACAAAGGCGGCGCGGGCTACGCGGCGGGTGCGGACGAGCCAGCGGCCAAATTCTGCGGCCAGCGCGGTCTTGCCTTCGCCGCCGTTGCCCTGGATCACGGCATATCTCGCCTGAGTGCCGAACAGCAGCCGCTCCAAGGCCAGCAATTCGCGGCTGCGGCCGATGAAGCCGGTTGCCGGTTCCGGCGGCAATTGTTTGAGCGTCGCGGCCCGCCGCTGCGCGGTGGCTTCCTGGGCCGAGCGCGACAGGCGGGCGAACAGATGCGGGTCTTCCTCTTCTTGGAACAGCACCGGCACGAACCAGTCTTGCAAGCGCAATTCACCGGCGCCGAACACTTGGTCGCGGTAATCGTCATCGTGCAGCGCTTGTTGCCCGGCCAGCATGGCTGCGCCGACCCGCGCCCCGTCGGCCAGCTTGGCGTAAAACGCCTGGACGAAACGCCTGGCGGTCTCCAGCAGCACCGAATGGCTCATCGCGACGACCGAGGCGACGCCGGCTTGCAGCAGTTCCGAGGCCACCGAACCGGCGGCGCTTTCTGACTGGGCGGTTTGGCAGGCGTCCAGAAACACCAAGGGGATGCGGTGGTCGCGCAACGCCGGGCCGAGTTTGTCGGTGTAGATGACCTGATGGCGGCGTCCTTCCAGTTTGTCGCTGGCCTGCGGGTCTTCAAAGCATAAGCCGCCCAGCCCCTTTGGCTTGGAGTAGACGCCGTGGCCGTCGAAATGCACGACATGGTAGGGCGTCCCAAGCTGCCGCGCCCGGTCTAGTTCCTTGACCAGCCCTGGAAAGGTGGGCGGTTCCAGCAGGCTGAGTTCCACCAAGCCGCCGAGGTTTTCCATGGCTTGCACCAGTGGCAACGCGCTGGAACGGTGGTTGATGTAGCGGCATGCCTCGTCTTCGGGCCGCGCCGTGACCAGCAAAACGCGCACCGGCGGATTGGCTACCAGAATGTCGAGCGGGCGGGTGTTCGCCAAGCGCCGCCGCACTCGTGTGGGCTTCGCGCCTTGGAACAGGAACACGCCGTCTTCATGCAGCAATTCCCAGGGCAGGCCGAGCAAGGCGGTGGCGGCTTCGCGCGGTTCTTCGCCGGCCTCGTGCGCGACGCCTTCGCGCAGATACACCGAAAACCGCCGCTCCGCCGCGCCGCCTATCGCGCCCCACGCTTGCAAGACCTTGTCCACGCGCTCGGCGGGCAGCGCGGCCTCGTGCAGCAAGCGGCCCCACTCGGCCAATTGCGCCTCGACCTGGGCGGCGCGGGGCTTGAAGACATTGCCGGGCCAGACGGCATATTCCTCCAGATACCAGCGGATTTCATTGGCTTCGATGGGGCCGATGGGCGCGACAAATTCCCACGCGGAAATCGTCTCGACGGCCCGCCGCCCCGGCGCCGCTGGCCGGTATAGCCGCGCCTTGGCTTTGGGTCGGCGCTTGCCGTCCCAGACTTCAAAGCCCGGCTCGGTCAATTCCAACACCAGTTCTTCCAAGGGCAAGGCCGGCGTTTGCGGCTGGCTGGGCAATTCGGCGGGAAGCTTCAGCCCTAAGGCCACGATAATGGCCCGCAAGGCTTGATCCACGCCGCCGGGGGCCGTGCTGGTGGGGATATAGAGGGGTTCTTCGCCAAACAGCTTGCGGGCAAAGCCGAGTTTGGTGTTATCCAGCGAAAGCGGAATGACCCGGTAGTCCATCCCTTGTTCTTTCTGTCGGCTGCGCACTTCCAAGGCATATTCCAATTCATCGGCCACCCATTGCGATTGCAGCGAGTCCGGGCTAACGATGACGGCAAAAGCACCGGCGGCTTGGATGGCCTGTTGAATAATCGTCCACAGCGGATCGCCGCCGCGCAGTTCTCGGGCGTCGATCCAAACCGGCTGCTCGAGGTCGGCTAGTGCCTGTTGCAATTGCCGGACGAAGCCCTTGTCCGCAGTGGCATGTGATATGAACACGGTTGGGTTGGGCATGATTTCATCCTGGCTGCCATTGATTGGATCAATTAAACCATGCTTGATATGGATTTGCTTAATTGCCAAAGGGGGAGGCCAACCCTCACGGCGTGAAGCAAGTCCGGGTGATGTACCGGCCGCGAACCCTCCTTCATC
>Ga0265327_10003938_pt1 | contig 13586 bp, 9 predicted proteins | sample 41621metaG_FD_202089 | JGI IMG/M metagenome (GOLD analysis project Ga0265327, IMG submission 202089) | Rhizosphere microbial communities from Carex aquatilis grown in University of Washington, Seatle, WA, United States - 4-16-21 metaG | ecosystem: Host-associated > Plants > Roots > Rhizosphere >... | reverse complement strand
CGCCGCGGCGCGACTGTGGCAGACCATGCATTCGGTCCGACTTGGAAAGTGCCAGGCAAGCTTTCTTGAACTGTTTCCCGTCTGAATCGTGTATTCACGATCAAGACCCTCTTTTGCCACCAGGACGGCGTCGGATTGAGCCTCGTTCCACTCGTAGGAATACCCAATCCATTCGTTCTGCTGTTTCGTCATGAATCGTGTTTCAATCCAGCGCTGCGATTCAGGATCCCCCTCCACAAGTTGCAGTCCAAACGACTTGACCAGGACAGTTCCGTTGGGAAACCCCCAGGCCTTGGTCGGGTTAAAGTCGATCTTGGGATTCTCACCGGGAATCGCAATAAAACGGGACTTGATCGAACCGTCCGACCAGAGGGGCGAGTTGACGGAATACGGGATCAGCGACGGAAGCGTGACATGGCCCTGGACCGATTGGAACAGACCACTGTCGCTCAGCTTCCTGGGGAATTCCGTTGTGGATGTCGACGCCGCCGAGGGGACCAGTCGATAGTAGCCCCCTTCGCCGTTGCCGGCATGGTCACAGATCAGCAGTTCACCCCGGGAATCGGTCCCGAAGCCGGTGATATGAAACGGTGTATCCGTCAATTCCCGATGCCAGACGATCCTCTCGCCATCATGTCGGGCGCCCCAGATCTTTCCTGTCGAATGGTCGCCATAGACATAGGCCCCTGCCAGTTCGGGAAGCTGAGTGCCGTGATACACGATGCCTCCCGTCAGGGAACGCGATTCGGAATGGTGATGCTCCAGTGCCGGTTTGACATGAGGCGTTGGTCCGGCCTGCCGAGTCAGGTAGAACGGATGGCTTCCTTCATAGATGCTCCAGCCATAATTGTCCCCCTTGCGGATGAAGTAGACCTGCTCCCAAAGGTCCTGCCCGTTATTGCCGACCCAGATGTGTCCCGTCTTGCGGTCCGTGGTCATTCTCCACGGGTTGCGCAGGCCATAGGCCCAGGTCTCGGGAACAACATTGGCCTGTCCGACAAAGGGATTGTCCGCGGGAACCGAGTATTGTCGTCCCTCTATCGGATGATCGACGTCGATTCGCAGCACTTTCGCGGTCAGTTTCGAAAGGTCCTGCCCGCGCAGATTGGTGTCGCTGTCGGATGTGCCATCGCCCGACGTGACATACAGCATGCCATCATTGCCGAATGTGATTGCTGCGCCGTTATGACCATCGGAAGCCCACTCGATGATCGTCACTTCGCTTTTCGGATCGAATTCAAAGGGAGGCTTCGGGTTGACCTTGAATCGAGAAATGATCGAGAACTTTTCGCCCCCTTCAGTCTTCGGCCGATTGTGGCCGACATAGACATACCCATTGTTGGCAAAATCGGGATGAAAGCAGATGTCATACGCCACTCGATTATCCGGTGGCAGCAGCAGTTCGGTTTCAGACACATCGTCGGCATCCACAAACCGCCGGATCGACGTGTGGGAGAACGACCTGTCCTGCGTGATGGTCCAGAGTCGATCGCTTCCCGGTTGATGAACAACGATAATCGGGAAATCGACCTTCAATTGAGGATATCGACGTTGAGCTTGATAGGGCGCGGGGGGTTCGGGCGATCCGACAACACGTGACGTCGTCAGTGCGGGGAGCGCCGCATGAGGATCAAACTTGCCCGCCGCTGCCGGTTCGCGTTGCCCGACTTTGACGGTCGGACCCAGGAATTTCAGGTCCGCATAATCTTCGAATTGATGAAAACTCGGCGCCTGCAATGGTGCACAGGTGGAAAGCTCAGGACCTTCGAAGTCGACCGAATAATCGTAGCGGCACAGGGCGAATTTCCAGACTTCGTCGGGCGCGGGACGCCCTCCCGTTCGCAGGAAGTCCGTCCACGGGATCCGGCCCTCGACGATCCAGCCGCGATCTCGATCGGACCACTTGTTGAGCGTTCCATCGAGTTTGACGCTGGTCTCGAGGTCAAATTCGCCCTCTTTGACAAACCGCTGGTATCCCCCCGCGCCACGTCGGGGAAGGAACATGTCCATCACGGTTCCCGCCGCGTTGACCTGGAATTCATAGTACCCCGACTTGTCGACGGCGGGTTTGAAGAACAGTTCAAACACATCGTTGTCCCAGGTCTTCCCGTCGGCCTGGGTCACGTCGGCATACAGGTCACTGTCGGTCATTTCCGCCAGGAAGTAGAGCGCCTCGCGGTCCCAGAGCAGCCGCGCCTTCGTCGCCGTTTTTCCAGGTCGCTCCTGATCCTTCAACCACGGAAGTGTGAATCGGTCAATGACCTGGGCTGACTGCCAGGCCGCATCGTCGGCAACTCCGTCCACTTTCGGAGGGACGTCGGCAAATCGACATACGTACGACACCGACGGCTTCTCGGCGGCGAACGCGGAGGCAACCAGTAGCAGACTGACCACAACCAGCAACAGGCGCACTTGAATCACTCCCCCCTCCCCTTCAACAAGCCATCGCAATCAGGATCGACTAATCCAATGGCGGCCGAATCGTCATGGTCAAACCATCTCCGCGGACACTTTTTTCGCCGGGGAATCGTGCGATGGCGCGCAACATCGCGGTTCCGGAACCGAGTCCCCTCGCCTCTAACTTCGCCGTACCCGACTCACCCGAGATCGTTGCCACTTCTCGACCCAGGTGCTGGATTCCAATTTCCATCGCACCGGGGCAACGGACTTCGATCTCGACTGTACCCCCGAAATCGTGATCCGTGCCATTCAGGATCACCAGTTTCGGCGGCGAAGTTTCTTCATTTCGGATTTGGCACTGGGCGGACCAGCGCCCGGTCGTTTCGATGGAATCGTTCCCTTCCACCACGAAGGTGAACTGGTGCAGACCATCGGACAGTTCTCGGGTATCCAGCTCGATGGGTGTACCTGGCGTCACGGAGGATCGACGCAGTCCGTCGACGAACAAATGGACTTTTGAAGCGGCCACGCCCCCCTTCGATTCGCACCTGGGACGAAGAGTCACAGATCCGCTCAGCGGCGCATCTGTGGAAGGGAGTTCCGCGGTCACGTGCAATTCGCGTCGCCAGGGATTGCAGAGTGGATCACCCACGATGAGCAACTGGTACGGTCCTGTGACGGAGGAATAAAACGCCTCGGCCAGTGTGCAGCCACTGGCGTAGTGAACATGAATGAACGGGTTGGGAAACTTGGCCTGAATGGCATAGGGCTCGGTGACGGTTCCGGAAGCGCCGGCCGCGCCGTGTCGCAGGAACTCGGTCAGCGGAGTTTGGCCGGCGCCGCGAGTCATCACACCGCCAAAACTCGTCAGGTGTTCGACAATCGCTCCGGGAACAATCTGGCTTTCGCTCTTGTCCCAATCAAAATCGGCGATCCCGATCATGGCTCCCGCAACGTCAGATTTCTTTTGCGGCAGTACACCCTCTTCGATGACCGCATTGACTCCCATCTCCTTCAGTCGCGCCGCGGCTGATGCGAACCCCCATTCACGCGTGGTCGAACGGACATCCCCGTTTCGGACGAAGTACACCGTACCGGGCGGATGGGTGCCGTCTGCGGCGGCACTGCGCTGCAGTCCCGTAACGACCTCAGACACCTTTGTGCCGCGTCCCGCCGTGACACCGAGGACAGTCGAAAGCATGTATCGAGGCAGGTTCAAGTGAATGGCAGGTTCTCCGTTCGCCTGCCAGCCCAGTTCGGGACGAAACCCCCGAGCGGGCAGGACATCAAGTTTGACCGCTTTCATCTCGCCGAGTAGCGACTTGAACTCGGGCAGATCACGAACGGAATGAAAGTCCGGGTCTCGACTGGCATGCTGATGGTCGAACCAACCGACCGCAACAGCGCGTTTGAGTGTGGCCAGGGCCGCTTCCGATTGATCCAGCGTCGCCAGGGCGCATGCCAGGTTGTAGTGAAGTTCTGCAGACTGCGGGTGTGCCTGGGTCAGTCGCTGGAGTGTGTCGATGGCGTCCGACAGCCCGGGATCGTTTGCGGGAAGGAGTGCGTCCACCGGAGGAATTTCGCGATCCGATGATCTTGAACGCGGGGCCTGCAGTTGCAGACGCTGCAGTGCGTTGGCATACAGTTGCAGTTCGTCCGGTTTCCACGGCGTGTCGGCGGATTTCGCGCCAAACCGCCGCGCATAGGAATTGACGTTCAGGTCCAGGTATCGAATGTCCTTGGTCATCGTGAATTGATACAGGAATGTCAGTCCATTGATCGACGCGACAGGTGTAAATATCTGGGGCAGCTTGCGGCTGTCAACATCGGATCCGACGTGAATTGCCGTTGGCAGGTCGGTTGAATACGCGACGCAACGAATCTGTGAACGGAGCTTGCGATCGTCGATCGTCTTCAGGACGGGGGCCAGGATCTGTTGCCGAAACTCATTGACCGACAACTGCTCGAAATCGGTGATCCCGGTCAATGAGACAATGTTGATGTCCGGAATCTGTCGCAGGCGGACGTACTCATTGGCGACAGCCAGCGACGAGGGACTGTCTCGATTGACGACCAGCAGGACCATTTCGGGTGTCAGGTCTGCGAAAGCCGAGCGTCCAAACCAGAGTGACGAGATGACGACAAGGCATGTCACCAACCGGATTGGCATGACTGGATACCCGCGAATAGGTTGCAGATTGACGGCAGCGACAGGCAGATTGACCGGATGACGGCGCAGGAATCAGGAATACGCCGAGTCAGTCTTTCTTGGGTCGCATGACGATGGACAAGTCCCGAACCTGCACAAGTATAGCCGCCCGGGTGGGATCCATGAATCAACCCGCCGACGTCAATTCAAGGGCGTCTCGCGGGGAATCGTGTCGACCGACAGGAATTTGAGCAGGATGCAATGCAAATTGACGCGATGGGGAGCCACGTTCGGGTGGGGTGAGCCGCAATCAATAATCGCTCGACAGACGGATCATGGCCGTCGAATTCGGGTTGTAGTTGCCGATCCCCGAGGCATACTCGACGGCCCGGCCGAATACCCAGCCTGCTTCAATTCGAGTCGCATGCCGTTTGGATCCACGCTGCTCCAGTCCAAAGACCAGACGGTAGTCACGCAGCGTGACAATGTCATGAATGGCTCCGGGACGCTGAATCGAGAATGAGCCGCCCCCCAGTTCACCGGAGACATAACACCAGCGCGAATTCTCGGAGTTCTGTTTCAACCGCCAGGACGCCTTGGGATGGGGGAAGACGAGGTTCAACTCCTGACTTTGATCCAGTGGCTTGTAGATGACACCGGCCACGGGAAGGTAATGAATATCCTCGCGATCCAGATCCGCCACTCCCAGGACAAGCTTCCATTCGTCATCCAGTTTGAACGTGTTGACTGCCTGCCACGGAAGTCGAAACAACTGGTAACTCTTGTTGGCAAAATCCGTATTCCAACTGGGTGTGATCACCGCATCGAAATTCCAGTTGTCGCTGACCTGGCCTCCGATTCCCGCATCAATCAGGATGCTGAACAGGTACGGCGGAAGATCGGGAGTGTTCGGGCCGGTCAGCCAGCGCATCGCGTATCCCGGTTCGATTCGCGCCGTGGCTCGATCTGACAGAGAGTAATCCACGACCGCAAGATCTCGATCGACCCATTCGAGCATTCCCAGCTGATTGCCCGTTCCGGCAATCCAGGCAAACGAGGATTGGCCATCGGCCGGAGCTTTTTCCTTGTCTGGCTCTTTCTCGGCTTCCTGCGCGGCGCCATCCAGGGGAATGGCTGCCCCCTTCAGTGAATCCGCGGAGATCACCGAATCGTCCAGAGGCGGTGGAGCGGCATCCAGTCGGTTCAACAGATCGTCGCTCGCCACTTCGGGTTCTGAATGGGATCCCGGTCCAACGTAGGCAATACCCGAGTCATCGTCGACGAGCCGAACAAACGATCGAGAAGAATCGAGCACCGTTCGCGGCTGAAAGTTCGTTCGCCGCATTCCAACGGCGGGACTGCGGCGCGAATTCAGAATGGAGTTTCGCGGCCAGAGTGACTCGCCGCGAAACCAGCTCGGTCGCACTTCGCCAAGACCAGCGCGAACAGGCTCCTTCCCGTACGCGGCAGCGACGGAAAACAGCGTGATTACCGTGATAAGCAGGCGGAAAATCATCAACACCACACCGGTCAGCGAGTGTGTCAGACAGAATGAGGAAAGTCTGATATCAGTTGAGTCCAGAATGGTCAAGACGCGGTCCCGGCATCGCGCTCGTTGTGGATCGCTCAATTCGAACGGCGGCACCGTCCGCCCCGGAGTTCTCACCGGAGTTCTCACCGGAGTTCTCACCGGAGTTCTCACCGGCGACGGCACGGCGGGATTTGGTGACCTGATCAGGCGGAACGGGAGGGCCTTGGCGGGCGATTCCGAGCCTTTTCCCGCTGTCAAATTGGAACCGGTTGAAAGAATTGAAATTCCTGCAAAATCGTGTCGGGTTTTGCAATTTCTTCCAATCAATCCGCAATCTGGCACGAGTCGCACGAAATCTGCAGACAGAGCTCAACCCGAGCAGATTGCCTGACCGATACTCTTTGCTGTCGGGCAGTTGCCCCGACGGATGATCCAGAGACGGATCTCACCCATCATCAAATGCCATTGCCGGGAAAAATGACGTTCCCCCAATTCGCAAGTCCTGCAGAGCTTCCGTCCGGAGACGGAAACTGCAAAGGGAACGAATCATGCTAGAACAGTCTGAGCCCATGTTGAATCGCCTGGCGTTTGTCGGCTATTATCTGGATACCACGGTGGACGGTCGTCCGCATCAGCGGATGAACATCGCCGATGCAATGAAAAGGAGGGTGGACATGGATGTCTCTGGCTTGGGATCGGTGCATGGGAACAATCCCGTGCGTTCAGCAGGTCCTGCCGGTGGATCGCCTGTCGCGAACTCCCCCGCTGCGACGCCTCAGTCTCCACTGACCGCCCCGAAGGATGAACTGGAAATCTCCGCGGCCGGTCAGATGCTCGGGCGACTGAGCGAAACCCCCGAAGTTCGCGCCGAACGTCTTGCCCAAATCAAGGAAGCCATCGAGAACGGCGACTACGACACGGACGAAAAGCTCGAAGCCGCCCTGTCCAAGATGTTCGAGATTCACGGGTTCGATATCGGCGACGACTGATCGGTTCGCGGTCTGATGTTGCGACATTCGCAAATCCCTGTTGGAAAATCCTGAACCAAAAGCGCAGAATCAGGGCCGGATTTCATTTCGCCGCCGCCGATCTGATGAGAGATCGGCAGCGTCGTGACTCGCCACCGAATTCCGCTGAATTCGGACATGTAATGCCGGCCGCGATCCGGTTCAGGAGTTGTTCGAGTGTCTGAATTGTCCGCCATGCCGGTCACCGTCCCGCCGGTCGACAAGTTTCGAGAATTCCTGTTGACCAAGGGAATGAGGCTGACGCCAGAACGCGAGGCGATTGTCGAAGCTGTCTACGCGTCACACGAACATTTTGACGCCGACGTTTGGGTGGAAAAACTTGAACGACGCAAGGGAGGCCCCCGCGCCAGTCGCAGTACCGTCTACCGCACGCTCAGCCTGCTGGAAGAGGCAGGCCTCATCCGCAAGGTGGCCCGTTCGAACGACCGGGAAGTCTATGAACACGACTATGGCTATCCCCATCACGACCATTTGATCTGCAAGAAATGCGGTGAAATGATCGAGTTCCCGAATGAATTCATCGCCGAAGTTCTGGAACGCATCGCCGCCGAACATGGCTTCCGAATGTCGGGACATCGCCTGGAAGTCGACGGCATCTGCGCCAACTGCTCGCGCCCACCCCAGCGAGTCCATCGCAAACTCGACATGATCTGATCTCCATCGTTTGACCTCCTGACAGAGTGCGGGACGGGTCTCGACACAATCGCTACGCGAGCAACGACAGGAATTCGAAGACCAGGTTCGCTGCCAGGATGGATGTGATCCCCGCATGATCGTACGGAGGGGAAACTTCCACCAGGTCGAATCCAATCGTGTTCAAGCCTCGCAGACCGCGAACCAGTTGCAGGATTTCATAACTGGAGAGCCCCCCCACTTCCGGTGTACCGGTTCCGGGTGCAAACGCAGGATCGACAACATCGATGTCCAGCGTCACGTACACGGGTTTCGTTCCGACGACCGCCCGGATTTCCTTCGTCACATCTGCCAGATCGCGACGTCGAAACTCGTCGAGCGTCACCATCCTGGCGCCCAGGGCGAGGGCATCTTCGTAGTCTTCGGGACCGTTCGTCGGACCGCGGATTCCAATCTGCACGTAAGCGGATGGATCCATCAGGCCCTCTTCCAGCGCCCGCTTGAAGGGAGTGCCGTGGCTATAGCGCTGCCCGGGATATTCCGAATCCCAGGTATCCGGATGCGCATCGAAATGGACCACGGCCATGGGGCCATGGCGTCTGGCATGAGCCCGGAGCAGCGGTAATGAGATCGAGTGATCTCCCCCCAGAGTCACTAGCCGCGACCCGGTTTCGATGACTCGTCCGGCCGCCAATTCAATTTGTTGATGAGTCGCAGCAATGTCCGGAGGAACGACATCAACGTCTCCGAGGTCAACGACCTTCAAGGTGCGAAAGGGGGCTACACGTTGTGCGTTATTGTATCCCCACAGCAGCAGCGACTGTTCTCGAATCGCGCGAGGGCCAAATCGGGCCCCCGCGCGATAGGATGTGGAACTGTCATAAGGAACGCCCAGGATCGCCACGTCGGCGCCTGCGGCCGATGGCACATGAGGTGCTCGGCCGAAGGTGGCAATTCCCGCATAGGGTTGAGCGGCAAACACGGGGTTCGTCATGGTGTTCTCTACTTGACGGCTGTCACTTCAAACCGATGCTTCACCGGCTGCGCCAGCTTGTAAATGTCCTGTTGTTGAGCGTTGATCAATTGCGTCCGCCGGGCCAGTTCCGCCGGCTTTCGCTCGGCGGCGACGTCCGCCAGCCAGTCGGGAGCGTTGAACATCACCACGCCACGGAACCGCTGATGGACCATGCCGTTCTTGTTGTTGATGGCCTGCAGCAACTTCGTCCCCCGGGCATGGACAGGACCCTTGGTCACATTTCCCAGGTTGACTCCCGCCGCCAGTTCTTGAGCGGTGTGGACGGCAACCTCTTCGCCATCAATCTTGACCGAGTACTTCCCGGGAGCCAATCCGGTCACTGCCAATTCATACCGATTCAGATCCGACAGGTTGTTGATATACGGCAGCAACGAGACCCAGTCCTGCTGGATGGGGAGCGGAAGGGCCTTGTCCAGGCGATCGAATGCCACGCCCGTTTCCGTCTTCGTTTCATTGGAAACCGTGCACCCTTCGACAAGAGAACCTGCCCCCGGGCCAAACGAATTCCGATCGATCCCGACATGGCTCACCAGCGACGGGGCTTTCAATCCGGTGAGAATCGCGTGAGCCATAAAGAGGCCGCCGCTGGAGGCGGTGTGAAAGCCATCATAGAACGGCTTGACCGCATCCGCCTTGTCCGCTTCCATCCTTTCGAGTGCAGCCCGCGTGATCGCGTACTGGTCAACAAATGTCGCGCCGTGCCTGGCCGCCAGGTCCTTCAGCGGCGCGTAAAATTCCCGCTGAGTTTCCACGTACAGCTTGCCGCCGTCCTTGTAACGACGGTCCACGGCATTGGGTGAGAGCAGGCCAACACGGACCCCCGCCTCTTTTGCCATCGTCAACATGGCCTCGGTTCCATCGACAAACTGCTTCTGACGATTGGGATCGAATGCCCCATATCCCCCGTCATTCATTCCAAAGTTGATTGTGATGACGGTCGGCTTTTCGGCGAGGACATGCAAAGGAAACCGGTTCTTACCACCCTGAGCTGTATCGCCGCTGATCCCGGCATTGATAAAGGTCAGGTTCCAGGTCGGAAACCGCGTTGTCAGATACAGTTCAATATCGGTCGAATACTGATACTGTTCGGTGATGCTGTCGCCCAGGAACAGCACCCGGTCATTGGGTTTAATCAGGAAGTCCTCGGCCGACGCCGAAAGGGTGATCGACAGCAGGGCAATCGCGGCAACAAGAGACCGGACCAGACGCGGCATGGTAGTTCCTCACGATGAGAATTCGAACGGTTTCAATCGGGACGCGGAAGGACGTTCCGACGTGGCACGACACAATACGATGAGGCTCTCCAAGTCGCCACTTCAACGGTCGTGGCGATCACAATTCCACAAACGGTGATGCTGACTGCCGACTGGTCATGTCGAATACAATCCGATGCGGCGCTGCCAGCCGCCATCGCTCCAGGGCCGGCCCCATGACAAGCAGCAGCAACGAGGCCGTGGCAATTCCCAGCGATGAGCAGATTGCCGCCGGCCAGTAGAACTGCTGAAAGGGCTGCAGTCGTCCGAACTTCCAGATGACCATTGCCACGGCGCCCCATTGACTCGCGGGGATGATGATCGCGGCCAGCACGGGGGCGATATAAATCACATCGTACCGGGGAATGATCCAGCGACCAGTCGAGAATCGGCCTGACAAACCAATCGGCCAGCGATGCGCTTTCATGTAGATGACGATTCGGTTCAGCACGGCGCCCAGCATCCCCATGCTGAAATACGTGCAAACGATAATCATGCCGCCATGGAATTCGATGACAAATGCGTACCATCCCGCCAGCAGGCTGAGTCCAATGCCGTCGTGGTACGGAAGCATCAGTTTCGGAGCTTTCGGCGACAGAAAATCGTGCGGCCATCCCAATCGATCACGATAACGGTCTTCCAGGTTGCTCTGTCGCTGCAGGGCCTTGGAATTCATCAAGTCGTTGTCCCAGGGATACAGCCTCAGCGACCGCTGGATGGCGACCAGCGCGATGGGGCAGAACGAGACGGCCACCAGGCAGCAGACCTCGATCGATTGCACCATGAGCAGAATGGCTCCCAGCCCCATCCCGATCAGGTAGGCAAACAACCAGTCGCCGCAATAGCGTGCCGCGAACGCCAGGGTGGTCAGGTACCCCAGCAGGAATCCCACCGGCACCGTCAGGACCAGGGGAGTGGAATCGCGAGCCAGTCCCATCAGAGCAGCCATCACGATCAGGTCCTGAGGCCGCAGCATAATGGGGCCCCCCGGCAATGGCCTGTCTGCAGTCCATGGGGTTGTTTCCAGCCATTTCCGATACTGCTCATTCAGCGCCGGGTGAAATCGAGCGATGCGACTGATCCCATATCCCCATGCCGAAAAACTCAACCAGCCAATTCGAGCGCCGCGAAAGAAGGCCTCATCGGCAGGCCAACCCCGCGCCAGGATCAGCAGATAGACCGCTTCGATCACCATTTCACCCAGGATGCAGCCCCAGACCATCTCGGAACCGGGCAGAACCACGCGCATCCAGCGGACGATCCAGCGAGTGATCATGTCCGTTCCTCAAAATAATCCGCCAGGTTTTCCAGCGTCCGGGGATGGATCAGTCGTGCGATCACTTCATCCAGCGGACCACTGCACTGGATGACGCGACGAAGCCCCGCCGGAGAATCATGAGCGATGATCTCCCCCTGCCGAAGGACAACGATGCTGTCGGCAATCTCTTCCAGCAATTCAGGGACAGGGGTCGTCATGACGACGGTCGCCTTGTCGCGATCAACCAGGTGCCGCAGGATATGCTTCAAAGCCAGGATCCCCGAGGGATCGAGACCACCCGAAAACGGTTCGTCGAGCAGATAGGTCCGAGCCCGGGTGACCAGTGCCGAGGAGAGCGCGATTTTTTTCTGCTGTCCTGCGGAATAACTGCGAATCGGCCAGTCCCCTTCCTTCTCCAACTCAAACACCTTCAGCAGCCGCTCAATGTGATCCAGCAGTTCCGCGTCGGGAATGTCATACAAGCGGCCAACCCCGATCAGGTACTCGCGTCCCGTACGACTCTTGGGTAGCCACGGCTTATCGGGCAGATACACCGTGGATCGACGAATCTCCAACTCAGACTCCACAGACGACTTACGGATCAACCCGTCGATGGTCACCGTTCCATGTTGAGGGCTCAGCGTCCCTGCCATCACCCCCAGCAACGTCGACTTCCCCATCCCATTCGGCCCGATGATGGCCACCAGCGATCCCGCATCAATGGTGAGGTCGATCTTGCGCAGCACCGGTCGGACACCATAATGCTGCGTCACATTTTCGAGTTGGATCATGGGCTACCCGGTGAGAGCAACTGCGTCAGACGTGAGTACAACGGTGTCGATGCCAGCAGTGCACCACCCCGGACGCACCGCTCGGGACAGACTGACATCTCCACAGGAACTGAACGTGTATTTCTACCTTCGGATCACGCAGAAATCCCGTCCAGACGATAAGTTCGGTCTGGCGTGACCATCACCGGTTGATCGCACCCGTTGAGAAATCGCTCATTTTCTCCGGACAACGAGCGATTCAAACGACGGTGGAAGATGTGTGGGCTCACCGGTTTCAATGCAATAACGAGTATCTCCGATCTGCACAGATTACCCGGCGAGTCATGCAAACGGATAGACCGACCCATTCAATTCGTGACGTCGTTGAGCGGAATATGCATACACGACACGCCGCGCCCGATTCAGTGATCCAAGCGGACGAAAGTCGCTGGTCGTATTCCACGGTGAAAAGACCATCTGCTCACCGAGTGATTCAAGGGTGCTGTCCGGTTCCTGCCTAACAAGACACAGGCGTCCCACTTTCACGGGAACCGATTTGGCCTCGTCCCAGGCGACGGAATAGTCCTCGATCGGCATCGAACGAAGTTCGGTCCCGTCGAGGATCCGTCGCTGAAGAAACAGATCAAACTCGACATCGGCTTGCCCAATGCGCTGCCAGAGCATTCGTTGCAGTCCATCGGCATCGGCATTCGCCGACTTCGCCTGAGGAGAAACCGGCCTGATCAGGTATTTGACAGCGGTGCTTCCAAGTCGGAAGGGGGCAACGCCCCAGAATGGCGCGTTCAGGGGATTGTCCTTGGGAGAGGCACGCAATCGGTACAGAATTCCGAGGGGATTCCAGAGAAACGCCATGATCTTACGGTAGAGGCCTCCATCAATGGCACGCATTAATGGTTCATAACCACGCACATCGCGTGAGATATAGGCGGGTTGATTCAGGAAGAGCAGGTCCTGGGAATCTTCAGTCTGTTCCGCGAGCAGTTTCGGTTCGCGGACCCCACGCACCTTGATTGCGAATCCAACGCTGGCGATCTTGTCCGTATCCGGACCGGCAGGACCATCACCGTTGGAGATTCGCACGAAGGCTTCGTAGGTTCCCGGGGTGCGGAAGATGCTGTACTGCAGATCGGACTGGCCATGGGGAAGAATCTCCAGGCTGGCTCGAAGCAGGCCATGGCTTTTGGCATGAATGGCTCGTCGAGCCATCCCCGGCTTGTCTTGATAGTGCCGTTGAAAATGATCCCGGAAAATCTCGAGATACCGCTCGAGGATTGCCGCTTCGCCCGGAATCAGGTACTCACCCATTTCTGAGTCGATTGGCATCTCCGTCATGATCACTCCCGATGAAGCGTTAACGGTACAGTTGTGTGGTTCTTGTTGAGTAGCGTGTGCGTAACCGTTCACGGGTCGGGGACTGACGCATTTTCACGGCAGAAACAACGGGCTGAGGAGCGCGCGACGTGTCATCGAATTCGCGTCCGCCCGTGAAAATGGGTCTGTCCCCTTC
>Ga0265327_10003937_pt1 | contig 13592 bp, 13 predicted proteins | sample 41621metaG_FD_202089 | JGI IMG/M metagenome (GOLD analysis project Ga0265327, IMG submission 202089) | Rhizosphere microbial communities from Carex aquatilis grown in University of Washington, Seatle, WA, United States - 4-16-21 metaG | ecosystem: Host-associated > Plants > Roots > Rhizosphere... | reverse complement strand
AATGGATGACAGATACCGATTCTCCGGCAGTCAGCAGGAAAATTTACACGATCTCCTGCATGTAACTGGATGAATCGGAATTTATAGAAGTGCCCTTAAGTCTCATTTACTTCTGTGTGTTCACATATACTTGGGCGCTGACTGTTGTTCTGCGTGGTACGAAGAGCGCACTAATGGAGCACAGGCTGCGCTTGTAAATCCCATGTTTTCTGCCTGTCCCTGAAACCAGCGGAAGCGTTCCGGTTCCACGAAACGCAGCACGGGTAGATGATGTGCGCTAGGCTGTAGGTATTGTCCCAGCGTTAGCATTTCCACATCGTTGGCGCGCAGGTTTCGCATGACTTCCAGAATTTCTTCGTCGGTTTCACCCAGTCCCAGCATCAGGCCCGATTTGGTGGGGATGCGCGGGTGGGCAGACTTAAAATCTTGTAGCAGTTTGAGCGAATGTGCATAGTCCGCTCCCGGTCGGGCCTGTTTGTAGAGGCGCGGCACGGTTTCCAGATTGTGGTTAAGTATGTCCGGCAGCGCGGCAGAAAGGCTGTCTAACGCAGGCTGCAGGCGGCCACGGAAATCCGGTACCAGTGTTTCGATTCGGATGGCAGGTGAGGCTTCGCGCACAGCGCGGATGCAATCGGCAAAATGTTGTGCGCCGCCATCGCGCAGATCGTCCCTGTCCACGCTGGTGATGACGACGTATTTGAGGCGCATGGCTGCGATGGTGCTGGCAAGACGCGTGGGCTCCTCGGCATCGGGCAGCAGCGGCTTGCCGTGCGCCACGTCGCAGAACGGGCAGCGGCGCGTGCACAGGTCGCCGAGGATCATGAAGGTGGCAGTGCCACCGCTGAAACATTCGCCGATATTGGGGCAGGAGGCTTCTTCGCAGACCGTATGCAGGTGGTTGTCGCGCAGTATTTGTTTGATTTCCTGATAGCGCGCACTGTCCGGCACTTTCATGCGTATCCACTCCGGCTTGCGCATGGCTGGCTGGGGTACGATCTTGATGGGGATGCGCGCGGTTTTTTCGGCACCGCGTTGTTTGGGGTTGGTGCTCATGCCAGTGAGTTTTCCAGTAATTGCAGCAATTGGTTGGATAAAGCCTCCATGCCGCTGTCGATACCCAGAGCACGGGTCTGGGTAACTTCCATACCCTGATAACCGCACGGGTCTATCGCCAGAAATGGGGATAAATCCATGTCCACGTTGAGACTCAGTCCGTGGTAACAACGGCTGTTTTTAAGCCGCAGGCCAAGCGAGGCGATTTTCTTGCCGTCCACATATACGCCGGGTGCGTCGGCACGAGCGATGGCTGTGATGCCATGTTGTTTTAGCAACCCGATTACCGCCCCCTCCATGGTGCTGACCAGTTGCCTTACACTCAAGCAGCGGCGTTTGAGGTCAAGCAGCAGATAGATCACGACTTGGCCGGGGCCGTGGTAAGTGATTTTGCCGCCCCGGTCGGTTTCCACCAGCGGGATGTCGTTGCGTAAAGGCCGCTTGGCGTCTTTTTTGTTGAGGCCTTGCGTATATACCGGAGCATGTTCGGTAAGCCAGAGTTCATCCGGGGTGTCAGCAGTGCGTGCCGCCGTGAACGCACGCATGGCTTGCCATGTGGCGTCATATTCGGTGCGGCCTAGATGTTTGGTGACAATTATTGTCACAGGACCACTTTGACCATCGGGTGGCTGGATAGCTCACGGTAAAGGTTATCCAACTGCTCTTTGGATGTGGCTGTGATGGTGCAGGTCAGGCTCAGGTATTTGCCCCCAGAGCTGGCACGCATTTCCATGTCGATTTCGGTGAAGTCAGGTGCGTGACTTTGTACGACTTCTACGATGGTGGCGGCAAAATTGTCCTGAGAGTCACCCATGATTTTGATGGGGAACTGGCAGGGAAATTCGAGCAAAGTTTCGTTATCAGCCATTGTGGGGCCTCTGGTTTAATGGGGCTTCAATGTGATGGCGCGCGCATGACGCGCGTTTTGTAATCCTGATACCAAGCATACATTTTCCAGAACAGTGTACCCGGTTTGCCGCTGCCGATTGGTTTGCCGTCCAGCGTAGTGATGGGTAACACTTCCTTGGTAGAGGAGGTTAGCCATAGTTCATCTACGGTGCGAATACGGGTTTCGCTGAATTTGCCGATTTCAACCGGGATGTCGTTGGTTGTGGCTAGTTCCAGTATCAGGTCATAAGTGATGCCGGGCAGCATGTGCTCATCTTTTGGGGGGGCAAGAATGACGCCATTTTCCACGGCGAATATATTGCTGGCAGAGCCCTCGGTGAGGATGCCATCGCGGAACATGATGGTTTCCGTGGCGCCGTGGTCCACGGCAATCTGGCGCAGCAGCACATTGGGTAGCAGGGAAATGGCCTTGATGTCGCAACGCCCCCAGCGGTTGTCGATGGCGGAAACAGTCGATACACCACTCTCGCACAATTCGCGTGGCGGTGTGGTGAGCGGGTTGCTCATCACGAATACCGTGGGTGATGCGTCCTTAGGAAAGGCATGGTCGCGTTTGGCGACGCCGCGTGTGATATGCACGTAGATGTATTGATCGTCCCCTTCATTGCTGGCGACCAGTTGCCGAATTAAATCGGTCCATTCGGTATTGCTGTGCGGGTTGATGAGGCGTATGCCGTCCAGGCTGTTTTGCAGGCGCTGGAGGTGCTCAGCCAGACGGAAAGGGTGGCGCGAGTACACCGGGATGACTTCATAGACGCCATCGCCAAAGATGAAGCCGCGATCCAGCACCGGGATAAAGGCCTGGTCTATGGGCAGAAACTTGCCGTTGAGATGAACGATCTGGCTCATGTCGCGGGTTACTGCATCAGGAGCTTGAGTCCGTCCCACATGCGCCCGAAGATTCCGGCCACGGCCACTTCCTCCGAAGCTACTAGTTTGCGTTCCAGCAACACTTTGCCATCCAGCGAGAACTGTATGCTGCCGACTTCTTGCCCTTTGCTGATGGGCGCGACCAGCGGCTGGCGGCTGGTGGTTTTGGCGGTGACCTTGGCGTATTGTCCCTTGGGCAGGGTCAGTGTGAGGTCGCGCTCCACCGTGGCGGTCAGGATGTCATTATGACCTTTCCATACCTTGAGTTTGCTGATGCTCTGGCCTTGTTTGTATACCTGTTTTTCCTCAAAGAACATGAAGCCGTAGTTGAGTAATTTCTGGCTCTCCGTGGCTCGGGCGTTTTCTGACGGGGTGCCAACCACTACGGAAATCAGGCGCATAGCATCGTGTTTGGATGAGGCTATCAGGCAATATCCGGCACTTTCGGTATGGCCGGTTTTCATGCCGTCCACATTGGGGTCAACCCACAACAAGCGGTTGCGGTTGGGCTGTTTGATCTTGTTGTACGTGTAATCTTTTAGCGAGTAAAGACGCTTGTACTGGTCGGGAAAATCGCGGATCAGCGCGCTGGCGAGCAGGGATAGGTCATACACCGTGGTGTAATGATTGGGGGCGGGCAGGCCGGTGGAGTTCATGAAGTGAGTTTCTTTCATGCCTAGGCGCGCAGCTTCCTTGTTCATCAGTTCGGCAAAGGCCTCTTCGCTTACTGCGATGCCTTCGGCGAGCGTGATGCAGGCATCGTTGCCGCTCTGGATGATCATGCCATGCAACAACTCGTCAACGGTCACGGGTTTGTTGGGCTCGATGAACATCTTGGAGCCTTCGGTTTTCCAGGCCTTGAGGCTCACCGGCAGGGTCTGGTCCAGTTTGAGATGGCCATTTTTGAGCGCCTTGAAGCTGAGGTAGGCGGTCATCAGTTTGGTCAGCGAGGCTGGCTCAATGCGCTCATGTGTACCTTGCTCGCCAATGACGGTATCGCTGTTGAAATCTTTGAGTAAAAAGGCTTTGGCCGCCAGTGTGGGTGGCGGTGGCAAGTTGTCAGCAATGGCCGGAAGCGTGAGCAGCAGGGATAAAAGCAGAGAGAAAATACGCATGGGTTCGGTATTGGGTTGGTTGGCTGGGTTGGTGTTACTGGTTTTGAACAATAGCGGAAATGCCTAGCGTCTGCCGAATTTGTCCGGCAGCTGTTTCGGCATCGTCGCGGCTGGCATATGGGCCAAGCCTGACGCGGTAAACGCCATCATTATACCAGTTCTCCACCCCGACATTTTGGGTCAGCTTTTGTTGCTGGAGCTTATCGCGCAGTTGATCTGCATTCTCCTTTAGCTTGAAAGCGCCGACCTGGATAAAATTGTGACTGGACGAATTGTCGGCGATGGTATTTCCGCTTGCTGCTGATGTTGCTACAGGTAATGGATTAGTTGTGACAGAAGCGGGGTCGAACGTGCGCGCGTCTATGGTTTCTACCTCAACCAAGCCACTGCCTTTGCCGATAATGCGCAGTTTGTATGCGGCAGCATAAGACAGATCAATCAAACGATCGGAATGGAACGGCCCGCGGTCGTTGACACGCACAATGACTGATTTCCCGTTATCCGGATTGGTGATGCGTAAATAGCTCGGGATAGGCAGGGTGGTGTGGGCGGCGGTCATGCCGTACATGTCGTAAATTTCGCCACTGGCTGTTTTTTGTCCGTGATAACGTCGGCCATACCAGGAAGCAATACCCTGCGCCTTGTACGGCTGGTATTCCTTCATTGGAATGTAGCTTTGCCCGAGAGCGCTATAGGGGCGGCTGGTTCCTGTTTTGATGGGTTCCACGCGTGGTATTGCGTCGGGAATGGTGTCGATGTCAGCCGGTGGGTTGTCGCCGGGGCCATCGTCCAAGTAATAGCCTCCGCCCTTTTTGTTACCGGATTTTGCAGGAGCAGTTTTTCCGCCCCCCAATGGCCCGGTGGGTTCGCCCGGGCTGCGTTCGATGGTCGGTGCTTTGATCCCGCTGGACATGGTGCCGCAACCGCCCAAGGCTGCGCCTAGAATAAACAATAAAAGAATACGAAACACTGTCATCAGGAAGTTACCAATTTCTTGTGTGTCTGAATGCTCATTAAAATACCAAAGCCGACCATCAGGGTGACCAGCGAAGTTCCCCCATAGCTTACCAGCGGCAACGGCACTCCGACTACTGGAAGGATGCCGCTCACCATACCCATGTTGACGAACGCATAGGTGAAAAACGTTAGAGTGATGCTACCCGCCAGCAGGCGGCTGAAGGTGTTCTGCGCATTGGCGGAAATCAGCAGGCCACGCGCGATAATGGCGGTAAACAGTATGAGCAGCAGCAGGATGCCGAGCATGCCGAACTCTTCGCCGAATACGGCAAATATGAAGTCGGTATGGCGTTCCGGCAGAAAGTCCAGCTGTGCCTGAGTACCATTCAGCCAGCCTTTTCCGGCAAAGCCCCCAGACCCCAGCGCAATGGTGGCCTGTATGGTGTGGTAGCCAGCGCCGAGAGGGTCTTGATAAGGGTCGAACAATATCTCGACACGGCGGCGTTGGTAGTCATGCATCATGGACCAGAGTAGCGGGGTGACTGCTGCAATACTGACGCCTGCTGAAATAATCAGCTTCCAGCTTAAGCCCGCAAGAAAGATGGCAAAAAAGCCGGAAGCAGAAATCAGCAGCGCAGTGCCAAGGTCCGGTTGCTTGACGATGAGGCCAACTGGCATCGCCAGTAATACTGCGGCAACAATGTAGTCGGCCAGCCTAAGAGAAGCTTCGCGCCGGGCAAAATACCAGGCCAGCATGAGTGGCACGGCAATACGCATGAGTTCCGAGGGCTGGATACGCATGACTCCCAGATTAAGCCAGCGCTTGGCGCCATGGGAAACATCTCCAAACAGCGAGACTCCCAACAATAACAGCATGCCGAGTACATAAAGCGGAAGTGCTACCCGCTCCAGATGTTGTGGCGGCAGATTGGCGAATATCCACAGGCAGGCAAGCGCCACCAGAATATTGGCAAGTTGGCCACCGGTTCTTTCGATACTCATGCCGGAGGCGCTATAGAGTACAAACAGCCCGATTACCAGTGTTAGCAGCAACAAGCTAAGCAGGAGGCCATCCAGATGCGCTGTGAGGCGTTTGAGTAAGCGGTTAATCATGGGGCATATCCTGTTCTGGGAGAGGCTCTGGCTCCGCTGCTGGTGTTTCTGGTATAGGGGCTTTGCCCAGCAGGTAGTAGTCCATTACCTTGCGAGCAATGGGGCCTGCAGTGGAGCCGCCATGTCCGCCATTTTCCACAATCACCGCGATTGCAATTTTAGGCGCTTCCGCAGGCGCATAGGCAATAAACAGTGCGTGGTCGCGGTGTCGTTCGTCGATGGTGCTGGCATTGTATTTCTCGCCCTGTTTGACGCCGACCACCTGAGCCGTACCGGTTTTAGCAGCAATGGCATAAGGGCTGCCCGCGCCAATGCTGGCTGCGGTGCCGCCTGGCTGCGTTACATCCATCATGCCTAACCTGACTAGTTGCAGGTTTTCGGGTTTGATCTGGAGCCGGTCGGCAATTTCTATGGGGCGTGGGCGGCTGATACCGCTCTGGCTTTCATGGATGGAAGTGACTAGGTGCGGACGCACGGTGACCCCGTCATTCGCCAAAGTACCCACGGCAACTGCCAACTGCAGCGGTGTTACCAGCGTGTAGCCCTGACCTGTCCCGGTAATGACGGTTTCACCCGGGTACCATTTCTGCTTCCAGCGTTTCCATTTCCATGCCGGTGTTGGCAGTAATCCTGGCAATTCTCCGTCAATGTCGATGCCACTTTTACTGCCAAAGCCGAAATGGCTGACAAACGAGGCCAAGCGATCGATACCTAAGTCCAGTGCCAGACCGTAAAAAAATGTATCACAAGAAACCGCGATGGCGCGCCGCACATCAACCTGCCCATGGCCGCCTTCTTTCCAGTCGCGGTAACGGTGCGAGCTGCCGGATAACACGTAGAATCCGGGATCTCTGATAGAGAATGGCGGCGTACGTTTGCCATTTTCCAGTCCAGCCAGCGCTGCAAAGGGTTTGAACGTGGAGCCCGGAGGGTACAGCCCACGTACAGGTCGGTTGATGAGCGGTTTGTCGAGCGAGTCGTTGAGAATTTGCCAGTTTTCCTGATCAATGCCATCCACGAACAGGTTGGGGTCGAAGTTAGGTTGGCTGACGTAGGCAAGTATCTCGCCGTTGGACGGATCAAGTGCTACCAGCGCGCCACGGCGTTCACCGAAAGCTTTTTCTGCAATGTCCTGCAACTTACTATCTATGGACAGGTAAAGATTATCTCCGGGGATAGGCGGTGTGCTAGAAAGTGTCCTGACCGCATGGCCATCCGCATCGATTTCCACCTGCTGGAAGCCGGTGACGCCGTGCAGGGCTTTTTCGTAGCTTTGTTCAATGCCTGATTTGCCAATATGGTCAGAGCCTTTGTAATTGGAAAAGTCACCACGTGCTTCCAAATCTTTCAGGTCGGCATCATTGATACGGCCGATGTACCCCAGCAAGTGCGAGCCCAGCGTGCCTTGCGGATAATGGCGGAACAAGCGCGATTTGATTTCGACGCCGGGAAAGCGGTAGCGATTGACCGCAAAACGTGCGGCCTCAGCCTCGGTTAGGTGCGTTCTGAGCGGTACGCTTTCAAAGCTGTGACTTTGCTCGCGCAGCTTCTTGAATTTTTTTCGGTCATTGGAAGAGACTTCAATTAACTTGGAAATGTCATGGATGGTCTGCTCCAGGTCGTCTATTTTGGAAGGCGTAATTTCTAGGGTATAGACGAAGAAGTTGTGTGCCAGCACCTCGCCATTACGGTCGAGAATCAGGCCGCGATTGGGGACAATAGGAACCAGCGAAATGCGGTTGTTCTCCGCCAGCGTCTGGTAATAGTCGTAGCGCATCACCTGCAAAAAGAAGAACCGCGAAACCAGCAAGCCAAAACAGACCAGCACAATTACTGCGGCAACCCCTAAGCGGATGCGGAAATAATACTGCTCGCGCTGGTAGTTTTTGAGTTCGGACGTGGACTTCATTCCTTTTGTGCGCCAGAACGGACGCTGGAAATGACAGATAGTTGCCACAACAGGATGCCGCTGATGCTGGACAGAAAGTAGCTCCAGCCGGGAAATTCAGCGCCGGAAAATAGCTTGAGGACCAACAAGGTGACTTGGGTGAGCAGCAGCAGCAGGAATACATAGGCCGATTGCTGCCAGTAGCTGAACAACGCTAGTCGGCGCTGGTAAGTGACGGCAATGAAGGCGGTCAATACGTAGGCAAACGCATACTGGCCAAACAGGCTGCCACTGGCGAGGTCGGTTAGCATGCCTATCAGCCATGCCGTGCCTATATTGCACATGTGCGGTGCACGTAGTAACCAGTAGAGCAGTACTAGCAAGGCGAAGTCTGGACGCACCAAGAGGCCGAAGCCGCTCCATGGTAGCAGGTAGAGCATGAAGCCAACCAGCAGCGACAACAGAATGGATTTAAGGCTTACGCGTGGCATGAGAGTTCTGTTGGCGTGATTTTTTTGGTGGTCTGGCGTCGATTATTTCCGGCTCACCAGCGGGTTGGGGGCCACCTTGCGTAGCCAGGAGCAATACTTGGCGATGACGCTCGGTGCCGCCGATAGGGGTGCATACGATAAGTGCAAAAGGGGTATCCACATTGCGTTTGACGTGAGCAACTTTTGCCACGGACAATCCTATGGGATATACACCGTCTATACCGGATGTCACCAGCACGTCGCCTTCACGGATGTCCACATTGACCGGCAGGTAAGGTAGCTCCATTGTGCCGTCTTCTCCATGCCCGAAGGCAATGGCGCGCAGGCTGTTGCGCTCCACTTGTACCGGTACTGCAAGGTCTTTATCGGTAATCAGCGTGACTTCGCTGGAGAATGGGTAAACGCGAGTGACTTGGCCAATGACCCCTAGCTCATCGACCACCGCTTGCCCTGCCACAATACTTTGTTGCGAGCCCACATTGACAGTCACCTTGCGGCTGAACGGGTCGCGTCCAAGGTGCTGGATCTCGGCCAGCTTGGTGGATTGCATCAGGGTTGACGCTGCACCCAGTAAACCACGCAGATGTTCGTTTTCCGCCTGTATGGTACGGAAACGTTGTAGTTCACTACTTTGTTGCAGAGCAAGCTGGTGCATGGCGCGATTGTCTTGAGCAAGGTCACTTTGCGCCACCAGGTAGCCTTGAACATTGTGGTAAAGCACTGCCGGGCTGTTGACGATGAGTTCCAGCGGGTATAGCAGTGCAGCAAATCCCTGCCGGATCTCGGTTAGATAGTGTAGGCGTGCGTCTGCAACCATCAACGCCATGGAAACGGTGGTGAAAAATACGAGACGAGCGACAGGGCTGGGGCCACGGACAAAAAATGCCGGTGGCTGGTGATGTTCGATAGCAGGCGGCAAAGCGGGGCCGCCCCTTATTGTGTGTTATTCATTGGCGAATACGTTGCCCAGCCTGTCCATTTCTTCCAAAGCGCGACCACTACCACGTGCTACGCAAGTTAGCGGGTCTTCGGCCACGATGACCGGCAAGCCGGTTTCTTCCATCAGCAGTCGGTCAAGGTCGCGTAGCAGGGCGCCACCACCTGTAATGACCATGCCTTTTTCAGCGATGTCAGCGCCTAGCTCTGGCGGAGTTTGTTCAAGCGCAGACTTGACGGCACCAACGATGGCGTTGAGTGGTTCGGTCAATGCTTCCAGGATTTCGTTGCTGGAAATGGTGAATTTACGCGGCAGGCCTTCAGCGAGATTGCGGCCGGTGACTTCCATTTCGCGGACTTCCGAGCCGGGGAAGGCAGAGCCAATCTGTTTTTTGATCAGTTCGGCGGTCGGTTCTGAAATCTGCATGCCGTAATTGCGACGGATATAGTCAATGATGGCTTGGTCGAACTTGTCGCCACCCACACGCTCGGATTTAGCATAGACGATGCCACCGAGTGAAATCACGCCCACTTCAGTTGTACCTCCACCCACATCCACTACCATGGAGCCTGTTGCATCGGCGACTGGCATGTCAGCGCCAATGGCTGCTGCCATGGGCTCTTCGATCAAGAACACCTGTCTTGCGCCCGCGCCGATGGCAGATTCGCGGATGGCGCGGCGTTCCACTTGGGTGGAGCCGAACGGCACGCAGATGATGATGCGCGGGTTGGGCGAGAACATGCGAGATTCGTGAATCTTGCGGATGAAATACTTGAGCATTTGCTCGGTGATGGTGAAGTCGGCGATAACGCCGTCTTTCATCGGGCGTATCGCGGCAATACTGGCCGGTGCGCGACCTAGCATGCGCTTGGCTTCCAGACCTACGGCGAGGATGGTTTTTTTACCGGATGGGCCACCTTCGGTGCGGATGGCTACAACTGAAGGTTCATCCAGCACGATGCCTTTGCCGCGAACGTAAATCAGGGTGTTTGCTGTACCAAGGTCAATGGCGAGGTCGTTTGAGAAGTAGCTACTAAGAAAACCGAACATGTTTTTTCCCGAATGCCTGAGGGCTAGATTAAGCAACCCTTGTCGTTGAAGGATGCGCCTTAAAATCGAAGTATGATACCCTATATCGCTTTGAAATTTAAGTTTCAGGTGTATTCATGTCGCTCACTTTGCCAGACGTTAAACGTATTGCCCACCTTGCACGTATAGAGGTTACTGAAGACGAAGCTCAAGCCACGCTAAACAAGCTCACTGGCATTCTTGGCTTAATCGAGCAGATGCAGGCAGTAGATACCATCGGCATCGCTCCCATGTCGCATTCGCAGGACGTGACGCAACGGCTAAGGGATGATGTCGTCACCGCAACCAACCAGCGTGAGCTGTTCCAGTCTATCGCCCCCGCCGTGGAAAACGGCCTGTATCTGGTTCCGAAAGTTATTGAATGATGATTAATAGCAGCCTCAAAGAACTGGCGACACTGCTTGCCAGCAAGAAGATTTCCAGTGTCGAGATGACGCGCGAATTTCTGGCGCGTATCGATAGACTTAATCCTGACATCAACGCTTTTATCACGCTGGATAAGGAAAAAAGCTTGGCGCAGGCTGCCGCTGCTGACCAGCGCATTTCGCAGGGAAATATCACTCCCCTGACCGGGATACCGTTTGCCCAGAAAGATATTTTCTGTGCCAAGGGCTGGCGCACCACCTGTGGCTCGAAGATGCTGGCAAACTTTACGGCGCCCTACGATGCCCACATTATTGAGCAGTTTGATCGAGCAGGTGCGGTTAATCTGGGTAAAACCAACATGGACGAATTCGCCATGGGGTCGTCCAACGAAACCTCTTTTTTTGGCAAGGTACAAAACCCGTGGGATCGTGCCCGCGTACCCGGCGGCAGTTCTGGCGGCTCAGCCGCCGCAGTGGCGGCGCGTCTAGCTCCGGCGGCGACCGGCACCGATACTGGGGGCTCGATTCGTCAACCCGCCTCGCTGTGTGGCTTGTCCGGCCTTAAGCCGACCTATGGCGTATGTTCGCGTTATGGCATGATCGCTTTTGCTTCTTCTCTGGATCAGGCCGGCCCCATGGCCAAGTCAGCCGAGGATCTGGCGTTGATGATGAACGCCATGGCGGGTTTCGATAGCCGAGATTCCACAAGCCTGCAACGCGAAACAGAGGATTACACCCGTGACCTAAATAAACCACTGGCTGGCTTGCGTATCGGCCTGCCCAAGGAATATTTCGCCGAGGGGCTGGATGCTGGGGTGGCCAAGGTAGTGGAAGAAGCGATTGCCCAATACCGCAAGCTTGGCGCTGAAACCGTGGGAATCAGCCTGCCTAACACGCAGCTTTCAATTCCGGTGTATTACGTGTTGGCTCCGGCAGAAGCGAGTTCCAACCTTTCCCGCTACGATGGCGTGCGTTACGGCCACCGTGCCCCGGAATATACAGACCTTCTGGATATGTACTGCAAGAGCCGCGCACAGGGGTTCGGCGCGGAAGTAAAACGCCGCATCATGATTGGCACCTATGTGCTGAGTGCGGGCTATTACGACGCCTACTATCTCAAGGCTCAGCAGTTGCGCCGCCTGATCGCGCAGGATTTCGAGCAGGCTTTCAAGCAGTGCAACGTCATCATGGGGCCAGCCGCTCCGGGTACCGCTTTTAAGACAGGTGAAAAAACCGATGATCCGGTTGCCATGTACCTAGAAGATATTTACACCATTGCCGTTAATCTTGCCGGGTTACCTGGTATGAGCATTCCCGCTGGTTTTGCCAACGGATTGCCAGTAGGGCTGCAGATTATCGGCAATTATTTCGATGAGGCGCACATGCTGAATGTTGGCCACACCTATCAACAAGCAACCGACTGGCATACACGCATGCCGGAGGGGATTTAACATGCTGTGGGAAGTTGTCATCGGGCTGGAAACTCACACTCAGCTCCAAACCAATACCAAGATTTTTTCAGGTGCATCAATAGCATTTGGCGCTGAGCCTAATACTCAAGCTGATGAGGTGAGTATCGCTCTACCTGGCGCATTACCTGTACTGAACCGTGAAGCGGTGCAGTGTGCAATACGCTTTGGTTTGGCCATTAACGCCGAAATTAGCCGCCGCTCGGTGTTTGCGCGCAAGAATTACTTTTACCCGGATCTACCCAAGGGTTACCAGATCAGTCAGTACGAGCTGCCGGTGGTAGGTAAAGGCTCGTTGACCATACAGGTCGGGGACGTGGAAAAAACCGTCAACATCACCCGAGCCCATTTGGAAGAGGATGCCGGGAAGTCTTTGCATGGCGACTTCCACGGCATGACCGGCATCGACCTCAACCGCGCAGGCACGTCGCTGCTGGAAATTGTTACCGAGCCGGATATGCGCTCGGCGGCTGAGGCAGTGGCTTATGCCAAAAAGCTGCACGAGCTGGTGCAATGGATCGGCATTTGTGACGGCAACATGCAGGAAGGTAGCTTCCGCTGTGATGTTAATGTCTCCGTGCGCCCTATGGGTTCGAATAAGCTCGGTACGCGCCGCGAGATCAAGAACCTCAACTCCTTCCGGTTCATGCAGCAAGCCATTGAGTATGAAGCGCGCTGGCAGATTGAAACTCTGGAGGATGGGGGCAGCATACATCAAGCCACTGTGCTGTTCGACCCGGATACTGGTGAAACCCGCGCTATGCGCAGCAAGGAAGAAGCCAACGATTATCGCTACTTCCCCGACCCGGATTTGTTGCCATTGGTGATTTCCGAGGTCGATATAGAGGCAGTTAAGAGCAACATGCTCGAACTTCCGGAGGCCATGAAGGCTCGTCTGGAGCAGGAATATGGGTTGCCTGCTTATGATGCTACGAGCATTACTTCATCACGCGCAATGGCTGACTACTTTGTTGCCGTGAAATCCATATTCGACGGCGAAGCTAAAATGGTCGCCAATTGGGTTATGGGTGCGCTTTCTGCCAAGCTGAATGAGACGGGGTACGACATCGCAACTTCACCTGTTTCACCTGCACAACTGGCCGGGTTGCTCAAACGTATTGCCGACAGCACCATTTCCGGCAAAATTGCCAAAGAGGTGTTTGATGCCATATGGGATGGTGAAGGCGATGCTGACACCGTTATTGAGAAAAAAGGTCTGAAGCAGGTTTCTGATTCTGGCGCGATTGAGGCGATCGTGGACGAAGTGCTGGCTGCGAATGCAGCTATGGTCGCTGAATACAAATCTGGCAAGGAAAAAGCTTTTAACGGGCTGGTG
>Ga0265327_10003936_pt1 | contig 13600 bp, 11 predicted proteins | sample 41621metaG_FD_202089 | JGI IMG/M metagenome (GOLD analysis project Ga0265327, IMG submission 202089) | Rhizosphere microbial communities from Carex aquatilis grown in University of Washington, Seatle, WA, United States - 4-16-21 metaG | ecosystem: Host-associated > Plants > Roots > Rhizosphere... | reverse complement strand
GGAGAGGTTTGCTGGCATCCACCACCGGAGATCCCCGCCGACCGTTGCCGACACCGATGCCAAACCCGGGTTGGTGGCCTGAACCGCATATTCTGCTGGTGTTCGCACCGGATCGGGCAGAATCAGGCCTGTGGACGAGCCCCAGGGGCCCCTGATATTGACGGTCAAATCCAAATCTGGGAGAAGCCGGACCTCCCGTTCTCCAATTCATTTCGTTTTCAGGTGCAGGTCACGGTGTGCGCAGGTGCGTTCACCGGCGATTCGGTCAAGGAAGTCGCGCATGGCTCGAACAATCCGCTCACTCGTGTGGTGCTTCGGACTGGCGGTAGGCGCGAGTACCTGCGGCGCGGGTTGCACCCACCTGATTGAAACGCGAGCCATCACCGCGTTTTCCGAGAACCTGAAGGAAGAGGATCTGGAAGGGCTGCTGAAAGCCACGACCAGCGACTTCCGCCAGCGGGCTCTACGAACCGCGACGGCCATGGAAGACCTGAAGATCCTGCACCTGCCCGACGGCAAAACCACAATCGTCGAAGTGGAAGAGACCTCCAGCGACAAGCGGCGTGTCACCGTTCAGGTGGGCGAAGGGAAGAAAGAAGTCTTCTACGAACTGGCCAAAGACAAGTCTGGACAATGGGTCGTCGACGACATTTATCTGAAGCAGAAACGCAAGGGGATCGAAGCCTACAAATCGGTGACCGAGCAGATGGATCTGCTGCTGTCGGTCCGCGAATTCCTGGATGCGTGGAGCCGTGGTGATCGGGAACAGGTGCTGGGGGTGACGACTGCCAAGTTCCGCGCCGCTCTCGATCCGCTTCCCCCCTCGTTCCTCGCCGAGATGACTCGCGTCGTTTCCGCGGGGAAGCCGTCCAACGACAAGTACAAACCCAACGCTCAGCTGGATGAAAAGGTCGCCGTCGTGCGACTGCCGCGAATCAAGGGTGACACGGTGATCTCGCTGGAACTGGCGAACGGTCACTGGAAGGTGTCGGACGTGGCTGTCGATTCCAAGGGGGAAGATCAACTCCCCTCGATGATGAAGCTGGCTGATGCTGTGAATGGATGCATGTCATTCCTCGCCGCGTTCGGCGCTGGCGACAAGGTCAAACTGGAAGAGTGGAGTTCCAAGGACTTCTTCGAAGGAAGCCTGTCGGTCGGCGACCTGAGTCAGGTCAAGCTTCCCGATGCGCAGCTTTCCGAACATGAACTGCAGGTCAAACTGCGTGGGAACCGGGCCGACTTCGTGCTGAAGAACGATGCCGAACTGGTGCAGATCGACATGCACCGCGGACCGGAAACGGCCCCCAACACCCCCTCCAAGTTCCTCGTGTCCGATGTCACGATTTACGAAATTGAGTCGAAGCAGGAAAAGCGGGTTTCCGCACTGTTTACTGCCCAGGGAATGCTCGAAATCTTCATGAATGCCCTGGCCGCGCGGGACATCAACACCTTGAAGCATTCTTCGACACGGGATCTGGCGATTCGTGTCTGGAGCAAGCTGAACCAGGAAACGCTGGATGGGCTGCCGCTCGACCTGTTTGACGGCGAAATGGAATTTGTGGGCGCCTCGTTCCAGGGGGCCTTGACCAAGATTGATGTACGCCAGGGGGGACGGCCTCTGACATACCTGCTTCGCGAAGAGCGAGGTCGATTCTTCGTCGACGATGTGAACTGGCAGGTCACCGGGATCCCGTCATCCTTCAAGACGACTCTGGAAATCCTGGTTCCCATCCAGGACTTTGCGAGCGCGATTGCTCGGGGCCGCGACCCTGCAGACCAGGCGGGTGCGCTGGAACGACTCCAGGCCTCGTCGAGCAGCGAATTCAACCGGCTTGTCTGGGGCCAGTCTCGCTTCGTCCCGAACTCCGGGATGTCGGCCGACACCTTCTTGAAATCACCGTTGCGCGGAATTGCCATCGCCGATCAGGAGGTGACTGTTCAGTTCGGCGACAATCGGTATGGGGCCAAAGTGACGCTGCGTCGCGAATTCGACAAGTACGTCGTCGACGATGTCCTGCTGATTGCCGGACCTGAAGAGTCGCAGCGACTGGCTTTGAAGCACAGCCTCCGAACTCAGATGGCTCGAGGTGAAGCCCGGGCGCCCCAGGCCATCGTTCCGGCGAGTGCGCAGCAGGAAGTTCCCGAAAGCGCTCCGCCGCGTGAACTTCAGGAACTGGATGATCCCTTTGCCAGCGACCCACGACCGCTGAAATAGGCTGAAATACCGGAGCCCCATTGACCTCGGGGGAGTCAGATCCGACAATCTGGGATTGGAGCAGACAACTTGTCTGGTCCGAATCTTGTCCCGACTACGCCGAGAAGCGTCATGATTTGTCAGCTGCCCACCTGGAGTTGCCTCGGTTCGCCGCTTGTCCGCTGGCTTGGGATGGTGCTGTCGTGTGCTCTGCTTTCCGGATGCAGTTGGTCCCCCACGACCCTCGCCGTCGAAAACCCGACCGAGGCGACTGTTGAGGCGGCCCACGTCGAAGAGAAGCCGGATGCGGACGGGCGACTGAAGGCGAAATTGTCGAGCGTCAATCCGGATCGGCTGGTCGGGACCTGGCGCGACAAATTCTTCGGGACCCGGACGCTGACATTGAATGCCGATGGTTCCGCCAAAATGGTGCTGGATCTCGATTTTGCCGGACGGCTGATGTACGGAAACAAGCTGGAATTCGACATGAAATGGTCCGTGGACGGGGCCAACATCATGATTGATATCATCGACGGAACCCCGGCCAAGAACGCGAAATCGGCGATGGACACGTGGGGCAGCCGCTACGAATACCTGCTCGACTGTGTCGAAGATGACAAAATCGAAATGCGGGACTGGGATGGCTCGATGAACCACTCGTTGCGACGACTCTCCGAGTAAGCGCAACTCCGTGGGGGCGGCAATCTCCCGGAAGCTGCTGCCGTCCCGGCCTACTGAAGGTTCAAGCCGCTTTTTTTGTCGGAATGCACGACAGGAAGTTCGCCCGACGGTTGTCCGCCACGGATCTCCACCGCTAGACTCTCCCGCGCCCCGTCACTGTGCGGGGGGACGGATTTTTCGCGATTTCTGGCAAAGGGCGATCGTTGATGGACAATTCGAACTGTCTGGCAGACCGGACCACTGACTGGCATGCTCTGGCGGACCGGATCCTGGATGGGCATGAACTGACAAGTGACGAAGGTCTGTCCATCCTGCGGTCCGACGATGACGAACTGCTGGACCTGCTGGCAGCCACCTATCGCGTTCGTCGCAAGCACTTTGGCAAGAAAGTTCACCTCTACTTTTTGAAGAACGCCAAAAGTGGCCTCTGCCCTGAAGACTGCGGATACTGCTCGCAGTCGATCATTTCCGAGGCGGAAATCCCCCGGTATGCATTGCTGAATGAAGCCAAGCTGATGGAGGGTGCGGAACGAGCGGTCGCATCCCAGGCTCGCACGTATTGCATCGTGGCGTCGGGACGTGGCCCCAGCAACCGCGAAGTCGATCACATCGCCAGCACGGTCGCCAAGATCAAGGACAAGTACGGGCTGCACATCTGCTGCTGCCTGGGACTGCTCAACGAAGACCAGGCGCAGACGTTGAAGGCGGCCGGGGTTGATCGCATCAACCACAACCTGAATACCAGCCGGACCTTCTATGATCAGATCTGCAGCACCCACAGCTACGAAGACCGGCTGAATACGTTGCAGGTCGCCCGCAAAGCCGGCATGGAACTGTGCAGCGGCCTGATCGTCGGAATGGGAGAAACGGATCAGGACCTGGTCGAAGTGGCCTTCGAACTGCGGACACTGGGTGTCCATTCGACCCCGGTGAACTTCCTGCACTCGATCGACGGCACTCCCCTGGAACGCAAGTGGGATCTGAATCCCCGCTACTGCCTGAAGACCCTCTGCCTGTTCCGGCTCGCCAATCCCGCGGTGGAACTGCGTGTTTCCGGCGGACGCGAAGTGAACCTCCGCTCGATGCAGGCCATGGGCCTTTACGCGGCGAACTCCATGTTTGTCAGCGATTACCTGACAACCAAGGGGCAGCCGGCTGATGAGGACTTCCGCATGGTCGAAGATCTCGGTTTCGAAATCGTGATCGGCGATCATGAGGCGCATGCGGCCTGGAAAGCCGCTCAGCAGGCCCCGGAACAAGTGACCGCTTGAGATGGTGTCTTCGCCGCGAACACGGTTCACGGCGAAGCACACGTTTTCGAGCAGTTTTCATTTCCGCGTTGCGTCCCGCGGGGCAGGACGACAGCGTCTGTCCCGCACTTTGACACGGCACGCGTTATTTCGCACCCGGGAAAGTCGGCGCCTGTGCCGCCACTTCCGGATAGCACTCGGTCACCGTCCACCTCTCATGCTGGACGACCGCATCGAGATCCGTGTCGATGACGCGGATCTCGAACTGCGCCACTCCAAACGGGAATTCATCGCACAGCCACGTATCACAGCGGTACTGATAAAGTGGATCATCGTGCGGATAGTTGACCGCCGCAGCGGCCAACTGGCAGCGAAACGCGTCATTGCGAATGGGCAGCCGCAGGTATCGAATCTTGCCGGGTCGATAGGGTTCCTTGAGCGGCAGGCCTCGCACAAACGTCAAGTCGGCCTGTTTCTGGGCGGTGGTGAGCGATGCCGGATTGCTCCAGCGAACGAAGTCGGCCGTTGCCGCCCCCTCGTGAAACTTTTGCGCATCGATCAGCATCGTGCGGACCGGCTTCAAATCCCCCTCATCGATCGCTTCAGAAACTTCCAGTTCCACCAGCCCAGGATCTCCAGACGTCGGTTTGCGACTGGTCAGCCGGCGACGTCGGATCGAACCATCAACGGACTGAGACGAAAACTCGATCCACGGAGCTTCTTCCGCGGTCGCTCCCGGATTGGGGACGGTCGGAAACCACGTCCAGAGCTTTCGCGAAAGTTCGGGGGGCTTGCGGGTGTAGTCGATCCATTTCCACGCTTCCATACGGCGGAACAGCCACGGCTGTTGCCAGGGATTCTCGATCGGCAGCCACGCCGAAAAGATGGACAATCCCAGCAATCCCACCAGCAGCATCCGCGAGACAGTCAGTCGTGCGACCGCATCCACGACGGGGACCAGCGCCAGCAGCCAGAACGGAATCAGCCACAAAGCCCAGCGCAGGCCACAACTGACGCCACCGTAGTTGTAATTGTCGAACCGAGTCATGTAGAAGCCGATGACAAGCCCGGAGATCAGCGCCCCCGCCTGGATCAGCCGCTTCAAGGCCACGTTGCGAATCCACGGACTCGCCCCCCATCCCGCCAGGACGAGCAGAAAAATGGGGGTCAGCGAAAAGATGCCGTGATGCCCGATTGTGCAGTGCAGAAAGTAGACTGCCGGAGAATCGAGGTTCCGATCCACCCCGTCCGGGTCCATCCAGTAACTGGGGATTCCATCCACGACATAGTTGTACTTGGCCGACCCGTAGCTGGCGTAGGTCGGCTTGAAACTTCCCGTGGCGATCTGATTCGTGGCAAAGAACGCTGCGAGCGGAATCAGTGCCGCGGGGGCATACCAGCACAGCGTCTTTCGCAAGGAACGATTTGCAGCGAGGAAGAACGTCACCAGGCCGAGTGCCGCGGCGGGCAACTCGTTGGCGCAAGCCCATCCCGCCCCCAATCCGCACAACGCGAAGGACCAGCCTCGCGGGCTTTCATCGGTGAGAACTCGTTCGAGAGCAAACAGGCTGATGATTACTCCCACGACCGCCACCGTGTGGTTGTTGAGTGTCATCAGGTACGGAGTCACAAGCGTGCCGAACGCCGCGGCCGAGAGCACAAATAACCGGCACCAGCTGGTCTGGCAGACTCGACGGAGTAACCGGGACAGCAGGGCCAGTGACAAGGCGAAGGGAACAATGTTGATCAGGAACAGGACTGCGGCGGTAACGGGTTGCGGATAATTCAGCAACTTCCAGCCGGTCGCCTTCTGCACCCCGGCGGTCAATCCGGCAACGATCACCGTCAGCAGTGGCGGCTTCGTGGAATAGTAGTGCCCCCCGTCATAGATCTTGTCGATCGAATCCCAACCCGGATACTCCCGGATTTCATCGATTTGAAACGTCCCACGTTCAACCAGTGACCAGACTGTACACCAGCGTGATCGGTCATTGGCGCTCTGCAGCGGCTTGGCATTGAGCAGTGCGGTGGTGTGCAGCGCAATAGCGACACTGATCAACAGACCTGTCGCCCAGCGCTCTGCTGTTCCGTGGGGTTCTTCGGGAATCTCAATGGACATCGTCAGTCGTCTCGCGGGTCAATCAATCAGGCAGGGCAAAGGCGCCGGGGACATAAACGAAACGAACTGATGGACGCTCGCTTCGCGCAGTTTCCCGGCAAGTGGCATCCTGTGCGATGCCGACTTCCTTCGCAAGCCTGTCGACAGCGGTTCGCGTTGAGGAACGTACAAGGAGTCACGCCCTGTCGCAGTGAATCCGTGAGATCGCCTTGCGTGAACCTTCAATGCTAGAAGTCGGCATCCAGCACGATGCGGTATCGGGCCTTTCCGGCTTCCAATCGTTCGAATGCGTCGTTGATGCGGGACATCGGGTAATGCTCTGTCTGCGGAGTGATGTTGTGACGCGCGGCAAACTCGAGCATCAATTCAATCGCCACGGGCGAGCCTGTCGGGGACCCCGAGAGACTCTTTTGCCCGAAAATCAGCGCCAGGGCGGGGACCGGAATCGGTTCCAGGATGGCGCCGACGAAATGAATGCGCCCGTTGGGAGCCAGCGTTCCAATCATCGCGTTCCAATCCAGTTGAACATTCACCGTGACGATCAGCAGGTCGAAGGCCCCTGCCAGCTTCTGAATTCCCGCCGCATCCCGGCTGGAGACGACGTGGTGCGCTCCAAACTGACGCGCCTCATCAAACTTGCTTTCGCTGGAGGTAAACGCCGTCACATCGCAGCCGTAGGCCGCCGCAAATTTCACCCCCATGTGCCCCAGGCCGCCGATCCCGACGATACCGACGCGACTGGTCGGTTTGGCATACATGACCAGCGGATTGAAAACGGTGACTCCACCACACAAGAGCGGCCCCGCTTCCGCGACGTTGATTTGTTCAGGCAGCGGCAGCGTCCAGGCCCAGTGAGAACGAACATGGCTCGCAAACCCGCCACGGTGGCCCACAATCGTCGGCTGCACCGTCCCGCACAGGTGATGATCTCCGGACATGCATTGACGACAGTGCATGCAACTGCTGGCGTTCCAGCCGATGCCGACGCGCTGTCCGACCTGGATTCCCTTCGTTGCGGAACCGACGGCCACAACGCGACCGATCACTTCATGTCCAAACACCGCCGGATATTGAGAAAGGCCCCAGTCATTTTTCAGCATCGAGAGATCGGAATGACACAGTCCGCAATGCTCCACCTGGACCTCGACATCCTCCGCACCCAAGGCCCCCACATCCACCTGCTGCCGTGAAAGCTTCTGTCCGGCCGCAGTCGCAACCCACGCATCAATTGTTGCCATCGCGTTACTCCATAGGAAGGAAGGCCCTGCGACAGGAGCATATCAACGAACCCGAAGCTTTCCCATTTTCAATCCTTTTGAAATTCACGAACCCATCATCGTTGAGTCTTTGACATGGCGGGCAATGTCTGGAACTGGTGTGACACTCAGATCGTCGCCACGAACGGCTTTGAACGCGGCAATACCGTGAACGAAATCCGGGGCGGATCGTGGTACTCGCCGATCGCAAGTTGCCGGAGCATCCGCACCGGGGAAGGGCGCTCGGGCCGATTGGCCTACAATACCGTGGGTTTCCGGCTGGTCATGATCCCTCCCCCCGCGACCAACGCTCAGTAGAAGGACACAGCCATTCCCCGTTTGCAGCGGGCCGACGCGATTGCATGAGATGACGGATTTCGGTTTGATTCACCCTCCAGCCTGCTCAAACACAACAGGCGCTGAAGGATGACTGCGCTACAGGGACCGAGTCCATGAATCAATCCCGACGACTGAGAATCGCCTGTGTGGCGGCAGTCGTGGTATTGATTGCCATCGGGTTCGGCATCGGCTATCTCCCGGGATTGCAGCGCCGAAATACCGTCGACCCGCATAGCCCTTCCGTGTCAAGCGCCGGGGAATTGACGGGCGAGTACATCGGCAGTCGAGTTTGTGCCGATTGTCATCCCCGGATTGCAGAGTCGTATCGCCAGACCGGAATGGGTCGGTCACTGAGCAGCATGGCTGACGCGTCACGGCTCGAGGACTATCAAGACCGTTTCTCGTTCTCGCCCGATGGGTTACACCAGTACTTTGTCGAGTCGTCTGAAAACGGTGTGCACCATCGCGAACGGCTGATTGCGAAGGATGGCAACACACTGTTCGATCAAGCGGCGCCGATTGAATTCGCCATGGGTTCCGGCAACCAGGGGCGTTCGTATCTTCTCAATCGCGAGGGGAACTTTTTCCTGTCTCCGATTGGCTGGTACAGCCGCGCGGGGAAATGGGATCTTTCTCCCGGGTATCAACTGCCACAGCATCAGCGTTTCTCGCGCGAGGTGACGGAAGGGTGTGTGGATTGCCACTCGGGCCGAATGAATCTCGATCCAGATCGAGTGGATCATTTTCTCTCCCCCCCGCTGCTCGAAACCGCCATCGGCTGCGAACGTTGTCATGGCCCGGGCAGGGACCATGTCCTGTTTCATCAACGAGACCACGCGTCGGGCCAGGATCCGATCATCAATCCGCAACGACTTGCTCCCGCAGAGCGCGAAGACATCTGTTCGCAATGTCATCTGCAGGGAGAAGGCCGGTACACTCGACCGGGCAAACGGTTTGGAGACTTTCGTCCGGGCCAGCGTTTGGAAGAGACATACCTGATCCTGGTGAAGGGGACGCGAGCCACATCGGACGGCAAGACTCAGGCCGTCAGCCAGGTGGAACAAACCCGGGCCAGCGCCTGCTTTCAAAAGAGCAACGGGACGTTCGGATGCGTTTCCTGTCATGACCCGCATTCCGAACCGCCGCGGGAGACACGGGATCTGTACTACCGCGAAAAATGCCTGGAATGCCACAGCGACCGTGGCTGCAACCTGGATCCCGTCCTGCGGAAACAGCGGCAGCCGAATGATTCGTGTATTGCCTGCCACATGCCCCGTTTGAATGCCAGCGATATTCCGCACACGTCGCAAACAGACCATCGGATACTCAGGCATCCCGCCGAATCTCCCCCGTCATCGGAGGCGAATGACGAAGTCCCTCGACTGTTTGATGGGGCCGAGCATCGGTTGCCCCCGGCTCTGGTCAATCGCGTGCGAGGGATCTGGATGTCGGAGCGAGCCGAGTTCACGGCGGATGCGAGCTTGGCCGAAAAGGCCTTTCGCCTGTTGATTGCCGCCGACAGACAGACGCCGGACGATGTTGAAATCCTGAATGCGCTGGGAACCGCGTGCGCCACCGCCGGACGATTGGAAGAATCGGTCCATTACTGGGAACAGTCGCTCGCACGTAGTCCGCTACAGGCATCGACATTGCGATCGATTGCCATCCAGTTAACGGCGCTGGGGCGATCACAACCGGCGCGCCTCCAATTCGAGAAATACCTGAAATTGCAGCCCGCAGACGCGCGGATGTGGGGCCGCTACTCTCAGTTACTGGGACAGTCCGGCGACATTGAACCGGCAATCGCCGCGGCCGAGAAATCCGTGGCGCTCGATCCATCAAACGCCAAGGTGTACGCCTGGCTGGCGGAACTTTACGGTCGACTGGGGAAAGACGAGCAGCGACGTCATTACCGGCGACTGTCGGAGCAGATTCAGTCCGTCTCGGCACCATGAAGACGGCATCAATTTGCCGCATCAGCCGATCTGGCCACCGAGAAAGGCCTGCGTCAACGGGTCCTGCGGCCGATCGAACAGGACATTGGTTTCCGCCTCTTCGACCAGCCGTCCTCCATCCGCATCGCCCCACAGCAGGGCACAACGGTCCGAGATCCTGCGTGCCTGACCCAGGTTGTGCGTCGCAATCACCAGTGTACACTTCTCGCGAAGTCGAACCAGCAGTTCCTCGACAACCCCCGTGGAAATGGGGTCGAGGGCACTGCAGGGTTCATCGAGAAGGATGACTTCGGGATCCAGAATCAGAGCCCGAGCCAGGCACAGTCGCTGCTGCTGGCCCCCTGAAAGTGTCAGGGCCGGGCGGTCCAGCCGGTCTTTGACCTCGTCCCACAGTCCGACATCCAACAGCGTTTGTTCGACTTTTTGCGATCGTTTCCGGGCATCTCGCCAGCCGTGTTCGCGGAGCGGAAGTTCCAGGTTGCGGCGAATCGTCATGGGGAACAGATTGGGACGCTGAAAAATCATGCCGACATGCCGACGCAGTTCGACAACATCAATCGTCCGGTCGAGAATATTCCGCTCGCCCAGGCACACGATCCCGTCCAATTGACACGACGGAATCAGGTCGGTCAACCGGTTGAGACTCGACAACAGGCTGGTTTTCCCACATCCCGATGGACCGATCAGCGCCGTGATCGAACGTGGGGCGAATGAGAGCGTGACGGAACGCAGCGCGATCTTTCCACCGTATCGGATCGTCAGATTCTCAACCGACATGGCCGGTCGCGGCAAAGCGGAATTTGGTTCCAGGTTGGTCATGGCGTCAGGGATTCACAATCAGATGGGCAGGATCTGTCTTTGCAGAAATCGCGCCGTCAGCCATTGTGCCAGGGCGTTGATGATCACCAGCAGTACGATCAACACCAGGGCCGACGCATAGGCATTCCGGTTCCCGCCGGGAACATTCATGGACAGTTCGTAAATGTGAATGGAAAGCGAGCGTCCCGAGTCGAACAGCGAAGTTGGCGTCCGATCGACATACCCGCTCGTAAAGATCAGGGCGGCAGTCTCCGCCAGGGCTCGACCAATCCCCAGGATCAGTCCAACCGCGATGCCACCCGACGCCTGGGGAATCACGACTCGAAACAAGGTCGAACACCTGGAAAACCCGAGTGCCGCGGCGGCCTGACGCTGGGAAATCGGAACTGCACGAAATGACTCTTCCGCGGATCGAATCAGGAGTGGAAGGACCATGCAAGCCAGCGTCAGTCCCCCCGCCAGGATGGAAAACCGAAAACCCAGCAGACGACAGAACAGGGCATTGCCGAACAATCCAAAGACGATCGACGGGACTCCTGCCAGCACATCCAGGCTGCAGCGAACAAACCGCCCGAATCGGTGGTGCTCAGAAACCACCTCGCTCAAGAACAGCGCGGCCGCGATCCCGATCGGGAACGAGGCGGCCAGGCAGACGGAAAGAATCAGCCCGGTCGACACGAGGATTGGGGCGATCCCGCCGGCGCGTCCGGCCCGCAGTGGCGCGGACGTCAGAAACTGAACGATCTGGCCGGGCCCCTGCAACCACGTCCCTGTTCCGCTGGCATCAGGTGAACCGGGAACGAAGGCCAACCAGCCACGAATCGCCACGTCCACCAGCAGCCACAGGAACAGTCCGGCAACGATGACCGGCGTAGACCAGGCGCCGACGGCCATCAGGACATTCCAGCCGAGTTTATGCCGGGTCATGCCCTCTCCTTGAACCAAGGAGTTCCGACGCTCCCACCAGTCCTGCCACGCCCATCAACAGGACGATTCCACAGACAAATAGTGCGGATCGATGGTCGCCGCGGGCATATCCCATTTCCAGAGCGACTGTGGCCGTCAGGGTTCGGACGGGATCAAACAGGCTCGAGGGGATCCGGGTCACGTTTCCGCAGACCATGACTACCGCCATGGTTTCACCGACGGCGCGAACGAGTCCCAGCAGGAGCGCCGTCGCCAATCCTGATCGTGCCGCCGGGACGGCGACGCAGACAATCGTGGTCCCCCTGGAAAACCCCAGGGCGGCGGCCGCAATCAGGAACTCGCGTGGAACAGACGCCAGCGCCGCATGCGACAGCATCGCCACCGTGGGAAGGATCATCATCGACAGGATCAATACCGCCGTCAGCAGACTTTGGCCGGGAGGGTGAACGCGGGCCACCAGCGGAACAATCACAATCAGGCCCCAGAGTCCGAATACAACTGAAGGGACCCCTGCCATCAGTTCGACCATCTGCAGATACACGCGGCCGAGGCGCCCTGGAGCGTAAAACTGAATGAAGATGGCAGACAGGATACCGAGCGGGGCGGCGATCAGGATCGCACCGGCGGACGCCAGCAGGGTCCCCACGACGATCGGCAGCAGGTTAAACGCCCCCTGATCCGCGACGTCAGCCGGATGCCAGGAAGCATCCGTGACAAACCGGCTCAGACCAATATGGCTGAGCGCCGGAATCGACTCCAGGACCAGGAACACCACGATCAAGAGGGAGATCAGCCCGGCCATCGTGGCGGATCCGCACAGGAACGTCGTCAGTCGCTGATCATTACTCGATCGGAACAAACGACAACTCCTTGACCAGGTCATGAACCTGGGGGGATGTGGCAAATTCCAGAAATTCTCGCACGATCCCCTCGGGAGGCAACTTCGTCACCAGATGCAGTTTCCGGGAGAGAGGGAATGTTCCATTCCGGACATTCTTCACGGTTGCCTCCACACCTTCCAGCGGCAGCAGGCGAATCGGGGCGCCTTCTTCGCGATTGAATTCGGCGGTCCCAATCGAGACATATCCAATCGCGAGCGGATTGCCGACGACCGTTTTGACACCCTGTTCATTGTCGCCAATGACAACGTCGGCCTGAATTTCCCGGGTGTTCAAATCAAAGTACGCGGCAAAGACTTCAAGCGTCGATCGACCTTCGGCCTTGTTGACGACTGTGATGGCCGAGTCCTCGCCGCCGACATCCTTCCAGTTGCGAATCTGACCTCGATAGATCCCGATGATCTGCTCGCGCGTCAGTGATCTGACGGGGTTCTTTTCATGGACGATCAGGCAGACACCATCACGCGCGATCAGGAACCGTTGCAGGTCGCTTTCGTCCGGCTTCAGATCGCGCGAAACCATCCCGATTTCCGCGAGGCCGTTGCGACTGTCCGACACACCGCGCGATGAACCACCGGACTGCACATCGACCCGCAGACCAGGGTGGCCTGCTTCGAATCGTTTGCCAATCTCGCCGACAAGGGGCGCCAGCGTGCTGGCACCAGTGATCGTGATTCGCTGCGGTGCCACCGAATCCGATTTCGATGCCGATTCGGATGAGCCACAACCGACGACCGCCAGCAGCCAGATCAGAAGGATCCAGCCGAATGGAGTGCAGTTTCGGCGTGTCATCGGACTCTCCTCAATTCCACGTCAGGGAATCTGATACGTCTGTCGCAACAGGTCCGGCAACGTGGAAGAGAACTTGCTGCGTGGCAGAACCAGGTCGCAACCAGCGACTCGCGCGGATTCGAGCCGATCGACATCGACATGGGACCCGAACGCGATAATCTGAGGACGCGGAAAACCGGCCAGGGCATTCACCACTGCCTGCGGTTGGAAATCCGGGCAGTTCAGATCCAGGAAGATCGCCCCCGGTCGCGTTTGCCCGGCTCGCGACTGCATCCCTTCGACGGACCCCACGGTCTCAATCCGCAACCCCAGCGCGGCCGCGGTCCCCGTCACCTTACTGGTAAACATCAAATCGCGACAAAGCAGCAG